>Ga0213825_1000126_pt1 | contig 61924 bp, 62 predicted proteins | sample MC6MC0900MG_FD_179896 | JGI IMG/M metagenome (GOLD analysis project Ga0213825, IMG submission 179896) | Enriched soil aggregate microbial communities from Iowa State University, Ames, United States - MC6-MC0900-MG | ecosystem: Environmental > Terrestrial > Soil > Unclassified | place: USA: Iowa...
TATTTTCACGGTTTATCATTTCGCATCACTTTCTTGTAGTAAAGTGATAATTTGATAACGTGTAGTCAATTATAGGGGAAAAAGCGGTACTTGTCAATCTCTTCTGTCCAAATCTTTCTGAATCATCTCTAGGTAATGAACGAAAATATCCCGACATCTCCGGATCCGCCAGGTTTTGTCTAGCTCCTCATAGGTAAAGCTTTTCCGCCCGCCCTCTTCCATCCGTTTCCAGTACTGTTTCAACTGGTCAAATGGAAGATAATACATCTCATCCTTGTGGGTATAGGATAATATGATAAAAGCAATGCCTCCCTGGCTTTCAAATTCCTCCATAAAAGCGACCTGATGAGGATGGATATTCTGAAGGGGAAATGTGCCCGCCGAACATTCCTTGGCATCAAAGCAGACCGGAATCCCCTGCACAGCCCCGATATAATCCACCGTACTTTTCTGGTCAAAATAAGCCAGGGTGATGTGGCGGCTTTCCTTATCAATGGAAATGGGGGTAATCGGTGTCGGTATCTTCTGGATCAAAGCCAGTCCTTTTTCCCGGTAGCTTTCATTGCTTCGGTTAATCAGATCTTCAAGAGCTGAGCCTCTTAATCCTCTTGTATTCCAGGTTCCCATCTCAGCCTCCTACCTCCAGTCCTTGCATATCTTAGAAAAGGTCTTTGGTAAAGGCGCATAAAAGGTACGACCGGATAAATAAGAAAGTGGCTCCGGAAGCTTCGGAAATGTGACCTGATAGGAATGGAGAAGCTGGGACTGAATATGATAAAGCCTTTTTGCTTCCTCATTCACCTTGCTGTCCCCATATTTATAGTCTCCTACGATCGGATGTCCGATGGAGGATAAATGTGCACGGATCTGATGGGTACGTCCTGTGATCAGGGTAACCTTTAAGAGCGTGTATCCTTCCTGCCACTTTACCGGCTCATATTCCGTCGCAATGGGAGCACTCCCGGGAACCTCCTGCTTATGGACCGTTACCTGATTGGATGTTTCTGACTTGGTCAGATAGCCTGTGATCATCTGTTTTTCTGTAATCTGCCCCTTTACTACGCACTGATAATACTTGTGGATGCTCCTGTCCTTAAAGGAGGCTGACATGAGCTGAAGGCCTGCTAATGACTTTCCTCCCACCACCAGGCCGCTGGTGTTCCGGTCCAGACGGTTGCACACGGAAGGCCGGAAGCTCCTTAACTGTTCTGTGGATAACTGACCGTTTGAAACCAGATAATCGATCATGTATTCCACCAGGGATTCATCCGATTCTCTGGCTTTCTGAGAGAGCATGCCTGCCGGCTTATTTACCAAAAGGAGGTGATCATCCTCATAGATAATGTTTAAAGATACTTTTTTTACCTTCTGAAGCTTTACTTGGGAAAACTTTTCAATGGTTTCATCGGAAAGGAAAAGTTTGATCTCGTCTCCTTCTACAAGCTTTTCCGAGCCTTCGCACTTCCTGCCGTTTAAGGTGATGTTCTTCTTTCTCATCATCTTATAAAAAAAGCTCTTTTCTGCAAGATTCAAATATTTAGAAAGCAGCTTATCAAGGCGCTGCCCTGCTTCATTTTTCGATACAATCAAAGACTGCATGTTTTATCCTTTCCATTGGGTATTTCTGTCCTGACGGTTACATGGACAAACTTTTTAACAACGTAACCCCACGTTCCACACTGCCGTCATCTTTGTGCTCTGCTTCCGATTCCAAGCTGGAAATGCAGTTGAAAAATTCCCCTTCATCCAGAATAATCCTTATATTAAACTCCAGGTCATGGCTAAGGAACATATCTTTTAAAAAACGTTCTGCCTTTCCTGTGTCCAGCCTTTTGGCGGTACAGTAAGCATAGATGCCGGTGGGATGAACCGCAGCCACATCCACCGGCATGACCGCATCCCTTGAGGTAATGATCAGATCATAGAGCATTCTGCTTTTTCCTTCATGGGTACACGCTTTTTTATAAAGTTCCGCGTTCAGTGTTTTGTACTTCCATGAGGCCAGAAGGGGCGATGCCCAATTGGCCACCGGAAGTACGGAAAGAATGGCTGAAACCGTCAGGATGTTTTTAAGGGATAAGCTGTCTGTCATCGTCCGGGCCAATAGCTGTATGAGTATCAGAGCCGCCCCGGCCAGGACCTTCCCTAATTCGATTCTTCTGTGATAGTTACGGTAACCGTACTGTCCCTTCCTGTATCGTTTCACTTTTGTATTCCTCTTCCTTTTCCTGCTCTTTTATATAGCCTTCATTAACCCCTTCATAAGACGAAAGATGGCGGTATGAGGCACTGTTTTGCATAAAAGCCGAAAGAACTTCATGGTGATTCCATATACGGAAACCGGACGCCCCATCATGCTGTCACGCAAAGCCAATCGTACCACCTTCTTCGGATCTGCCATGACCACTCGCTTGTACAGAGGAATCTTTCCTGTTGTTTCCGCAATATCAAAAAATTCGGTTTTCACAGGGCCCGGGCATACTGCCGTCACATAGATTCCTCTTTTTTTCAATTCTTCATTCAGTGCCCTGCTGTAGCTTAACACAAAAGATTTTGTAGCCGCATAAATGGCAAAACCAGGCTGAGGCAAAAAGGACGCAGCAGAGGAAAACTGTATGATACGGCTGTTTTCAGACATATAGGGAAGAACCATATGGGTCACAGCACAAAGGGCTTTGCAGTTTAACTCCACCATGCCCATTTCATCCCCTATGTTTATGGTACCTACATCGCCGATTTTCCCATAACCTGCCGAGTTGATCAACCACTTTACCTCCGGCTTTTCTTTCGCCAGGATATCCTGTAAGCTCATCAGTTTGCTGTCATCCGTTAAATCAATGGCAAAGGACCGGACCTTAACAGGAACAAGAGGAGACAACTCCTCCAGCCGTTCCTCTCTTCTGGCAATCGCCCATATCTCACCAATTCCATTAAAACGGTCAGCAATCTGCATGATAAATTCTCTTCCCATGCCGGAAGACGCACCTGTTACAATGGCAATCTTCATAATTGATTCCTTCTTTTCTTTTATTTTTACCCACGCATTTTGGGATTTATTTTTTACCTGCTTTTTTATGGACGTTTCTTATGGTTTTTTTCTTTTGTTCCCGACGGTCTTTTGTCTCTGAAGCAGCCCCTCTTTTCCCGCTTCCAGGATTCTTCCCTGCTTTATGATCCGAGAAGCCTCCCGGAGTACCTGCCTTCGGACGGATCAGACACTTTTTATCAAACCCGATCAAATCGGTACGGCCTGCCAGCCTTAATGCTTCGAAAACCAATTCATAGTTTTTCGGATTCCGATACTGAATGAGCGCTCTTTGCATCGCCTTTTCATGTGGATTGACGGGCACATACACCTTTTCCATGGTACGGGGATCATATCCCGTGTAATACATACAGGTTGATATGGTGGAAGGGGTGGGATAAAAGTCCTGGACCTGCTCCGGCATATATCCTAAATCACGTAAATATTCTGCGAGCTCCACGGCTTCTGAAAGTCCGGAGCCTGGATGGGAAGACATTAAATAGGGAACCAGATACTGTTTCATACCCAGACGCCCGTTCATGTCCTTATATTCCTTTACAAACTGGCGATATACCTGATTCTGGGGTTTTCCCATCTTTGAAAGCACCTTGTCCGACACATGTTCCGGGGCCACCTTTAGCTGTCCGCTGACATGGTACTGACAAAGCTCTTTTAAAAACTTTTTGCCAGGATCCGCCAGCACATAATCAAACCGGATTCCAGAGCGGATGAATACCTTTTTCACTTTTGGCAGACTTCTCAGCTTTCTCAGTAACTCAATATAATCCGTATGGTCTGCTTTCAGATTTTTGCATGGCTCCGGGAACAGGCATTGCCGGTTGGGGCAAGCTCCTTTTGTCATCTGTTTATCACAGGCCGGGGACCTGAAATCTGCCGTAGGTCCGCCTACGTCATGGATGTATCCCTTAAAGTCCGGTTCCTCTGTCAAAAGCTTTGCTTCATCCAGAAGGGAGTTATGGCTTCTGGCTTGTATAATCCTGCCCTGATGAAAGGTAAGAGCGCAGAAACTGCAGGCACCAAAGCAGCCCCGGTTGCTGATCAGGCTGAATTTAATTTCACGGATAGCAGGGACTCCCCCTAACTCCTCATAGGAAGGATGGTAATTCCTCATATAGGGAAGGGCATATACCTCATCCATCTCCTCCATGGAAAGAGGCTTAGCCGGTGGATTCTGAACCACAAATAAATTGTCTTTATATGGCTCCACCAGACGCTTTCCAATAAATGGGTCCGTATTATTATACTGAATGTAATAGCTTTTTGCATATTCTTGTTTATCGGCCTTCATCTTCTCAAAAGAAGGAAGGATCTGGGCATCATATACGGATTCCAGACTGTCCGTCTTATAGACCGTACCATCAATAAACGTGATATCCTTGATGTCGATCCCGCTGTTTAATGCATCCGCAATTTCCACAATGGACTTTTCCCCCATGCCATAGGAGATTAGATCCGCCTGGGAATTAATCAGAATAGAATGCTTTAACCGGTCCGACCAGTAATCGTAATGGGCCAGACGCCTTAAGCTGGCTTCAATTCCGCCGATGATAACAGGTGCTTTCTTATATGCGGACCGGATCAGGTTACAATAGACCGTAACCGCATAGTCAGGACGTTTTCCCATAACACCCCCTGGTGTATAAGCATCCTGCTGCCTGCGCTTCTTTGAAACGGAATAATGATTTACCATGGAATCCATGTTGCCGCCGGAAACCAGGAACCCAAGACGTGGTTCTCCTAAAACTTGAATGCTAGCCCGATCTTTCCAGTCCGGCTGGGAGATAATCCCTACTTTATAGCCATGTGCCTCCAAAAGGCGGCTGATGATGGCATGACCAAAGGACGGATGGTCCACATAGGCATCTCCGGTGACATAGATAAAGTCACATTGCTTCCACCCTCTGATATTCATATCAGTCCGGCTCATGGGAAGATAATCGTGCATCATGATCGTTCGACCTTTCTTTTCAGTATCTGGTGATAATCGTATATAAAATAGTCAGCTAGCTGCCGTTTTTCTTCTTCCATCTCTCTGGAAAATTCATCATCAATGGCGCAGACAGTCATACCTGCCCGCTTTCCTGCTAAAATCCCGGCAGGAACATCCTCAAAGACCAGGCACTGAGCGGGAGATACGGAGAGATCCCCGGCAACCTTTAAATAAATATCCGGTGCAGGCTTTCCATAAGTCACCTCGCAGGAAGTGGCTACTACTTGAAAATATTGCCCGATATTTAAGGAATCAATCACCGCATCCACCATCTGCCTGCCATTGCTTGTGGCGATTCCGGCCTTTAATCCATTTTCCGTAATGTATTTAAGAAAATCACCTGCTCCCGGCTTTAATAAAACCTCATTCCTGTATTTTTCAATGGACATATCCGTCCACACAGCCTTGATTTCCTCAAGGGATTCTTCCAGCTTAAACCGCTCTTTAAAATAAAAAGCGGTTTCCGAAAAACTCATCCCTTCAATCTCTTTTTGTAAATCTTCCGGGCATGCAAGCCCTCTGCTTCCAAGAAATTCTATATCAATGGATTTCCACATCCACATGGAATCAACCAGTGTTCCATCCAGATCAAAAATCACAGCTTTCTTTTCCTTTAACATTCTCTGCTTTTGTCTTCCTTTCCATGACTTTTTAGTTTCAGGATTTCATCCTCTGAAAGTGGGCGGTATTCACCCGGTTTTAACGCCTCATCTAAGATCAGGCTTCCCATAGACATCCTCTTTAAGTATATCACACGACACCCAAGAGTTTCAAACATCCGTTTGACCTGATGAAATTTTCCTTCCCGAATGGTTAAGTAGATTTCAGAAGGCACTTCACCAAACCCCTGCTTTCGTACTTCCAACTGTGCTGGCATTGTGGGAGTTCCATCGGAAAGCACAAGCCCTTCCTCCATACGTTCCTTTGCATCAGGAGGCAGATCCCCTTCAACCTGGGCAAAATAAACCTTATCCACATGCTTTTTAGGAGAAAGTAGCTGATGAGCCAGGTCTCCGTCATTGGTGATGAGAAGAAGCCCCTCCGTATCAATATCCAGCCGCCCTACCGGAAATAGATCATCTCGTTTCCGTTCCTCAATGAGACTGATCACCGTTTCATAACGGGAATCTTCAGTCGCGGACACCACGCCCTGAGGCTTGTTTAACATGTAATATTCATACCGGACATAGGATACCAGACGCCCATCCACGGATACCTGTTGCTGATCCGGATCGATTTTGCGCTCCGCTTTTTTCTCCGGTTTGCCGTCCACCATAATCCTACCTTTTCTGGCCATTTCCTTGATCTGGCTTCTCGTTCCTTCTCCCATTTCTGTTAAATATTTATCAAGTCTCAGTTCCTTCATTATTGCCACCGCCATCCTGGATAGTATTTGTTTTTAAGCGTCGCTCCGCTTCCCTTGGCAAAGCCCAGGGGAAAGCCCTCCACACAGATCAGGCACCAGCCTTTGATGGGATCCTCTCCGTTTTTTAAGGAAATCGTTTCTCCCTTTAAATAGCGGATTACCCTCTCATCCTGCTTTTCCCAGGAGACAACTTGTTTGAACTCTTCCGGCTTCAAGGCCATGGCAAAGGCCTGTCCCGGTTCAAAACGGTCCTTCTTCATCTCTCCAAGCAAAAGTCCGGTCCTTAAGTAGCGCAGGCCTTTCGTATTCTCCTGGAAATGTTCCGGCAAATAGTAAACCGCATCATTCTTTATCCGGATTCTGGAACTATCCAGGGGCTTTGAGACCATGGATAGGAAATTAGAAAGTTCCGCAGGAAGGGGCGGCTGTTTGCTTCCGGCCTTCCCATAATCTTCATATCCTGCCGAAGAGCCTTTCTTCTTTAACATTGCCATAAAATGCCCTTCTCCCTTGATCTTATGGGGAAAAAGGCGGAGACATCCGGAGAGACCGATCCCACCGCTTGCCCCTTTAAAAAGAGGAAGACTGATTAACTCCATCTCCTCATGGCAGTCCAGAGTCCGTCTGATGATGTCTTCATTTTCACAGGCAGAAAACGTACAGGTGGAATATAAAAGATATCCGCCAGGAGCAAGCATGTCTACTGCCTGATCCATAATTTCCCTTTGAATCGCAGCATAATACTCGGGCCTGCGTTCCTCATAGCTTTTCACCATATCCGCATCCTTGCGGAACATCCCCTCTCCGGAACAAGGAGCATCAACCAGTATTTTATCAAAAAATTCACCGAAGGTTTCCTTTAATTTCTTTGGTTCCTCGCTGGTGACACAAATATTCTCGATTCCCCACAATTCCAGATTCTTAAGCAAAGCCTTTGCCCTGGAATTGCTGATGTCATTGGATACCAAAAGGCCTTTGCCTTTCAGCTTTGCTCCAAGCTCTGTACTTTTCCCTCCTGGCGCTGCGCAAAGATCAAGGACCTTGTCTCCCGGAACTACGGGAAGCAGGCTTGCCGGCGTCATAGCGCTGGGTTCCTGGAGATAATAAAGCCCGGCGTAATAATAAGGATCTTTTGCCGGACGTTCATCTCCCTCATAGTAAAAACCGTTATGGATCCAGGGAACGGGCTTTAGTTTAAGGGGTGTCATGTTTGTAAATTTCTCCGGGGTTATCTTAAGAGTATTGACTCGCAGTCCATAGAGCCGTTCCTCTTCAAAGCTTTTTAAATACGCTTCATACTCTTCTTCCCCTAACAAATTCTTCATTCTGTTTAAAAATTCTTCCGAAATCTTCCGTTCTTTCACGTTGCAGCTCCCATCTTGCGTTAAGGAAGTTTGATTCGCCTTTTGCTTATCGAATAAACTATGCCTATGTAAGCAATATTAATATAGCTTATCGAAATTTGCAAGGCAAGTTTCGATAATTAGCTATATACTAATACGAATATTTCAACCGGTATTTCTCCATATATCTTAAGACCCAATAAGGATTTACGCTCATCTCTTCATTATGATCGGTCCTTATATAAATCCCCAGATGTAAATGGACCGGAAAGTTGCCGGTAGTCCCCTCTACCTGGCTGTAGCCGGTATCCCCCATAAATCCCAAGAGCTCTCCAGCTGTTACCTCGTCCCCTTCCTTCCACTGCCTGCTGTAGCCGTAAAGATGGGCATAATAAAGATACGCTCCCTTGGGAGTCCGTATCCCGATCCGCCATCCGCCCTTTTCCAGCCACCCAACTTTTTCCACTACTCCGTCGCTCATACTGACCACCGGATAATGCCCTCTGGGCTGGTCCTTGCCCATGATGTCGCAGCCTTCATGCCCTCGTTCTCCTCCGTAGGTCCTGGAGTCCAACCATCCGTTTTGATAGCTGATATCCGAAGAACCGGGTTGAACGGATAAGGGGATCGGAAAAAACTTTAAATCATTTAAAATGGTTTCATAGGCCTGGCGAAGTTTTCTATACTCCGCCGGCTTTACCTTTAAAAGCCGGTCCGTATGGGTATCACGGTCTGTGACCCCGGTCAGATCATATTGATGCTCCACCATTAAGGAAGTTAAAGTATCATAGTCAAGAGTATCCCATTCCGCCACCATTTTTCCAAGCTTTAAGCTTCTGAAATCATCGCTTTCCCAGGTATAAGCATCAAGCTGGTAATAGGTAGGATTATTATACAGGTAATCGATCATGGTTACCTGGAAAACAGAAAGGATCAGGATCAAAAGAAGAATCACCATCATATCAGTCATGCCATTTCATATAATTGTATAAAACAATCTATTCAGGTGTACATGAAAAAATCCTTTTTCCGTCTGCTTTCGGTTGCTGCTTTGATTCTGTTGCTCCGTTTTCCGTCCTTAGCCTTTGAAGGGGCAAGAAACGGACTTGTTTTATGGGGTTCCGTGGTGATACCCACCCTTCTGCCATTTATGATCTGCTCCAATGTGATTGTTGCCTTAAATGCAATCCGCATCCTTATTTTCCCCGTCAGAAGGATCCTGCATCGATTCTTCTGTCTTTCGGATGCAGGAAGCTATACCCTTGTTTCCGGTTTACTCTGCGGCTATCCTATGGGAGCAAGAACCTGCAGTGATTTCATGGACAATAATCGGATCTCGGAAAAAGAAGGAAGATACCTTTTAGCTATCTGCAATCATCCCAGCCCCATGTTTTTGTTAGGCTATGCTGCCAGCGGGCTACCCTCATCCGTACCGGTCTGGCTCCTTCTTGTTTGTGTTTATCTGCCCATAATCCCTATTTCCATTGCAGCCCGGAGCTGTTATGAAATAAACGGACCTGCACGGTCCCTTCCCGTAACCAAAGAATCCTCCAAATCCTTTGACGATAGTCTGATGGATTCCTGCGAGGTCATGGTGAAAATTGGGGGGTATATCATGCTCTTTTCCATCCTGGCCCTCTACATAACAAAACTTCCTATAGATCTCCCCCAGCATAAGGCCGTCATCCTGGGACTTGTCGAAATGACCACTGGAATCAAGGCCGTTTCCCAGGCCTTTACAGGTATCTCCGGAGGCTTATGGATCGGAGCCGTAACCGCATTCGGAGGATTATCCGGCATCTTTCAGTCAAAGAGTGTTATAAAAAATGCCGGATTATCCATCCGGCACTATGTAGCTTGGAAAGTACTTCACAGCTTCCTAACCATCATACTTTTTATTCTATTGGACCGTTTTCTTCTGTTCCTTCCGTGGGCATGACAGCTCCTGTCAGTTCCTGGCGGTTAGAGGAGACGATATCATAGCTTGACTGCATGGAAGTCATAAAAGCGTCAAAACGCCCCTGTGCCCCTTCCATGGAATGACTGATAATGGTCTGAAGGCTCTTTAACATGTCATCCGTATACTGAACAGAACTTTGCCTGATACCGTTGGCATCAGCAACCGCCTGTTCTACGATCTGCTGGGCCTGTACATTGGCCTGTTCAATAATATCATTGGCCTGGGCATATGCTTTCTGCATAATCTCATGCTCATTAACCAGCTCATTAGTCTGAGCATTGGCCTGGGCCAAAATAGAATCCGCCTGCTGGCGGGCTTCATTCATAATGGCATCACGGTTGCTTATGATCTTCTGGTACTGCTTGATTTCATCCGGAATGCGCAGACGAAGTTCTACCAGAAGCTCTTCCAATTCATCCCTGTTGACCACGATCTTACTGTTGGAGAGTGGCTGGTACTTGCAGCTGTCAATATATTCTTCTATTTCACCGATTAACTGTTCAATTCTGCTCATCATAATACGAACACTCCTTACCCTTATTTCATTCTATCTTCCATCTTCTTCATTACACGCTCTGCCACACATGCTGGTACAAACGTGTTTATCTCTCCGCCATAGGAGGCAATCTCCTTCACAATGCTGGAACTCAAGTAAGAATATTTTAAATTCGTCGTCAAAAACACAGTATCAATCTCCGGGGCTATAACCCTGTTTGTCTGTGCGATTTGCAATTCATATTCAAAATCCGTTACAGCCCGAAGCCCGCGAATGACTGCATCCGCCTGATTGGCTCGTACAAAATCTACCAAAAGCCCTCCAAACGATTTCACTTCCACGTTGGGAAGGTCTTTCGTAAGGCTCTTTAACATATTAACACGTTCTTCTACAGAAAACAACGGAGTTTTTGAATTATTATTTAAAACTCCTATGATCAGATGGTCTGACATCTTGGCAGAGCGTTCAATAATATCCAGATGACCAAATGTCACCGGATCAAAGCTTCCAGGATACACTGCTTTTCTCATTTGCCTCTTCCTTTTCTTTTATATTGCCTTTATATTATGGACATTTCCTATCGTTCTTTCTTTGCTGCGAACACATGTTTGTTAGTCTTATAATCCTTTTCCCTTATAATCCGGTATCCCAGATTCTCCAGAAAATCAAAAGAGGTTTCTAAAGATGCTTCCACAATAATCGTCGTGTCCTCATCAATCAGCTGGGAATCAGCCAGATGTTTCAAAACCTTTCTTTCCCAATCCTGATTATAGGGAGGGTCCATAAATATATAATCAAACACATACCCTTTCCCTTTAAGCCTCTCAAGTCCTGTCATGACGTCACAGTTCATTACAATGGCGCCATCCTCCAGTTTGGTAGTCTTTAAATTCTCACGAATGCATTCAGCTGCCTTCGGATTCTGTTCCACCATAACCGCCAGCCTGGCTCCGCGGCTTAACGCCTCGATTCCAATGGCACCGCTTCCCGAGAATAAATCCAGAAAACAACAATCAGGCATGTCCCCATGAAGCATATTAAAAAGTGTCTCTTTAATTCTATCAGTCGTAGGCCGTGTATCCTGCCCCTCTATGGTCTTCAAAACAAGCCTTCTGGCTTTTCCGGCAATCACTCTCATAACAATTCCTCACTTTATTTTTCCAAACTATTATAGTATGAAATAAGAAGATATACAACCACTTTTCGCACTAGCAATGAGCCATGGGGGACTCGACTTACCTAACCAATCAAAAAAACAAGAGCCGCAGCCCCAATAACTGATTATCAGTTACGAAACTGCAGCTCCTGTTCCCCTTCAATCGTCCATGCTATTGGACTAAAAGTTATTTCTTGTTATATTCGAAGGGCGTTTCATTTTTTTTACAGATTATTTACCTGCCATCTGTCTTTCCTGGGCTTCGATCATCTTCTTAACCATATAACCGCCTACGGAACCGTTCTGAGCAGAAGTTAAGTTACCGTTGTAACCATTGGTTAACGGAACACCAATCTCGCTGGCTACTTCCATTTTAAAACGATCCATTGCTTCTTTTGCCTCTGGTACATTTGTAGTATTAGATCTACCTGACATAATGATATGCCTCCTTTTCATCTATTCACCATGTTTTTGTTTTTTTAATAATTCATGGTGTGTTTTGTGCTACACTCCTATTATGGCTGGAATAGAATGAAATACACTAGAAGGTTTTTCGTAAAATGTTAATTTTAGGAAAAAAATTCGAGCCTTCAAAAACATTCTCATGCAGGTACCTTTTAACCCTAATTACCACTCTCTAATATCTTTTCAATATTCGTTTTAACCAACTGGAACGCAACCTCATTCATACCGCTGTTGATGATAACATCTGCCATAGGCTTCGTAGGTTCCACATACAAATAGTGCATAGGCTTAACCGTGGTTAAATACTGTTCCACAACACCCTCGATATCCCGGCCTCTTTCTTTTACATCCCGGATCACCCGGCGAAGAATCCGTTCATCAGCGTCAGCCTCAACAAAGATTTTTATATCAAACATGCTTCTTAGCCGCTCATCCGCAAAAACCAGGATCCCCTCGACTAATATCACCTTTTTAGGCTCCACCTTCACAACATCTTGAGAACGGTTGTGCATGGAATAATCATAAACAGGGCAGTCAACCGCTTCTCCTGCCCGCAGACTCCGAAGCTGCTCCAGCAAAAGTTCTGTTTCAAAAGCTTCGGGATGGTCATAATTCATTTTTTTTCTCTCTTCAAAAGAAATCCCATCCTGCTTTTTATAATAGTTATCATGATAAATAACCGCAATATCGTCACAAAATGCATCCTTTAACCGGTTCGTAAAGGTCGACTTCCCTGAGCCGGTTCCTCCGGCAATTCCAATTAACACACACTTCATCTTCCGTGCTCCTCCACACCCTTTTATCGTTTACTCAATTACAGTTGATTCCTCATATACAACCGTAATAGGCTTTATCGCATTATAATAATTAGCAAAAGTAACCTTCATATAGGGATATACATAGATGAAAGCAAGGCCGCAGGTGACAAGGCCCAAAAGCTGCCATAATATAAAGGACAGCTCCAGAACAAAGAATTCCCACTTATGTCCTACCATCATTTCCTTACTTTCACGGATGCACTGCATGATTCCCTTATTCGGATCTTCAACCATAATCATAATGGCCTGTGAATAGCGGTAGGCTGCTATAATTCCCGGAATGATAAGAAGTAAAGCCCACAAAAAAGTTAACAGAGATACCATGAGAATCAATCCCAAAGCTTTTAACAAATACCTTACAGAACTGAATAAATCCCCATAAGACATAGTATTATCTCTGTTAGCAACCTTTAAACAGTAAGACTGATACCCGAACTGAATAATGGTACTGATAACAATATTAATAATTAAAAAAATAACGCTGCTGATTGCAAATGCTCCGTATTGGCCTACATCCCCATATGCACCTGCATTTTCTATCATGCCCTCCCATATATCCAGAAATCCCTGCACGACAGATAATATAATCATGATAACACCTACAATTATTGTAACCATGTATGGACTTACCAGCGCATCCCTCATGGCATCTTTTGCATCAAATTTTAAGTCTTTTCTACTCATAGCATTCCTCCTGTTTTCTTGCTTTGATAAATTTACGTAAACTAGTTTATCATTCGCAGTCGATTAATGCAATATTTTCTGCAAAAATCAAGAAATCAGATCATTAAAACTACAAATTAAGCTTATCATAGCTTTTCTCAAGATACTCCTGCAGCTTACCCTTAAGCTCCAGGTGTTCTTCTTTTTCCAGCTCCGGATCCTCTTTAAAAAGCCGTTTCACTTCTTCCGATACGGTCTTTAACAGGTTTGCATCCGTAAAAATATCTCCCAGCTTAAATTCCAGATCACCACTCTGCCTGATTCCGAAAATATCGCCTGGTCCCCGAAGCTTTAAATCCTCTGAAGCAATAAAAAAACCGTCATTGGACTGGTTTAAGATATCCAGACGTTCTTTCGTTCCTTCCTGGTCCGAAGCTCCTACCATAATACAGTAAGACTGGTATTTCCCACGCCCCACGCGCCCTCTCAGCTGATGAAGCTGAGCCAGCCCGAAGCGTTCAGCATTCTCAATTAGCATTACCGTTGCATTGGGAACATTCACTCCTACCTCAATTACAGTCGTGGAAACCAGTACCTTGATTTCCCCGCCGGCAAATCTCTCCATGATTCCGTTTTTTTCCTTAGGCTTCATTTTCCCGTGAAGATATTCCACTGGAATTCCCGGAAGTGCCTCTCTTAAGGTTTTTGTATAATCCACTACGTTTTCTGCATCGATCATCTCACTGGCTTCTACCATAGGACAGATCACATAGGCCTGTCGGCCGCTTGCTATCTCTTTCCGGATAAATTCATAGGCTTTCTTCCGGTAGCCGGTATCTACAACACAGTTTTTAATGGGCAAACGGTTTGCCGGCAACTCATCAATAACAGAAATGTCTAAATCTCCGTAAATGATAATGGCAAGGGTCCGCGGGATCGGTGTAGCGCTCATTACCAGAACATGAGGCTCTTCTCCCTTTTTCCCAAGCATTTCCCGTTGGCTGACTCCGAACCGATGCTGTTCATCAGTGATCACCAGTGCCAGGTTATCATATATCACCTTCTCCTGAATGAGAGCATGGGTTCCAATAATAATATCCGCCTCGTGGGAAGCAATCTTTTCGTAAGCGATCCGTTTTTCCTTCGCCGTCATGGAGCCTGTAACAAGGATAGGCTTTTTGTCGATCTGATGCATAGCAAACAGCTCTGTCATAGATTCCAGATGCTGCTTAGCAAGTACCTCCGTAGGCGCCATAAGGGCTCCCTGATATCCGTTATACGATGCCTGAAGGAGGGCAAGTATGGCAATGATCGTCTTACCAGAGCCTACATCGCCCTGAATAAGCCGGTTCATAACCCTGCCTCCCGAGAGATCGCCGTATACTTCATTTAAAACTTTTTCCTGAGCATTGGTAAGAGAATAGGGAAGGCTTTTCCTTAAGTCCTCCACCTGAGGAGAGAGATTTAAGATATAGGCGCTTTTTTTATCCTCCCGACCTTCCTTTAAACGGCGTACCGCCATGAGAAAAAGAAAGAATTCATCAAACACCAGTCTTTTTCTGGCAAATAGCAGTTCGGTCCGGTCCGTCGGAAAATGAATATGTTCAATAGCAAAATTATATTCCGCCAGCTCATGTTTTTTACGCAAATCAGCAGGCATATAGTCCCGTACCATGGTCCGAAGGCTTAATGCCTGCCTTTGAGCCCTGACAATGGTTTTATTACTCAGTCCCTTGGTCTGACCGTAAACAGGCTGCATGGAATGCACCACCTGCTCATAGGCCTCCGCCGTAAATACCTCAGGCTGCTCCATGGTAAGACGTCCGCTTTTCTTCACCACCCTGCCGCGGAAAATAGCCCTGGTTCCCGCTTTTAAAGTGGTATGAAGATAGGGCATATTATACCAGGTGAGCAAAAGAGTTCCCGTCATATCCTTTAAAGTTGTTGTGATAACCTGGATATGGCTGTACCGTTTTACATCCGGCGTCTTATAAAGCATTCCGGCTACGGTCATCACCTGATCCGGTTTAAGCTCCCCAATAGGACAAGGCTCCTCATAGGTGTCATAGGCCCTTGGATAATATTCCAGAAGATCCCCAACGGTTATCACTCCCACCTTTTGAAACAATTTCCCTGTTTTTTCACCGATTCCCTTTAAGGAATCAATTGACTCGCGATTCAAAGACGGGTTCCCCCCCTTTCTTTTTACCTGCACAGCAAAACCGGGCAGACAGGCCTCGTCTGCCCGGTATATAAAATGCCGCTGGCTCTTTTTTATTCTACTGATATGAGATAATAATAGATCGGCTGTCCGCCTGCATGAAGCTCGACCTCGCAATGGGAAAACAGCTCTTCTGCTTTTTCCTTAAGCTCGTTTGCAGCCTCTTCTTCGACATCTTTACCGTAATAAACGGTCACTAATTCAGATTCTTCTTCCACCATGGCTTTCATGGCTTCCAGTACCGTGGATTCAATTTCCTTTCCAACCGCCAGGATTCCACTGTCACCTAGCGCCATGATATCCCCTTCCCGGATCGTGGTATCATCGATCATGGTATTGCGGACCGCATAGGTAACCTGACCGGTTTTCACTCGGGACATCTCTTCTGTCATGATCTTCTCATTATCCTCCGGTGATAAATCCGGAGCAAAATTGATGATGGCAGTAATGCCCTGCGGTATGGTTTTTGAAGGGATTACAATGACTTTCTTGTCTTCTACCAGGCTTTTGGCCTGTTCCGCAGCCAGAATAATGTTCTTATTGTTTGGCAGGATGTAGATGGTGTCGGCATTCACCCGGTCAATGGCATTTAACATGTCCTCTGTACTGGGGTTCATAGTCTGGCCGCCCTGGATCAGATAGTCTGCACCGATTCCACGGAATATTTCGTCAAGGCCTTCTCCGGCAGATACGGAAATGAAGCCATATGGTTTTCTCTGCTCCGCCTTCTTTTCGACCTCAGCCTTTTGCTGCGCTGCCAGTTTTTCTGATTCTTTAATTAATTTTTCCTGGTGCTCTTCCCTCATATTATCGATTTTCATACGGGATAAGGAGCCATAAGTAAGGGCCTTCTGGATTGCAAGCCCCGGATCATTGGTATGGACATGGACTTTTACCACGTCATCGTCCGAAACAACTACAATGGAATCACCGATGGATTCCAAGTATCCCTTGAATTCATGTTCCTTCTTATCATCATAGTGATTTTCCAGATTAATGATAAATTCGGTACAGTAACCGAAACGGATATCAATTTCAGCTGTTTTTGCCCCGGAGGTTCCGGAAACATCAACCGGCCGCTTTTCAACCTCTACAGATAAGTCTACCTCCTTGCCCATCAGGCAGTCAAAGGCACCCTTCATTACCTGCATAAGGCCCTGGCCGCCGGAATCTACAACACCGGCCTGCTTTAAGACCGGAAGCATCTCCGGAGTCTGGCTCAGTACGTAATCACCGTGTTCGATTACCTTCTGGCAAAATTCAAGGATATCCTCTGTCTCGGTAACCAACTCCGCAGCCTTTTCTGCCATACCTTTGGCTACAGTAAGAATGGTTCCCTCTTTGGGCTTCATAACTGCTTTGTAAGCGGTTTCTGTTGCCCTTACAAAGGAATTAGCTAAAACAGTGGTAGTTACCTGATTGGCGGCAGCGATCTCTTTTGTAAAACCACGGAACAGCTGGGACAGGATTACACCGGAGTTTCCTCTCGCTCCTCTTAACGAACCAGAGGAAATAGCTTTTGCTAACGTTTCCATGGTAGGGTTCTCAATGGCAGCTACTTCCTTTGCCGCCGCCATGATCGTCATGGTCATGTTGGTTCCGGTATCTCCATCCGGCACTGGAAACACATTCAGTTCATTAATCCATTCTTTCTTTGCTTCCAGTCCTTTTGCTCCTGCCAAAAATGCCTTCTGCAGCATCTTGGCGTCTATATACTTCATACCCACGGGTAGTTTCCTCCTTAATCAATCACTCTTACGCCTTCGACAAAGATGTTAATCTTATCTACTGTCATACCTGTGAATTCTTCTACTTTGTATTTAACATTTTCAATCAAGTTATCCGCCACCGCAGAAATGCTGACCCCATAGGCTACAATTACATGGAAATCGATGGTGATATGGTTGTCCTGGATGTTCACATTGATTCCGTGAGTCAGGCCTTCCCGTTTTAAAAGCTTAACAAGTCCGTCTTTCATACTGACAGCCGCCATACCGACGATACCGAAGCATTCCACTGCGGTCGTTCCGGCATACATAGCGATAACATCAGGGCTTACCTGGATCTCTCCCAGTTTATTATTAATATAACCCTTCATAGTCTCTACCTCCGTTCTTTCTGTCTCATTTGATTATACATGATTTTTCCAAAAAAAGAAACAAATTTTTATTTTTCACTTGCAAATCCATGTGTTTTCTGTTATCATACATTTGTTGTGGATTTTTCAACCATAAAAAGTCCAAGTCGCTATTAAGGAGGTGCTATCATGGCTAAATGTGCAATTTGTGAAAAAGCTGCTCACTTTGGCAACGCAGTGAGCCATTCCCATAGAAGATCCAATAAGATGTGGAAAGCAAATGTGAAGTCCGTTAAAGTTAAAGTTAACGGCGGCGCTAATAAGAAGATGTACGTATGTACTTCCTGCTTAAGATCCGGATTAGTTGAAAGAGCTTAATCGAAGGAAACTCCTGGCTGATATCAGTCAGGAGTATTTTTTTGTCTTTTTTTCATGAGGCCTGCCTTTTTTAAAGGCTGGCCTCATTTATTTTTAACAGCATTGCTTATTCAGCAGCAGAACAGGTTATATCCCAGTACCAGACATCCGATGATAAACAGGATCGTTACGATAGTCGCCGGGATAAAAAGCAGAATTGCCATGCCCGCTCCAAAGCAGAACAGCATAAGTCCGCATACTCTTCTCATATCATCCCTCAATCCATTCAGGCTATATAACATACTATGCGGCTTATCCCCTTCTTATTCTTACGCTTTTTCTTTCTCTTCCGCCGCGGCCATCTCCTCCGCAACCTTTAATGCTTCCGGGGAAACTTCTTTTGTTCCACCGGCAAATTTATTGACAAAATCCGGAACCATATCCAAAATTTTTGTCACAGCATCCTGCTGTTTGATGTTTACCAGCTTTGTGACTCCATTCTGAATGATTAGCACAGCACTGGGGCTCATCTTTGCATGCATGCCTCCTGCCCCGTTCTGCTTTTTGTCTCCTGTAAAGGATCCGGCGGCCATGCCGCAGGTCACATCAACCAAAGGAAGAATGATCGTATCATCCACCTTTACCGCATCTCCTACCACAGTTTTTGTCGCCACAAAAGAATCCATACCCTTAAACAGCGACTCTACCGTAGATGTAAAATTATTCTCTGCCACGTTAAGCAATTCCTCCTTTATGAAGCCATCCCTTTAACAAACGCCTGAAATTCCTATTAAGCAGCATCCGCGAACCAATGAGGAGAACTGACCCCATACGGATTCTGCCGCGAAACGTTCCTTCCATTGTAAACACAGTCTGGTCAAAAACCGGATACAGGTTCAAATGCTTATGGCAAAGCGGATAAATAACACTTGCATAAGTGAGCACCTGACCGGTCAGATAAGGATCGTCAAAGCCAAAGGTTATATTTCCCTCTCCCCGGCGGGGAAGGATATGGCGGACCAATCGTTTCACCTGCCTAAAAAGCAGCTTTCCCGTCTTTTGGTTCTCCTTATCGGAAATCCAGGCATAAATCTCATCTTTTTTGTCTTTTATTGTTTTCAGTGTATCACAGATCCGAAGGAAAAAAAACTTAAGTTTTATAAAAGCCATAAGAACCTTCTTCTTTAGCTTTTCAAACATTCCCTTGATCTGGAATCCTTTTTTCTTTTTAGGTACTTTCTTTTTAGGTTCTTCCCTTATAGGTTCTTCCCATTTAGGTTCTTCCTTTGGAGGGATCAGATTTCTCGATTCCTCCTGAGGAGGCGGAAGGCTCATGGGCTCTTCCCTGACCCTGTCAGGATCTTCCTCTTTCCCTTTCAGTACTTCTCGTATGGGTTCCGGTTCCATGATTTCCATGGCCTGAACCACAATATCTTCCGCTTCCTTAAGCTCTGAGTCCATCTTTTTCGGCTTACCTATGCGGAAGCCGAAGATACGGACCCTTACGATTAAGTCCTCCTCGTACTGAGCCGTCACAGAAAGGATATGTAGCAGCCAGGTAATCCTGGCCTTTCCCTTCACCTTTCCGTCATAGGATCCCTCTGCCTGGTACCGTACCGGAACCAGAAGGATCAGCAGAGCCACAGCGAGGACAAGCCCTAATACGATAAGCACCAGAAGCCCTAAAATTTTAAGTATAAATAAAATTATATGAAGCATGAACACCTCACACCTTACCGGCTTCCAACCCTATAAAATCAGGCAGATCGAAGCCTCCAGTTTTCCGGTACATATCACTTATGATAGTTCCGGCCACCTCTAACGCTTCCCAATAATCGGACGCAATGCCTAAAATGAGAAACTCCTCCTCCCGGTAAATGGGCCACGAAAGCGTCATCGCCGGATAGATATCAAGTATATTATTCCCATTTACAGCAGGCGTAATCACATAAATCCCCGGTCCGGATTTTGACCTGCGGATTCCCTGTATGATCCGGTAACGCTTCTTCTTCGCTTTCTCGCCAACGTACAAACGGTCAAACCAGCTTATTTTCATCATCCATCAGCTCTTCCAATAATTCCTTGCAAGTTTCCTTTTCCGCTTCATCCAGGCAGCTTTTCAGGCTTCCCTCAATATATGCCTGTATTTCATCAATTGAATTAAAATAGACAGGAAGATCTGATAAAACCTTCGCCATGATGGCCCGGACCACAGGTCTGGAGACGCTTAAAAATATCTCCTCAAGCTCCTTAAAATACTCCTCTGCGGTTTTCTCCAGGTAGGATCGGTCAACAACAGCCATTTCATCCGCCTTACCTGTTTCTTTCCACTCATCCTGGCTTTTTAATTCCACAAAAGAGCTCCCGGATAAAAGCCTGTCTACATTTACAGCTTTCACGTAATCCGGATCCTTATTCCATTCATCGCTCTCTTCCGGCAGCTCGGTTCTTAAATAACGCTCATAATAAGCTTCCTGCCTTCCCTCCAGCTGAATAAGTCTGTCAAAAAACACTTCTCCTGCGGGGGAATAATCTTCATTTCTAAACTTTTCTAAAATCTCCGCAACCATGGAGAAGTAAAGATCTTCCTCTTTCACATCAACAACCGCTTCCGGTCTTGCAAACACCAGAACACAAAAATCATTGATAATGTCTTGGAGCATGATATATAGGCCGGATTCATCCACAAGCCCCTCGCAGGCAAGGCCAAGCTTTTCAGAAGCTTCTTCAAAGCCTTCGGTGGTCATATTTCCGTAATCCATAAGGCGGAACTGTTCCAAAAGCTCAAAAAGGTCTTTATGTCCATCCTCCATACCTGAAGGAAGCTTTGCCATGGATTCTGTGCGGAGGGTATACATCATATCCTTAAGATTCTCCATGGGGGAACCGATATAAACGGACAGTCCTTCCATAACAAGACTGAAAAACTTCTGTTTTGTCAGGCGGACCGGAAGCTGTCCGATGATCTGCCTGATTCTTCCGTTCATAACGGCTGTTTCCTTCGTATCCGTTACGAATTCAATCAGACGTTTCGCAAAGCTTTCATCATCATGTCCGGTTACCGGTAAAATCATAAACTTCCGCTCCAGGCGATTTATAACATACTCATAAATCTGAAAGCAGTCCGTGTAGGAGGTCAGGACCTCCACTTCATGCGTGATATCCTCACGAAGTTTAAGAAGTTCCTCTTCCACATCTTTTCCGGAAAAATGCTCTTTAAGCAGCCCGTTAAGCCGCAGGCAGTAAGCAATAATCTGCTCCGGAATCACAGGCTCCTCTCCAACGGTTTCAAATAAAGTATAATAATTCAGTACCAGTCTTACATAGGAGTACTGGTACGCTGCAGTCATCTGTTTTTTCAGCAAACGGGTCTCCAAATTTATCTCCTCCCGGAAGGTTTTATCAGTGATAATTCTTAAGAATAGAACGGCGCAGCAAATCCAGAGCCTTAACTACAGACTGCTCCCTGATCTTCTCCCGGTTTCCCTTAAAATGATATTCTTCCACGGAAACCTTATCCTTCATATAGCAGGCCATGTATACAAGTCCTACCGGCTTTTCCCCATCAGAATCAGGTCCTGCGATCCCGGTCACTGCAATGCAGACATCCGAATCAGCCGCAAAAACACCGCCGATCGCCATTTCTTTGGCCGTCTGTTCGCTGACTGCACCGTATTTCTTCAAGGTGCCTTTGCTCACATCAAGATGTTTTCTCTTTGCCTTGTTGGAATAGGTGACAAAACCTTCCCGGAACACTTCAGAAGCCCCCGGTACATTTACCAGACGCCCTGCAATCAGTCCTCCGGTGCAGGATTCCGCTGTGGTAACCGTCAATTCATATTTTTTCAGGAGGCGGACTACTGCCATTTCAAGGGTCTCTTCCTCTTTTGTGGTATAAACATCATTACCAAAACGGTTCTTGATCTCTTTTACCACCGGTTTTAAAAGGCTTTTGGCTTCTTCTTCGCTTGATGCCTTTGCCGTAACTCTCAAATGCACCTCAGCCGTCTTCGCATAGGTAGCAATGGTTGGATTTGACTGTCCGTCAATAAGATCAAGAAGCTTATTCTCTACCTGGCTCTCACCATGTCCGCAGATCTTGATCATTTGAGAACGGATCACTTCAGGCTGGCGTTTCTGAAGGTAAGGGAATACCTGGTCCTTGAATAAAGGCTTTAACTCATTTGGAGGTCCGGGCAGCAAAATAGCTGCTTTTCCGTCTTTTTCTATAATCAGTCCGGGAGCAGTCCCGTTATCGTTGTCAAGTACAACCGCCCCCTGGGGAACCATTGCCTGCTTCCAGTTATTATCTGGGATTTCTTTATAAATGCTGTTTTTAAAATACTCTTTGATTCTATCCTTTGTATGGGAATCTTCCATCAAAGAGAGACCCATAACCTCTGCACAGACTTCTTTTGTCAGATCATCCTCCGTAGGTCCAAGGCCTCCGGTAAGGATGACTACATCCGAGCGCTTTAAGGCAGTCTCAAATGCTTCAGAAAGACGTTCCCTGTTATCGCCCACCGTGACTTGATGAAACATGGATAGCCCCAAAAGAGCACATTTTTCCGCCAGATACTGAGTGTTGGTATTTACGATATTTCCTAGAAGAAGTTCTGTTCCAACTGAAATCAGTTCAACAACCATGATCACATACTCCCTTCCGTAAGAACGTGGTAATTTTTAGCTACATAATCAAAGAGTGAAACCAAAGTAAGAATCGTAGCGAGCCAGATAAACACCGTCGTAAGGATGGACAATGCCGGAATGTTCAGGATAAGAAGAACCGACAGAATCATCTGGGACACTGTTTTAAACTTTCCCCAATAGCTGGCTGCGATCACCACACCATTATCAGAAGCTACCAGACGGAACCCGCTGATAATAAATTCACGGCTGATAATCACGATTACGATCCAGGCAGAAAGCTGACCTAAGGCCGTAAAACAGATAAGTCCTGCACAAACCAGCAGCTTATCTGCCAGAGGGTCCATAAACTTGCCAAAATTGGTCACAAGGCCATACTTTCTTGCAATCTTTCCATCAAGCAGATCTGTAAAGCTGGCCACAATGAAAATGGCAGCCGCAATGTAACGGTATGATGCATTGGCACCTCCGTCAAGCAGCAGAAACAGAACAAAAAACGGAATCATAATAACCCTTAAAATTGTAAGCTTATTCGGTAAATTCATCCTCCAACTCTCCTATCAAATCATATTCCATAGCCCCTGTCACACGGACTCTTGCAAAATCACCTGACAACAGTTCTTCGGCCGTCTGGACAAAAATCATTCCATCCACACCTGGCCCATCCATATAGGTACGGCCCACATAAGCATTTTCATCTGCCACCTTGCCTTCAATCATAACCTCCAGGGTTTTCCCAACCATGGACTTAGAAAAATCATAGGAGATCTCCTGCTGAAGCTCCATGATGGCATCACGGCGTTCCTCCTTTACTTCCTGCAAAACCTGATCCGGATATTCCGCAGCAGGTGTGTCTTCTTCTGCAGAATATGCAAACACTCCCAAACGCTGGAATTCCAACTCATTCACGAACTCCATCAGCTCTTCGTGATCTTCCGGGGTTTCCCCTGGGAATCCTGAGATCAATGTGGTTCTAAGAGCGATATCCGGGATTTCTCTCCGAAGCTTTTCCACGATTTCCTGAAGCTGAGCCTTTGTGGTCCTACGGCCCATGCGTTTCAAAATCCGGTCGCTGGCATGCTGAATGGGCAGATCAAGATATTTGCATATCTTCTCTTCTTCCTTTATGGTCTGGATCAGCTCATCCGTGATTTCTTCCGGATAACAGTACTGGATTCTGATCCACTGAATCCCGGATATACGGCACAGGCTTTTAAGAAGCTTTGGAAGTGATTTCTCGCCATATAAATCAACACCATACAGAGTTGTCTCCTGAGCTACTAAAATAAGCTCTTTCACGCCTCTTTCCGCCAGTCTTTCCGCTTCCTTTACCAGGCGCTCCATGGGGACACTTCGGTAATTCCCCCGCAAAGATGGGATGATACAGTACGTACAATGCTTGTCACAGCCTTCCGCAATCTTTAAAAAAGCATAATGACCGCCAGTTGTAAGAATCCGCTCTGTTTCCACTTCTGGAAGCTCATCCAGTTCATGGAAACGCTGAACGTGTTCTTTGCCGCCTAAAGCTTCCGCCAGAACGTGAGAGATCTCGTCATAGGTGGAGGTTCCTAAAATTCCATCCACTTCAGGAATCTCGTCTATGATCTCCTGTTTATACCGCTGAGCCAGACAACCGGTTACGATCAATGCTTTGCATTTTGCATCAACCTTCCTCTGGGCCATCTCCAGTATGGTATTAACGCTTTCCTCTTTCGCGTCACCGATGAAGCAGCAGGTATTGATCACAATCACATCCGCATCATACTCATCATCCGTAAATGTATATCCGTCTTTATTCAGAAGGCCAAGCATCATCTCCGTATCCACGAGATTCTTGTCGCAGCCCAGTGAAACACATAATAACTTCATGTTTTAACTCCTGTCTTTCATTATAATGGGAAAGGCCATCTCATCCAAAAGGGAGACGGCCTCTTTCCTAATTATCGTCTTCTTCTGTTGCATCCGCTTCGCTTAAAATCTTTACTTTGCCCTCATACAGTTCCTCTACGGCAACAGAAAGCGGTTTCTTACCAGCTCCCAAAATCTCCGGCTCTGAGCCGCCGATGATCTGCCTTGCTCTCTTAGCTGCGGCAATCACGATAGAATAACGGCTCTGTACAACAGGAGCCTCTCCTGGCTCTACCTCGCTGTTTACTACATTAATTAAATCTGAATAAGATGGATGTAACATCTTTCATTCCCCTTTCTCAATCGGCTCTATATATTCTTTAATTCTTCCCGGATATGGGATAAAAATGCCATATTATTGGAAGCACGGTTATGTTGTACCTGAATCATGCGGTGCATCTCTTCCACACAAGTGTCTATCTTATCGTTAATGAGGATATAATCATAGCCCTCCATGCCTTCCGCTTCTTCCGCTGCCCGCCGGAGTCTGGCATTGATCACATCCATATTTTCCGTACCGCGTCCAATGAGCCGGCGTTTTAATTCCTCTGCGTTGGGCGGCATTACAAAAATCAAAATCGCAGCAGGGAAACGTTTCTTTACCTTTAGTGCCCCCTGAATCTCTATTTCCAGGATAACATCTTTCCCCATTTTCATCTGGTTTAAAACGTATTCATTGGGTGTTCCATAATAATGGTTGACGTACTGGGCATATTCGATCAATTCTTCTTTTTCTATCATATCCTTAAAACGTTCTTCTGTTACAAAGAAATATTCTCTGCCGTCAACTTCTCCCTCTCTGGGATTTCTGGTGGTAGCGGATATGGACAGCGCGTAATTATCATACCGTTTCAGAAGCTCTTTCATCAAGGTGCCCTTGCCTGCTCCTGAGAATCCGGATACGACTACCAATATGCCATTTTCATTCATGCTTTTCGTTACACTCCTACTCAATATTCTGGATCTGCTCCCTTACCTTTTCAATCTCGGTTTTCAGAGCGATAGCCTTATCGGAAATTTCCAGGTCATTGGCTTTGGAAAGAATGGTATTCGCCTCCCGGTTCATCTCCTGGGCAATAAAATCCAGTTTTCTTCCCACACTTCCGCCTGCATTAAGCTCTGTACAGGTATTTTCAATGTGGCTTCTAAGCCGTACGGTCTCTTCATCCACACAGATTTTATCGGCAAATATCGTAACTTCCGTGGCAATTCTTCCTTCGTCTATAGAAGCACTTCCCAGAAGTTCCTTCACCTTGTCCTCCAGTTTTGTCCTGTATTCTGAAAGAATCCTGGGGGACCGTTCTTCAATAAATCCAACAAGCTCAGTCATATACTTAAGCTTTCCAAGGAGATCGTTCTTTAGGTTTTCTCCTTCTGTCACTCTTGTTTCTACAAAACGTTTTGCAGCTTCCTCAATGGTTTCTGAAAGAAGCTTCCACATCTGTTCCTCATCCTCCGGAACCTCTTCCATGATAAGGACCTCCGGGCATTTTGCCAGGGCCGATACCTTGATGTCATTCTGAATTCCGAATTGTGCCTCCATCTTTGCGAAATAATCCATATATTCAGCAGCCAGCGCACTGTTATACTTCAAGCACAGCTTATTCTCTGTATAATCCTCATAGGTGATGAATACATCAACCTTTCCACGTTGGATATAATTCTTTAACAGATTCCTGATCCCTGCTTCAAAGAAATTAAACTTTTTCGGCATCTTTATGCTTAAATCCAGATATCTGTGATTTACAGCTTTCATTTCTACGGAAATCTTATATTCATCCGTGACAGTTTCGCATCTGCCAAAACCTGTCATGCTCTTGATCATTCCATATGCCTCTCTTTCGCCATAGATATCATCCATTATAATTCATAATAAAATACAAGTCAATTGGTTTTAAATTTTACAGAAAGTTGATTCTGTGCTATACTATCCTTATTATATAGACCATTTACCGGAGGAAACAGACAATGGCATTAGACGGAATTGTTATGGCAAATCTCGCAGCAGAGATGAAAGACCGGCTGGAAGGCGGAAAAATTGCAAAAATTGCCCAGCCTGAAAAGGATGAACTGCTGTTTACTATTAAAAACCAGAAAAACACATGGAGACTCCTGATTTCAGCCAGTGCCAGTCTCCCTCTCATCTATTTTACAGAGGCAAACAAGCAAAGCCCCATGACCGCCCCGAATTTTTGTATGCTTTTAAGAAAGCACATCGGAAACGGGCGTATCATCCGGGTGAGCCAGCCGGGACTGGAACGGATCATATGCATGGAAGTGGAACACTTCGATGAATTAGGTGACAAAAGAACCAAAAAACTGATTATCGAAATCATGGGAAAACACAGCAATATCATCTTTTGCAATGAAGACGATATGATTTTAGACAGCATAAAGCATATTTCAGCCCAGGTTAGCTCCATACGTGAGGTTTTGCCGGGAAGAACCTATTTCATCCCACAGACCATGGAGAAAAAAGATCCGCTGACCATCACTGAGGAAGAATTCACTGATGTGATTGGACATACACCCGCCCCCGTACAAAAGGCTCTGTATATGAGGCTGACTGGTCTGAGCCCCATTATGGGCCATGAGCTTTGTAATCTGGCCTCCATTGACGGGGACCGTTCTGCCAATGGAATGACGGAGCTGGAACTAGTTCATTTATATCACATGTTTTCTTTTATTATGGAGGATGTAAAGCTTGGACATTTCACTCCAAATATTATATATAAAAAGGAAGAACCTGTGGAATTCTCCGCCCTTCCTTTAACCTGTTATCAGGGAGAAGGCTATGTTTCCCAATGCTTTGATTCCATCAGTTCACTTTTGGAAAACTATTATGCCTCAAAAAATACTATCACGAGAATCCGCCAAAAATCCGTTGATTTACGGAAAATCGTACAGACTGCTTTGGAACGAAATTATAAAAAGTACGACCTGCAGGCCAAACAGCTGAAGGATACAGACAAACGGGACAAGTATAAGGTTTACGGCGAGCTTATCAATACCTATGGATATGAATTAACCGGAGGGGAAAAGCAGCTAGTCTGTCTTAATTATTATACCAACGAGGAGATTGCTATCCCTCTGGATGATCAGCTATCCGCAAAAGAGAATGCACAGAAATATTTCGATAAATACAACAAGTTAAAACGGACCTTTGAAGCGGTTACCGGTCAAATTGCGGAAACCAAACAGGAGATCGAGCATCTGGAATCCGTCAGCACTGCTTTGGATATCGCCTTAATGGAAGAAGACCTTGTGCAGATCAAAGAAGAATTAATGGAGTATGGATATATTAAGCACCGTCGTTCCAGCGACAAAAAGCCTAAGATTACAAGCAGGCCCTTCCACTATGTTTCATCAGATGGGTTCCATATTTATGTAGGGAAGAACAATTACCAGAATGAAGAACTGACCTTTAAAGTGGCAAGCGGCAACGACTGGTGGTTCCATGCAAAAGGAATCCCAGGTTCCCATGTGATCGTAAAAACCGAAGGGAAGGAGCTTCCTGACCGGGCATTTGAAGAAGCCGGGGCTTTAGCCGCCTATTACTCCAAAGGGCGTGAAAATGATAAGGTGGAAGTGGATTATATACAGAAAAAACAGATTAAAAAGGTGGCCGGATCGGCGCCTGGTTTTGTTATCTACCATACTAATTATTCCATGGTAGCTGAGCCGAAGGTGCTTTTGGAGGAATGTAAATAATTTATTTGCCGGAATAGGCTCCTGAGAATTGGCAAAGGTTATTCATTCAGTCTCTTGTCAGAATGTAATATATAATTAGAGTATAATTCTGAATCTCAAAAGGGAGTGATAATATGAACATTAAATCATCTGCGGATTTACGAAACAAATATACGGAAGTGTCTAATTTGGCCAAAGAATCGGGTGAGCCGATATATATCACCATTAACAGAGCCGGCGACGGCGTATTCATGAGCTTAGAAGCATATGAACAATTGGAGGATACACTGCTCATGCGTTCAAGAGTATTGGCGGCGGAAAATGCTCGCCAGGCTGGAGCAAAAACCTATACTCAATAGCAATTAGACGAAAGATTTAGGAATCGCTATGATAATTGAGTATCTAGAAGCGGCCCTATCCTATCTGGATAATATAACGGATTATTATTATATTACCTTTGGGATTGACAGTGAAAAAAGGGTTACGAACAGATCCGGGAAACAGTAAGTCGGTTAGAAAGGTTTCCAAATTCCGGAACGCCATCTAAAGATCGGCTTCTTTAATTGCTTGGATATAAAGAAATCTATTCTGGAAGGTTTGTAATCGTGTATCGAGCAGATGAAGGGGAAGGAAAGGTTTTTATTAACCATATTGCGGACACACAAACCGATTACCCCAATCTATTTAAATAGTTAATATTAATTGTATCCTTCCCCAGCCTTACCCCTGTAACACACAGTAAAGCCCTGTGTCCCCATAGTGAGGAACATGGTGAAATACATCAACTCTCTATTCAGGCTTGTCAGTCCTTTGATCAGACACTCGCTTCTATAGGAATAGGCCTCCTACAAAAAGCTCAACGTAGGATGCCTAATTTTATTTCCACTTCGAAATTAACACACTTTTCGTAAGGATTTTGCAATTCGTCAAATGATTGATTATAGTATATTTTCTACCTATATCACACTTTAATCCTATTTTAAAATATTCCCATAGCTAACTGTTCTGATTAAATATCAATACTTTCTAGAACTATAGTTTTTCTTTCCGGTATGGTTGTTATTATATCTACATAATATTCATCTGGAATGATCTTTCTCTTTCTGGACTTTGGCATGATTTTCTTTTGCACAGAAGCATCTACTAAATTCTTTTCTAGTCTTAAAATTTTCCGTAATAAACTCTCTCTCATCTGCTTTTTCTCCTATCTTCGTCATCCCTTTGTACAGGAAAGGTCTGGCAGACCTCACGCAAATAAATAGTCTAAAACAGTTCCCAGTCAAATTTTAATGATTGACAAACTGCCCTTTGAAATTAATTCAAAGGGCAGTAATTATTTTAGCATTATTCTACTGAGCAACCATAAAACTTCTGAACAAAATTAAATTCCGTATATTTTATTTTACATTATAGGGAACTTAATCAATTTAAGCAGAAGCTTCCCCCTTGTTACTTCAGTAATCATACAATACACATTCCAACTAGTTGGATTTGAAAACCTCACAATAATTTATATGTATTATTTTCTATGGCATTACAGCGCTTTTTCTATTTATAATGAAAATATCATCATTATATAACTCATACCGGACTATCTGTTTTTAAATCAAAATGCTGAATTTTTTTCATCATAAATTCCCTATTTAGTATTCTCATTATGCATCTTTAACACTGCTTCCGGAATTTTTCTCTCATAAATTGTAGCTGGAATACTCTTCCCTACAGAATTAAGAGATACCTTTACCAACATTTTCTGTAATTCTTCTACTGCCATCTTTTTCATCATATGTTCTCTCCTTTAGTATTTATTTTATTTTTAGGAAGTAATGTTATGACTTCCAAAATAACCGGGCATACAAGTAACTCTCTAAAAGGCGGTTTAAGAAACGCAACCACCATAATGAAGGTTAAAACAATAATGGAATACAATTTCTTTCTAAGTTTATCTTGAGAACTAAAATATTCAATGTTCATTGTTCGCGGAGCACAACAAAGAATAACTAAAGCCGAAACAATATAAATATATAGTAAAAAGACGGCGCTTATATCAAAGAAGATATCACCTAAAATTGATATTGCCCATACAAGTAATAGGCTAAATCCACAGCCCAAACCTGTTTTAGCATGAATACCACCAGCTTGTAATCTTAAGCCGCAAAATACTGATAATACCAAAAAGGTATCAATCCCTCGTCCTAAAACAATCCCAATAAGCAAAATAATAATAAATTTTATAATATTATCAAGCAACAATTCCATTCCATATTGAATTACTTTATTCTCTTCTTGACTTCTTGGACTTATATTATTTAGCCATTCACAAAAGCCAATAGCAATTCTAGAAATACTCATTTTACCACCACCATTTAACGGTATCTTACCATATCTATTTACCAATATTATATTCTTGTAATTTCCGTCGTGTTTTTCTTCCTAAACGTAAAATGCATCTGTTTTTCATACAATTTCCTTTACTTTCCATTTGCGACAATGTAATATATATATATACATCTACTGGCGAGGAGATACATTATGACTTATTTTATTTATACATTAACTGGAGCCTTATGTGATTACTTTTTTTGCGTACATTTGCTTCCTAATAAATTATCAGTTCTTAAACGATTTATAATATTTTCATATGCATTTATTACCATCTATTTTTTTAACCAGATTTATGGACAAGCCAGTACATTTATCACCTTTTTAGGACTTATACTTTTAATCTACTTTTTTAATAGTAATCACTACTTGAGTCTATCCTGCTATTTATTTGGTTATCTTTATACAATCTCATTTAACTACTTGTTTATGTGGGCAGCCGGTCTCATCTTTAAGATGGATATGGAAGTTTTTCTAACTCACCATTTACTGCTTATCACTTTTTCTTGCATTTACTGTATGTTTTGTGGAGCTACAACAAAACTAATTGGTTATTATTTTCATAAAAAATTAAATATAGCAAAATATTTAACCAACTATCACCTGTTAAAAGCTATTTTTATTGCTCTTTTTCTTTTGGTGTTCTTTTATATCTTCAATTTCTCCTACGGAGAACGCCTTGGTTATAATTATGGTGTCATTGGATTAAACGGAATTATATTTCTATTATTATTTATAATAACAGTCTTTCTCATGTATACTGTTTATACCGTCACAATGAGAGAACAGGCTTATAAACACCGCATGGCACAGTTTGAAAATCTTCGTGTCTACACAGAACGCTTAGAAAACTCTTACGGCATCATGCGTAAATTCAAGCATGACTATATGAACATACTCGTTACTATGTCAGGATTTATGAAAGAAAACGATATGGATGGCCTAAAAGAATATTACGGAGAAAGAATCCTTCCTATCAGCCATGCATTTACAGAATCAGATACCAAACTTGGAATTCTTTCCAACATTAAAAATACCGCCCTAAAAAGCTTGCTCTCCTCTAAATTCGTCTATATGATGGAGATGGGTATCAGGATGGAAATAGAGCTGCTGGAACCTATCGGTGATTTGAATATGGATTGCCTGGATCTGTCCCGAATCCTAGGTATTTTTTTAGATAATGCCATGGAAGCTGCTATGGAAACAGAAGTAAAGGAAGTGCATTTTTGCATGTTTTATAAAGAGAAGAATCTCCATCTCATCATGCAAAACACCGCGCTTCCTCCGACTTACGCCATATCAGAGCTTCGCAGCCATGAAATCTCAACAAAAGGTGAAAATAGAGGTATCGGACTTTTTAATGTAGATATGATTTTAAAAAATTATGAAAATGCCATCTGGAATACTACATATGAAGAACCTTATTTTACACAAGAACTAATCTTAATGCATAATGACTAATGAGGAGTAAAAAATGATCCACATATACCTTTGCGAAGATGATAACAGGCAACTTAATTGCTGGAAAGAAATCATAGAAAAACACCTATTAATGAGCCCAACAGAATCCATGCTTTATTGTGCGACCTCAAAACCAGAAGAGCTGCTTTCTATGCGAAGGCGCTCCAACACCACCGGACTTTATTTTCTAGACATTGATTTGCAGTCAAATAAAAATGGAATTGAACTTGCACAGGAAATACGTAAATATGATCCGCGCGGTTATGTTGTTTTTGTAACTACTCACAGCGAAATGGCCGTTCTTACCTTTCGATATAAGGTGGAGGCAATGGATTTTATTTCAAAGGATGAAACGGAAACCCTGCCAAAACAAATCTGCTCTTGCATTCAAAATGCAGAAAGAAATTATAAGGCCCAGTTGGACTCCTCCAACCGCCTCTTGTCCATAAAGGTTGATAAAGATTCTTTGGTTCTGGATCAGAATGACATTGTTGCTATTACGACCAGCAACGATTCCCACAAGATCACCGTTCACACTAAAACCGGAATCCGACAAATCTCAGGCTCGTTAAAAGAATTCCAGGCGACCTTAAATTCCGGTTTCTGCCAATGCAATCGTTCCACTATCGTAAATCTGAAGCACGTATTAAAATATTCCAGAGAAGACGCTTTGCTTCTTATGAATAACCGAGAAACCTACTCAGTATCCATACGTATGTTGGGAAAAGTACAAAAAGCTTTGAATAACTTTTATCCTTCCATAACGAATTGAGAATATTCTCTTGAGCTACATATAAATGGCACTGGATTGCTACACCTCCAGTGCCATGGATTACTCTATATATCGGGCGTATCGTCATATCAATTCTTTATTGCATGTTGTGTCAAACCTGTATGCTCACATAATTAATTCTGTGTTATATCCTACTCTTTTCCTGCATTTGCTAACTCACGCCTTAAGTTACATTCTGCATCGAATTGCTCGTAGGTTTCTCTTGCTTTTGGATTCTTTTCTAATATTTCTTTTATTTCTGTCGCCTCATCGTTTAAGATAATCTTTGTCGAGTTTACAACTGGCATTTACATTCACTTCCTTTTTTGGGCAATTAAGTCCTATGCAAACCGATTTATACTTTAAAACATAACCTTAGACCCTTTCATCACAATACAACAACTATGATATGTTATCAAGTGATATTAATATATTTTATTAAAAAAATACGTCAAAAAACAAAGAAGAGGTGACCCTCAAGTCATATTATGACTTTTGAGCCACCCTCATTTCATTATTTATTCTACCGATCCCACAAAAACGGATCTTCCGTCTTACACAGGTAATTTTTAAGCTTTTCCCGGTATGCCAAAATATCTGTTCTTTGGCAGTCCTTATCTATCAGCTCCGGATTTTTCTGGTAAGGATCTTCCTTATTATCATAAAGATATTCCTTTTGCTCCTCTCCTGGAGCGTAACCATTAAAAATGACATAGGTATAACGTTCGTCCTTGATGCCTCTCCAGCCATAAGCCTTATGAGTAAGCCCCTTGTCGGAAAACGCCTTTACCGCATCCGCGCCGCCCGGATAGGAACAGATTAGCATATCCTGCGGTTCGTTCTCATCTTCTCCAAACATACCTTTCACATGACTATAGCCCTCACATGTTTCCGGTACGGAAAGATCCAGAAGTTCCAGAATGGTCGGCATATGGTCCGGGCTTGCAAAGATTCCGTCATTGTCTACTGCCTGAATTCTACCCTTCTGACGCATCATAAGCGGAATATGGATAGACTCCTCATACCAGACATTTTTACTCATCAGCCCATGAGAACCAAGCATTTCTCCATGGTCCGCAGATAAAACGACAATGGTATTCTCTTCCATATTATGATCCTTTAAATATTGAAGGATTCTTCCAAACTGTTCATCGATCCCATGAACTGCGGCATAATATTGCCTGGTCTGGGTTTCCAGAAGCCCTCCTTTTTCCCGCATCTCCTCCGGTACGTTTTCCCGGTAGTGAACCTCTAAATCCTTAAACTTCTCATAATACCGGTCTGGTACCAACTCATAGGGAAGATGGGGTGGATTATAGGATAAGTACAGCGCAAAAGGCTGTTCCTCTCCTTTCTTAGCTTCCATGTACTCGATGGCCTTATCTGTTTCGAATTCCGCAGACCACTTTCCGGGTTTTATTTGCTTTTCATCATCCTGCCAGTAATGAGGATCCAAATGGTCATCCCAGGCTCCATAAGAGAGCCAGTAGTCAAACCCATGTCTTCTCTCTCCAGGCGGAGTATAGGCATCCCAGTCTTTTGCACCTGATTTTGGATTGGAGGAAAAGTTAAGCTCAGAGGCATCCAGGTGCCATTTACCAATGTAACCCGTTTGATATCCTTCGGCCTTCAGTACATCTCCGATACAGAGCTCCTGGGGCCTTAGCATGACCTTTTCTTCCAGTCCTATCTTGCAATTGGTCCACATCCCCACACGGAATGGGTATTTCCCTGTCATCAGGGAAGCTCTGTGAGGAGAACATAAGGGGAACGTACTGTAAGCATTGGTAAACCTCATGCTCTCCTGAGCAAAGGAGTCAATATTTGGAGTCACCACCTGATCCATGTTCATATATCCTATGGCGTGAGCCCGCCACTGATCGGCAAAAACATACAGCAGATTTGTTTTCATTTTTTTCTCCTTATTCTTCCACAGTTCCTACCAGTACAGCTCCCAATCCTTAGAAAGCCTGGTAAGAGCCTCCATGTAAAAATAATCGCCCCAGGTATTGCACTCATCCACGCCACGGTTCGTACAGGTATTCTCCTTGGAATCCCTGGCATAGGTGCCATGAAGCAGCAGTCCGTTGGATTTTTTGTAATCCTTGTTGGCACAATGATCCACCAGTGCCCTTAGCATACGGTCAGCAGCATCTAAATATACCTTAGCTTTATCTTTTTCCAAATATTTTGCCATTTCTAAGATTCCGCAGACAGCAATGGCAGAAGCGGATGAATCTCTTGGCTCCGTGCTTCCCGTGTCAAAGTCAAAATCCCAGTAAGGCACAAGATCTTCTGGCAGGTGTTCGATAAAATAATCCGTTACCCAACAGAATAAATCCATGTATTCTGTATTTTTTAAATACCGGTAGCTTAAGGCGATTCCATATATGCCCCAAGCCTGGCCTCTGGCCCATGCGGAGCCATTGCGGTTTCCCTGATGGGTTACGCCATAGGTCGGCTCCCCGGTCTCTACGTCAAAGAAATGAGTATGGTAAGTGGAATGATCAGGACGAAGAATGCATTTCATAGCAGTTCTGATATGATTTTCCGCCTTTTCTTCATAAGAAGGATCTCCCGTCACTTCTGTTGCCCAGTAAAGCAGGGGAAGATTTAACAGACAGTCAATGATCAGTCTGTATTCCTTCGGTTCCCCAGGATTTCCCCAGGCCTGAAGGAATTTCCCTTTCTCCCGGTAACGTTCCGCCAAATGGTCCGCTGCCAATAGAGCCGCTTTTTTTGCATGCTCATTGCCGGTCAGCTTATAGGCTGCCACACATGATAAGCTGAATAAAAATCCCATATCATGATGATTTACATCAATTTTATTCTCAATTCTGTCAAGAAAGCTTTCTACCTGCACTTCTGCCGCTTTCCGGAACGCTTCATCGCCGGTATGCTCATAAGCCAGCCAGATAACTCCTGTCCAGAATCCTGTTGTCCATTCTACATTTTCTGTTGCTTCATAAAATTCGTCAAAACTGTTGGAAGACTGGAATTTATCCGTAAATACCGATAGGTTCTCTTTGACGATCTTTACCGCATCATCAAGAGCTTTTTGAACCATGCCCTCTTCCATTCCAGGATAGGTTTTTATTTGTTCCAATGTTTGTGCCATGTGCCTCTCCTTTCCTCCTATCGTCCATCTTTTTGGACATAAAGGTATACCCGTAGGGTGTTTCCTCCTATCGTCCATTTTTTTGGACATAAAGGTATACCCGTAGGGTGTTTCCTCCTATCGTCCATCTTTTTGGACATAAAGGTATACCCGCAGTGTTTCCGCTTAACCTTTGATTCCGCTGGCTGCAACGCCCTCTACAAAGAACTTCTGGCAGCTTAAGAATACAATGATAACCGGGATCAAAGAGCATACAGAGGCTGCCATGATCCATGCATAATCCGCTCCGAACTGTGATATAAACATCCGGATACCAAGCTGAATGGTCTTTAATTCTTTTGTCTTTAAATAGATCAATGGTCCCATGAAATCATTCCATACATTCGTAAAGGTAAAAATGGTCAGGGTTGCCATTGCCGGCTTACCAAGAGGAAATACGATTTTAGCAAATATACCGTACTCGTTTAATCCATCAATCCTGGCTGCTTCACATAATTCGTCAGGAATGCTGATATAAAACTGTCGGATTAAAAATACGCCGAATGCGGAAAAGGCCTGCATCAGGATTAATCCTAAGTGAGTATTGTTAAGTCCAAGCTTGGAAACCAGAATAAACTGGGGAACCATGTAAACCTGCCATGGAACGGCTATGGTCGTAACATACATAAGGAATATTAAATCTCTGCCTTTAAAACGTGTCTTCGTAAAACCGTAAGCAGCAAAGCAGCTGGTGAACAGCTGGATTACGGTCGTAATGACCGTCAGCTTGGCGGTATTGAAAAAGAAGGTCACAAGGGGCAGCTTCTTCCAGATGATTTTGTAGTTCTCCCAATGCATCGATTCCGGCCACCACGTCATAGGAATGGAAAATACGTCTTTATTAAGCTTTAAAGAAGAAATCACCATCCAATAAAAGGGCACCAGCATAAAAAGGGATAAAGCAATCAATCCCAGATACAGAAATATGTTCAAACTCTTTGATTTTGTTTTCATCGCTTTCCCTCCTTACATCAAATCTTTAGACCACTTCTTTTCACCAGCAAACTGAATCAGGGTGACAACAAGGACTACTGAGAACAGAACAAGTGCGCCAGCGCTTGCTGGTCCAAACTCCCAGCTTGTAAACGCCTTTTCATATATATAATTGACCAGAGTCTTAGTGGCATTACCTGGACCTCCGCCTGTCATTACGTATACGAGGTCAAATACCTTAAAGCATTGGATCGTCAGCATGATCAATACGAAGAAAGTGGTTGGAGTCAGCATAGGAATGGTAATATAACGAAGCTTCTGGAAGCCGTTGGCTCCATCAATTCCTGCTGCTTCATAAAGAGAGCCTGAAATTCCCTGAAGAGCTGCCAGATACACGATCATATAGTATCCCATGTATTTCCATACGCTTACGATAGAAATTGCCACCATGGCCCATTTCACATCCACAACCCACCTTGGAGGCTTGGAAATACCAATAAATCTAAGAAATTCATTGATTGGTCCAAAGTCCGGCTGGAACAACATGTTCCACACCGCACCGACTGCTACGATGGAAGCAATATAAGGGAAATACAATGCTGTACGGAAAACTGCGATTCCCTTTAACTTATGGTTCAACAGAACTGCCAGTAAAAGTGCCAGCACTAAGGTTGGTAATACAGTAAGCAGTGCATATTGAATCGTGTGAAAAAAGGATTGAACAAAAATCCTATCATTAAAAATCTGAACGAAATTACTTAATCCTACGAATTCCATGGGGGTACGGGACCCATCCCATTTCATAACACTTAGAACAAAAGAAAAGATAACGGGAATAAATACGAAAATTGCATATCCGATTAAATTGGGTAGAATAAAGGAATAACCAATCAGGTTACTTCGGATTGCCTTCATTTTATGAGACTTCAATGTCTTTTTTGTTTCTTTCATACAGGGTTAACCTCCTTTTCACCTGCTTTTTGCCACAAAAAGAGCGCCTTGCCATATTATTAGAAAAGGCGCTCTCCGGGCAATCAATTTTTTACCAGCCCTTGATCTCCGCAACACGCTTGTTCAGCTCTTCGATTCCCTGATCAACAGTATACTGCTTAATCATGATCATCTCATGAACTTCTTCAAGTACAGTTTTGATTTCAGTAATCTTTGGATCTAAAGGACGGTCAAATATATAGTGAGTATAAGTCAGTGCTTCAACGTTTGAATCTCCCTCTGGGAAGAACTGTGCAGAAGCAATGGTCTTTAATGACTCTTCTGTCTGGATACCGGTAAATACGCCCTGTTCAGCTAAAATATTAGCTGCTTCTTCGCTGGTTGCAAACTTCACAAAATCCCAGGATAAGTCAGGTTCATCGGTATAAGCACTGATTCCGACAGGAGTAAGAGCTCCTACCGTGTAACCGGCTTCTGTATCAGCAGGATGAGGAATCCTTGCAATGCCCCAGTTAAAGGAAGTTTCATCTGATGCCTGAGACTGGATCATAGTTGCAATAAACCAGGAACCCATAGGCATCATAGCACACTGCTGATTTTTGAATACAGATGAATAATGAATATTTGCTGTCTTTAAAGTAGAGAAATCCTGAATATAACCATTATCCTGTAAAGCAACAGCCTGCTCATACCATGGCTTTAAGAAGGAATAATCCTTTTCAACAACTGTGTGTTTGCCATCCTGAACAGCCCAGTTTGATACAAGTGCCTGCCAAGTGTGGTTATGTCCGCCATAAACCTTTGCGCTGCCTTCACCGGAAGTCATCTTAGCTGCAAGATCATAATACTCATCCCAGGTCATATCATTGGATGGATAAGGAACGCCTGCGGCATCAAAAAGGTCCTTGTTGTAGTATAAGATATACCAATCGGAACGGTATGGAAGTCCGTAGGTAGCATCGTTGTACTGAAGCTGCTCTGCTGCACCATTGTAAATGGATAAATCAAAATTATCTTTCTTCATGAAATCATCCAAAGGAAGAAGCTGTTTTTTATCTGCCATCTGGAGCATGGAACCCATGTCCTTTACCCAGATTACGTCTGGATCTGGCTGAGCTGCAGATAAGCTTATTCCCAGGGAGTTGTTGTATTCATCAGCTGATGTATCAATTACATTGATTTCAACATCTGGATGTTTTGCCATGTAGGCATCAACAACAGTCTGAAATGTAGGTGATGTATCATAGTCCCATGTAGTAACGGAAAGAACTTTCTTTTCTCCTGTGCTCGTTGCTTTTTCATCTGATTTTGTTGTTTCTGTCTTTTCAGTTGAATCTGCAGCACTGGTCTCTGCTGTTTTGCTACCACCACAAGCAGTTAAAGATGTGCAAACCATACCGGCTGCTAACATCATAGCTAAAACTCGTTTTAATTTCATTAGATTGAAACCTCCCTTTTTTTAGAACTACGCGCGTATGTGTTCTTTGTGGTATAAGGATAACAGATTTAGTACCATATCGGAATAAACGATTTGCATAATTCTATTATTTTTTTTACTCATCAACGTATTTCATGATCTCAAACATATATTTTATTTAGATTTTTATACTATTTTAAGATTAATTTTTATATTCGTTGAATTTCTGCGTAATTAAGGATATGATATGATTAAATTTATAAAGAAAGAAACAATGATTCAGAAAGGATCTCTGTCATGCCCCGCACATTCCAGTATAAGCTTCTTCTATATAATCTTCTTGTAGTTATAAGTATCGCCTGTGCAGTAAGTTTTTATAACTATCATTCCTATTATAAGGATGCTATTAAAAACGAAACGGAAAACTCTGTTAACCGCGTACAGATTCTGTCTGATCGGATGGAAGTTGCTTATGAGGAAATGGTCAACATCATTGTGACCTGCTCAGAAAGAAAATCTTTATTTTACGCTCCTGCACTGATACGGCCGGATAACGGAGAAGCTGCTTATATCAAGCTCTACGCCTCCAATGTACTAAGGGATTTCTGCGCAATTTCAGGTTACAGCAAATATATCTATAAGATCACGCTTTATAGCAACGGAGAAATCCTGCAAGCAGGGAATGCTTACGGCTCTTCTTTCGATTTCAGAGATATCCAAAATGCTCCCTGGTTCCATGATTTGCTTTCCAGAGAGAATACCCAGTATCTCCTCTCCCTGGAGGACAACCCTTTTTCTCCAATGAATTATACCCCCAAGCTACTGCCTCTTCTAAGACCATTAAAATATGTCACCGGTGGCCGTCCGGAAGACGCCTGGATATTTCTCGCGATTTCTCCCCGTCTGTTTTCCGATACCCTGGAAAGCATGGGAGAAGGACAGATCCTCTATGCTTCCACCTTAGATGGTAGTATCATTTCCTCTGTAAACGGAAAGGATTATGATGTCTCTGAGTTGCTTGTCACGCTTAGAAACTTAAAAGATCCTCAGGGGAATTTCCGCACCTGGCTTAATGGAGAGGATTGTATCATTTCCTATAAGAGACAAGCAGTCAGTGGCCTGATCTTCTTTCAGATCCTTCCAATTTCAGACCTTAACCTGGACCATGGCATGATTGGTGGCACCATTGCCCTCATATTCTTTTTCTGCTGTGCCATCGGCCTGACCTTGTCCTGGTTCATATCCCGTCAGCTGAGTTCTCCGATCAGCCGTTTGAAGAAACGCCTGGAGTTTATTTCTACGGGAAATTTTGATCCGGACCGCTCCATCGAAACAGATGACGAAATCGGAAGCATAGGAAAACAGATTAACCAAATGTCAGACCGGATTTCCGATCTTTTGGAAACCAGGGTTCAAAGTGAAAAAGAAAAAAAGGATTTGGAAATTAAAATGCTTCAAGCCCAGATTAATCCTCATTTTCTTTACAATACTCTGGATTCTATCAAATGGATCGCAACCATGCAGAAAAACAGCGGGATTGTCCAGGTGGTCACTGCTCTGTCCTCTCTGTTAAAAAACATGGCAAAAGGATTCAACGAAAAAGTAACACTTCGTCAGGAATTGGATTTTTTGCAAAATTATGTTATTATAGAGAAAATCCGATATATTGAACTTTTTGATGTGACCACAGAGGTTGATCAGGAAGTTTTATACGATGCCAAAATCGTGAAGCTGACCCTTCAGCCTATTGTGGAAAATGCCATCTTTAACGGAATCGAACCAAGTGGACGAAACGGGCTGATACAGATACACGTTTTTGCTGAAAACAGTGTCCTTTATATTACCATAAGGGACAACGGCATCGGCATTTCTCCAGAAGGCATTGAAACGCTGTTAACAGATACTTCCCGCATCACAAGAAGCAATATGAGCGGAATCGGGCTTCCAAACGTGGACCGGAGATTAAAACTGGTTTACGGAGAAGAATACGGATTAAAGCTTGAAAGCGAATTAGACCAATACACATTAATTACCATTGCCCTTCCTTTGGAATTTTAAGAAGGGCTGACAAAGGGGTATAAAGACAGCATGTATCGAATTATTATTATAGACGATGAGCCGCTCATTCTGGCCGGCATCGCTTCCCTGATTATATGGGAAAACTATGAGTGCACAATTATAGGAAAGGCAACCAACGGCCCTTCCGCATTTGAGATGATCATGGATCTTCATCCGGATATCGTTATTACAGATATCCGGATGCCTGTGCTGAGCGGGTTGGATCTGGTGGAAAAATGCAAGGAAAACGGCTGTGACTTTTCTTTTATCGTATTAACAAACTTAGAAGAATTCCATCTGGTGAAAAAGGCCCTTTCTCTGGGTGCTTCCGACTATCTGGTGAAAATCGATCTGAATGAAGAAGCTCTTGTAAACGCTTTGGAACGGGCCAAGGAGGCCTGTGACCTGCTAGTCAATAAGCAGCACCGTCTTATGGACAGCCAGCTAAAGAATAATCAGGAGGACCTGGCAAAGGCAGCGTTCCGCCGTCTTTTTCTTTCCCAGGAGACAGATTCTGATATCCCTGAAGAATTGGAGGGGCAGTATCCGGCTCCTTTTGTCATCCTGTTTTCCTTAAGCCCTACCCACATAGACTTTGATGCAAGCGGGGAAAACTATGACCTGCATTCCGTCAGCAGGCAGTTAATTGATATACTTGGTGGAATCGCAGCAAGGTTTTTCTTTCATTACACAATTCTTGAATACCGGCAGGATACTTATCTCCTTACAGCCTCCTTTAAAGAAGGAGCTTATTCCCAAAATGTGATAAGGGAATTCTGCCAGAAATTCAGCGTTGCTTTAAAAACTTACTTTGAGCTTTCTGCCGTCTACGGCGTCAGCAAGACAAAAGAAAAGATTTTGGATCTCCCCCAGGCATTCTCAGAAGCCTTGACAGCACTGGAATATTACTACTTCGATTCTTCATCCCAAGTGGTTTTTTACGAAGGACAGAACACTCATTTCAGCCAGGCAAAAAAGTTCAATATTAATGTATTTAAAAAAGATCTGGCTGCTTATATAAGTCAGAACGACAGTGAAAAGCTTGCTTCCATCTTTGAAGAAATCATCACCCTGTTCCGGGAAAACAGGCCACGTAAGGAACAGGCTACCAGCGCCTGCATCAACATCTACACCTATCTCTATTCATTTTTTGAAACAGGGGATGACAGTTATCAGGAGATCTTTCCTTATACCATTAACATTGCCGAGCAGCTGAATCATTTTAACAGCCTGGAGGACATTCTGGAATGGCTGAGAAGTTTCTGTCAGAAGCTGTGCCGCCTTTTGGAGGACCGGAAATCCACCCGTTCCGACAAGCTGGTGGATCTGGCCAGAAGCTACATCAAGGAACACTACATGGAAAAGCTGACCCTGGCCGATGTTGCCGAAGCTTTAAACATAAGCTCCGGGCATTTAAGTAATACTTTTAAAAAACTGACTGGGACTACCCTATCGGATTATATTGCCCAGGTTAAGATCCAGCATGCTATGGAGCTTATCGATACCCACCAGTACTTGATGTATGAAATCTCTGATAAACTGGGCTTTGATAATCCTTACTATTTCAGCAAGGTATTTAAAAAGGTTACGGGCATATCGCCGAGAGAACATGAAAACCGGGTCACCTATCCGTTTACAGATGATGGGAATTAACGATGCCCCAGTATTGTCTTCCAAGGCTTATTCAACTGTACGATAATTTAATCATTCATGAAAACGTTAAAAGTAAGTTTCGCTATCATGGGGAAAGATCATTTACTGGTCTTTCCCCTTTTCTGTAGTCAAATGCATGACCCGGGCACGTCTGAATGGACTACCTTCTGACCGCTTTATTTTTTATTCCGGTTTTATTCATTTTTAACGGCTTGACATACTTAGATTGTCTAGGTATAATAATCACTATACTTAGATCACCTAGGTATAGTGTCATAAGAATGACAAATACTGAGAAAGGGGAAATCCTATGGACAAACGCTATATGGCTCTTGGCACTTCTATGCTGGTACTGAAGCTTTTGAAAGAACAAAGCATGTATGGATACCAGATAATACGTATACTAGAACAGCAAAGCCAGAATGTATTTCAGCTACAGGAAGGCACACTCTACCCAATACTGCACACCCTGGAACAACAGGGAGCAGTCACCAGTTATCATCAGACCGCAGAAAACGGCCGCAGCCGCAAATATTATGCAATTACCTCTCATGGGCAGAAGATGCTGGATGAAAAATCAAAAGAGTGGAAGGTCTATCAGACTGCCGTCAACCAGGTGATGGGAGGTGTTCTATTTGAATAAAAATATCTCTGATTCTGCAGTCTCCCATTTTCTGGAAGAGGTAACTGAACAGATTTCTTATAAACCGTTACGTCCCGCCATTCATCAGGAGCTGGAATCACATATTCTAGACCGGATTGAGGAGTATGAATTCCAGGGACTTTCTCATGATGATGCGGAGCATAAGGCTCTTCGTGGCATGGGGGATGCAATTGCCATCGGTACTGAGCTGAATGAGGCCCACAAGATTCAAAAATCTCCTAAACTTACCTTCATCACCGCTTTGCTGCTTTTAGCAGGCTTTCTTCTCTCCTGCTTTTTACGCTGGACACCAGAACAGATGTCAAATGGCTTTCTTTGCTACATTCCAGGAGGGATTCTGCTTGTATTTACAGCATTAAAAGGGTATCCCTTTTTAATGAGGCACAGGAAGATACTGGTATCATTAATCTGCCTGTTGTATCTGGTTCAAATAGTGATATTTTTCCTGACAGAAGTCAGCGGAATGCGGATTGGAATTGTCAGTACTTCCTATTTTGCCACATTACTGTTAGTTCCAGTGATTACAGTGCTGCTGTATTGTTCCCGCCATAACAGAAAGAAATTCCTGACAGCCGCTCTTGGGTGTTCAGGTGTATGGATGCTTCTCATGTATACATTTGGCCCGTATCATTTCAGCGATACTTCAGGAGCCATTTTTCTACTGAGTATACTTGGAACTGTGTGTTTTATGATTCACCGCGGGATTTTTTCCGGTAAGAAAAAAATTCTTTATTCCGGTACACTGGCATTTCTCTTTCTTCTCGGAAGTCCGCTTTTTTTAACACCATCCGGCCGAGAAAAAACAGTAGCTTTTCTATCACCACAGTCTGCGATTCGCTCCACCTGGGATGATACATACAATGGGATATTGATTCAGGAATTGCTTTCAAGAACGCCTCTTACCCGCGGTCTTGAGCTATCCGCGGAGGAAATGATGGATTACGGTACTGGTGCATGGTATTTTGCTTCCCGTGATCCACGGCAAATTGGCATAGACACCACAGGGATTCATACCGACAAACAGCTGCAGGAATTTCAGGATAATGTGGAAACAATTAAAAATCAAGGTGGCCGTCCCAGATATATCCATTACCAGTCAGATGACGTGACACTCTGGGATATTCTTCCTCAGCACTATCATAATAATTACTTGATTGCTGTATGTATCTTCCTGTTTGGATGGCTTCCTGGATTGGCTCTGATAGGGGCTATCGGCCTGTTTTATTGGATTCTTTTTTCATACATTAGGCGGATCCATGGGAATCTGGCTTCATCTCTTGCTTTTAGCTGTGGCCAATGCCTGCTTTGGCAGGGAGTATTTTACCTCTTGGGAAACTTTGGTTTTCAATATGCACTTTTCCCCAATCTACCCCTGATTTCGGAGGGGCAGTTAAGTATACTCCTCAATATGTTACTTCTTGGGCTTGTTTTTTCAGCATACCGTTATGACCACGTAATAGAAGAGCCCGTTAATTACAGGCCAATCACATCCGGCTGAGCGACCGGGTCATTAGTTGAAACACATGATATAAAAATATAAGAAATTCAACAGTACCGGAAAGAGGTTTTCCGGTACTGCTTGTGGATCTAACTAAAAATAACTTCTTTTATCCTGATTACTGCACCATCTTAATTGATAGGCCTGGACTTTATTAATCTATGCATTTCAATATTTCATCAAAACTCTCTATATGATAATCTGAATATTTAATAATCATTTCTTTTTGAATTTTTGATTTACAATCTAAATATTCGCTAAAAATTGTTTTCATACCCGCTCTTTTTGCCCCAAACAATTCGTTTGATCCACCATCGCCAATAAAAATACTCTCCTCTGGCTTGACATTTAATCTTTTCATAGCTAATTGATAAATTTCTGTTTCAGGCTTCAATATCCCGACATCACATGAAAATATGACCGAATCGAAAAATGCAGACAGTGGAGAATCATTCCAGTATTTTATATCAATTATATCAGCATTACTTATAAGGCCTATCTTGACACCTTTTTCACGAACTTTTCCAAGAATTTCAAGTACTTTATTATCAACTGATAATAGTGTACGTTTCATTCGCTCTTCACGTTTCAGTAATATATTTCGTTTTTGTTCCTCAGTCACTTTATATGGCATAATATTTACAATTCTATCAATTATCTCACGTTCGTTCCTTATCTTTCCCTTTGCCCTTTCATCATATAGTATATTATTTTCAGCATAACTTTCCCATTCAGATGATGATATACCTATGATTTCATATTCATTTTCAATTGAATAGCTGGGATATATTAATGTAAAAAACAAATCAAAAAAAACTGCCTTAATCATCTCTAAACTCCCCCTTAAAATTTATCTTTTTATTTTATAATACAAGATGCAATATTAAGTTATTCTCATTCTAGCAATAAAAAAACTACCAACTTCCTATTGATAGTTTTAATATAATAACTACATTATAAAATCTTACTCTTTAGGATTCGGCTCTGGGAGCCATGAAGTATTTAAATCTGCTCCTTTAAAAATCCGTCTCAATTCATAGGACTTTTGCATATACATATCATCATCAGGATAATAGCAGGTATCTTCATTTTGATTCGTTCCAATGTCTAAAATTGTCAAAACCTCGTTACTGGAATTATAGAATGTGTGGGCAATATTTTTTCCTGCCGGTTTTGCTATAAAATCTCCTTGGCTAACGGTTTTCTCCTCTCCGTTTAAGCGCAAAATTCCCGTTCCGGAAAGGATCATAAAGAACTCTTCCTGCTGTGAATGATTGTGATATCTTGTGCTGTATGCTTTAGGTGGAACATAATCAATATTTACATAGATCTTCTGACTTCCTGCAGCATCCCCCAATAACTTTGTAACCAAACCGATCTCGTCATCCCAAACATACTGTTCAGGCAATTTATCCACATTAAAGATATCCAATAGAAATTCTCCCTTCGCTACTATAATCATTCTTTATAAGTAGAATATCACACGTCCTGCCGGCTATCAATATTAAATTTCCAATATCTAGTAAATTGTAAATAGTCTTAATGGTTACCTTACTATTATTTTCAATTCATCTGTTATATAATATAAATAGAGAAATAATTAGGAGGTGCCACATGTTTACTTATTTCGCAATGTTCTTGCAGTTATTTGAAATTTTTAAGTATGTTGTTTATGTTATGGTTTTCCTATGTTGCATCAAGTATTTAAAGAATTAATAACATTGCTTCACCGGTCTCACCTGCTCTCAAAGTTATATCCGGAAAGCATTGCTTTGTCTTTTTATATACAAAAAAAGCGCGGTACAATCCCGTGCTTTTTTTGTATATATGGAATCTTAATCCGCATAAGTTCCTTTTGATTTAACCAGCTTAGGCCTGTAACCCTGAGCCGTAAGTGCTGCCATAATAGTATTCTTATGTTCCGTTCCAAATGCTTCCATGGTTATGCGAAGTTCCACTGCCGCATTCCGGTTAATGCTGATAAACTGGTTGTGATCCAGACGGATGACATTACCCTGTTCTTTTGCAAGAAGTGCAGATATCTTTGCAAGTTCTCCTGGCTTATCCGGAAGCAGAACAGATACCGTAAAGATACGGTCTCTCTGCATCAGTCCCAGTTGGACAATGGAAGCCATGGTGATCACATCCATGTTTCCTCCACTTAAGATAGAAACAATTTTTTTATTGTCCACGTTCATGTGCTTTAAAGCCGCAACAGTCAGAAGCCCTGAATTCTCCACGATCATCTTATGGTTCTCAACCATGTCGAGGAATGCCACGATCAGTTCGGAATCTTCTATGGTAATTACTTCATCCACATTTTTCTCGATGTAAGGGAAGAGCTTTTCTCCCGGGCATTTTACAGCAGTTCCGTCTGCAATCGTGTTGACTCCTGGAAGGGAAACTACCTTCCCCTGTCGCAAGGATTCCTGCATACAATTGGCACCTGACGGTTCCACGCCGATAATCTTGATCTTGGGGTTTAACATCTTGGCAAGAGTAGAAACTCCTGTACAAAGTCCGCCTCCTCCAATGGGAACCAGGATATAATCAACCGTAGGAAGTTCCTTTATGATCTCCATGGCAATGGTTCCCTGCCCGGCTGCTACGTCCAGGTCATCAAAGGCATGAATAAAGGTAAGTCCCCGTTCTTCCGCAAGCTTGTAGGCATAATTGCAAGCCTCATCAAAAACGTCGCCTTCTAATATGACCTCCGCTCCATAGCCTTTGGTACGGTTTACTTTCATTAAGGGCGCCGTGGTAGGCATAACGATGGTCGCCGGAATGCCGGCCAGCTTCGCCGCATAGGCAACGCCTTGGGCATGATTACCTGCAGAGGCAGCTATAAGACCTTTGGATTTTTCTTCTTCAGACAGGGTGCTGATTTTATAATAAGCCCCTCTTACTTTATAAGCACCGGTATACTGCATATTTTCCGGCTTGAAATATACCTTATTGCCGGTCTGGGTGGAGAAATACTCACTGTATATCAGTTTTGTTTCCAGGATAACTTTGCTAACGGCTTCCGATGCTTCTTCAAATTTTTCCAATGTCAACATACTTTACGCCTCTTCTTTCTCTTCAACGTGAAACAATGCGCTTACAAATTCTTTTGCATTGAATTTCTGCAGGTCATCAAGTTTCTCTCCTACCCCAATATATTTTACAGGAATTCCAAGCTCTGACTGAATAGCGACCGCAATGCCCCCTTTTGCGGTTCCGTCAAGCTTTGTAAGGATAATTCCGGTAATATCCGCAACTTCCATGAATTGCTTCGCCTGGACAAGTGCATTCTGTCCAGTGGTCCCATCCAGCACTACCAGGGTTTCCCGGTAAGCCTCTGGGTATTCCTTATCAATGATCCGGTTGATCTTTTTAAGTTCTTCCATCAGGTTTTTCTTGTTATGCAGACGGCCTGCGGTATCACAGATCAAAAGATCCGCATGCCTGGATTTTGCCGCTGCTACCGCATCGTAAACAACTGCCGCAGGATCGGAACCTTCCTGCTGTGCGATGATGTCCACACCGGCCCTTTTGGCCCATTCGCTTAGCTGCTCAATGGCAGCCGCACGGAACGTATCTGCCGCAGCAACGATCACCTTCTTTCCGTCATCCTTCATCTGCCCAGCCAGCTTTCCAACTGATGTGGTCTTTCCCACTCCATTTACGCCAATGATCAAAAGAACGGACCGCTGTTTTTCAAATTCATAGGCATTTTCTCCCAGATCCATCTGCTCCATGATGCTGTCCATGAGTAGCTGTTTGCATTCCATGGGATCCTTGATGTTTTGTTCCTTTACTTTCTTTCTCAAGTCCTCCATAATCGACATGGTGGTCTGGATACCCAGATCCCCCATAATCAGGATCTCTTCAATTTCTTCATAAAACTCATCATCAATGGCTGAAAAACCGCTGAATATGGAATCTACGCCCGAGATGATGTTGTCCCTTGTCTTCTGCAGCCCAGCGACCAGCTTTCCAAAGAATCCCTTTTTCTCACCCATAGTCGGCCTCCTTAACTTTCTAAATCTTCTTCAATCAGGTTTACAGATACTAGCGTTGAAACGCCCTTCTCCTGCATGGTAATACCATACAGACGGTCTGCGGATAACATGGTACCACGTCTGTGTGTAATAACAATAAACTGAGTATATTTTGTCAGCTTATGCAGGTATTTTGCAAAACGGTCCACGTTGGAATCATCAAGGGCTGCTTCGATCTCGTCAAGAAGGCAGAATGGAGAGGGCTTTAGGTTCTGGATGGCAAACAGCAGTGCAATCGCTGTCAATGCCTTTTCTCCACCGGAAAGCTGCATCATATTCTGAAGCTTCTTGCCAGGCGGCTGGGATATGATTTGAATTCCTGCTTCCAGGATATCCTCATCCTCTACCAGCTCTAATGTACCCCTTCCTCCTCCGAAAAGCTCCTTAAACACCTTATCAAACTCCTGTCGTATTTCACGGAACTTTTCCTCAAATTGTTTTCTCATACCAGTATCCAGTTCATCGATAATCTTTAGCAGGGTGCCCTCTGCGGCCACCAGATCATCGTGCTGGGTCTTCATGAATTCATAGCGCTCTGATACCTCTTTGTAATCCTCAATGGCATTGACATTGACATTGCCAAGCTTCCGGATCTCCTCTTTTAAGGACTGGATCATACGTTTAATCTCAGGGAGTGATGTCCATTCCTGGTTCTTCAAATCCTTTGCAGTGGAAAAAGTCAGTTCATATTCATTCCACATGTAATTGATATGGTTCTCCATCCACTCATCCAGCTTTTCCTTCTGGCTTTGCAGACGGAACAGTTCTTTATCCAAAAGGCTGATCCTTCCCGTAAGCTCTTCTCGTTTTCGGAACAATTCTTTCTGCTCCTTTGAACTGGTTTCTTTTTGTGCGGACTTCTCATTTATGATGCCTTCCAGTTCTTCTGAGTATACCTTTTTTTCCTCGATCCTGCCTTTTAATACCTCAATTTCTTTTTGTTTCTCTTCAATAATGGAATTAGACCCATTGGTACCGTTTGAAAGTCCGGAAAGCTCTTCCTCAAGACGATGAATCTCTTCTTTCACACGCCTGATGTTTTCCAGTTCAAAATCATCCTTCTGTTTTAAACCTGAGGTTTTCAGCTGGACTGATGATAAGTCTTTGGAGTGCTGTTCCCGGTCTGTCCTGGCAGTTTCAAGCCGGCCGTTTAAACGTTCCAGCTCTCCGACCGTATCCTGATTCTGTATTTCCAACTTGTCAACGGATGTAAAAAGCTCCTGCTGGCTGGCACTGATTTCTCGTATCTGCACCTCAAGCTGGCCGTTTTCCCTTTCCAGGTCACCGTAGGATTCCTTGATTTCTTCTTTTTTATCTTCAATCCGGCGTATATTTATTTTAACCGTATTTTGTTTTAAATAAAGCTGCTGTTTTTCTGCCCGGATCTTTTCCAGTTCTTCCCTGCTTTCCCCAAGGAGTCCCTCGTTCATCACCAGTTCTTTTTCTAACCGCTCCACATCGGAAAGGGCCTTGGAGCAGATTTCTTCCAGTTCTTCCATTTCACGCTTACGGCCTAACAGATTGCTGGTATTCTTAAAAGCACCACCTGTCATGGAACCGCCGACGCTTAAAAGTTCTCCTTCCAGCGTTACGATTCTGAAAGAATACTGGTATTTCTTCGCAAGGGCGATGGCATGGTCAATGGTATCAACCACAACGACACGGCCCAGAAGATGATTTAAAAGACCTTTATACCGGTCATCCGTATCCACCAGGGTATTTGCAAGCCCCAATACCCCCGGCTCTGTAAGAGCCTTATCCTGGCGGAAGGAATCCCTGTTTCCCATACTGGTTAAGGGAAGAAAGGTTGCCCTTCCATACCGGTTTTTCTTCAAGTATTCAATGAGCTGCTTGGCTGTTGCTTCGGAATCGGTAACAATATTCTGAATGCTTCCGCCAAGAGCAGTCTCAATGGCAATTTCATATTTTTTCGGAACTGTGATTAAATCCGCGACAACCCCGTGAATGCCGTGAATCCGGTCTCTCACCTCCATCACGCGACGGATGCTGCCGCCATAGCCCTCGTACCGTTCTGCAATGTTTCTGAGAGATTCCAGCTTTGTATAACTGGTGTGATATTCCTGCTGTTTGTCATTTAGGTTCTTGTTAAGCCTTTTGACCTCGCCCGTCAGTTCCTCCACCCGGTTCTCACAAAACGCCTGGGCTTCCTGCCCTTCCGCGATTCTTGTCTCTATCTCATCCGCTTCGGTTTGAAGAGCTTCCAGCTGTTCATCCTGCTCCGATTCATCACTTTTAAATTTTAAAAGCTTTTGGCAAACCTCAGAACGGCGCACATTCACCTGTTCCAGCATGGTTTCATATCGCTGCTGTTTTGCGGTCAGGGAAGCTTTTTCATTGAGGATATCAATGATCCCGCTCTTCCCTTCCTCAATCTGCTGCTCCAAAAGGCGGATGGCTTCATCTTCTGAATGCAGAACTTCTTCCGCTTCTTTCAGCTCTTTTACTGCGGCTTTCACCTGGTCTGCAATCAGGGAACGTTCTTCCTCATAAGTGGCAGCCTGATCCATTTTCATCTGCATTTCAGCATGGATTGCTCTCATGCGACCAGCAATATGCTCTGCATTCATCTGTTCCGTATTGATCTGTTCTTTTAATACATTGATCCGGCCTTCCAGACTTCCCGTCTCCATGTTGGATTTATTGTTCTCATTCCTGGCGCTGCTGATGGCCTCCTCCAGCTCCGCTAAATATGTATCCAGAACATCATATTCTTCCCGAATACCCTCTGATGTCTGCTTTGCATCATCCAGATCATGAGATACAATGGTTTCCTTTTCCTGGATTTCTTTCATCTGTTTCTGGATTCCTTCAGTCTCCATCAGGAACTGGTTCACATCATACTTTTTTAAATCTTCTTTTAAACGAAGATATTCCTTAGCAGCCTCTGATTGCCTTGCAAGGGGGCCTACCTGCTTTTCAAGCTCTGTGAGAATATCATTGACACGGATGAGGTTTTGTTTTTCATCATCTAGTTTCTTCTGGGCGATGAGTTTACGCCGTTTAAATTTAACAATACCGGCGGCTTCATCAAACAGTTCCCTGCGCTCCTCCGGCTTTCCGCTTAGAATCTTATCAATCTGTCCCTGTCCGATAATGGAATAGCCTTCCTTACCAATTCCGGTATCATAGAACAATTCATAAATATCCTTTAGACGACAGGCGCTGCCATTGATCATGTACTCGCTTTCGCCGGAACGGTAAACCCTTCGCGATACGGTTACCTGGTCGTAATCAATGGCCAGATGGTGATCGGAATTATCAAGGGTAATGGCAACGTAAGCAAAGCCCTGAGGCTTCCTCAGTTCTGTTCCGGAGAAAATCACATCCTGCATGTTGGAGCTTCGAAGCTGCTTTACCTTCTGCTCTCCAAGCACCCAGCGCACGGCATCGGCAACATTGCTCTTGCCGCTGCCGTTAGGGCCTACGATGCCGGTGATTCCGTTATGAAATTCAAAGACGATCTTATTGGCAAAAGATTTAAAACCCTGGATTTCAATACTTTTTAAATACATATTTCACGCCGACAGGCTTAACAGGGCCTGCCCTTTCTTTTCCTTATTATTGTCCATGCTTTTTGGACATAGAGGTATACCCGAAGGGTGTTTCCTTATTATTGTCCATGCTTTTTGGACATAGAGGTTTACCCTAAGGGTGTTTCCGTATTCTTTAGGCTGAGGATCCCATGATAGGCAGCCACCTGCTCTGCCGCTTTTTTCGTCCGTCCTGTACCCTGTCCGATTACTTCCTTGCCTATTAGGACCTGAGACTCAAATACCTTGTTATGATCCGGTCCCTCTTCCCGTAATAGCTCATAGCTTAAAGGCTCGTCCGTCTTACTCTGCACAATCTCCTGCAAGATAGTCTTGCTATCATAAAAGAGCTGTTTATGTTCCAGATCATTCATGATGAAACGAAGGATAAACTCTTTTGCATTAGCAAAACCACCGTCCAGATAAATGGCCCCAATCAGCGCTTCCATAGCATCAGATACGATCGACGCACGCCCTCTGCCCCCGGTGGCTTCTTCACCCCTGCCCAAAAGCAGGTATTCTCCAAGCCTGATATCCTCTGCACAATAGGCAAGAGTCGGTTCACAGACAATGCTGGCACGTATCTTTGTCAAATCCCCCTCCGGATTTTCCGGATACTTGTGATACAGGCAGTCACTGGATATCACTTCCAGTACAGAGTCTCCCAAAAATTCCAGTCGCTCGTTGCATTCTAACTTATTTAACCGGTGCTCATTGGCATAGGAGCTGTGTGTCATGGCTTGTGTCATGAGATTCTTGTCCGAAAAACGGTAGCCGATACGCTCCTCCAGTTCTTTTAAATTCCTGCTCATCTTACACCTCTTCTCATTATGAAAGAAGGTGCTGCGGACAGACTAAAAAGTCCCCGGCAGCACCCACATCTATTAATTTAAAGCATTCTTGATCTGTTCTACTGCGTCACTGACACTTACGATGTTTTCTGCCACTTCCGTTGGAATCTCAATATCAAATTCCTCCTCAATGCCCATAATGATCTGGAACACATCAAGGGAGTCAGCACCAAGGTCATCCACAAATGTGGAGTTCATGGTCACCTCATCCGGCTCAATATTTAACACCTCTGCAATTATGTTTTGTAACTTCTCAAATTCCATTTCTTTTCCTTCCTCTCTCCTATTCTTGACTTTCATCATTCTTTTTAAGACTTTCTCTTATCTTATCATTAATTCCCTGTTCTTTGAAGGTTACGCATTGAAGTATGGAGTTCTTCACTTCTGTTGCCTTTGAATTCCCATGGGTTTTTACAACCAAGCCATTGAGTCCCAGAAGCGGTGCTCCGCCGTGCTGAGATGCATCAAATGATTTCAGGCTTTCCTTTAAAGCAGGTTTTACAAGCAGAGCTCCGATTTTGCTCCTTAAACTTCCCATCATACCGCGTTTTACCTTATCAATTAAGGTCGCTCCTACTCCTTCGTAAAGCTTCAGGATTACATTGCCTACAAATGCCTCGCAAACAATGACATCTGCACCGCCATGCGGAATCTCCCTGGCTTCAATGCTTCCGGTAAAATGGATATCCTTGCACTCCTTTAACAGTGGAAAGGTTTCTTTTACAAGCGCATTTCCCTTTTCCTCTTCTGCGCCGATATTAACGATAGCCACTCTTGGATTCTTTATTCCCACTACATGCTCCATGTAAAGGGATCCCATTCTGGCAAACTGTACCAAATGGGACGGTCTTGCATCCACATTGGCTCCGCAGTCAATCAGCAGGGAAACGCCCTTTTCCGTCGGAATAAGCGGAGCAAGCGGTGGTCGTTCCACCCCTCTTATCCGTCCGACAATCACCTGTCCGCCAACCAGTATAGCGCCTGAACTGCCAGCCGATACAAAAGCATCCGCCTCCTTTTGTTTTACCAGATTCATTCCCACAACGATGGAAGAATCTTTCTTCTTTCGTATGGCGTTAACCGGAGGTTCATCCGTCTCGATTACCTCTGATGCATTCACAATCTGTATCTGATCCTTTTGAAACGTATGTTTCTTCAGTTCTTCTGATACAATATGCTCCTGCCCTACTAAGAGAACCTGGACTTCTTTATTCGCGTTTACCGCCTCTACGGCTCCGGCAACCATCTCCACCGGTGCATAGTCGCCGCCCATGGCGTCAACAGCTACTTTTATCATCATGATTCTCCTTTCACATATCGCCTAAGATAATCTATTACATAATATACTAAATATTATACTATAAATCAATAATAAATTAAGAAATTTAAAAGATCAGACAAGTCCTTTGTTTTCCCTGCTTTTTTCCACCTTCTTCATGATATAGACATAGGAAAGTGTCGTGAACACCCCAGCGCTTAACCAGGCCGCCGGATCGCAGGCGCAAGCTAAAGGAAAGCTTAAAAGACGGATCGCAAATCCCGCAGTTATCAGCCTGGCCGCAAGCTCTACGACTCCTCCCAGCATGGGAAGAAGGCCATAGCCGCACCCCTGCATCGTATTTCTGAATATAAAAATCATTCCAAGCGGAATATAGAAAACAGCACATAAATAGATATAGGTTTTCGCCCATGGCAGCATTTCTGTTATATCCACATCACCAGAGAAAAACAGCTTTAATGCATATGGGAGTACTAAGCAAACGATTACAGAAGAAAGAATGGAATAGACGACCTCTGTCCACAGTACAAGCCTGACACCATGGCGGATTCTTCCGATGTCTCCCTTTCCGTAATTCTGACCCGAATACGTAGCCATTGTCTGACCCATGGCGACCATTCCCTGTAAAACCAAACCCTGAAACTTATTTGCGGCCGTATAAGCTGCTACTGCGGCTGAACCAAATAAGTTAACCGCAGACTGCATGATGATAGTTCCTGATGCAGTGATTCCAAACTGAAGAGCCATGGGAATTCCTACGGAAAGCTGGCGCGTTGTATCCGATACATTCAGCTTCCAGTGATTCCTCTTTGGAGTTAAAACCGGTACCTTTTTATAGATATAGCAAATGCAAAGGATTGCAGATATCCCCTGAGAAAGATTCGTTGCCCAGGCAGCTCCAGCCACTCCCATTTTGAAATTAATAATAAAAATAAGATCCAGCACCACGTTTAAGGAGGCAGAAAACATCAGGAATAAAAGGGGGATCCGGCTGTTCCCTACGGAACGGAGATAGGAGGAAAACAGATTGTAAAATACATTTGCAACAATTCCCATGCAGATGATGGAAATGTAGGTGTAAGCATCCTCGAAAATATTCCCGGGCGTGTTCATAACCCTTAAAAGTGTTCTCATAAAAGAGAGACTTATGACTGTCATAAGCACAATAACGAAAGATGACAGGATAATCCCGTTGGCCACAGAGCGCTTTGCACCGTTTTCATCCCCTGCGCCGAACCGCTGGCTGGTAAGTACCGTAAACCCGGTGCTCATGCCCTGGGAAAATCCTATAACCAGGAACATAATCGTACCGGTGGAGCCCACTGCTGCCAGTGCATCCGGACCTACAAAACGGCCTACGATAATGGTATCTGCCATGTTATAAAGCTGCTGAAAGATATTACCCATCAGAAGCGGAAGTGTGAATTTTAAAATGATCGGAAGCGGATTGCCTCTTGTCATATCAGTTTCCATTTTTTTCCATCCTCTGTTCAAAAATATTGTCGCTCTTTTAAGATGCGCAAGGGTTATTTTATCACGTTCCTCTTCTGTTGTCACTCCTTTTCAAAAAAACAGTTACTCTATTCATAAACAGCAGCCATGACAGCTCCATAATCCCCTATTCGCTCCCCTAACTGAGCAGGTACGACCCTGCACGCGGCTGCGGAAGAGGCAAGAGCCTCCCTGTGGATTTCCTCCCACATGGCTGTTTCCATAAATTCATGGGTTCTTGCGTATATACTGCCGGCCACGATCACCTCTGGATTCAGGATATCAATAAGCATGGACAGCCCTCTTCCGAAATATGCTCCCGACTCTTTTAATAATTCTGCGGCATCCTCATGGCCTGCCCTGGCTGCCTCTGCCACATCCTTTGCCTTGATTTCCGCCATTTCTCCCGTCTGATAGGAAGCCCTTTTTCCATCTTTTTCCATCTGTTCCGCTTTGCTTATCGCCATCTGACGGATTCCGCCCCCGCTGCAAAATCCTTCCAGACTCCCGGCCTTTCCATATCCCACCGGCCCGTCCTCCTTAAGACGGATGTGCCCCACTTCTCCCGCCATGCCGCAGGCCCCTGTATATAAACGCCCGTTCAATATTAGTCCTGCGCCAAGGCCGGTGCCAAAGGTGAGAAATATCATATGAAGAGATCCTTTGCCCGCCCCATATTTCCATTCGGCAAGGGCGCAGGCATCGGCGTCGTTTCGCATCCTGGCAGGCATCTGGAGTTTATCTGACAGATAAGAAACAATGGGAACCAAAACCCATCCCGGCAGGTTAGGCGGAGAACAGATGACCATACGGTCTGGACTCAAAGGGCCTCCGCAGGATATTCCAATACGACAGTCTGAACGGCAGACTTCATGGGTTTCAAGCATCCGTTCTCCGTAACCGCATAAGGTGTCCAACACTCCTCTCCAGTCTGAAGTTGTCTTTATTTCCTTCCGTTCCTTCCATATAATCGTATCGTCCTCCAGGCGGCATAGAAACACCGCACACTTTGTTCCTCCAATATCAAATCCCATTATATGCATTGTAACACCTCAGTCCTTATATTATAAAGAAGTTCAATTCGCCTGGCGGCTTTCGAACAACTAGGTTAAAATATGCCAACAGAGCAGGAACCGGCGTACCGGCCCTGCTCTTTCCTATTTATGAAATGTGTCAGCGTTTATAACTTATTTTACTTTAATGTATCTTTTGTAAGAACGGAAACACCTGTATCTACGTTCTTGTCTCCTGTATCCTTGCCTTCCAGAGCATTAACAGCTGTCTTCATTCCTTCATATCCCATAACATCTGGATTCTGAGCCATGGTAGCAAGGAGATAGCCATCTTTAATCAGCTGAAGGATCATATCGGATTTATCAAAGCCTACGCCTATTACAGTCTCGCCTGCTTCCTGAATGGCATTGCCTGTACCTACTGTAGAGCCTTCATTGGCTCCGAAAATGCCTACGCAGCCCTGGGTAATATAGTTCGCTGCAATGTCCTTGGATTTTGCAGCATCGCCTTCGCCGTACTGAGTTTCCAGGATCTCAAACTTTGTTCCCTCAAATGCAGAACGGAAGCCTTCTTCTCTGGCCACTGTGGATGCGGTTGCAGCATTCACGTTTACGATGCCGATCTTGCCTGATTCGATTCCTTTTTCCTTTAAGGCTTTGATCATTTCATCACCTGCAGTTTTTCCAGCAGCTTTGTTATCTGTTGCAAGAGTCTGGATCGCCGGCAGAGATGCTGCGGAGTCTACGTATACCACTTTTACTCCTGCGTCAATGGCTTCCTGTAAGGATGCAGTAACTGCATCAGGGCCGTTAGCTGCCAGTAAAATGGCCTGTGCGCCTCCTGCTACGGCATTGTTAATACATTCGATCTGTTTTGCATCATCCTTTACATCAGGAGCCAGCCATTTGTAATCTACATTTCCAAGCTCCTTTACAGCCTTCTGGGCACCTGCATCCACGTTTACCCAGTGCTGGTCCATTTGATCCATGGTAATTAAATAAACCTTGTGTGAGCTGCCGCTGGAAGCCGCCTCTTTTGCTGTTTCTGCAGCTGTGGTTGCAGCTTCTGTTGCAGCTGCTGTTGTTGCCCCGGTCGTAGCTGCAGCCTCCTTCTGCCCGCTGCTGCAGCCTGCCATAGACGCAATCACTCCCATAGAAAGAATAGCCGCCAATACTTTCCGTTTCATAAACCTTTTCCTCCTTAAAATTGGATATTTTAAAATCTGCCTATATCAAAGCCTCAGGCTCCAATACCATCATTATGGTTCTATCTTATTTTTCTTTCCCAGCTTTCCGCTTCGTACAATCACATCAATCAATACGGAGATCACTACAATGGCGCCGATGACAATATTTCGGATTGCAACCGGGGCGCCTGCAAACTGAAGTCCATTCTGGAGCACGCCCCAGATGGAGGCACCGATTACCGTACCAATTAGAATTCCCTGGCCTCCCAATGTAGAAACTCCTCCGATTACGGAAGCCGCCACAGCATACATTTCATAGGCATTGCCCGCATCCATGGTACCCATGCCGCTTGTTGCACAGATCACTAGTCCTACGACGCAGGAGCAAAAAGAGCTGACCAGATAAGCCTTAGTAGTGGTGGCTACAATATTTACCCCGGATAGCTTGGAGGCCTCTATGTTGCTTCCGATTGCATAAATGTGCCGCCCGGTTCTTGTTTTACTTAATAGGAAATTAAATACCAGCCATAAAACAATGGATATGATCACTGTGTTATACACTCCGGCGACCTTTCCATAATAAAAGAAATCCCGAAATCCCCTTGCCCCGTCTCCAATGGCATCGGTATTGTAGTTATTATTGACAATCTGAGCAACGCCCCTGGCAATTGTCATGGTACCTAAGGTTGCAATAAAGGGCGGAAGCTTGCACTTGGCTACCAGTAAGCCGTTGACAACGCCTACAATCAGACAGCACAACAGGGTAAGAATTACAGCAACCCATGGATTCATGCCCTTTGTCATCATGGTCGCAGATATCATGCAGCTCATGCCGACAACAGAACCAATGGACAAATCAATATTGCCGGTGATCAATACATAGGACTGTCCGATGCCGATTAACAGGATCGGCGCAATCTGACGCAAAAGATTCGCAACATTTTTCCCGGAAAAGAATGTAGGGTTTATGATGCCAAAAACAACGCACATGACGATAAGTCCTAAACTTACGGTGACTACCTGCCCCATCCCGCGAACGGCGAACAGCCTTTTATACCAACTCTGTCTTTTACTATTCATGTTACCTCTCCTTGCCCTTTTCTTAACTGATCTTGCTTTCAAACTGAGTCGCATATTTAAGGATCAGATCCTGCGTCGCCTCAGCTGTCATCACTTCCCCTGTAATTTTCCCGTCACACATGACAATAATCCGGTCGCTGATGCCAAGGACTTCCGGCATTTCCGATGAAACGAACAAAACGCCAATCCCCTTTTGTTTTAATTCATTCATCAGGTTATAGATCTCTACCTTAGCCGCCACGTCGATGCCCCTGGTGGGTTCATCGAAAATCACAACCCGTGAATTCCTTGCAAGCCATTTACCCACCACCACCTTTTGCTGGTTACCGCCGGATAAGCTTCCGGCATCTACCTCTGCATTCGGCAGCTTGATTTTTAAGGAAACCACTGTTTTATCCGTCATTTCCCTCTCTTTTTTCCTGTTGACGATTCCCAGCTTTCCGCATAACATATCCAGATTGGGAAGGGCGATGTTATCCCGTATGCTGAGTTTCGTACAGAGGCCGTCCTTTTTCCTGTCTTCCGGAGCCAGTACGATGCCTGCTTTTATGGAATCTTCTACATTATGTATGATGACCTCTTTTCCATCCAGGAAAATCTGCCCGGATTCCTTTGGATCCGCTCCAAATATGGCTCTGGTGGTCTCTGTCCTACCCGCCCCCATTAACCCGGCTATTCCCACGATCTCGCCTTCATGCAGCTCCAGATTGATATCTCGGACCATCCGTCCGGCATTTAAATTGCGGATCTCCAGAATCTTCTTTCCTTTTGGACAGGAAACCCGTGGAAATTTCTGTTTTATTTCGCGGCCGACCATGTGAGAAATGATCTCATCCATCCGTTTCTGATCAAAATCCATGGATGTGATAAATCTTCCGTCTCTCATGATGGTGACCCGGTCCACGATATGTTTCAGTTCTTCCAGACGGTGGGATATGTAAACAATTCCGCAGCCTTCCTTCTTTAACTTTTTAATGATAGTGAACAGATCTGCGATTTCCTTTGAGGTCAGGGCTGACGTAGGCTCATCCATAATTAAGACCCTGGCGTTCATAGAAAGCGCCTTGGCGATCTCAACCATCTGCTGCTTGGATACGGCCAGATTGCCCACCAACTCCTCCGGATCTAATTCTATGTTCATATGGCTTAAGATCTCGGCTGCCGCCTTGTTCATCTCTTTTTCAGAAAGGATCATTCCCTTTGTCCGTTCCCGCCCCAGAAAAATGTTTTCTGCTACGGTCAAATGCTGGCACATATTCAGTTCCTGATGGATGATCGCTATTCCAAGTTCCTTTGCCTTCTGTGTGGTCATTTCCCGGATATTGTCACCAAATACTTCGATGGTTCCTCCATCTCTAGGATAGACGCCGCTTAATATTTTAACAAGTGTTGATTTTCCCGCACCATTTTCACCCAGCAATGCCATAACTTCTCCTGATTTTAAGTAAAACGAAACATCGTCAAGCGCTTTTACACCAGGGAATGTCTTTATAATATTCTGCATCCGCACAATATCTTCCTGCATACCTATCACCCTCATATTTCTCTCAAATTCTAGCTTCTGTAAACAGTATATCATTCGGAATCCATGGATAGTAGGGGAGATTCTTCCGTTTAAGGGGGGTATTCTTTGGCAATCAAATCCTTTGCAGAAATGAAAAACAGGCAGCCAGACCGCCTGTTAATCCTATTCATTACCAGCCCACTTTATAAAATTCCTCTTTCGCGTATTCTGCTGCCACCTTTCCATCCTGCAGAATTATCATTCGGTCTGATACATCCATGTTGTCGGCAAGATTGCTGGTGAGAATGAGTACCGAAATCCCGCTGTTTTTCAGCTCCTGGATCAGATCCAGAACATAACGCCTTAAGTACATGTCCCCCTTTGCCAGCGGCTGTACGCACACAGCGACCTTAGGGTGAAGGAGATGGATCCGGTAATAGGCAAGGCCGTATCTTTCCCGCAGGCTTAAACGGTCAATCTTTCCAGCATCAATACAGGGCCCCACCTTTTTCATATATTCTTTCCGTACACTGCGAAGATGGCTGCGCTTTAAATTCCCGAACAACACCTTCCGGTCCAGAAGAAACGTCAGGTTTTCCATATAGCTCATGTCCCTAAACAGGAAGGTTTCTGCCGGATCATCAGGAATAACAGCTACTCCCTCCTTAAAAAAGTCCGTGGGCTCCTCTCCTGCAAAGGCCCTTTCTCCCAGGTAAATCCTGCCGGCCCTGATTCCCCTGCTGCCGGAAAGAACCTCCACCAGAGGCTCCCAGGTC
>Ga0213825_1000127_pt1 | contig 61598 bp, 46 predicted proteins | sample MC6MC0900MG_FD_179896 | JGI IMG/M metagenome (GOLD analysis project Ga0213825, IMG submission 179896) | Enriched soil aggregate microbial communities from Iowa State University, Ames, United States - MC6-MC0900-MG | ecosystem: Environmental > Terrestrial > Soil > Unclassified | place: USA: Iowa...
GAATTGCACTAACAATTTTGGCCTTTCGCCTAAAATCAAGTTCATATTTTTCAATATATTCTATAAGTCTTTCTAGCCAAAATACATCCTTGTCTATCTTACTCAAGTTGTTTGTACTTAAAGAATTGGGTTGCCCCTTATGATAATAAGTCAAAAATTGCTTTACACATTTAACATTTATATCATACAATAATATCTTGGAGAAAAATTCCATATCCTCCCCCCAATCTATATCGATTGAGAATCTAATTTTAAATTGATCTATGTATTCTTTTTTTATTAGCCAAGAATTTGTATTTGGAGTACACCTATTGAAAAGATAATCTTCCAATACATCTCCCTCTACAAAACTGAATTTTGACTTTTTACTTTTACCTTCTAAAACGTCATAATGACCACAATAGCAAACATTAGCATCTAATATAGTATCCAGCATCTTCTGTAAAAATAAATTATCTATCTCATCATCTGCATCTAAAAAACTGATGTATTTTGATTTTGCATATTCAATACCTACATTTCTGGCAAATGCTACCCCTTTATTTTCTTGCTTTATATAGATAATCCTTGAATCCTTTTCTTGATACTCCAAAATATTTTCTTCACTATTATCAATAGAACCATCATTAACAATTATAAGTTCAAAATCAGTAAAACTCTGATTAAGCACTGAATTAATAACTCTTTTGATAGTAGCTTCTTTATTGTAAACTGGAATAATTACTGATATTATTGGCATAATTATAATCCCTCATTACCTTTAAAATTAGAAAAAAATCATTTTATACGGATGGGCTGCTGGATGAACCCTTAAATATATATATATTCTAACTATACAATATATTGCTAATGCCAATAAAAAAATAACTTTGTTTTTTTTATACTTATATATAGCATTTACAAATAGTACTTTATCAAAATTCAAAAAAATCAATGAAAACCTGGCTACAATCATATCAAAGTTAGAAAAAATAACACTTATTAGTATTCCAACAAAATAAATATTTAGCATATTTAAATTTTGCTTGTAATCACTATCATTTCGATATTTTTCAATAGTATATGCTACAAATATCAACATTACAATCTGTGCTAACATGGTTATAGATATACCACCATTATAAAAAAACTTAGTTCCAATATATCTATCTATATACTTATTTATAATTGATATATTAAGTTTATGCACTAAGTTAATAGCTATATTGGAAATATTAACTACTTGATTTAAAAAAAGTAATGGAAATAAACATACACTAATATACTTAATTTTCTTTGCACTAAATCTAAAATAGTTACACACTAAATATGGTATAATAAAAGCGATAACTGAACCATGAAATAGAGATGCTAAAATAAGCCAGCCCAAGAATACCACAATCTTTTTTCGCTGAATACTTTCAAATGTGTTCAAAATAATAGCATTGCTCAACCCATTTCTAATAGCACCCATATCATTTATAAAAAAATAAGGGGATAAATGTAATAATAATGAAGCGATGCGGTTTTTTGAATATTTAGTAATAAATCTCCATGTAAAGAGTAGTGTTAAAAGTGCAATAAAAAAGACAAACCCATACCAATTTAAACCGAATTTATGTGATAATACTATCAAAAAAGAAAATCCATGTTCAATATGCAATTTGGGGTCTAATATAGATTTCCAGTCTGTCACAGATGAATAAATCTTCTCATAATTAAAATAATCCCATAGTACTCCATATCTCAATCCCGAAAACAATAATAATATAATTAACATCAGATATGAATTTAACTTATTTAAATTTTCATTTTCAAACAAGCTCAAAATATAAAATATAACACATATTAATACTAAAATCACATAAAACATCGTCTACATATCCTCATCAAATAGTATATTATAATTTATAAATTTTTTTTAATTCCAATTCTTCATCTTCCCAAAAAAAACCGTTTCCAAAACTCGTTTTTTCTAATTTATATTTATTGATTTCTAATTTTTCAATCAACGCCTCAATATCTTTCGGAGCATAGGGGTTGACCACATACCCCTTTTTAAGTTCTATTACAGAATCCCCCAACATAGTATTCTCAGAAACGATAACTTTCTTATTAAAAACAATGGACTCAAAAAATTTATTGCTAATAGCATACTTTACATTTAAATCTTTATTAGGATAAGCAGCCCATATATAATCACAAGCATCATATATCTCTTCTAAGTCTGCTTCCCTATACCTTCCAGTCATAATAACTTTGTTCTGCAAGTTATTCTTCTCTACATACTCTTTAATAATATTTAAGTGAGGACCACTACCCGATAGTAATATATTAGCCTTGTCATTATCTTTGACAGAGTTAATTAAATTGAGTAATATATCCTTATATCTAATTGTACCTATAAAACCTATTACAATTTTATCTCTCAATAAATCCATATAACTTGACATGTATCCCTTTGATTTATTTGACATTATGCTATTAGAGGGCTTATTATTTATGATTATTTTATCTTTTTTGCTAGCACATTTATCGTCATAATAAATTTTAAAATAAGGAGATGCTAATATCATTCCACTGATATTGTTTTTAATTATATTCAACTCAAGTTTTTCTCTAATATAATTTAATATTTTATTTTCAAAAAATTTAATGTCATAAACTTCATATATGAGCTTAACTTTTTTAGAGATCGCCCTTGCTACTATGCACATCTCTAAATCAATTGCATGAACATAATCTGGCTTAAACTCATCAAATAGCATTTTAGCCTTTTTCTTAAATTTAATTAAATTTAAGAGCTTACCCAATTTATTGCCATATCCAAGGTCCTGATTAAATGTTTCAACATAATCTTCAGTTTTTGTTGTGTTCTCTCTATTCCAAGCGAGTATTTTAACATTACTTTCTGGATATAACTTAAGCATCGAGTTCCTAATTTTCTTAACTCTTGGTGACAACGGATAATGATCAGATAGCATTAAAATTTTCATCCTTATCCCCCTTATGTTCATCCATTTGCGTCTTACCTTGAAGCAAGTCCATAATTACTTTATAGGTTTTTTTTCTGTCGAATTTTTCTTCTGCTAACCGTCTACTATTTTTGCCCATTTGTATTCTTAATTGACTATTATTCAATAAAAGTAATAATTTTTCTTCCAAATCCTTTGAATCATTATTATTACAATTTATACCCATTTGATAATAATCTACTAATATTCTATATTCTTGACATTCTTGTGTATTTAATACTGGTAATCCTGCCGCTGCATAGTCTCCATGTTTATTGATTATACTTGCTGCAGCACCATGACTAATTGGATTCACCGCTATATCACATACACCTAGTAATCCAACCATTTCAGCATACGATAATCTCCCTGTAAATAATACATTCACTCGCTTTTCTCTTGAATAGGCTTCGAACTTTTCTTTTAATGGTCCATCTCCCATAACTATAAATTTAATATTATTAATACCTTTGTCAACTATACTTTCTAGGGCATCAAAGACAATAGTCAAATCATAGCTATGTCCTAATGTCCCGGCATAAGCAATCCAAATCTCATCTACTGGTTTATTTTGATACCTATAAATATTAAGCATTTTATCAAATTCATTTAAATCTGTTCCTAAAAAGACGACATTTCCTTTTGTGGTTTTAGTATTTACTGCTATTGCTTTGTTTGAATATGTTTTTGAAACTGATACAATTTCATCTGCTAGCTTATATATGTATCTAGCTTGTCTTTCCATAGGGTAAAACACCATGTCACTTATAACTGGTACATTAAAAACCATTTTAAAAGCTTCTGGCCATATATCCTGAATATCTATAATGAATTTTATACTATTTTTCTTTGCATATTTTGCCACCGTATATGCAACATCCAATGAGGGGACAGCACAATATATTACGCTCGGTTTTCTTCTAGACTGTAGATATTTTTTCAGATTAATAGCCATCATATAATGACTATAAAATCTTTTTAAAGAAACATTTTTTTTATAAATGGGCTCCTCAATAAACGTTACTTTATAATTTAAACTCCCTGATATATTTTCCTCTCTCTTTTTTTTTGTATTATGCGAAAAATTCGAAGTCACCAATTCAACGTTAAGTTTATTATTTGCTAGCAACTCAGCCAAATAATTAAATCTATTATTACCTTTTCCATCAAAGTCACTACAAAAATGAGCGATTAATAATATATCTTCTTTCATTTGTATGCTTCCTTCTTTCATTACTTGATTTTTTTCGCGGGAACCCCAACATACAATCCAGATTCTATGATATTTTTAATTACAACAGCACCTGCGCCTAATTGACAATTATTACATATTGTAATGTTATTATTCACTACCCCGCCAATTCCAACCCAACTACCTTTACCAATCCTAACTGTACCAGCTAAATTTACGCCAGGAGAAATGTGAACATAATCTTCTATTATATTATCATGATCTACGCTGCTATGAGTATTAATGATACAACCCTTGCCAATATTACTGGAATTGTTAATTACTACGCCCGCCATAATCACTGTTCCCATTCCAATTTCAACTCTATTTCCGATGACGGCATTAGGATGCACTATTGTAGCTAAGGTCACTCCCTCTGCTATCAAGTTCTCCTGAATCTTTTCCCTAGTGTCATTATTGCCAATAGCCACAAAAAAGTCCGCTTCATCCTTATATATAGATGCGTCTATAATCCTACCAATCACCTTTAAGCCAATACACTCATTGATAGAAGAGTCGTCATCTAGAAAATAAATATTTAACCATTTATTCATTTTTGAGGCAATATCAGCTATAACTTTTCCATGTCCACTGGCTCCAATAATAATCAATGTCTCTTTCATAATCTTTTTCCTTCTCGTAGGATTTCATATAACTATTTAACAGATTCCTTGCTTCCGCCAAATGGTTCCATTGTAACCGATGTACCCGAACTAATTCCGTCCCTTACAAGGACCTTCCTTATTGTCAGTAAGATAATCCCCCAATCATTAACAAAACTTAGACTATCTATATATTTAATGTCTAAGCTGAATTTCTCTTCCCAACTAATTGCATTACGTCCATTTACTTGTGCAAGCCCAGAAAGTCCTGGTCTAACCTCATGCCTTCTCCGTTGTTCTGCATTATACAATGGAAGATACTGAACCAACAAGGGTCTTGGTCCAACTATTGCCATATCACCACAAATGATATTCCATAGCTCTGGCAATTCGTCAAGGCTCGTCGTTCGTAACAATTTTCCAAATCTAGTAAGCCTCACTGAATCAGGTAAAAGTTCCCCATTTTCATCTTTTTCGTCAGTCATCGTCCTAAATTTATACATTTTAAACACTTTTTCATTTAATCCTGGGCGCTCTTGAGAAAAGAATATTGGATCACCCAACTTTAATCTTACCAAAACTACAAGTATCAAAAATAATGGACTTAAAAGTACAAGGGCAATCAGAGCCATAATACAGTCTTGTGGTCGTTTTATAAATTTTTCGTAGAATCCTTTCTTGCGTCCCATACTCTGCTCCTTGATTCTCCAATAATTTTAGAAGGTTTTCAGGATTACCTCCTACTCAAAACAACTCCTTATAAGCTCGATAATTATCTCCTGTTGTTCTTGTGTCATCTTATTATCTGACGGTAAACATAATCCTCTGTGAAAGATATCCATACCAACATCTAATGGTTTTCCATCTGTGCCTTTGATACCTCCACTTATGTAAGCATTCGTCTTTGCCCTTCCATTACCCTCTCTTGTAACAAATCCATGCATCCGATAAATAGGTTGCATATGCATAGGCTTCCAAATAGGTCTTCCCTCTACATTGTACTTTTCTAAGCTTTCCAGAATTTCCGTAGGGCAGGTTTTTCCCTTTTCGCTCACATATAACGTTTCCTGCTCTCCTCTTACCTGCTTGCACATGGCATCGGAGTCGATTAACAAGCAAGATAACCAGAAATTTGGCTCACTACACTCCTCATCAAATGGATTCATAGTAACCGGCAAACCTTCAAATCCCTCTTGATACCTTTTGTAAATCTCTCTCTTTTGCGCAATATGTTTCTCAAGATATGGATACTGACCACGAATTACTCCTGCAATCACGTTACTCATGCGATAGTTGTAGCCAACTTCTTCATGCTGATACCACGGTGCATTCTCTCTCGCCTGAGTAGACCACTTTCTCACCCTATTCGCCGCTTCTAAATCATCGGTAAGAAGCATTCCTCCAGAAGAACCTGTTATGATTTTATTTCCATTGTAGGATACTGCATTGTATGTACCAAAGGTACCTGTCTGCACTCCTTTATATGTAGCACCAAGAGATTCGGCAGCATCTTCAATTACAATAGCACCATATCTATCACAGATTTCTTTGATTTCATCCACTTTTCCCGGTACCCCATACAGATGTGCTACTACAACGACTTTTACATCTGGGTAAAGCTCAAATGCCCTTTCAAGTGCAACAGGATCCATGTTCCAAGTCTCATATTCTGTATCAATGAAGACAGGTACTCCACCTTCGTATTTCACAGGATTGACTGTGGCTCCAAAAGTCATATCAGAGCAGAATACCTTATCTCCGGGCTTCACGCCTGATAATTTTACAGCCATATGTAGTGCAGCAGTTCCAGTAGATAATGCCACTGCATATTTACATCCCACTTTTTCGCAGGCAAGACGCTCAACTTCATCAATATTAGCTCCTACGGTAGACATCCAATTGGTCTCATATGCTTCAGTTACATATCCAAGCTCTGTGCCATGCATGGTTGGAGAACTAAGCCATATTTTTTTTTCGAATTTTTTAATCTTCATAATACTCCCTCTTTACGATGTATAGCACTTCTTAATCTATGCATTTATTCTGATGCACTTTTTCCTGTAATAAGCTTATGGCCTCCACTGCCATACTGCTTTTACTCTCCTCTCCCGTAGGTTTATCCCCCACAGGATGAAAAGTTGTCACAATCTCAGCAACCATATCTACTATACTATCATTGTTCTCATAACTTTCCTTCGCTAACTCTTCTAATTGTCTTAAGAAAGTTTCAATATCAAAAGGTATCGGTTTCCCAATATAAATCAATTCACTATCAGTCTTTTTAATACCTTCCTCCGCCATTAACTTCTCCTCAAACAACTTCTCCCCTGCTCTCAGTCCCGTATACTCCAGCTTAATATCAATATCTGGCTTATACCCTGAAAGCTTAATTAAATTCCGTGCCAGAGTGTCAATCTTCACAGGTTCTCCCATATCCAAAACAAAGATTTCTCCTCCCCACGCATAGGTTCCTGCCTGCAGGACAAGACTCACCGCTTCTGGAATCGTCATGAAATAACGAATGATATCTGGGTGAGTAACCGTTACTGGTCCTCCTGCCTCAATTTGTTTTTTAAACAAAGGAATAACCGAACCATTGCTACCAAGCACATTACCAAACCTTACAGCAACAAACTGTGTTCCTTTTCTACCTTTGTTCTTGGTACTTTCAACTTTCAATCCGAATTTTACACTATCTGTTTCTTCTTCCCCTTGCTCTATGATATCAGCTTGATATTCGGCATGTGTATGGATAGATGGCAACAAATCCATACGTCCGGCCTTACTAATAGCATCCATACTTTGAATAACCATTTCACAAAGCCGCTTACTAGCCCCCATAATATTAGTTGGATTGACCGCCTTATCCGTACTAATAAGTACAAAACGCTGCGTACCACTCTGTAGCGCTGCACACGCTGTTTTATATGTTCCAAGAACATTATTCTTTATCGCCTCATTAGGACTCGTTTCCATCAAAGGCACATGCTTGTGTGCGGCTGCATGATACACAATATCTGGTTTATATGTTTCAAATACCTGATTAATCCTTCTGCTATCCCGTACAGATCCAATCAGCACAACTAGATTCAAATCTGGATGTTCTCTTTTTAATTGTTGCTCAATATCATAAGCATTATTTTCATAAATATCAAAAATAATTAATTGCTTTGGTTCATGGCCTGCAATCTGCTTGCACAATTCGCTTCCGATAGAACCACCGCCACCTGTAACCAGAATCGTTTTCCCCTTGATATACTTAAAAATTTCATCCATATTTACTTTGACAGGCTCTCTTCCAAGCAAATCCTCTACTGCAACCGCTTTCATCTTACTTAAAGAAACCTCTCCATTTGCAAGCTGGTATACACCTGGCAACCTTTTCAATTCGCATCCGGTTTCCTTACAAATATTCAGTATATCTCTTTTTTCTATTAGTGATGCTGAAGGAATGGCTAATAATATCAGGTTAATCTTATATTTTTCTACCGCGCTCATGATACTATCACGTCCTCCAACTATCGGTACGCCTTCCATGAATCGTCCCCATTTATTAGAGTTATCATCAATCACGCAACATGGCCTATATTCAGATTCATGTGCATTCTTCAGCTCCTTCAGGATTATCTGACCCGCTGCCCCTGCCCCAATTATCATAGCGTTATGTACTGCTCGTGCATTTTGTTCCCGTCTGCCACGTTCCAATGTAATATACCGATATGCAAAACGTACAGCAACCACTAGAAAGAGTTGCATAAGCGCTCCAATAATATAATAGGAGATGGGCATTCTCTTTACGCAAACCGTGATTCCAACAACCTGAAACAATGTTGTGATAACTGATGCGGTCAATATTCTATTTAATTCACTAAAGCTTGCGAACCGCCACAGGCTGTTATACAAATGCAGTAAATAAAATACCACAAGTACCACCGCAGTATAAAAAGGTGCAAACTTAAAAAATGCATCCAAATATTCTTTTGGTATACTAGAATACCTTAAATCAAATCGCAATAATAATCCAAAAAAATAGGAAAAATTTACTGCAACGATATCATAGAAAGCTAGATAATATGCAATAATCTCCCAGTGCTCCAATTTTTTTTTCTTTCGCTTAGTTACATTATCTTTCAATGCCAGTTCGCCTATGTTTTCTTGTTTGTTCTCTTTCATGCATCTTATCCTTTTCCTGCTCCATCTCGCTAAAAACGATAAACATTTACTATATAGTATAGCACACTTCTTATTTTAAGAACAACCCTCATTATATTCCAAAAAGCCATTCATTATTTAAGATTTTATGAATACTCTTTCCTGACTCTCAAAAACAACCAATAAAAATATAAAAAATATATGATTTCCAAATGATACAGCAAAGGTTGTCTCCATCACTGATATGCACAGTATTGTAATTAAAAAGCATATTGCATAACGTCTTAGGCCAACTGCATACTCTAACTCAAAGCTGGTCAAACGTTTAAATAGCAAATACAAAAAAATCACAAACAATATAACTCCATATACAACCAATATATGCAGATAAGCATTATGAACATTGTAATGTTCCAAATCCGGAATTTTGGCAAGGAAATCATTCCCAATTCCAGTAATAGGAGCTTTCTCAAATGCATAGAAAAACTGATTCCATACTGATTCTCTGCCGCCAGTAAAACTAGATCCTAAAATAGTAGGTCCTTTTATACCATATACATTCCATAGCTTAGAACAGATGATAGGGAATGCAACCCCCACTCCAATTAAAGCGGCAAGGCATAAATTAAATATTTTTTTATTCTTAAAAAGTTTCCAAGGCAATAGATAGTATAAAAAAAGCAATACTCCAATACCCAACGTAATGCTTCTACAATTATTCTTTAATGCAAAAGGAAGAACATACCCTAGCATCACAGTTAATAAATAAACCTTTGCAATCCATTCTTTTTTATATCGAGTGCAGAGCATATGAATTCCTACTGCACTCAATCCAGCCATTTCAAATATGATAGCCGTTGAAGTATTGGCATTATATCCTTCTCCATTTTTTCCAATCCACAATAGCAATATAATAAAACCTATCATAGACATACAATAGTATATTCTTTTGTCCAAATCAATCTTATCTGCCAAATAGAGCAAAAGTAACAAGTTGAATATATCAAATAAAACCCCTACTCCCGAATCAGATAAAAACATGTTGATTACAACGATGATACCAGCACAAATCAACAATATTAATTCTTTTTCTTTGTTCTTAATTGCCTGAATTACATTAATGTGATTTAAAAACATTATAATTAAGGAAACTGCCATCGGAATACCAGCATGTCTAATCATTAAATTATAATATTCAACTGATGTATATGCAAGACAGTAAACTATCATTATAATTCCCATTGCAATCCAATCAAAAAAAACATAGCTCTTCTTTATATTATACATCCCTTTTCCTCGCATTCTTTATTAAGTTTAAATAATATTGAAAGTTTACATTTCCTTTAAAAATAAATAAAAACAATATATTTGGAACAATCATACATAATATTGCTTTAACAATTAAAGAAATTCCCGGAACATAAATCACACGACTGCATATCCAAAAGGTGCATATACCAGCTATCATGAATAATAAAATATATTTAACGTATGCTTTCCAATAAACAAATAATCCTTTATGAAATCCATTCCGAAACAAAACCAATGGCTCGACCCATACGGGCATTAATATTGTACTTATTGTCGTCCCACTTAAAACCCCAAGCATACCGTGCGTTTTAACTAATAATAAGGAGATAGCAAGATTAATTACTGCCTCAATAATAGGCATATATCTATTCTGCCAAAAAAGTCCATACGCATCACGAAATGTCATTACACTTTTTCTCATGCCATTTAGATAAAAATTAATTGTTAAAATCAACAATATTAATGGAGAAATTAAGTAATCGCTTCCAAAAAATAATTCAATAAAATCTTGTGATAAACACAAAAAGGAGATACTACAGAAACTATAAACCCAAAAATTTAAAAATAATATTCTTTCAAATATTTCATATGCTTTATTTTCACTTTCAAGTGCAGTAAGATTTCCTACACTTGCTGCCATTGCCGAAAACAATTGTGTTAAAATTGTATTTAAAGCATCTTGTATTAATGTGTAATTCGAAAAAATTGCGACATTGGATAATCCAGTAAATTTAGAAATGATCAAATTATCTGTAGAAAATACTGCAATCGATCCGACCTTATGCAAAATAAGTGCTTTAGTATTTTTCCAAATTTGATGAAGTGCTTTAGGATTAATTTTATTTTGCCGATATCTTTTTAAATAGGGGTAGAGCTTGTCTACAATATGATTACAAATTAAATTTTGTAAGACTGTAGCTAAAACTTGAACACTTAAAAATAAAATATAGTTTTTTGTTAATATCAATGCAATAATTTGCAATATATACATAAGGAGATTAACTTTTATTCGTACTTTTTTTAGGATATAATCCTTTTGGTCTGCACTTATTAATGAAGCTTTATATGAAAAAAAATAGCTAACAGAAGAGTTTAATACAAATAGTAGATATATAATGCGCAAATGTTCTATATTAGGCATATCTTTAATGAAATATTGTAGAAATGGGCTAATACTAATTCCTATAATTCCAATCAAAGTACCGATAAGAATGTATACTCGCTTATAGAAAAGCATCAGACAGCTTATCTGCTCTTTATCGCTTTTCGCTAAAGGTTCATATAAACTATAAATTATTGCACTTCCAATTCCTAATTCCGCTAGTGAAAGAATTGATATGACATTACTGAACAGCCCTCCTAATCCTAAATACTCTTTTGATAAAATCCGAACAAAAAAAATCCGAACAACCATATTCATTAAAATGATAATTACCTGACTTGACCATGCATACAATACATTGCGTATGGTATTAGATTTTCTGCTATTACTTGAATAAAGCATTTGTCATCTCACCCCTTATGCATCTAAACATATAAGATACCACCTTATATAGGACCCAAAGATTATGGCGTTCCATAAAAAAAAGCACCTTCTTTTTATAAGTTAGGCATGATTTATCCACTAATACAATTGCTTGTTGATAGATATCCATTCTTTTAATTGAAGAGGCAAGTTCTTTAGTTGAAACTATTGAGCATTTAGTTGAAATGCTGACCAAACCAGCTAAATATTGCTCCAAGAAACACTTCTCTAACATAAAGACGAACCGCTTTTGCATATCCACATTTAAAGACTTCAATATATATTGTCTTGCAGTACATACATCCAACAGCAATTTAGGAGTAAAATCACTTGATATACTTTTATCATTTTTCCTATAATTATAAAGTATTTTATCTAAATATATTCCATTTTTACAAGAATAAAGCATGACAAAAGCCTGGGCCATATCCTCTCCAAAATATACATCCTTTAACTCATATAGGTTCTCTAGCCTTAATTTATTGACACATCTACGCCTTATTGCTTTCTTACATAATGAATTCTCATATTCCGTAGATAATAAACATTCAATTATTGTATTAATGTTATTAAACAATTGTTCTTTTTCATATCTTGGCTCATCATATCCGAGTATTATCCTATGGTTATTTACATATTTCCAGCGAAATAGGACTACATCACAATTGAACCTTATAATAGCTTCATAAACATTTTCAAGAAGCGTTACTTCCCAATAATCATCAGAATCCAAATAGATTATAAAATCTCCCTTTGCCTGAAAAAACGCGGTTAGCCTAGCCACTAATGGTCCTTGATTCTCTTGGTATATTAATTTAAAGCGACTGTCCATTTTTTCAAACTGATTACATATTTGACCTGATCCATCTGTGGAACCATCATCTACCATAATTACTTCATAGTCTCCAAATGTCTGGTTTTTAATAGATTCTAAACATTCCTCAACATATTCTTCTGTATTATATACGGGTATTAAAATACTAAAAACCGCCATCACTTCACCTCAAGTCATCATATGGTCTATCAATTTATTCCACTGTTCTAATATAGTATTCTGTTCAAACTGAATAATATTATCATATGCGTGTTCAGAAAACGAATCACGTAGTTCTTTATCCTGAATCAATTTCTCTATACTTTCGGCTAAGGATAAAACATTTTTCTCTTCTACTAAAAAGCCATTAACCCCATCTACTATAATATCTGCAGGACCTGTTTGTATATTAAAACTTATCAAGGGAAGCCTGTTTGCCTTAGCCTCCAATAAAACTAGTGGTAGCCCTTCATAGTATGATGTCATCACATAGAAAGAATAATCTTTATATAATTCTAATATGTGATTAGTAGCTCCCATTAATATGAGCTGTTTTTTCAGGCCTTCCCGCTCTATTTGGCTACTAATCTCATCCAATAACAATCCAGAGCCAAAAACATGCCACTCCCAATCTGGATGTTTTTTCAACACTATGGCAGCCGTCTTTATTAACATATCATATCCCTTTTGATGCTCTAATCTACCCACTGTTATAATCTTTTTAATTTCTTTTTTGTACACATCTACATAGGAAAAAACAGAAGGATCTATCCAATTATAAATACAACTTATTTTTGTAGATTTATAGTGAAAATATCGAATATAATCATTTCTTGATTTATGCGTCAGAACTACCGTATGATCAGCAGCCATCGCAGCTATATAGCGCATTAATGTTATTGGTTTATCACTTAATTCATTACATAAAGCAAGATGATCTGCAAAAATAATCTTTGCTGCAATAAATGGACGCATCATCGCAATAATAAAAGCTGCACAAGTCCCACACACTATTACTACATCAACCTCAATATTATTAATTAGCTTTATTAGCTTAATATAGCCTAATGATAAAATTTTTCTAATTCTGGCTCTTTCCCTAATTACTGTAAAGCAGTCAATACCATCATATTCTTCTTTAAAGCCGCCGCATAAACTTACTATTGATACATCATACTTTTCCTTAAAAGCCAAAGCTAAATTCTTAATTACCTGTTCAGTGCCACCCCAATCACTCATATCATAATCTATCAAACATATTTTCTTTCTCATTGCGGGCTCCTGTTTATAATAATATTCTTTTTCTTATATGATAGTTGATTTTTTTTAAAAATATAAACAAAATATTGCGGTCCATTATCATGGCTTTAAAAAAAAATTTAAAAAAATAAATATTACTATGATTTTCAAGTGCTAAACAATACATTTTATAGGCATCATTAAAACGGTCTTTTGTATTTGAGTTTTTATAGTATTTTCTTTTAAATATCTCATATTCATGTAATGTCATAAAGTGCTTATGTTTCTTCTTATACTTCCTATACATTTTTCTTATAAAACATTCTGACACATATCTTCTATATTCATCACTTCTAGTCACACTATCTGCTCTTACCCGATACTTTACTAAAACGTTGGGAATTACCATCATTTTGTATCCCTTACATAACATACGAATCCACAAGTCATAATCTTCACAGGAAGGTATATCGCGATATCCGTCAAGTTCCTTCAATACATCGCGCTTAACTAAAACTGTAGGATGATTTATGCTGTTATCATAGGGAAGAAGCTTACTCATTAATTCCGGAGGAATGTGATTAATATATTCATTTATTTTATTTCCATTTTCATCAATATTGACTTTAGAAGCAGCTACAAGGTCTAACCTCTTCTCCTTTAATATTTTTATTTCAATCTCAATACGTCTAATATCTGCAATATCATCGGCATCCATTCTTGCAATTAGGCTGCCCTGAGCATAATTCAAAGCCTTATTCAAGCTATTTGTTAAACCAATATTTCTATCATTTTCTATAACTTTAATTCTTTCATCATTTCGGGCATAGCTTTTAACTACCTGTCGAATCATTTTATTTTCTGGATTATCCAAAACAATTAAGAATTCAAAATTACGATAAGTTTGATTTAATATGGAATCCATTGCCTGTATTAAATAGATTTTATCCTCATTATACGTACTCATTATTACAGATATTTCAGGTTTCTTATTCATATTTATCCTATCAATTCATAGTAAATATCCAATAGTTTCTGTACTGATTGCTCTACTGTAAACTTATCCTTTACATCTTTAAGTCCATTCTGCGAAAATAAGTGGCATAATGTAGGATTTTCTATAGCTTCCATTAATTTTAAATATACACTATCTGAGTTTTTTGATTCTGCTAAAAATCCATTGTAGCCATCTCGAATAATATCATGATTTCCTATAACATCTGTGGCCACCACCGGAGTCTTACTAGCCAGCGCTTCAATAAGTGTATATGGCATTCCCTCTTTCAAAGAGCATGAAACAAAAATATCAAATAAACTTAAAAGCAATGGTATATCATGACGAAATCCAAGTAAAATAATATTTTCCTTAAGATTCTTACTTTCTACCATCTTTTCAATTTCCGGTCTATAAGGTCCGTCTCCAACTAATAATAAGTAGCAATCCTTTTGGCGTTCATGTATTTTCTCAAATGCTTCAATTAAGTATTTGTGACCTTTCATAATATCCAGTCTGGCCACACAGCCAATAATAAATGCATTTTCCGGTAATCCTATCTGGGTCAAATATTCATTGCGTTTTGAGGGTAAATCTTCAAACTTTTTAAGATCCACACCATTTGGAATCACTACCGTTTTTGAAAAATCAATAATATTTAATCGTTGTGCCTCTTTCTCTTCACTATTGGAAACACATACAAATTTATCTGTTAGGTAATGAATGCTACGTTCAATTGTTAAATATAACTTTTTAACAAATTCGCTGTACTGCTCTAAATAAATGCCGTGAAAAGTGTGCACCACTTTTATCCAAGGACATAATAATTTTAAGGGCCTTGCATACATTCCCGCCCCTTTTCCATGTGAATGTACTAAATCTATATGGTTTTTCTTTACATACTTTGCTAACTGATAAAGCGAAATAATCGAATATGGTTTCATTTGTAAATCAATTACGTCAAAAGCCTCTTCATGAAAACGAAAAAAATAATCACCATCAGAAGGAACCGCTATTGATATTTGATAATCCTTATTTTGCTTTATTATATTCCATATGTGCTTAGGAACTCCTCCAATTTGAGAACTGATAGCTATAAATAATATTTTCTTCATCATTCACTTACCAAACCATTATAAAGTTCTAATATTTGACTAATCATTTTTTCATGGTTAAATTCACTTTTAACGCGCGCTCTTGCATTTATTCCCATTTCTCTCCTCCCAGCAGGATTCTCCCACATCCAACGTATGGCATCAGCCAATGCCTGACTATTTAATGGTGGCACAGTTAGTCCATTTACTCCATTCAAGCTAACCCAAGGGACTCCCGTAGCTAATGACGTATTTATAACTGGCTTTCCATAGGCCATTACTTCTAATTGAACTAATCCAAATGCTTCACTATTAGCAACAGAAGGAAATACAAACACATCACAATTTGTAATTTCTCTTTCCATTTCTTCATCTGAAACCCGTCCCTTAAAATTAACCTTCTCCCCTAGTCCTAACTGTATCGTCCGTTTCTTTAATTCTTCTTCCATTGCTCCACTTCCTATAATTGTTAAATCAATTGGTAATTCTTTTAGCTTAGCCATTGCATTTATCAATATATCACAGCCCTTATAATAAACTAAGCGACCAATAAATAATAGATGGAGCTTTTCATTAATATCACCTTTATGGTCCAATTGACTTATCCAATACCTATCACTCTTTTCTTCCCATTCTTTACGTAGCCCAAAAGGGATCAATACACACTTTTTTTCGTATCGCTTTATATATGGAGAACCATTTATATTACCCTGTGTTGCAACTGCAATAGCATCTGCTCTTTTTAAAGTCCAGTTCATTAAAGGTTTATATAATAACATCATTTTCTTTTGTCTCACAACATCACTGTGCCAATATAAGATCAGCTTCCCCTTAAACCCTGATAAAAGACATGCCAAATCCCCCAGAGGAAATGGCATATGAAGATGTATAATGTCGTATTCAGATGAATGTTTTCTTAAATACATAATCAAATCAAATGAAATTGGCATTGAAGCTACAATTCCCCAACTTTTAGCATAATGAACTGGCACTCCATTTATAATCGCATTATAAGCTTCTCCCTTATCCTGCGTAGCCAGTACATAGCTATCTACTTTGTCTTGAATCCCCTCGGCCATTTGCTGCATCGTCTTTTCAATACCTCCCAAATGAGGATGATATTGTTTACCCAATTGCAAAACCTTTATTTTATCTCGCATGACATACTCTCTCCTACATTTCTTTTGGTGTCTCTATCATTTCAGTATCCTCGACCCCTTCGGTACTTTCTCTCATAAAAAGTATTTTAATTGTAAGTAAAAGTAGTTTGAAATCTAAAAGTACAGAATAATTCTGAATATACGTCAAATCAAGTTTAAGTTTATCGTATGGAGTAGTATTATATTTTCCATAAATCTGAGCATATCCAGTCAAACCAGCCTTTACTTTAAGACGTCCTGAAAACTGGGGAAGCCTCTTTTGGTATTCAGATGCTATCTCCGGACGCTCCGGGCGCGGACCGACCAATGACATATCTCCCTTTAAAACATTCCATAGCTGAGGAAGTTCATCAAATCGAATCATACGGATCACTTTTCCTACCGGTGTAACTCTATCATCTTCCTGTGCTGCCAGACGTGCAACTCCATCTTTTTCTGCATCCATTCTCATGCTCCGGAACTTATATAAATAAAACTGTTTACCTCTAAGTGTAAGTCGCTTTTGTTTATATATAATATTCCCCCTATCATATAGTTTGACTGCAACCGCCGTCAGCAACATAATAGGCCACAGTATAATTAAAGCTAAAATAGAGATAACAATATCCATACACCGTTTTCCAAATTGTTGTTCTACAGTCAACCCCCTATTCCTTGCTCGTATTAGCGGCGTATCAACTGTATGAATTTCTTCTGAACTTCTTACTAGAATATCCGATATTTTGGGAGTAATATATGCATCCAAAGAATTATCAAAGCAGTCTTTTAAGATCACATTTCTTTCTGAAGTCTCAATATCGCAAAGGATCACGCCATCATAATCGCAGACTTCCATTTTTATTTGATCTTTCTCTTTTATACTAATTACCTTTTCTATAAAATACTGATCTTTTCTCCGCCTCAGCTTGTCCAACAAACAGAGGGGATTTTCATTTCCATAGATAAATAACATTTTTTTTGGAGGAAAAAGTCTAGTATAAATACTTCCATAAATAAAAGCCCATGCAATTATAATGGCAGATTCACATATCGTCAAAATCACGAAAACCCATACTTCTGGAAAATGATACGCCAATAATGCCATTTGTATATAGGAGATGAAATTAACAATAATCATAGATAAAATCTGAGAGTATATAACATTCCATCGTTCCAAATAACCTAACTTAAATCCTCCATACATACTCACAAAAAAAAGAGTTAATGCCCCATACAATATTCCTATAACCCAATTTCCCTTTCTCCAATACCAAACACCGATCGAAGGTGAAATTAATTCATACCAAAAAATCATATACAATGTCAAAAGCATTGTTATGATAATTGCTGAAGATAGTATTTGAATTAATTTCTTATATCGCTCGTACTTTTTCACAACTATACCTCATTATTGTTCATTATTTTGATATCTGCAAGCAGCAATACCACACATAAGTAAGGTTAAAAATATTGGCGTTGTTATTGGAAGACTAATATTTATTATCGCTTGTGCTGAATAACAAACAATTGCCATAGCTATACCCAACAAATATGGTAGTTGTGAAATATTTTTAACTATTTTTATTGTGGAAGATACCAAAAAAGTAATATATGCAGCCAATCCAAATGGACCAATAGTAATAAAAAATTGTAAGTATTCATTATGTGCTGCATCATATATTTGATTAGCCACACTAACCATTTCCCCTCGCCTGTTTAGACTTAATAAAATACCTAAAGTCTCAGGCCCACTACCAAATATTTTATTAATTAATGGTAGCTTCATATATTCTTCCATTCCTAATTTCCATACAAATCCTCGATAAGTACCCCAAGCATCGTTAAAAACGATATAATTGCTGATACTATTATATCTTTCTGGATGGCCTCCAAAATTTGCATCATAAAATATGAATGAAATCGCTAAAATTATCACTCCTGTAAATATCATCCATATATTACGATAATGATTACTTAATCTATCATCTTTTTCCTTATGCAGATATCTAAAGATATAAGCAATTATGGTCATGATCCACAATACTACAACGATACTAGATAACCACTTATATTGAATTATCAAATTAAACGCACTATCAATTCCAAGAACTTTGCTACCCATATATGTGTTTATAAAATCAATACATTGAATAACAGTAAAAAGAGTTGATATAACAATCAAATAGCGTCTTAACTTCATTCCATAATCAAAAACAAAGCAAGGAAGTAATAATAATAACACCCCTAATGATATATAGGCATTATCACTAGTTCCCATAATAATAGCAAAGAAGCATGTAACCGTAGTAACAAAATAGAAGCAGCTTCTTTTTAAATCCTTACTAATAACAAATAAAGTTACAGAAACTGCCATAACTAAACCAACATATGCTGTATACGTATTAATATTACCTATAGTCGAGGTAAACATTTCGTACTGTTCTTTAGACATGCGAACTTTAAATGATAGAATATCCAATCGAAAATAGTCTGTTATACCGAGAAGGCATACCATTATACCAGCAGCAAGAAATAAATCTAAATGCCACTGCTTTAATCGGAACCATCTCGTAATAAAAAAATATGAAACAGTATATAAAGTTAATAAAAAGAATCCCGAAAGACGCCCTTCATTTCCCCAAAAAGCCTCAAATTTGTAAGGCGAGAAAACTGTAGAGAGTAATGAGAAAATCCAAAACGTTAATATAGCAATATCAGTAATATCACACTTGATAATTCTTTTATATTCGTCATATCTTTTAACTTTAGCATATATACCATATCCTAATATTAAAATACTCATAATAATTACACAAGAGCAATAAAAATAATATTTTACAGCTAAAATATCAAAATAATAATCTCGATAAACTAACGGCAATCCAGCAAAAATCATAAGAACATGTATGGTAATTATAACTTCTTTCCATTTATTGTTACTATTATTATCTATCTTCACTATTCCTCCAAAACATATGCACATGACGCATAGATATAAATTATTTTTTTTGTATATACTACAACAGTATATCACAATACTATTTTTTTAACAACTTTACGGGTCTGAAGATTCTTTTAATTTTTTATTTCTAAAGTACCATTTTAGTGTAAAACTTGGGATTTATTTGATACTTTTACTATTTATGTAAAGAATGAAAGGGCTTTTTATAATGTCTTTATTAATTAATAGAAACCTTAATAGATCATATTATTAAGCAAATAGGGATTCTATCGTAGACATCAACAGGAATTCAATGATTGGATTGACAATGCCAGGGGTGTGGTATCATAGAAAAAATGTTCCAAAATATTCCAGTCTTGGAGAGAGGAAATCTTAAATGCTCTTAAAGGCATAACCAATGGTGCCACAGAGGGATTTAACAACAAAATCAAGGTATTAAAATGAAGTTCCTATGGGATCCGAAACTTCAACCGGTTCCGGAGACGGTTACTTCATTGTACATTATAAAAAACGGTCGGGATATGGAGGTTTATTTTCATACCCACTAATAGCATACAGTAGAATCAACCATTGAAAAAGTTCAAGATACAAGAATGGAGCAGGATTCAAACGAATCCTACCCCAATTATTGTTAAAAATTCCCTAAAAAACCCGGTAATAGGTTTTCCTATTACCGGGTTAAAATCATTTAAAAATAAACTTTTTGGATTAGTCTGCTAACTTCTGAGACTCAACAACTCCGTTTTTATCTGTCTTGTACTCCCAGCCCAAACCATCTTTTACTTTTGATTTGTTCTTCTGAATAGCACCACTTGTATTAACCAGCTTATACGTAGTACCATCTACATAAGAGTCACCAGATACTATTGCAATTGCATTGCCATTTTCATCAAGTTCAACAAGTGCATACTTGTCATCTTTAGCAGCGCTTAAAAGCATACCAGAAAGATAGTACTTATTGCTATCTTCGCCTTCCTTACCAGCACCCTTCTTACCAGACTTGCCGAATAAGAATGTAAAGTTATCTCCATCAATCTCAACTGTCTGTTTGCCAGTCTTCATGGTACCTTCTTCACTACCACTAGCCTTTGAGAAGAAGTATGCCTTAGTTTCTGTGCCAAGTACAGTAGGTGCATATGCTTTGAATCTATCTTCAGTGTCATAATTTTTGCTATCTACGATAACAATATTCTTCTTATCTGAAGCATCAACAAACTTCAACCCTGTAACCATTCTACCTTCTGAGTCAAATGCAAATGTTTTACCATTGATGGTTTTAAGCTCACTTGCAACGATCTTACCGCTCTGAGAATAGTACCAGTTGGTCTCATCATCGTCATAATCATCTGCAGTTAATCTTTCATCTGGAATAGCCTGGAACCAGCCCTTAGTTACTCTAGCGCCATCTTCTGGAGAATTATAGTAGCTCCATGTGGTTGTTCCTGGGGTAGCGGTATCAGGAGTAGAATAGTGTACCCATTCGGAGTTCATACGGCCATAATCATCAAAGCTGTATTTCTTACCGTTGATGGACTCTGCATTCTTACCAGCTACTTTCTTACCGTTAGCCTTGAAGTAGAACCAACGTACCTGGTCTGTATCATCAAATACATTAAAGCTAGTAAATCCGTAGCCATCCTGACCATCTTCATCTGGATCAGATACAATAGCGATATTAGCCCAGCCTAAAGTCTGTGCACCATCGTTCTCGTCTCCCAAATAAAAGTCGCCGTTCTTCCAAGCATCATCATCAGTTAATCTGCTGCCGTCATCTTCACTAACCCAGCCATACAGCATCTTACCTTCATCATCAAAGGTATACTTTTTGCCATTGATTGTCTTGAAGCTAAGTTTGTCGCCATTCTTTGTGTAAGCTTTACCGTTAGATCCGAAATAATACCAGTGATTTGCTGGTTCATTATCATCATCACCGTAATCTTCGTTCTCAACGGAAACCCACTTATTAGCTACCATAGCACCGTTCTCATCTACATAGTAGTAGTTGTCTTTGTATTCAACAACTGCATCGGTAGCCATCTCGCCATCATCATTGAGGTAGAACCAGTTATCTCCTGATTTCTCCCATTTCTCTGTCTCTAAATCGCCGTTCTTGTCATAGTACACCCATGTACCATTTTCTTCCTGCCAGCCAGTTGCTGCGAAAGAGGACATGGAAGCGCCTAATGCAAGCAGTGCTGCTGTGGATAATACAGCAACTAATTTGGTCTGCTTTCTCATAATTAATGCACTCTCCTTTTTTCTTTTTGAAATACTCTTCGAAATTCCTAATTGCATTACGAGGTAATTATACTTCCTATAATGGAAATTATCAATACCTTTTTTACTTTTTTTGCATTTTTTGCAAAATATAAAAAAAATTAACATTTCCGGTAGAAGCTATCAATTCCTCCATCACATGGTATAGTATAATATATTTTTTTGGAAAATGCTATAACATTTCTCTGTGCATTTTCTTACATAATCTTTACGAAATTGTTTTATATCGGATAAATTGTTTTTTTATTAGTACAATCCTGTTTTCAATGATTTATTTTTCTTTTTTTCCTTTATATTATGTGTAATAAGCATGGATACAGCAGTAAAAAATAGAGCTCCCTGCTACCAAAAATCTAGTCTTTTACTTCTAACACACCAATTCCAGTTTGTCGCAGTGCAAAACAGTACAAGATAAAACAAACACATCATAATCAATTCTCAAGCACATGTGTTCAAGCTCTATCGACAATTTATTATAACAATCTTCAAAAACAATCTTCTGCCCCAATCCAATCACAATCCCCTATTGCAATTTACCATTACAATGGGTATAATGTTCATATATTAATAATAATCATAAATTCTGAACACCTTTCGCCATTATACTAATTTATAAACTATACGGAGGTCACACGACTATGGATCGTAACGTCATCATCTGCCGTTCCATTCTGGAAAACCCGGCAGTCACACAAAGAGATTTATCAAAAGAACTTAGCGTTTCCCTGGGAACCGTTAATAACTTAATAAAGGAATGCATAGAGAAAAATTACATTGAGATTGGAAACGGAAGCGATCTATACGAATTACTTCCGGCTGGCCAAGCCCTTCTAAACAATAATAAAGTAGACGGCGCTGTCATCATCGCTGCCGGCTTCGGTTCTCGTTTCGTACCCTTAACGTTCGAAACACCCAAAGGCCTGCTGGAAGTATTCGGAGAACGAATGATCGAACGTCAGATCCGCCAGCTCCATGAAGCCGGAATCAGGGACATCACCATTGTGGTCGGTTATTTAAAGGAAAAATTTGAATACCTTATAGACAAATATCAGGTTAAGCTTTTATATAATCCCGAGTATTCCCAGAAAAACACCCTGACCACCATTTATCATGCACGTGAGCTCCTCCGTGGAAGGAATATGTACGTTCTTTCCTCCGATAACTGGATGCGTCATAATATGTACCATGCCTATGAAGGCGGTGCATGGTACTCTGCGTCATACATGGAAGGGGAAACCTCCGAATGGTGCCTTGATTATAATAAGAAGGGACGCATTTTAAATGTATCCGTAGGCGGCCAGGACAAATGGGTGATGTATGGGCCGGTTTTTTTCTCAAAATTATTCTCAGAGCAATTTCTCACCGTACTGGAAAATTATTACAATCTTCCTGGAACCGAACAGTTTTACTGGGAAAATGTCTATATGGAAATGCTGTCCGGAGAAGCAGCTAAGAGGCTTCCTCATATCCCTGAGGCAAAACAGGACATTGACCTGTTTATCAACCGTAGGCCGGCTGACGAAGTATATGAATTTGAGAACCTGGAAGAACTTCGCCGTTTTGATTTGAAATATCAGCACCATTCCGATAATGAAGCAATGGAATTAGTATCGACCGTATTCAAAGTACCTGAGTCAGAGATCACAGAAATACGATGCCTAAAATCAGGTATGACCAATAAATCCTTCCTATTTAAAATTAAGGATCGCCATTATATCTGCCGCATCCCGGGGGCCGGAACAGAGCTTCTTATTAACCGCCAGCAGGAAAAAGCAGTTTATGATGCACTAAGCGGTCTGGATATAACGGAAAAAGTCATTTACTTTAATGGAGAAACAGGATATAAGATTGCGGAGTTTTATGAAGGTACTCATAATGCCAACCCTTCCAGCCGAGAAGAAATGGAACGCTGCATGTCGGTTGTCCGAAGGCTCCACAAATCCGGGCTTACAGTAGACCATTCCTTTGACATTCGCGAGCGAATCGACTTCTACGAAAAGTTATGTAAGGCTCACGGGGGTATCCCGTTTGACGATTACTCCGGTGTCCGTAAGCAGATGACTGAACTCTTAGACCAATTGGACAAATTGAATCATAAGAAAGTCCTTTCCCACATTGATACAGTGGTCGATAACTTTTTAATGATGCCCGATGGCAACGTGCGTTTAATAGATTGGGAATATTCCGGAATGTGTGATCCACTTATCGATATCAGTATGAGCGCGATTTACTCCTACTACAACGAAGAAGAAGCAGATGATCTAATAAGGATCTACCTGGAACGAGAGCCTTCTGAAGAAGAAAGATTCACCGTTTATGCTTATATCGCTCTTGGCGGCTTTCTGTGGAGCCTATGGGCAGTATACAAGGCAGCCTTAGGAGATGAATTTGGCGAATATACCATAATCATGTATCGTTATGCAAAAAACTATTACAAAAAATGCTCCAAAATCTCCAAATAATGATATTTTTGGAAAATGTCCGCAAATCGTAATAAAATGTTTAGGTATTCCTGTCGGTACTGTGGTATAATGTACACGAAAGCGATGAGCAGTGCGAAATAAGACGGGTAAAGATTTTCGTTGTGCCCCGCACATAAGAAAATCTTTACCCGTCTTATTTCATAGGGCGAAAGCCCGTGAGCGAGTAAAGCCGTAGGCTTTACTCGCTGCACTGCGGACCATAGCACATAAACAAAACGGCTAGACAGGAGGAAGGACGGTATGCAATACAGAAAGAAAATGACAGCATTGCTCATAGCAGGGCTTGTAGGAACCTCTACTCTGATACCGGCAGGCACGGCCTGGGGGGCCACCGGCTGGGTAGCAGAAGGTACTCAGTGGAAGTACATAGACCAGGATGGTTCCACCCATAAGGGCTGGGTAAAGACATCCGATGGAACCTTTTATTTTCTTGATCTCTCCACGGGCTTTATGGCAACTGGTTGGAAACAGATCAATGGTAACTGGTACTATTTTCATTCCAACGGCGCCATGGCTACCAAGTGGATACAGGACGGCGGTAAATACTATTACCTCATGGATGATACAGGCGTCCTTGTTAAGGGCTGGTTAAAAATAGGCAATGACTACTACTACATGAAGGGTGACGGCTCCATGTCCACCGGCTGGCGGGAAATGGACGGCGGCTGGTATTATTTCAAAGAAAATGGAAAATGCACCATTGGATGGGGGCAGATTGGAAGCGACTGGTTTTATTTTGGCTCTGATGGTAAAATGATCACCGGTTGGAAGCAGATCGATAATGCCTACTACTATCTGAATGTGGATACCAAGTCTGTTCTGGGACGGATGATGACCGGCTGGCTCAGTGACGGAACTAACAAGTATTACATGGATACCAGCAGTGGTAAAATGGCCCATGGCTGGGTACAAATCGACGGTTCCTGGTATTACTTCAATGATTCCGGGCATATGATGACCGGCTGGATACAGCTTTCCGGCACTTATTATTATCTTGATCCATCTTCCGGTAAGATGGCAGCAAACACTACCCTTACCATTGACGGAACAAGCTACACCTTTGGTTCAAACGGAGCTTACCAGGGAAATGCTTCCGGTTCTCCTTCCGGTTCAACTGGTGGGAACACCCCCGGAGGCTCAACAACCGGTTCCTCCAATGCGCCAGGTGGGTCTACCTCGACTCCATCGGGTTCTGGCGGTCCGGGAGGATCCTCTTCTGACAACAATAACTTAAGCGGAGTACCGGGAAGCTCTTCAAACAACACTCCTGGCGGCAGCAGCTCCAATTCTTCAAGCAATGGCGTATATCAGCTATCACCAGGGCTTACATCAGGTCCCGGCTGATCTAATAAGAATTAGTATCTGTGTGGGTATCTGCACCTCGGCGCGGATACCCCTTTTATTTACGCAGGTAGCGGACCGGTCGAACAAATATTCCGGAAGCAAGAAAGCGTACGTATTATATAATACCCGAATGATAAGGAGGTAACACATTGAGACACAAGAAATTAGGCATACGGTTTGCAGCAGCCGCATTATGCGCTCTTATGGGAATGTCTGCGGGGTTTGGCCCGGCCATGAATTCCTGGGCAGCTGGCTATGAAAAGGTCAATGGCTATTATCAGCTTGCAAACGGCACGGTGATTGAACAGGTAATTGCCAGAGGAATCGACGTTTCCAGATGGCAGGGAAATGTAAACTGGGCGGCTGTTGCAGCAGATGATGTCAGCTTTGTCATGCTGGGCACCAGATCCAAGGGTATTGTAGACCCGTACTTCCATACCAATGTACAGGGTGCATCAGCAGCAGGTCTGAAAGTCGGCGCTTACATATATTCTTTGGCTACCACTCCGGATATGGCCAGAGAGGAAGCAGATTTTGTCCTCAGTCTGGTAAAGGATTATCCTATCTCCTTTCCTATCGCTTTTGACGCAGAAGACAGTGCCACCCTCGGTACCCTTCCGCCGGCACAGGTGAGTGAGATCATCAATGCATTCTGCCAGCGAATTGCAGATGCAGGATATTATCCAATTGTGTATGCCAATGATTACTGGTTATCAAATAAAGTCGATTTATCCAATATGCCTTATGACGTATGGGTTGCCCGTTATGAAGCAAAACACGTTTATTCCAACCCGATCATGTGGCAGGTCACCAGCACCGGCTCGATCAGCGGGATCAACGGGAATGTTGACATTGACTTCCTCTATAAGGATTTAACTCCAAAGCTTCCGGGAAATATGTGGAGGACCATTGGAGGAAACACCTATTACTACCAGAATTATTCTATCCAGAAAAATACCTGGGTCAACGATGGCTCCGGTTGGTTCTATACGAACGAAGAAGGATTGACTGCCAAAGGATGGTTTGATAAAGATGGACTGCGTTATTATCTTGACGAAACTTCCGGACGGATGAACACTGGTTGGAGGCAGCTTTCCGACAAATGGTATTTCTTCAATCCAAGCGGCTCCATGAATACCGGCTGGCTTACTGACAACGGGGCACGTTATTACCTTGGTTCCGATGGTACCATGGCCACCGGATGGCAGGAATTAAACGGCCAGTATTACTATCTGGATCCTTCTTCTGGAAAAATGGCTACCGGATGGAAGAACATCAACGACAAGTGGTACTTCTTACAGGAAAGCGGCGTAATGTCCACCGGATGGCTGGATAACAACGGCGCCCGGTATTACTTAAATAACGACGGTTCCATGGCAACGGGTTGGCATACCGACGGCACCTCCAAGTATTATCTGGCAGGAAACGGCGCAGTCTCAACCGGATGGCAGCACATTGATAACAGCTGGTATTTCTTTAACCAGAGCGGAGCCATGACCACAGGCTGGATCAATCCTGACGGAAGCTGGTACTACATTGGAAATGACGGAAAGATGCAGTCCGGATGGCTTGAGGAACGGGGAGCCAAGTACTATTTAAGCAATTCTTCCGGTAAGATGACCGTAGGCTGGAGACAGATCGATGGATATTGGTATTACTTTGGCGAAAGCGGTGGCATGGCAACTGGTATGACACAGGTAGGCGGCCAGCAGTATTACTTAAATCCAGCTGACGGAAAGATGGCTGCCTCTGCTACCTTTGTACTTGATGGAGTCTCCTATACCGCAGATGCAAACGGCGTATGCACTGTGACACCGCAGACAGCCACCGAGCAGCCAGAAGGAGAAAGCACGGCAGAAAGCCAGGCAGGTCAAACGGGGACGGAAACAGCTCCAACTGATTCTTCCACCAACCAGACAAAAGAAATCGGTCCTGGAATCCATTAATAAACTGTAGATGAGCCGGCTCAAAATGCAGCTGCAATAACGGCTCATACAATGATTAATATCTAAAAAATGAAATAGCTCCAAAAATATGAAATAGTAGCTTAAAAAATAAGAAATAGCTCTAAAAATAAGAAATAAAATAAGAGAATGCGCTTTGAATACGGCCTTTTAAGCCCCGATTCAAAGCGCATTTCTTATCTCATAATCTTTATTTACTCCGAAAAGTTCTTCGTCTCTCCAACTATATAAATAGGCCTGTCCTTAAGCTCTGCAAACAGAATGGCAATGTAATTGCCAATGACCCCCACAATCAGGAACAGCACGGAAAACATAAAGCAGATCAGCACGATGGTGGTAGCATACCCGTTTGGTGTCCCTACCCTGGCCCAGCTCCATATGGTGTAAATCATCATGGCGATTCCCAGAATGCCGGCACCGCACCCGGCATAGATCCCAAGCTTTAATGGCAGGTTAGAAAAACACATGATGGTATTCAGTGAAAAAGCCATCAGCTTTTTAATGCTGTACTTGCTTTCTCCTGCCACCCTGACTCCTGCCTCATATTCAATGGTAGCCCGGTTAAACCCAATGTTTTGCACATACCCCCGCAGGAAACGGACCTTTTCCCTGTAATTGTCCCGAAGTACGTCACCAGCCCGCTTGGATATTGCAAAAAAGTCAGAGGCGTTTGGTTCAAATTTCACATCGGAAAGCACGTTGATCAAATGGTAAAAGGCAGAGGAGGCAAAATTCTTAAACCACCCTGCGGACTCATTTTTCGTGCGCACCATATTAATGACATCATAGCCTTCCTCAAGCTTCCTGACAATCTCCGGCAGATACTGGGGAGGATGCTGTAAATCCGCATCCATGCAGACGATCCCATCCCCGCTGCTATAATCCAGACCGGCAATCATAGCTGCCTCATGCCCGAAGTTTCTGGAAAAGCTGATGACCTTTACCTTTTTATCCTTCCCGGACAAGTCGTCTAGAATCTTCATGGTGCCATCCTGACTTCCGTCATTGACGAAAATCAGTTCATAATCCCAGTTCAGTTTATTTAAAATTCTGGCCGTTTCATGATAGAACTGGTTGAGAGCCAGTTCCTCATTGTAACATGATACCACGACCGATATTGTTTTTCCCATATGTGCCTCCTAATGAATCAGTAGATTTGCTTGCATATCCGGTTAAATCGCAAATCCTAGGTTGAAAGAAGGGTTCTTACAACCTTATGCTCCTCATGCTATGTTACAGTTCTATATGGCCGAGCTGCTACCATGCTATTGATTATTATTTGCTTTCTTTTTTATATAACATTGTTCAAATTCTGTCAATGCCCGTGCTGATTTTTCATTGTAATCCCCGTTTACATCTACTGCAGCCAAAAGGTTTCCGTTGTCATAGCATATAGGTATCAGTTTCCCCCATTCGATCATATCCCTGACCAGGGTGTAGGAACGGTTCTCTTCTCCCGTATAGCCTGCCTGGACATAAACATATTCTGCTTTTGCATAATCCATAAATTCCACGAAATAATCCATTTTCTTAACCAGGGCCACATTTCCCCATACCCCTGTTATATCATCATAGGACTGTACGTTGCATGGGAACGCCAGTACATCCGGATGGTCTCCAATGGCAATGAGACGGGCTTCCGGGTCGGCAGCAAGGATATCCCACACTCTTCCGTTTCCCTTTGATACCATGTCCTGTCTGGCGGCTTCCTGGTGGTTGTAATAGCCTTTATGATGAAATGACACCGGTGTAAAGCCAAGGCTCCAATTCCAGCTGGTCATGGCTGTGAAGAATACAGAAAACATAAGCACCCAGACTCCGGCTCCTATGCCTCCCCGCCAGACAGCCTTTTCCCTTGCCTCCGCCGCCATCTTTAAGACATAGACCGCCGTAAGAACATAGAAAAGCATGAAATAATTCCCGTCAACCTGGGTCAGCATACCTAAGCTGATAAGATTAACCACCAAAAATGGTACGTAGATAACTTTTAGAAAAACGGAGAGCTGACAATTTTTCCCTCTATCCACATTCTTGCCGTAAAAACAGCTTACAATCCACAATAAAAGAAGAAAGTACAGCAGATATCCACCCCAGGCGAGGACCACATGATCCATATCCTCTCCTACAGGACAAAAGAAAAATCCATGAAGCCGGTTTGCCAGATGTACGGTTCTTTCCTTCATGGACATTCCGGCTCCGGAATTAGGTATGGTATTAACCATGAATGGATATTTCAAATGAAATCCTATCCTTGTAAGCAGGGAGGAGAAAACCGAGGTAAGGGGAAGGCCTGTTAACAACTGAGTTCTTGCCCAGATACCTCCTAAGGCCAAAAGCGAACCTGCCACAACTGCCAATCCACCGGCATTTCCCCCTTCCGCTCCAAACTTGGGAAGCAAAAACTTTCCTAGCAGATATAAAAATCCCATTCCAAAGACAGCAGTGGAAAAGATCAGAGCTGTTGGCTTTAAAGTCAGGCTGATAAAAAAGGCCGCCGTTCCGTAACCCAGATAACGCCAGGACTTTCGCCCCGCTTTTATATAGCACAGCAGGTAATACAACATGATCTCCTGGACAAGCAGTGTAATGATATCGCTTTTGGCTGTGACTGCCATATTCATGATTCCTGGAACTCCTGACAGCAGGGCAGCTAAAAAGACCGCCTGCTCCCGTTTCATATAAAAACGGCCTATTTTGTAACCCATAAAAAGGACTCCCAGGGACAGCCATAGATTGACTGAGGTTACAAAGCTGTAGGAAGGAAGCTGTGACAGGGGCAGGGTCAAAACCTCAAAGCCCTTGGAGTAGGTATAGACAATTCCAATGGTTCCCAGATTTTCATAAATTCCATGTCCATTGTCTAAGATATACCGGGACCTGACCCCATACCACAGGCTGTCGTAATCTATGGCTATGTTAAGCCTCCCCGCCTGGAGACACACCATAGTCAGGAGAAATGAAAGCAAAAGTAGCTCTTTACCGGTGAAATTCAAGCCATTCCCATTCCCTCCGTCACCCAGACAGGACCTTCCAAATAAAAGCAGGATCCCGCCGCTTATAAAGACAAATGCGGTTAAGTAACCGATGGAGCCAATGCCAATGGCTGACATAAGGCAAAATATAACGATTAGAAAGGAAGCACCGGCGAGAAAGTCGGAAGCCAGCCCGTCATCCTTTGGAAGCTTCCATAAGGATACCCGGAGAAAACGTCCGAAGAACAGGATATATGCCAGATAAAGACCGGATACCAGCACCGGAACAAAAACCACATGGGCCCACAAAAAGACGGCCGTAATAAGGACCGCCGCCATAAGTTTCTGCTTGCTCTTAGGGAATAAAAAACCCGAAAAACAGAAGGCAGCAAACAGCCCTGCCGTCTCTGCCATCATGGTCTTATATTCCCTCTGATTCATGATCCACTGAAAAACTTCCTGGTTTAAAATCTGATTCAGAGAATACAGGATTCCTGCCGCTGAGAAAAACATAAACAGCAGGACTCCATATCCATGCTTCTGTGATCGACCCATAAAAACCCCCGTTGTCATTTTGTATACTGATAAATCCGATAGATAAGCTACCGTTTATAATCACTTCGGAAAACACTGTATCCGTTTTCCTTTAATATCGTCAGCGCACTCCTCACCTTAGCCCCACTGTCAGGCAGACTGGGCCTGTATTCAAAATTCCCCCTCAATTCATCATCTGTAACTGTTTCAAAGTTTAAAGCTAACACCGCCTTTTCTTCAAAACTTCCTCTGCGATAAGGGGCTTTTTTTATCTCTGAATAAGTGGAATAGCAATTTCCTGCCAGAAACAGCACGCAAGCCCCGCAGGCAGCGATCCGAAGGAAAGGCTTTCCCTTCCTTTTCCACTGTTTTGATAATAATGCAAAGGTCAGTAAGATTCCAAGGATCCCAGACTGGAATTGAAGGGCATATCTGGAGCTTAAACCGTAATTTTCCTTAAGGAATATCCACCTGGATAAAAGGATGAGCACGTGATTCAACCCTCCCGAGATAATGAGCATGACAGGTAGGATCGTCTTCTCATACAGGCGGTACCGTAAATTTGCCCATAGCGCAAACAGATACAGCAGGATAACCAGAAATCCAAGAATCAGAAACGGCGCATTGGTCCGAAAGATATTTTCAGCCTGCTCTCCTTCTATGACCATGGAGGAAAAGGACTTTACGAAAAAACGAACAAAAAAACCGGGCGTATCCTTTAACTGAACAAGGAGAGGAACGGTTGCCGGGGCCGCGTGGTCTTCCACCGCATAGGCATTGCTCCACAAATAAAGGAGAAGAGGGATCAGGGCACAAAGGCCGCTTAATCCCCAGCACTTTCTCGAATCACCCTTTTTTAACAGGAACATGAAGCCGCAGGCTATTATTACCGTGACCGAGTAAATGGCACAGTAGGGGCCTGCCACCAGCAGCGTTGTAAAAAATGGAAGAAGCAGAAGCTTTATCCTGTCATATTTCTTTTCCTGTCCGCTCCATACACGGTCCATCACCTCATAATGGTAATAGAAGCAGGCAAAGGACAGAAAATGGGCCCAGCCGCTTCCATTGGTCAGCATTTCCCACTTGTTTAGGCTGAAAAGTACAATCATTAAAGCCCCAAACCAGCCAAGAGAAACCTTCCTGCGGCTGCAGTAGCTTCCCAGAACCAGGCCGGAAAGTCCAAGGGCCAGGACGCCTAACACCCGATCAAACATGGTGTTGTATCCGAAAAGCGAGACATTAAGGATCCTTCCTAAATAGTTGACCGGAATCCTGGTGAGGACATCCGGCACAAAGAACTTTGCCGGATTCCATACGTCAGGCAGATAACTGTTTACAAGGCGGACGTAATCGGTATAAATTCCGTCACAGGTTGCCGTAAAGATATACCAGAGGCCAAAAACAGTCCCCAAAAAGGGAAACAAGCCATACAGATACTTTCGATTCATGGGATTCACCTATGCCCTTAATTTGCCGTTATGGAAACAACGACGGAGAGGTGTTTATCTCCTCTTTGCTCCGATGCATTTTCGTAGTAAAAGTTGCTTTCAAACGTTAGCTCCGTAACCTGAAAGGCCGTCGCATCAATTTCAGCTGTTACTGTATTGGAAGTGATAGGAATCACCTGGTTTTCCTTTCCATTTATGGTCACGGCGATCTGTTCAAGACCGGTAATGACGCCGGGATAATAGAATTTCAAACCAATCTTCCCTTCTTTCCCTGCCATGATCCGGACTTTAGCGCTTTCATCCATCCAACCGTCCTCATAACAGCCATAGACCCGTTCAAATTTTAAGTTCCGCACAAAATCCGTTACATCCTGAAATGCGTTATGAGCCGGATCTTCCCTCAGGATCAGCATGTTTGGAGTTATGAGGCCGATGTCGTGGATGGATTCAATAAACGTAACTTCGGTTCCCTCTGCCAGTCGTTCTTTATCAAAGGTTTTGAAAAAGGTCCTTGCAGTAAAATCACTCATCTCATAGGAATTGCCGATGATGTATATTTTCTTTCCGAATATCTCATCCTTGTATTTCCCGAAAGTCTCTTCTGCAAGGGAATTGTACCGCAGCTGGGATGACCAGTAATAAAGATTCTCGTATTTTCCCCGGTAAAAACTTTCAACCGGAAGCATGAGAATGCCATAAAGCAGAAACAGGCCGCAGTATAATAGAGGTCTGACACGTTTTACTATACCGCACATATAAGCGGCAAACAGCCACGCTGCTGTCATGGAGACATAGATCCACCGGGTCTCTACCCGGATAGTGACACTGGAAGAGCCAATACACAGGGCGATGAATAAAAGAAAGAGGCAGATCACAGGAAGGCGTTTTTTCAGCTGCTTCCGCTCCCGTATCACGGTTACTAGAAAAATCACGGTCATAATAAGGAGAAGTAAATCTGCAAACACGACAAGAACATGAACCCAGTAAGGCGATCTTCCCCAGCTAAATCCATTTAAATGATCAGGGCCTGCATTGATTCCAAATATATAAAGCACCTGGCTTAAGGCATAACGGATGGTTTCCGAAAGATGGAAGGTATCCGCCACATCCGTTCCCCCAGTACCAGCTGGAGAAATACTTCCGATGGTAAGAAAACGGATCACTTGAACCACCAGAAACGCCCCGGTAATACTCAGCCATGGCATTGGCTTCCTCTCTTTTTTCATGAGAAATGCAGCATAAAATAAGGGCAAAAGCACCATGTAGCGTTCATGAATAAAGCAGACAGAGAAATACATTGCCGTTGCAGCCGGTACAAGCCACGTTCTCTCCTCTTCATCGGAGAGATAACGGTAGAGACAGTAAAAAATGCCGATAGCCGCCCACAGCGCCATGCTTTCCATCAAACCGTATACTTGGCTGATCTGGTAGTAGGACATCCGGGAGAGCAGGTATAAAATGCCGCAGGAAAAACCAATTAACCGTCTGCCGGACAAACGCTTTCCGAACCGGTAAACCGTATAGGCTATACAGCTGTTTAAAAGGATATTAAAAGGAACAAACCAGCCGATGTGGTTTCCGAAGACCATCAGCTCCAGCCAGGATGCCAGATAATAGACAAAACGGAACCGTGTGCTTCCCAGAGGGAATACAAATTCACGGAAAGACTGCTCTCCGTAACAGGACCAAAGATATAAATCATCCATATAAAGTCCTTTTATCTCGATCCCCCTGTTTATGAAAAAAGCAAATCCCAGCAAAAGAGCCGCTGCGATGATTTCTTCCTTCCACTCAGATATCCACTGTTTATCTTTCATCTCTAGCCCCTTTCTTATTTCGAATATTTGTTAAAAGAAACGCTCCTCCAGCATCAGGCAGAGTACATGGTAAACCGGAAGATGGAGTTCCTGAATTTTAAATGTCTCCGTTTCCGGAACCACTACCGTCACATCTGCTGTCTTCTTTAAAAGACCTCCGTCTTTCCCGGAAAGGCCGATGGTTTTCATACCAATTGCCTTTGCTGCTGTTACGGCATACATAACATTTTTCGCATTACCGGAGGTGGATATTCCCAAAAGCACATCCCCCTTCTTTCCGTATCCATAAGTCTGCTGGGCGTAGATCAGTCCTCCGTCAACATCGTTTAAAAATGCAGTTGAAAGGCTGGGATGGCCGGTTAAGGCAATGGCTGGAAGGCCTCCCTGAAGTTTTTCTCCAAGTTCCATTCCAAGTACTGGGTCCGCCTCCAAGAGCTTTGCGGCAAAATCTTCTGATACAGGACGGCGTTTTACAAAACCCTTCATCAATTCCCCTACAATGTGCTCTGCATCCGCACAGCTTCCGCCGTTTCCTGCGATCAGCAGCTTTCCACCGTTTTCATAACATGATTCCAGAATCTCGTAAGCTTCCCTGATTTGAGGCTTTACGCCGGCCAGCACAGGGTAACGTTCGATCAGCTCTTCTAAATAGTTCATAGGTTCCATGTTTCTCACACTCCTTCTCTGTTCAGTATCCAGTCTGCAGCTTCTTTCATGGCAGGGGCATAGAAGTCAAAAGAATTATTTTTCTCTGATTGGGTTAAGTTGTCGTATAATTCTTTTCCATATCCGGTCCCTACTAAAACCGTGTTCACTCCGTATCTTTTTCCAGCCTCTGTATCCAGAAGCTTATCTCCGATCATATAAGAATGGGGTTTGTCTATCTGAAAGCTTGTCTCTGCCATTTCAAACATTCCTGTTTCCGGCTTCCGGCAGTGACATTCCATCCGGTATTTTCCGATCCCATGAACCGGATGGTGGGGGCAGTAATAAAAGCGGTCTATTTGGGCACCTTCTTTTGAAAGAAGATGGTTTAAGTATTCATGAAGAGCTTTCACATCCTCTTCTCCGTAATATCCCCTTGCCACTCCGGCCTGGTTGGTGACTACCACAAGCTTAAATCCCTGTTCCCTAAGCCTTCTTAAGGCTTCCGGCACCCCTGGAAGGATCACCAGATCCTTAAGCCGGTGCAGGTATTCCACTTCTTCATTGATGGTCCCGTCCCGGTCTAAAAACACGACCCTGTCCATGGTTTTTCCTCCTTTTTCGGATTATACCTGAAAATGATATTCGCCTCCTGGTATAGCTACCCGGACCTCCTGGTAATCCCAGCGCTTTTCGTCCGTGATCCACGCCTGGGCGCCCCGAAGCTCAAAGTTCCAGTCCGTAAGCTGTCCTCCGGCTGCTTCCATACGTGCGGCTACCTTATGGCGGACATTATAAGGACAGTACACCAGAAGGAATCCGCCTCCACCGGCTCCTAAAAGCTTTCCTCCAAGAGCTCCTGCCTTTAATGCTTCCTCATAAAGCTCGTCAATATGGGGAGTGGAGATCTTGCTGCTCATGCGCTTTTTGCTCTTCCAGCCGTAATCCAGAAGCTTTCCAAAGCTGTAAAGATTTCCTTTTAACAGCTCATCCTTCATGGCATAAGCAAGTGCCTTTACCTCGCACATAGCATCAAAGGGGTCCTTCTTTTCGTAGTTTTTCACCTGGTCCTTTATAATGTTAGCGGATACATGAATGTTTCCTGTATAGCAAAGAAGCAGATTGTACTGCAGCTCATGGATAATCTCTTTTTTTATGCGGAGAGGGTTGACCACCACATTGTTGCGTCCGTGGAACTCAATGAAATTAAAGCCTCCAAAGGTAGCGGCATACTGATCCTGGTATCCGCCGTCGATCTTTAAATCCTCTCTCTCCACCTGATAAGCTAAGTTTGCCATGGCATAGCTGTCCATTTCCACGCCTTTCCATTTAGCCATAGCCGTTAATAAGGCTACCATAACGGTGGAGGAAGTGCCAAGACCTGATCCGGGAGGAGCATCACACTGTAAGTACACCTCACAGCCCTGTTTGATATCCATTGCTTTTAACGCCGCCGTTACAAGATCCAGGCGACCGTCATATACATAATTTTCATTTGTGTTGTACTTGACCGTCATATCAAAGTCCAGAGAATGAACGATGATCTGATCGTCATCCCTTGGTACGATGGAGCAGTATGCATACTTATTGATGGTGCTGCCGATGATTGCCCCTCCCTGTTCCACACAGAAGGGAGCCACATCGGTTCCTCCGCCGCCAAAGCTCACCCGCAGGGGAGCACGTCCTCTGATTACCATAAGTTCACTTCTCCTTTCCTTACGTCTTCCGCAAACCGGTAATAATCTTCCGGAATTCCTATATCAATGAAATACCCGCTGCCTACAATGCCGCCCAGCTTTTTACCTTCTGAAAGCCATTTTGGAATCATTACCTGTTCCAGTGAGACCTTTCCTTCAGGAATTTCATCAAGCAGTTCACGCTTAAGTAAATAGATACCGCCGTTAATGGTTCCCGAGCGTTTTTCCTCGGTCTTCTCATTAAAGGATGTAAGCCAGCCGTCTTTTAGAACAGCCTGTCCGTAACGGGACACATCAGGCACCTCCCGTAGCACCAGAGCCATGTCTAGATCCCGTTCTTTGCCAAGCTCCATAAGCTTACTGTAATCAATGCGGTAAAAGGTATCCGCATTCAGTACAAGGAATCGGTCTGACTGTATCCTGGATCCAGCATTTTTAATGGCTCCCGCGGTTCCTAACAGTTCTTCCTCATAAGAATAAGAAACCCGGATTCCCCATCTGGATCCGTCTTTAAAATATTCTTCTACCATAGAGCCTTTATAGCCTACGGCAAAAATAATTGACCTTACTCCGTGGTGTATCAGCTCCAAGACTACATATTCCATAAAAGGCTTGTCTCCGATCAGAGCCATTGGCTTTGGCCTGTCGCTTACAACGGAACGAAGCCGTGTGCCAAGGCCCCCTGCCAGTAAAACTGCCTGCATAACTGTACCCTCCTGATATTTGTTCTAATCGTTATTATATCATAGATCCTTTAGAAGAATCCAGAAAGATCATTTCCGTGGATTTTCTGTCTGGGACCGAAGCATGCCACCCAGGCCATGGATAATCTTCCTTGCCCCAATTGCAAATAGGACCGGAAGGACAATTCCCAAGATCAGATACAGAACATGAAGTTCCGGATAGGAGTGGGGGAATCCTCCCTGATTTTCTGCGGGTTCCAATATCATCCGGGCATAAATCCGGTCACAAATCTTAAATACCAGAAAATGAAGAGCCATGATATCAAAGGAATATTTTCCAAGCAAGGCCGCAGCCTTCCCTGTAATCGGAGCCTTCTGTAAACACTTGGCTGCAAAGCAGCAGAGATAAATGCCAGCTGCGGAAATGATATAAAAATTGATCCCTCCTGGTATCTGATTGGCAGATAGCTCCACACTTTCCTCTGTAAACATCAGGAAATAATAGAAAAGCCCTGCGCACAAAGCGGCACCATACCATGTCACATATTTTTCAATGGAAATCTTCCAGTTCCGCACAGCATAACCGCCATAATAAACCGGGATCACCAATAGGGCTGTCTGAAGGTGATAGCTTAAGAAAATCTCCCTCCGGATGAGGACCGCACCCAAAAGCCCTGCTCCAACGCTAAGAGCCGCTGCTGCCCATGGCCGGAAAGAAGCCGGAAGATAGTTCCTGCAGAACCAGAGAATGACCGAAAAGCCTGTTCCTGCCCCCAGCATAAGGGGCACGAACCACATCGCTCCTGATGGGACTTCCGGGCATCGCAGGAACAAGGTATTTGCCATGGCAAGGATCATCTCCTTTTTACCGTAATATGCATCGGACAGAAAAAGCAGATACTTTGAAAGTAAGTTATGTAGTAGAACGAACAGACCCCCATAACAGAAATAGGGTACCCACATATTCTTTAACCTCCGTGCAAAAAAGTCAAAGGGGGCATCCCCGTAACGTGCTTCATTATACAGGTATCCTGAGATGAAAAAGAATATGGCCAGATGGTAATAATACACCGTCCGAATGGCAATCCCCAGATTTTGTGAATGACCAAACACAATGGATACGATTCCGATTCCCTTTAAAATATCCCAAAACAGAAACCGGTCCCTTTTTATCTCTTCCATGCGAATTCTTCCTTTCCCCTTACTTTCCTCATTGTTCCTTTCACTTCATTTAAGTATGCCCTTGCAGGTAACGGCATGGCACCGCGCCCGGTCATACCGGGACGGGTTAACCTTCTTTGCCGTTTAAAAATCTTCTCCTATTACGTTCCAGGCAGCATCAATACTGTGATAACTGCGGATATAATTCTGAGTTTCCATACACATCTGTTTGCATCGTTCAGGATCCTGGTACAGGGAAATAACTTCCCCTGCAAAGGCTGCCGGTTCATCTCTCACCACCATGACCTTTTCTGCCTCAGGAATTCCCTCTGCACCGATGGAAGTGGTAACCACCGGAGCACCGTTATATAAGGCTTCAATGACTTTTCCCTTCACACCTGCGCCGTATCGCAAAGGCACCACGACTACCCGGCAGCTTGAATAAAGCCTTGCAAGTTCCTCCTCTGATACAAATCCCTTTACAATGATTCCGCTGCCCGGCTGCTCCAAAGCCTTGATTTCATCTGTCACCTTGGAACCCACGATATAGAAATCTATAGGAAGCTGTTCCCGGATCAGTGGGAATATTTCCTGTGCAAACCATAAAACAGCATCTGCGTTAGGGGGATGGGCAAATCCTCCTACAAACAAGAGCCCTTCCCTCTTTTCAAAGTTATAAGGAATGTGGTTTAAGAATTTTTCATAAACATAGGCTACTATAGCTTTCACATGGATAGAAGGCTCTATTTCGTGAATGGCCTCCCGTTCCACATAGGAAGGATAATAAGATACCGCCGCCTTTCTCATCAGGCGAAGCTCCACAGACCTCCAGTATTCAGAAGACTCTCTTTTCTTAGGATCTCCGGTCAGTTCATACTCTCTGCCTTCCCTTAAGAAGTGCAGGTCATGACCATAATAGATCATCTTAATGTTTGTTTTATCCTTGATAAAATCCACATATTTCGTAGCAATATGGGGACGGTTTAAATAAGCAACCTTGATATCATCTCCATGCTCCTTTAACCAGTCCCAGATTTTCACCTGGAATTCCCTGCCGTATAGGATCTCAATTCCCATCTGCTGCAAAACGGTGGAATAAGGTTCCTCGTGGAGGAAATTATCTCCCAGGAACTTCACCACATAGCCCTTTTCCAAAAACATCTTTAAATACTGGAAGGTGGTCTTGGAACCGGCATCCCGGTCATAGGTGGGAACATAATGGTCCACCACCAGAATAATGTCTTTACCCTGGCTTCTCTCTCTTGCCCGGAATACATTGGGATTTCCGTTGTTTTCACTTTGCAGCTTAAATTCAGCCGCCCATTTTTCCCTTAACTTATGGCCATTTTCAACCTGGTACCGCTTAAGACCTGAACCGTTTACATCAGTTCCGTTGGAAATGCCCTCAAAATGTATAACCTTGGATAACGGCTGGTAAACCACCCGAAGGCCGGCCTTGCGCACCTCAAAGGCAAGGTCAGAATCCTCACAATAAGCAGGAGCAAATCGGTCGTCAAATCCGCCGATCCGCTTCCATAAATCGTTGGAGAGAAGGATGGCGGCTCCTGATATATAATCCACATCTTTTACATAGTTGTATTCTGGCTTGTCCGGATCGTCAAGGCGTCCGTAATTCCAGCCGGAACCATCACGGAAGATGATCCCCCCTGCTTCCTGCAGGCGTCCGTCAGGATAAACCAGCTTGGATCCTACCATGCCGATGGTTGAATCTGATTCGATTAAGTTTACCAGACTGCTTAGCCAACCTTCTGTTACCTGGGTGTCATTGTTAAGGAACATAACATATTTTCCCCTGGCTGCTTTGGCTGCCTGGTTGCAGTTCCGTAAAAATCCCTGGTTGGTCTCATTGCGGCATATGATCACGTTTTCCGTAAACTTAGAAAGTTCTGCCGTTGCATCGGTAGAAACATCGTCTGCTATGATGACCTCATATACCACGTCCTTTGTATGCTCCAGAATGGATGCAAGGCAGGCATAGGTATAATGGATCTGATTGTAGACCGGGATGACGATGGAAACCATGGGATGGCCCTCTTTTATAAAACGGAGCTTTCCGTGGGTCCGATAGGCATCTCCAATCTTCATATCCCCTTCAATCAGGTTCCGCCCTTCCTCTGTTGTATAGAGGCGGAAGGATTTCAGCGGATGAAATACCGTATCCTTGGCATAAAACAGCAGTTTCCGCTTTCTGGTCCCTTTGGGGAACTTTTCGTTAAAGATTCTTCCGAGCTTCCTTCTGGCGCGGAAGGTCAATGCTTCGTGCCCCTGAAGCCAGGTGATCATTTCCCTCATATCATCGCAATCCTTCCGGAGGGTCTGAATAATGATCTCCTGGTTGGTCACATGATTGTCAGTCAGGCGCTTTTCCTCCTGCTGCCTGGTGATGAGCACATCCTTTTCCCGAATCTCCATCTCCATCTGGGAAAGTCGTTCCTTTGTCTCATCAATCACCAGGGATAAGCCATACATATCCTCAGGCAGGGCATGGGTTTCCTGCATGTAATTAACCAGATAGATCTGCTGGTTCTCCCCATGGACATATTCCTGGAAGCAGCGTTCCATCTCCTCATACATGGCTATACGCTCTGTCTCCACACCGAACTCTTCCATAAATGCTTCCATAGAGCCATAGGACAAAAGGCTTTTATACTGCTCGTAAAAATAATAAAGAACCCGGAACTTAATAAAGGTGACTGGTACCGGGAAGGTAAATACCCATTCATAGTCCAGGAGATAAGGACCGTCCTCGGTCATCATGATATTTTCAAAAAGGCAGTCAATGTTGGAGGTTTTAAACGCCCAGTCTTTTTCATCTGCTTTCGTGAGTGTTCCAAACACCTCTTCAAATTCGGCCGTAATGGTAAAGGGAATGATGCAGTTTTCTTTCACACCCAGAATCAGGGAAAGCCCGTCTTCCATATGGGATACGGAAACCTTTCCGTTACGGATCTCCTTTCCGAGCAACTCGGAAAGGGTATGACCCTTAAGGAAATCGAAACGGGCGGTCCTTTCATCCGGACTTATGGAAACCCCGGCGACCTTAAGCTTTTGGCTTTGCGCAGTAAGGCTTTTATATTTTTCACCAAGGGATCTTATATGTGCAACACCCTCAGGTTTTAAGGCTGTCTTCTCAACAAATGGACAGCCATCTTCTTCCACCAGACTGGTGCGGATCTGGAACGCTTCCCTACGGGTCTTATTGTATTTTACAAAGTTAATTTTTTTCATGACGGCTCCAAATGGTTAAAAATGAATTGGCAAATGTCTCAAACTGTTTTCCCTCACATACCTCATCGAACATCTTTCCTAAATCAAACTTCAGATATTTGGGATAATCATAGGCCAGAATGGCGTGAGTTAAATCTCCCTTGCCTGGCAGATATTCATCGGAATACAGAGTGATGGGCAGACGGTAGTCAGGCATGGGATAATGGAATTCGGCATTACCTGATCCTTTGTCCTCTCCGCATAAAAGCTCCAGGACCTCTGTCCTTGAAAGCCGGTCCTTATCAGGAACCGCACCGGCCTGATATTTAAGGCCTAAGCGGTTGCATATGGAGAGGATCAGCTTTCCTTCCGGTTTTAAAAGGGATTTTGCCTTTCTTATGTGTTTGTCATAGGGCGGCTTTAAAGATCCCACCAACACCACATAGTCGAAGCCTTCTTCTTCAAAGGTGTCTAAGTCTCCGGTTATATATCGGATGTTTCCCTGTTTTTCATTGCGCAAACGATTGAAGGACAGATTATTACTGTCAGGGTCAAGGACGGTTACCTCTCTGACCCGCCTGCTGTACAAGTTTGTCAGGGCTCCGTAGTCGGACCCTACCTGAAGCAGAGAGCCCTCTTCATCAAATTCATACCATTCCAGAAGGTTCTCACGTATATCTGATAATGCGTACAGGTAATCCAGGTTTGGATTCTCCTGCAGCAGCTTTTTCGTATCTCCATTATATTTTACAAACAACTTCTTAAGTTCAGGGCTTATATCATTCATGGACGTTTCCTCCTCACTCTCCTGCCCGGTGAAGCTTTACACTTACTTCCGGTTCCATATCATAAATACCTACCGTATTTTTATTGGAAATGACCGTAATATTTGCAATGTCATACAGGCGGTGGTAAACCACATGCTCTCCGTTTTCAAATCCGGTGCAGCTCATGGAAAGAAGATACTCCCCTCCCTGAAGGGTCATTTTCTGGTTGAATTCCACCTCATATTCATCGCCTTTTCCCACGGCCTGCACATCAGAGGCCTCGTACATGGTGTTGGTGCCGGTTAAATCGGCTCCTCGTTTATCTTTGATGGTGTAGGTAAAGATGGGGGTATCGATTTGGGTATGGAAATGGATCCGCTCTTTAATGGTAAAGCGTTCTCCTTTAAGGAGGAGGTTGGTTACATTTCCTCTTTCGTCCAGAAGTCCGAAATCCACGATCTCTGCTCTCTTGTCGCCGTATTCGGTACGGGTTGGGTTGATGGTCAGTTTTTCTTTCATGAGGCCTTCCTGGCGGGAAGTTTTGGACTGTGCCAGAACTGTTGCCTGGTCTCCGGAAAAATCGTTTAGAATGCCGCTTCTTATTTCTTCCAGTTCTTCTCCAAGGTCGTCCATCTGATTTGCGAGGATCTTTTTATAGAGATCCACCATTTTTCCGGGCTCTCCCTCGGCGATAAAATTACCTTTGTTTAATACGACTACACGATCACAATATTTGATGATTGCGCCCATATCATGAGTGACCATTAGTATCGTGGTTCCATTCTGGCGGATATCTTCCATACGGCGGTAGCATTTGGCCTGGAAAAATACGTCTCCAACAGATAAGGCCTCGTCAACGATCAGGATTTCAGGCTCTACGTTGATTGCAAGGGCAAATGCAAGGCGGACGAACATACCACTTGAGTAGGTTTTTACCGGCTGATATACGAAGTCTCCAATGTCTGCGAAGTCTAAGATGTCCTGAAGTTTTTCATCCATTTCCTTTTTGGAGAAGCCCATCATGGTGCCATTCATGTAAATGTTTTCGATTCCGGTATAATCCATATTAAATCCGGCTCCCAGTTCTAATAGAGCGGAAATTACACCGTTTACTTCTAAACTGCCTGAGGTGGGGGTGAGGACTCCGGTTATGATCTTTAGTATGGTGGACTTGCCTGATCCATTGGTTCCTATGATTCCTACGGTTTTTCCTTTTTCTACATCAAAAGAAATGCCGTTTAGGGCATAGAAATCCTTATGGTAGTTTTTGTGGGTTATGCTTAAAGCCTCTTTTAGTCGATCGGCGGGCTTATCGTATAGTTTGTAAATTTTTGTTACGTTGTTAACAGATATTGCTTTGTTGTTCCATTCTACGGACATTGAATCCTCCATGTTACATAAAATTAATCCCACAGGTCCGTAGTGCAGCTTGGGAAACTTTCAGTTTCCCAAGCTCACGGGCATTCGCCCTATGAAATATGTCAGGAAAAGTTTTTCTTATGTGCGAGCACAACGAAAAACTTTTTCTGCCATATTTCGCACTACTCATTGCTTTCGTGAAGGTTATAGCACATCAGAAAAGTGTGGGCGCAGTTTTTTAAATACCTTTAGCCCTAATAGCATCAGTACAATGGTCACTGACCAGAAATAAAGTCCCAGGGTCGGCCGTTCTGTCAGCCAGTTTCCGGTCAGCATGCTGTCACGGTATCCGGCTACGATATAATAGAAGGGATTTAGCTTAAGCAGGGATGGCAGCCAGGCCGGCGCTCTCTCGAACATCTCCGGTGCCCACATGATCGGCACCATCCACATGCCAAACTGCAGAAAGATCCCTATGATCTGAGCCATATCCTTGAAAAATACATGAATGGCACTGGTAAAATAAGCAATGGCCAGTGACAGCATGGAGCTTGCAAAGGAATAATACAGGATCTGGATCCAGCTTGCCTTTGGAAGGAAGCCGTAGCAGAAAAATACCAGGATCATTATGATTGCAAATATACCATGTACCATCAGGCAGGAAAGCATCTTGATGACCGGAAGGATCTCTACCCGGAACACCACCTTTTTCACCAGATAATTATATTCCTGAAGACAGCCCGTCCCCATATTCAGCACCTCGCTGAAATAAAACCAGGGCACAATGCCTGGAATCAGCCACAGCACGTAAGGGTAATCCGGGACAGGGGGTACGCTTTTAAAGCCCATCTGGAATACGAAAAAGTATACCAGCACGGTTGCCATAGGCTGCAGAAACATCCAGGCAATCCCAAAATAGGAGCCTACAAACCGCTTTTTAAAATCCGCCTTTGACAGATCCAGAATGAGCTTTCTCTTTGTAATAATTTCTTTTATTAAGGAAACCAGATAATTCATGGTTTTCTCCTCTCACTAAAATTTGAAGGTATCCCGGATTCCGCTCCATTTCTGATCCTTCTCAGAAATAGTCAGCTCCATGCCTTCCTCAATCGGCCAGTCAATGCCAATTGACGGGTCACTCCATAAAATTCCGCCCTCATCACCCGGGTGATAGAAGTCGGTACATTTATATGCAAATTCTGCCTCATCGGATAAAACTAAAAATCCGTGGGCAAAGCCTTCCGGAATGTAGAACTGCTTTTTGTTTTCTGCAGACAATTCCACACCAAACCATTTACCATAAGTTTCAGACGCGGAACGCAGGTCCACTGCAACGTCAAACACTTTCCCTCTTACGACCCGCACAAGCTTTCCCTGTGGGAACTGTTTCTGGAAATGAAGCCCCCGCAGTACGCCTTTTGTAGACATGGACTGGTTGTCCTGTACAAAAACCATGTCAAGTCCGGCTTCCTTAAAATCAATCTGATTATAAGTTTCCATGAAATATCCTCTGGAATCATGAAATACCGCTGGCTCTATGACAAAAAGTCCTTCTATTCCGCATGTTGATACTTTTATCTTTCCCATAATTTATGCTCCTTTCCATTTTTTGTCTATTTTTTTGACAAAATGGTATACTTATAAAGTATTTATCTTTCAAAACATTCTTTTACTTGTAGCATTCTACCACAAGTTTGACCAGATTTCTATATATAGGGGGATTTTTATTTAAATAAGCCGCTCGTTCCCAGGAGAATCCAGATAGAGTAAAATGCGAAAAATGTATTTTATTGCGATAAAAAATGCTGTCTCTCATACATCCGTACAAGAAAACAGCATTTTATGGAAATACATTTCATTTACTGCTTAACAATAAATGATTTTCTCTTACTTACCACATCGAAAATAACAGCTGCCATAAGAACCGCACCCTTTACCACCTTCTGAAGGTTCTGGTCCACACCCATGATGCTCATGCCCAGGTTAAGCACACCCATTAAGGTTGCACCTACGATTACACCAGGTACCGTTCCGGTACCGCCGTATGCGGAAGCGCCTCCGATAAAGCAGGCACCGATGGCATCCATTTCATAGCTGTTTCCTGCAGTAGGATTGGCGGAATTTAAGCGGGCTACCGTTACCATGCCTGCCACTGCTGCCAGCAGTCCCATATTCAAATAAGCGAGGAAATACACCTTATTGGTATCAATACCAGACAGTCTGGTGGCCTTCTCATTACCGCCCACCGCGTAAAAGTACCGGCCTGTGGTGGTCTTGGAAGAAATATAACTGTAAATCCCGATGATCGCAGTCACCCAGATAAGGGCATTGGGAATGCCTTTATATCTTGCCAGCTTATACATAAAGAACAGGACTACAAAACTGATGAAAGCCATTTTGATTGCCATGCCCCCAATAGGATCCACCCGGTAACCCTTTTGGATCTTTTTTCTGCGGTTTAAAAGTTCCAGTGCCACAAAAACCAGACAAGCGATGATTCCCACTAAAAAGCAGGTAAGGTTAAAGCCCTGCATCCCGAATATATCCGGAACATAGGTGTTAAACAGATTCAAAAACTGATCCGGAATGGGGGACAAGGTCATACCCTGCAAAACCACATTGGATAACCCTCGGAACATGAGCATACCGGCCAGAGTCACGATAAAGGGAGGGATTCGTACATAGGCGATCCAGAAGCCCTGCCATGCGCCTACCAGCATACCGATGATCAGCATTGCAAGCAGGGTTAAGTAGGGATTGATCCCCATGGTAATCATCATGCTACCGCCTACCGCTCCTACAAAACAAACCACAGAGCCTACGGATAAGTCAATGTTGCCTCCCGTAAGAATGCAAAAAAGCATGCCGGTTGCCAGAATAAATACATAGGCGTTTTGAGCAATCAAGTTGTTTACATTCTGGGGAAGGAGCATCTTTCCTCCGGTGTTGACTGTGAAAAGAATGACTACAACGGCCAGAACGATTACCATCGTATATTTTTTTAATCCCTCAGATAATTTCATCTTATTCTCCATCTTCTACTCTCCTTTATCTGATTTTAAAATACAGGCCATGATCTTCTCTTGAGTTGCCTCGGCCGAACTGACCTCTCCCACCATACGGCCCTCATTCATGATATAAATGCGGTCGGACATTCCAAGTACCTCTGGAAGCTCCGACGATATCATGATGACAGATTTACCCTCCGCAGCCAGGCGGTTGATGATACAGTATATTTCGTATTTTGCTCCCACATCGATTCCTCTGGTGGGTTCATCTAAAATCAGAATATCCGGCTCTGCAAACATCCATTTTGAAAGGAGGACTTTCTGCTGGTTTCCGCCGCTTAAGTTCCCTACATTTTGTTCTACAGTGGGGCACTTGGTCTTCAATTTATCCCGGTAATCCTCTGCCACAGCAAATTCCTTATCCTTATCAATAATGGAGTGGCGGCTGATTGCCTGCATATTTGCAAGGGTCGTGTTGATCTTAATAGGATTTCCAAGAATCAGACCATTGCCTTTCCGGTCTTCGGTAACATAAGCAAGCTTATGGCGTATGGCTTCCCGGACAGAGTTTAAAGCTACTTCCTGCCCTTTGATCCGGACCTTTCCTGAGATATTGACACCGTAGCTCTTTCCGAAAATGCTCATGGCAAGCTCTGTTCTTCCGGCGCCCATTAAGCCGCAGATTCCAACGACTTCTCCTTTTCTTACATAAAAGGAGACATCGTTTACAACCTTCCGGTCCGAATACAGAGGATGGCAGGCATTCCAGTGCTCCACCTCCATGGCCTTTTCACCGATCTCCACGTCATCCCGTTTGGGAAAGCGATCCACCAGTTCCCGCCCTACCATGCCTTTGATAATACGATCCTCGGTAATGGCATCCTTTTTCCTGTCCAATGTTTCTATGGTTGAGCCGTCGCGGATGACTGTAATCTTATCCGCCACATAGGCAATTTCATTCAGTTTATGAGAAATAATGATAGAGGTTAATCCCTCTGATTTAAATTTTAGCAAAAGCTCCAGAAGCGCTTTGGAATCATCTTCATTTAAAGATGCGGTAGGCTCATCCAGGATCAAAAGCCTGGCATTCTTTGCAAGTGCCTTAGCAATTTCCACCAGCTGCTGCTTTCCCACGCTGATATCCTTAATTAACGTATGGGAAGATTCCATAAGTCCCACTGTATTTAAGTAACGGTCCGCCTCTCCATAGGTTTCATTCCAGTTGATTGCGTACCTTTTTCCCTTTTCATTTCCCAGATACATGTTTTCAGCAATCGTCATATAGGGAACAAGAGCAAGCTCCTGATGAATGATGACGATTCCCTTTTGTTCACTGTCACTGATTCGGTTAAATTTACAGATCTCTCCGCTATAAATAATATCTCCCTCATAGGTGCCATAGGGATAAATGCCGCTGAGCACGTTCATCAAAGTAGATTTGCCAGCTCCATTTTCACCCACCAGGGCATGGATCTCACCTTCCTCTACCTGAAGGTTTACATTATCCAGAGCCTTAACGCCTGGAAATGTCTTGGTTATGCTCTTCATTTCCAAAAGTATTTTTGCCAAGAATATCCCTCCCTTGCCGTCATTTCTTAAGGACGGCCTCAATATCTTTAAGAAGCCGTCCCCATAAGAAAATAATTTCTATTACTTTAATTGATCTTCCGTGTAGTATCCGGAAGTAATTAACATATCTTTATAGTTGTCAACTGTTACAACCACTGGATCACAAAGGAACGTTGGGATGATTCCGGTTCCGTTATCATAGGATTTGGTATCATTGATCTCAGCTTCTCCGCCCTGCATAACGGAATCTACCATTTTTACTACCTGTGAAGCAAGGGTACGGGTATCTTTAAAGATACTCATGGCCTGTTTGCCCTGAAGCATGTTCTTTACATTGGCGATATCACAGTCCTGTCCGGTAATAACTGGATACTTTCCGGTATAGGAAGAAGCAAGGGCATTCTCCACGCCAAGAGCAGTGGAATCATTGGAGCAGAGGACTGCATCTAGTACGGTTCCGTCAGAATAGTTACCAGCGATAATGGTATCCATACGGTTCTGAGATTTCTCAGAATCCCAGTTAGCGGTTGCTACCTGCTCAAAAGCAGTCTGGCCGGATTTTACTATAAGCTTGCCGCTGTCAATATATTTTTTAAGTACATCCATGGCTCCGCCAAAGAAGAAGTTACAGTTATTATCAGCCGGATCGCCGGTAAACAGCTCAATGTTCTTAGGCTCCGTTGCCTTCTCAAGATCAAGAGCCTCTACCAGGTACTCACCCTGCTTTTGGCCGACTTTATAGTTATCAAAGGTTGCATAATATGTAACAGCATCAGAGTTCATGATCAGACGGTCATAGGAAATAACCGGAATTCCCATAGCTTTGGCCTGGCTTAATGGTTCTCCTAAAGAGCTTCCATCAATCGAGGCAATGACTAATATCTGGCAGCCGTTGGAAATCATGTTCTCTACCTGGGATACCTGGGTCTGGACATCATTGCTGGCATACTGTAAATCTACCTTATATCCGGCATCTTCCAGTTCCTTCTTCATATTCGATCCATCCTGGTTCCATCTCTGCAAATCCTTGGTGGGCATGGCAACTCCGACTAAAGTTCCAGTTCCCGTTGTTGCTTTGGTTTCCTCTGCCTTGGTCTCAGCCGCTTTGGTGGCTTCTGTGGTGGCTGCTGCAGTTGTCTGGGTTTCTTTGTTCTCCGGCGCAGAACCTGTTGAACTTGAGCATCCGGAAAGCATTCCTGCCGTTAAGGCAAGGGCCATTGCAGCCGCTAAAAATTTTCGTTTCATGTTTCTCTTCCTCCTCCAATATTTGTTTTTGCTGACGGTTTCATCTTATCACGAATAGAACAGGACTTGTTTGCGAATCATTAGCACTGATTAATCCAAATAAAAAATGCCCTGAATGTTCAGGACTTTTTTACGGCAAGAAAATGCTACTGAAGCCGCCTTAGCAATTGTGCCATCAGGGAGATAATTAAGACTTAAGGTTGCAATTTTTCAGTCATCTTGATAAAATAGGAATGGTATAAGTTTTTCTTATAGTGTATCTCAATCAGGCATTTTACATCTCATTGAAAAATATGGTGGTTATATGGAAATCAGAAAATTATCTTATTTTGTTTCAGTTGTAAAACATAAGAATTTCACAAAAGCTGCCCAGGAACACCACATGGTGCAAACAGCAATGAGCCGACAGATTGCATCGATTGAAGAAGAACTGGGAGTCGTTTTGTTAAAGCGTAACAACAGGTCCGTTTTGCTGACATCTGCCGGGGAAGTTTTTTATAACAAAGCATTAAAGGTGATAGAACTGTACAATGAGATGATCTCTCAAACTCAAAAGACGGCTAAGCTGCATCCCAAAGTGTTAGAAATTGGCTTTGGTCATTATGAGCATATTTTAATCGCGCAAGTAGTTTCTGAGTTTCGAACCCTATATCCGGATATTGATGTCTTGGTTGCTAAGTATAGCTATAATGACCTTATAACATATTTGCAGGCAGGAAAATTAGATGTCGTATTCACGCTTCCCTTTAGTCCCGCTTTTGTATCACTGGATGAGACCGTGGTTAAGCAGGTTTTTCCTTCCACGATGTATATCATTGTAAATAAAAAGCATCCCCTTGCTCAATTTGATACCATATCAGCGGATTCACTTAATGATTGTACATTAATTACTTTAAGTGAAGACTCAGGGCCCTGCTCCCTTGATATTTTAAAGCAATTTACGATGACGGCAGGTCTTAATATCAAAGATATTATTAATGCCAACAGCTTGGAATCACAGATATTAATGGTAGAGTCCGGTCTGGGTGTGGCATTCCTACCGAGTATTTGTACCAAGCATTTAACACCGAATGTGAAAGCGATAAATTTAAAGGATTTTGATCCTGGGAATTTTGTTGCCATGTTCCAGAAATCCAACGAAAATCCTTTTATAAAAATTTTTCTTGAATTGACTTCTTTAAAAGACAGTTTACAAATGGATAAAGGGATATTGCCTAATTAACCTAGGCAATATCCCTTTTAATTTTTTATATCTTATTTATTCTCGGGTTTTTTAGTCAGGGCTATGCCAACGCATAGAAACAGTCCACCCCATACAACGGAACAGCCAACAATCATCATAGCCAATGCAAATGAATTCATAGTAATTCCCCCTTAGTTATTCAATTTCAACTTGCCATGGGCGTTTACAGAACACAATGGCAACACCGATCATAACTATAACAGTTCCCCAACCGAACACAACATTTGATAGTAAGGTTATAGATTCCATATCAAACATCTGCATGATACCGGACACAAAATTTGTAATGACGGTAATTCCAAGCAATATTGGCGTAAAATACTTAAGCAAGTAATCCCACCATTTGCCGACCTTGAAATCAGAATATTGATTTGCATCTTCTCTGAGCTTTTCCGTACCATATATATGACTGATTGCAATGACTTCCACCAGGCCAAGAGTAGCGATTACATAGTTTGCAACGTAAGAATCAACAAGATCCAAAATATAGTTGAATCCGCAGTATGTAGCAAAGGTGGCACTTCCAATAAAACCGGCGATGGATATGATGCCTGTTAGCTTTTTGCGTGAAATCTTAAATTTATCCAAGGCTGCGGTATTAAATGCCTCAAGCATAGAAATACTGGAGGAAATACCGGCAATAAACAGGCAAAAGAAAAATAAAAATCCTAAAATACCTTGAACCACAATATTGGATGACATGGTTGAAATTGCGATAGGAAATGCGATAAAAGCAACTCCGGCTCCGTTTCCAAATGAATCAAAGGAAACGCCTTGTTTATTGACCAGAAATCCCAGGGTTGAAAATACGGTAATCCCTGCAATAATATCAAACGAGCTGTTTGACAATACGGTGATAAACGAGTTGTTTACAATATCCTGTTTTTCTCCCAGATAAGAGCCGTAAGCAATCATAACACCCACTGCAAGTGTGGTGGAGAAAAATACCTGTGCATATGCCGCAACCCAGATACTGGGGTTTAAAATTTTAGAAAAGTCCGGTGTAAATAATGCATTTAACCCAATGCTGGCCCCCTCTAACGTCATGGAATTAATCATAAAAATTATCATTAAGATCATGAGCATAGGAGTGAATATCTTTGAGGCTTTCTCAATTCCGCCGGAAATTCCCTGCCGGACGATGGCCCAGTTGGCAAACCATACGACAACCACTGCACCCAGCATATAAAAACTAAAGCCGCTAGCAAAGTCGAACGCATTCTGGGCCTGCCCGGTAATAGCACCTAACAGCGGTCCTGGATTGCTCATCCAGTTTACCACACCGAAAGCATGACCGATACAGTAGATCATAAAGACGACGGATATGGAAATAATGGTGCTGTAGAACATCATGACTACGATCGGTACCATAACCTGTACCCAACCAATAATCTCAAACTTTTTTTTAAGCTTGGCAAAAGCCTTTGTGGAACCGCCACGTATTCTCCGACCATAGGTATATTCCATGATCATTAAAGGAACGGCACATGTAATAATAGCTACAAAGTATGGTAGGAAAAAGGCACCTCCACCATTTTTATAAGCTTGAAACGGAAATCTCCATAAATTACCTAATCCTACCGCAGCCCCAATTGCTGCGAATAAAAATCCTGTTCTGCTATTCCATTGATCACGCATAGTAAATACCCCCTGATGTCGGATATATTCTTAATATTCGATGGGTTCCAAAGATGCCTGGAAGTGGCGTAAAATCGGCGGCTCCCAGGTAATGCGGTATCCATGCTCGATTTCGGACGCTCTTTGCTTGATTGCAATTAATGCATCAGCCATAATATCAATATGTGCCTGTGTATAAACACGACGTGGGATTGCAAAACGAGTAAATTCAAACTCAGAATGAAGCTGCACGCCAGTATCAGGGTCGTTGCCCATCATAAAGGAGCCTATGTCACAGGTACGGATTCCAGCCTCTTTGTAAAGCTCTATGGCAAGCACCTGTGCAGGGAACTCATTATATGGGATATGCGGGAAAAATGCTGCCGCATCTACAAAAACTCCATGGCCTCCAACCGGGGACTGGTACGCAATGCCTGCATCGTCCAATTTAGCTGCCAGGTATTCCATCTGCCCAATGCGGTATCTTAAGAAGTTTTCGTCGATTCCTTCATAAAGTCCAATTGCCAGGGCTTCAAGATCACGTCCGGAAAGTCCTCCATATGTAAAAAATCCTTCGAAAGAAATACAGTTGGCTTTTACTTTTAATATCATTGGTGAATTGCCATCTTTTATTCCAATCAGGCCGCCGATATTTACAATGGTATCCTTTTTGGCAGACATCGTAAACATATCGCCATAGCTGAAGATTTTGTTGACAATCTCTTTCATGGACATATCTTTGCATTCTTCTTCCCGCTGCTTTAAGAAAAAGGCATTTTCTGCATATCTGGCAGCATCAATATTAAGAGGAATGTTATACCTTTTACAGATTTCGGATACCTCTCTCATGTTAGCCATGGATACAGGCTGACCACCTGCTGAGTTATTCGTAATTGTCATTACAACTAGACCAACATTTTCAGCACCCAGTTCGTTGATTAGTTTTTCTAATTTAACAACGTCCATGTTGCCTTTAAAGGGAGCTCTTACAGAAGGATTTTTCGCTTCTTCTACCACACAGTCGATGGCCCTGGCTCCTGCCAATTCCACATGAGCTCTTGTCGTATCAAAGAACATGTTAGAAATAGCAAATTTGCCTTTGGAAAGGAAAATGGGGAAAAGCACCTTCTCAGCAGCGCGGCCCTGATGAACCGGCTGTATAAAATCATAACCAAATATATCTTTGCCCGCATCAAATAATTTATAGTAACTGGATGAACCGGCGTAAGCTTCATCACCCTTCATAACGCCTGACCATTGGTCATCACTCATAGCATTGGTTCCGCTATCGGTTAAAAGGTCAATATAGACATCTTCGCCCCTTAACCCAAACATATTATACTTAGCCTCTTTGATTTTTTCAATACGTTCCTCTCGGGTTAACATCTTAATACGCTCAACCATCTTAATTCTGAACGGTTCTGGAATATACTTTACAGCCATATTTGTTTTCTCTCCTTTTGCTTTTTTGTATATTTTTTATATGTATTTATTTTAATACAGTTTCATTCTTTTGTAAAATGACTAAAAAAAGTGGCATAACAACATTTTTATTATGATATATATCCAAATGGCAGCACGATCAGATACTCAAACAACAGCCCAGGAGATACCATGAACAATCACAATAAAAAAAGTCCTGAATGTTCAGGACTTTTCACGGCAAAAGATACTACTACTGTTTCACATTCAGGTATACATCCTCCCTACCATGGAATCCTCCCTGAATGATGACGGAATCCATATTTTCCCTGGTAACTGCCACCGGCCTAAGCTCCAGGCTTGGGACATCATAGGTTCCATCGTCTACGGTGGTCACAATTCCCTCCAAAGGCTCTCCCTTTCCAAGCTTCACCGCATATTCCGCTGCGATTCTGGCCTCTTCCTCTACGGATTTAAAGGCCGTCATATTCTGAGTTCCTTCCACGATCCTCTGACAGGCCATCAGATCCCCATCCTGGCCCACCAGACAGACCCTTCCGGCCATTCTGTCTTCGGACAGGGCACGGAAAACCTGGGTCGCCAGATCATCGTTCCCGCACATGATTCCCTTTACATCCGGATGCTGTTCCAGTGCTTCTTTGGCATAGTCAAAGGCATGCTCCGAAAGCCAGCCCTCACAGTTGCTTTTATAAACCACTTCCAGATTTTTCCCCTTTATAACCGAATCAAAACCCTCCCGGACCATTGCCACATTATGATCCGTCTCAGGGCCCTGGATCATGAAAATCTTACCTCCCTCAGGAATATCCTTTACCAGGCTTTCCGCCATGAGTATTCCGACCTCCCTGTTGTCAAAGGATATGTACATATCGCTGTCCGCATTCTGGATCAGCCGGTCATAGCTCATGGTCTTGATCCCTGCTTCCTTTGCCTTTTTCATGACATCAGATAACGCTTCACAGTCTCCAGCCACCACCACAATTACATCCATCTGCTTTTTTATGAAGTATTTTATCTGTTCGATCTGCTCGTTTACATCCCCGTTTGCGTTTTGTACATTAACCTCTGCCCCAAGTTCCTTTGCGGTTGATACAAAAACATCCCGATCCCTGATCCACCTCTCGATTACAAAGGAATCAATGCTTAACCCGATCTGTAAGGGCCTCTCCCCAGCCTTTGCCGAGACCTCGGTCTCTGCCTCTGCCTTGGTATTTCCACAGCCTGCCGTCAAGGCACAGCAGAGTATCACTACCAGTAACAAACTCCCTCGACCCATTTTCATAACTCTTACCTCTCCCTATACTCGCTTGGCGTCATCCCTTCATACTTTTTAAATATCCGGCTGAAGTAATTAGGATCACTGTAGCCGGACATGATACATACCTCCTTAATGCTGTATCTGGAATCTCCCAGAAGGCGCCTGGCGTTCTTAATCCTGGTTCTGGTTACATACTCTATAAAATTTTCTCCCACCTCCTGCTTAAATAATTTACTGAAATAATAAGGGCTTATGTCAACCATTCGAGAAGCGTCGTCAAGAGAAATGTCCTTGGCATAATTCTCATCAATATAACTCTTGACTCTTGAAACTACATTTTCATATTCCTTCTCCCTGGAAGTACTGATGTTTTCGCACACTTCCCTTGTTTTATTTAGAAACCAGCGCCGAAGTGCATCCGTATCGGCAGCTTCCTTCAGTTCTTCTAAGTAGTTCTCCCGATAGCGGAAACCATAACGTACATTTCCTGCCTCAAATGCCCGCCTCTCAAGTCTCATGACCAGTTCCAGTATCTTTACCTCAATATTGGACCTTACATTGCCGTCGTGAGCCAGCATCCAGTCAAAAAATTCACCGGCACAGGCCAATGTTCCTTCCCTGTCCGCCTTTGTCCCCCTTTGAAGGTACTGGTTTTCTAAGTCCAGAGGATATTCTCCGTCATAATCAGCCACTGCTGGGATGTCCGTAATATGCACTACATGGCTGTCGCTGTCCCGTAAGGATTTTAAGGCCTCTTTATAGGAGTCTCTAATCCCTTCCAAAGGTTTTACAGAACCGATCCCTCCCCTGCATTTGATATCCGTGGTGCTTTCCAGCTTATGGATCATATTCCGGGTCCTTGTGATAATTTCCACCCGCTCCTCATACCGTACTTTTTCCTGTTCAAAAGGCAGGAAAAGCACTAGCCGGTTTCCCATGGCTGGACCCATGACACAATCAAAATAATCCTTCACAATCTCTCTGACCATTGGATAATACTTGTTCACCCGGACACTGACCCCTATGGCATTGGTCATGGTGCCTCCCTCAATGCTGTCCCCAAATTCCAGAATAATCATAAAGCCATAAGGGCTTTTTATGTCCAGCATTTCAATGTATCCGTTTTTAGATAGCTCTAAGTCCTCTTGAAGCACACTGTAGATGAACCCGCTTTCGATCATGGGAATTACGATCTCAAGCTTTTCCCTGATCTTTAAATCATCGCTTAACTTCTGCCTGGCCTCCTCTACCTGATGCATGGCCTTTACACATACATCTAAGATCTTCTTTTTATTGACCGGCTTCATGATAAATTCCATAACCCCTAAGTTCACCGCTTCCTGGGCATAAGAAAATTTATCATAGGCTGTTATGATAATAAATACAACGGAGGGATTGAATTTACGTACCTCCCTGATCGCCTGGATCCCGTTTAATCCAGGCATCTGAATATCCACGAATGCAATATCCGGCCGGAAGGAGCCGGCCTGTTCAATGACCGCCCTGCCCGTTTTGACACAGACGATCTCACAATCGCTGCCGAAATTGGACTTTATAATATGACTGATGGATTCCAGCATAATCCCCTCATCATCAGCTACCAGTATGCGAAACATGTACATCACCCCCTCTTTTTGGAATCCTTAATACCACTGTGGTTCCTTTATCCTCCCCATCGCTGAACATATGAAAAATACCGTCATCATTATAATAAAGCTCCAGCCGGGAAATAACATTGTGAATTCCGATCCCGGTAGAATTCACACCTTCTGCGGCTTGTCCTCCGGTCAGGATCCTGTCAAGGGTTTCCTTTTCCATTCCGGCCCCATTGTCCTTGATGCGGATCTCTATTTTCTCCACATGGTTCTCCACGGTCAGATAAATTTCCCCCGGCCGTTCAATATTCCGGATCCCATGGTTCACCGCGTTCTCCACCAGGGGCTGCAAAATCATGCTTGGAATGGAAAAATCCATTGCCTCCTCATCGATCTTTGAATGGTACCGGATATCTCCTGCAAAACGGACATTCAATATATAAACATAATTCTCCACTGCCTCCACCTCTTCGCGGATGGTGGCATCCCTTGAACCCTTTTTCACATTATAGCGGAAGAAGTCTGCCATCTTTTCCATAAATACCGAGGTTTTCTCCGCATCCTCCATCATGGCCAGCTGAACTCCGGCGTTTAAGGAATTAAAAAGAAAGTGGGGATTGATCTGGGACTGAAGATATTTTAACTGGGCTTCCTTTAAGTGGTTTTCCATTAAAAGTTCCCGTTCCTTCATCTCCTGCTCTTTTTCCGCGCTCTCCTTAATTTTATTCACATACTCGTCCAAACTATCTACCATTTGGTTAAAGGTTCCGGTTACAATCCCCAGCTCATCTCCGGCACTTAATGTTGGTACCTTTACGTGGAAATTTCCCTGCCCTACCAGCTTTGCCGTATGGGCTAAGTTAGTGAGGGGAGTCACAATATCTTTTGTCATCATCATCATAACCGTCAGGCTTATGACCATTACAATCATTAAGATTACTGTGCTTATCACTTCCAGATACTGAAGGGCTGCCTGTAAGGTCTGATAGCTGGCGGAATTATTTTTAAACTGCCGGCTGTTTAAGACGGAAATATCATGGTTGATGAACTGATAAAGCTTTAGAGCAGATTCGTAGGAGCTTTTATACTTTTCTACATTCTGTCCCCGTTTGGCCTGTACTGTCTCATCTGTAATGGCCAGATAGCTGTCCGACATGTTGCGGATATTTTTTTCCAGAATCTGAATCTGATTATCTGTCACAGCTACATTAAGCCCCTCTAACAACTTCCTGTAATCCTGCTCCGCCCGGTAATAATCGGTTAAGGACTCGGAATCCTTTACCTGTAAATATTTGTACATAAAACTCTGTACATCGGAGAAAACATCCGACAGTTCATTGAGGTTCACATTGCTTATGTATACAGAATTCATACGCTCTACCATTTGGTTGATCTGAGCGTAGATGAATAAATTGCTGGCAAAAAGCGTGGCTGCCGTTACCGCAACTTCCAAAAACAGCTTGCGGGCAATTGGCAAGTTTTCCCATAGGTGTTTCCATTTATTTTTCATAGCCGCTCCACTAATTACTCATGAAATCAGACGCATTTTCCTTTGTTACAAACTGCAGATCCACACTGTAAAAGGAATTAGTCCTCCCGTCATGTATGGATTCGGTAAGAGCCTGTACGCTGAATTTCCCCATCTGGTCGGTGTCAATGTAAAGGGTCATGGCCATCGTCCCCTTTCTCACCGCTTCTAAGGCTGCCTTTGATTTATAATAGCCGATGACCTGAGTCCTGCCTACGCTGTTGTAGTCGATGACTGCCTGATACACGGCCTCCGTATCCACCTCATCCATACAGACGATGATGTCCGGCGGACCTTGGGGATTCTGAAACAGGTTGCGCACAATTTCCTCTGCTTCAAATGCCCGCCCGGACGGGATTTTGATTTCTTCTACCTTAATCCGGTCCGCTGTTTCCTTTGAAGTGACCATCCGGTTGTTGATCTGATTAAAAATCTGGGACTGGTTGCTGTCTATGGAATTGTCATGAAGGAGCATCATCACTCTGGCCTTCCTGGAACCCTGGGGCAAAATCTTTAAGATCTGGTTTCCATATTCCTGCCCCAGCTCATAGGAATTAATTCCAACGTAGCTTTTCCGGTCCGTAGCAGGTGCATCGTTTAATATTGTTACCACAGGAATTCCCCTTGCAGCCGCTTCATTGATCCGTTCTTCCAGCTTATCTTCTCCCGTAAATTCAAGCAGGATCCCATCCACCTTTGCAGCTATGCTCATATCCATAAAATCCACAGCATTATATTCCGATGACTGACTTCTTCCCTTAAGCTCCACATAAGCATCGTGCAGGGCTGCTTCTTTCCGTACGCTCTGGTACACGTCGTTCCAGAACTGGGAATCCAGGTCATTGATGATCATAACATAGTGGTACCGGTAGGTTCTGGTATTTTCCGCATGCTCAACCCCGATCCTTTTTAGCACGAATCCGTAAAAGGATGCGGTCAAAAGCGTAAGAAATGCAATACTGAACAATCCCCCAAAAACCAGCAGCACCAGGCTTTTCTTTCTGTTATCCATGGTTATCCCCTTTTTCATATAGCACTAAGACCATTATACTAAATCATGGGGGAAAAATAAATGGGAAACAGCCCGGTTTTTTACCGGACTGACAGAAAGGTTATCATACTTGTTAATTTTTTAATTATTTAGAAATAGGTCTTGCAATTAATTTTTAATTACCTTATCTTTATCTTAAGGATATCCTTTATAACCTAAAGGAGGAAATGATATGATTCAGGAAAAAATTAAAGAGCTTGAAAAGACGATTAACAGTGACTATAGCAATATCTCAGGCATACTTGTACAAAAAAACGGCATAAAACTATATGAAAACTATTTTAATGGATATACCGCCATTAACGCCGTTCATGTGTTTTCGGTGACAAAGAGCGTATTCTCTGCATTGATTGGTATCGCTATTGATAAGGGCTTTATCAAAAGTGCAGACCAGAAGGTATTAGACTTTTTCCCGGATTACACTGTTAAAGCAGGCGAAATGATAATACAGGGTATTACGCTTAAGAATTTACTTACCATGACAGCCCCATATAAATATAAGTCTGAGCCATACGAAGAGTTTTTCGCAAGCGATAACTGGGTGAACGCAGCCCTTGATTTATTGGGAGGCGAGAAACATACAGGAGAATTTATGTATTCTCCCATCATAGGAACACATATCTTGTCAGGCATTCTCGTAAGAGCGACGGGGCAGCCGGTGCTTGATTTCGCTTCGGAGAATTTATTCTCGCCGCTGGGAATCAAGGTTACGCGCAACGTGGTACTGCATAATAAAGAAGAGCATATCGCCGTTATGAATGATAAAAACACCAGCGGTTGGGTCGTTGATCCTCAAGGGATAAACACGTCAAGCTGGGGGCTATTTCTGACGCCTTCGGATATGTCAAAAATAGGCCAATTGTATTTAAACGGCGGAATATGGGAAAACAAACAAATCATATCAGAGAAATGGATAGAAGAAAGCACAAAGGAGCACATCCGATTGGACCGGCTGTCTTATGGCTACTTGTGGTGGATATTTGATGATAAAGAACCTGTCTATGCAGCTTTGGGAGACGGGGGAAACGTAATTTACGTCAATACAAAGAAAAAGATGGTTATTTCTATCGCTTCTCTTTTTTTGCCGGACGCTAAGGACAGGATAGGGCTGATTATGGAGCGTATTGAACCAATATTTGAGGATTGATAATGACAATATAGTAGAAAATAGGCTCAAAGTATATCTTGAGCCTATTTTTTTAACTTTGCAGCCCGGTTTTTACCAGACAGCTTTTCTCAATATCTATTTTTCTTTTTTCCAATATTCCTTGTTCATAGTAAAGCTTAAAACCAACCCTTTTGGCAGGGTGCGATACCGTTTTCCCATAAGGTATCCCATGTATTTAAAACCACTCTTTACAATGACTCCGGGAATGAGCCATGGCTTATTCACCTTTAAAAGCCAGGCGCAGGTTTTTTTCACAAGACGGATCCCCTCGCCTTCCGAGCGGATTCCCTCAAACACCTCCGGATGATCGGTCTGGGATACCGCAAGGTCAAAATTCCGTTTAAACTGGGCGATACAGCCGTAATTATGGGAATGGTACACGTTTGCATCGGCTGCATAGGCTACCGCCTGCCCCCGGTGTCTTACCGCATTTCCCGC
>Ga0213825_1000128_pt1 | contig 61294 bp, 50 predicted proteins | sample MC6MC0900MG_FD_179896 | JGI IMG/M metagenome (GOLD analysis project Ga0213825, IMG submission 179896) | Enriched soil aggregate microbial communities from Iowa State University, Ames, United States - MC6-MC0900-MG | ecosystem: Environmental > Terrestrial > Soil > Unclassified | place: USA: Iowa...
TGGCCGGCCTCACCCCGAGGGAAGCCAAGGTGCTGCGCATGCGCTTCGGCATCGACATGAACACCGACCACACCCTCGAGGAAGTGGGCAAGCAGTTCGACGTCACCCGCGAGCGCATCCGCCAGATCGAAGCCAAGGCGCTGCGCAAGCTGCGTCACCCGAGCCGCTCCGAGCAGCTGCGCAGCTTCCTGGACATCGATTGATTGCCAGGCAGTCGCGTAAGTGAAAAAACCCCGCTTCGGCGGGGTTTTTTCATGTGCTGCCGCCAGCGACGGACGGATCGGGCTCCGCCGCATCGCGCCGGTGCGGCGCGCCGGTCGGGGCACGCAATACGCTCAATGGGTAGGGTCGGTTCCCAAACGACCGCCGACCTCGCCCATCAGCACGGTAACGCATGACCCCAACCGAAGATCGCTCTTTGCCCGCCCCGGCGCCTTGCCGCGCTGATCAGGCCAGTGGCGCCATGTCGCACTGGCTACCTCAAGCGTGACACGGGCCCGAACGCCCGCCAAGGGCCCTGGAGTGGGGCGTAGAACGCCCTGCTTCAGCCCGTCCCCAGTAGCAAGCCCTGCTTCGCCTCCACTACACTGTGCAACCGCAGAGGGCCTATAGCTCAACGGTTAGAGCAGAGGACTCATAATCCTTTGGTTCCAGGTTCGAATCCTGGTGGGCCCACCACATTGACGTCTAAGGGCGTCCAGCGGAATCCAGATGGCTCGCAGAATCTAATGAAATAAGCCGGTTTGCCGTCCAACGGCGTCCAGGGGCATCCCCTTGCATCCACAAACAACGTGAGTCAGCCTGTGAGTCAAGAGCGGGAGATCGCCTCTCCGACTCACAAATGGGCGACTCACATGCTAGCGTTAGTCGACCGGAGCTATTGGTCTGCGGTGGAACGGGGCGCTCGAGCTAATCCAAGCATCAAAACGCTTCAGAGGTTCGCGAACGTTTTCGGGGTGGGTTTGGACGACGTTTTCGCCAAAGCACGACTTATTCAGCGGAACCGAACAGCATCCTCAGAGTAACCGCCTGGGTTCCGCCCGGTTTTGCCTAGAGTAGGAGTCTTGCTCCGTAAGAAAGAATCCGATTGCTAGCCCCGCAGGCACGTGCGGAATCCGGCCTCAACTAAGAGCAGGCTGCGAACCTCGCGTTGGTCGACCGAAGCTGCTGGTCTGGGGGGGGGCATGGCGCTCGAGCCAATCCAAGCATCAAAACCCTGCAGAAGTTCGCGAGCGTCTTCGGGCGGGTTTGGATGATGTCTTTGCCAGGGCACGTCTTATTCAGCAGAAGCGACCAGCATCTTCAGGGTAACCGCCTGGGTTCCGGGCGGGTTTGCTTAGAGTAGGAGCTTTGCTCTATAAGAAATAATCCGATTGCTAGCCCCGCCTGGACGCGCAGAATCCAGCCTCAACTAATGCGAACCTCGCGTTGGTCGACCAAATCTTCTGGTCTGGGGTGAAGCGTGGCGCTCGAGCCCATCCAAGCATCAAAACCCTTCAGAAGTTCGCGAGAGTCTTCGGGGTGGTTTGGATGATCTCTTCGCCAGGGTACGTCTCATTCAGCAGAACCGAACAGCATCCCGAGCCTAACCGCCTGAGTTCCGGCCGGGTTTGCCTGGAGTGAAGGCTTTACTTCACACGAAAGAATCTGAGCGACAGCTTCGGTCTCAGCTTCCTGGGTCGTGACTAATAGGAACGCGCACGCGAGGCATCATCTAGGTTCGGTCCCTAGACTAGCGACGAGGCCCGCTGCTATCACCAAGAAGCGATTGAGCAGCCTGTAGACATCATGCGGGGTAAGAACATTTCCCTCGCACGGGCGGCCTTTGCACCGCTGCCGGACTGCTGCGTCGGCAGGTCGGTCCAGTCTGCGGGGATCGGTGCAGATTCCGTGCCTGGCCCTGGAGATACAGCTGGCTCAATGAAGGGCAGTGAGGGGGACGGAATCGCCGCTGCTTGACGCCACCACCGAGGGCGGCGGCTCGCAGCGATTCGTACAGCGGAGTCACTAGGTAGGATATAGTTCGTGAGGTCATGAGAAGACGTCTGGTCCATGGTCGATCTGATTGCTTGGATTGGCAACGCCTAGCTGCGCGCCTGCGAGCCATCTGACTCAGAAGTCTAGGGGCATGTTCTCGGTGCGATAAGGGCAATTTCACTCGGGCTGGACTAGTTGGCACGCCTCCTGCCTATACGGGGATGGCGCAACTTTTCTTGTGGCGCATGCGTAAGAGAGATTGGAAAGGCATCCCGAATGGCTCGCAATGAACGACTGACCTGTAAAGAACTGATCGAGCCCCGGTTGGAGGCGCTCGGCTGGGCGTGGCAGGAGCAGCTGCGTATTGGTCCTGGACGGGTCAATCTCACCGGCGAGGCGATGTACGACGAAACGCAGTCGATCATTGCCGACTACCTGCTGCGTTTCAAAGGCGTGCCTCTGGCCATTGTCGAGGCGAAGTCCGAGGCCGAAAGTGCAGCTGATGGCATGCAGCAAGCGTCTCGCTATGCCCGTCGCCTCTCCCTGCGATTCTCAATTGCCTCAAACGGCGTTGATTGGATCCTGACCGACAACTACACTGGCGAGTTCGAGTCGCGGAGCGCGCCGCCCTCTCCAGAAGAGCTTGTCGCCCGTATGGGCGCTGCAGTCGATTGGTCGCGTTGGGAAGGGGCGTTTTCCGCCGGCTACCATATGGATCAGGTGTCGCGCAAAGCCGTGCGTCCCTACCAGGATGTAGCTATTAACAAAGCCTTGTGGCAGTTCGCGCAAGGCGACGATCGCGTGTTGCTGCTCATGGCCACGGGTACTGGCAAGACCTTCACCATCTTCCAACTGGTATGGAAGCTGTTGAATGGCAAAGCCCTTAAGCGCGAGCACGTCCTGTTCCTGACCGACCGAAACAGCCTCAAGGATCAGGCTTACCGCGCCTTCAGCGCCTTTTCCGCTGCCGAGCGCGTGCAGATCGACAAGGACACCGTCGCCCAAGGTCAGCATCTGGTGGGGAAGGTGTTCTTTGCCAACTACCAAAGCCTCGACGAGGAGTTGGACGGCAAGAAGGTCTACGAACACTACGACCCTGATTTCTTCGATCTTGTTGTTGTTGACGAGTGCCACCGCTCCGGCTTTGGTGACTGGTTCGGCGTGCTCGAGCATTTTGGAGGCGCCCTACAGCTCGGTCTGACCGCTACGCCGCGCGAGCTAGAGGAGGGCGAGCGCGCGCTGACCACTGAGGAGAAGCGCCGCGACACCCAGCATTATTTTGGCGATCCGGTCTTCACCTACACCCTCAAGCAAGCCATCGAGGATGGCTACTTGGTGCCCTACCTGTTGGAAGAGCGCATCACGAATGTCGACGAGGAGGGCTATACGGGCCCAGACGGCAAGCGCTATACCACCGCCAACTTTGAGCGTGACATCCGCATGCCGGACCGTACGCGCGCCATCGCCGAGGATCTCTGGGAGGTGCTGGGCAAGTACGAGCTACGCGACGAGAAGACGATTGTCTTCTGCGTGGATGACACCCACGCGGCGTTCATGGCGCAGGAGCTGCGCCGCCTGTCTGGCAATGGCGACTACGCTGCCCGCATCACACGTGCCGAGCGCAACAGCCACCAGCTGGAACGCAACTTTGCGGTCGTCGGTCCCAGCAATCCGCGCGTTGCCGTCACCGTGGACTTGCTGACCACAGGGTTTGACGCTCCAGACGTCAAGAATGTCGTGTTCATGCGCCCGCTGCGCAGTGCCATCCTCTACAAACAGATGAAGGGGCGTGGCACACGACTGTGTGAGGACATCAACAAGCGCTACTTCACCATTTTCGACTATTCGGGCGCCAGCGCGCTGGAAGACGCCGAGTTCGATGGCCATCCTGCAAACCGCCAACAGGCCGCTTCCAGCAGCAAGCCCAAGAATAAAAAGGGCGATGACACCCTGCCCAAGCCAATCGGCGAGGGCGTGTCCGTCATTATCTCCGCCGAGAACCGCTACGTTTGCCTAGCCGATGGCAGCAAGATTCCGTTCGAGGAGTACGCCGAACAGTCGCGCGAATTCATTCTGGACGTCAGTCACAAGGGCATGGATGAGCTGCTGCGCGTCTGGATTGACAAAGGTAGTCGTCAGGAACTTCGCGAATCGCTGCGCGACCGCGATATCTATCCATCCGCATTCCGGCATTACCTGAATCTTCCGGATGCCGACGACGTGGACATCCTCGCCAAGATTGGGTTCCAGCTGCCACGAGTGCCCAGCCGCGCGGATCGCGCCAGCCGCCTGTGGGACGAAGATCAGATTTGGTTGCTAGCCCATCTGGGCGAAGCCGCGCTGCCTGAAAACGAGCGCTTTAGAACCCGTTTATGGCAGACCGCGCTCGATCACTACCGGCTGTTCGGCATCGACGACTTGGAACAGGCTCGCACTTACAGCGCTCCGCAGTTTTCCGAGCAGTTCGGCAGCTTCACCACGCTTGCCAACCGTTATGGCGGTCCGGTTCGGCTGAAAGCTGATCTCGAACTGGTGAAGCAGCACCTTTACGTGCCCATGACGGCTTAACGCGCTTGGGCTTATTAGAAAAGTCAGGACACGTCGTGAAAAAGAACTACGCCGACCACCGCCGCGCCGAAGTGCAGCAGATCGTCAAGAACGCCTGCGACCAGCTCAATGCCGAGGGCGTAGATGCTCGCAACTACGTAGAGCAACTTGCTTGGCTCTTCTTCCTCAAGGCCTTCGACGAAACTGAAACGCGCAAGGAGCAAGAGGCTGCCTTCGACGACACGCCTTACGAGCGCCGCCTGACAGGTGACTATGCCTGGAGCCACTGGGCCAAAGACACTGACCACCCTGACGAGATGCTCGAATTCGTCGACGGCAAGCTATGGATCAAGCTCACCAGTCCCGATCCTGCCAAAGGCCTGGGCAACGATGCGCTGGCGCAGCGCTTTCGTCGCATCTTCGACAACGTGCGGAACTACAGCCGCCGGGGCGTCAGCTTTGCCAAGGTGGTGCAGCAAGTAGACAAGCTGCACTTCTCCAGCGAAACCGATGTCATCGTGTTGTCGGAAATCTACGAGGACCTGCTTAAGCGCGTTGCGGCCGACTCGGCTGGCTACGCTGGCGAGTTCTATACCCAGCGCCACATCATCCGCGCCATGGTGCAGGTGGTGCAGCCGCAACCCGGCGAGCACGTGTACGATCCTTGCTTTGGCACTGCCGGTTTCCTAGGTGAAGCTGCCGACTACTTGCGCCACCACAGCACCCTCAGCGGCAAGCAACTGGACGACCTGCAGCACAAGACGTTCTTCGGCTTGGAGCTCAAGCCGCTGACCTACCTGCTGGGCTCGATGAATATGATTCTGCACGGCATCGAGGGCGCCAATTTGGAGTTAGCCAACACGCTAGAAGTGCACAGCCAGAACGTGGCCGAGAAGGACAAGTACCAAGTCATTCTCGCCAACCCCCCCTACGGCGGCAAAATGGCGCAGGAGCTGCAAACCAACTTCCGTGTGCGCTCCAGCGCCACCGAGTGTCTGTTTCTGCAGCACATCATGGCCAACCTGGCCAAGGGCGGCCGAGCGGCGGTAGTCATCCCCGAAGGCGTGCTGTTTCGTGGCGGCCCGGATCAGAAAGTGCGCAAGGAGCTTCTGGAACAGTTCAAGGTACACACCATCCTGTCGCTGCCAGCAGGCTGCTTCCTGCCTTACACCGGCGTCAAGACCAACGTGATCTTCTTTGACCGCAGGCAAGACGGATTGGGAACGGAGTCCATTTGGTACTACGACCTGACCAACGATGGCTTTGAGCTAAAGCAAACCCGTAAGCCGATTGCAGGCAACCAACTGCCCGACTTCCTGGCCAAGTGGCAAGGCCGCGTGGAGAGCGACAACTCCTGGTCCGTGCCGCTGGCCGCCATCGTGGCCAAGGGTTACGACCTCTCGGCCAAGAATCCGAACAAGGTGGATGACTACGAGCACCAGCCAGCGCTTGGGTTGGTGCAGGCAATAAAGGCAAAGGAAGCGCGCATCTCTGAGCTCCTGGATGAACTCGAATCTTTGCTGGAAGGTGACAAGTGAAGCCGATAGGTTGGAAAACTAGGAAGCTCGGTGAGCTTCTAGGTGTTCAGAATGGCTTCGCCTTCGATTCCGCTCTTTTCTCAGAATCTGAGGGGATGTCGCTTATCCGGATCCGCGACCTGAAGAACGGCTCAGCGACTGTTACCCGCTACAACGGGGCCTATGACGAACGCTTTGTTGTCCGGAAAGGGGACCGCCTTATAGGCATGGATGGCGAGTTCCGCTGCTATGAGTGGCGTGGAGGTGAGGCGCTGTTGAATCAGCGAGTCTGTCGTTTGGTCGATTTCTCTGATGAGATAGACCCTGAGTTCGTTGGATTTGGAATCAACACTCACCTCAAGGAAATCGAAGACGCCACGCCGTTCGTAACGGTCAAGCACCTGTCTGCCAAGTCGATTCGCGGCATCGAGTTCTCTTATCCAGAGCTTCCAGAGCAGCGACGCATCGTCGCCCGCATTAAGGAATGCATGGAGCGCGTGGGGGAGGTTGAAGAACTGAAGAGTTCCTCACGGGTTCAGCAGCAATACTTGTCCGCCTCATTGATCGAGTCGGAATTACATCCTGACGTGACGTGCGTCGAAGGCTGGACAACGCGCACTGTTGGCGAGCTTGTCACCACAGTTCGAAATGGAAGATCCATTGCCCAGGATACCGAAGGCGTAGCCGATGGTGCGGTGTTGACGTTGACGGCGGTGCGAGGCATCGACCTGGGCATCGAATTTCAAAAAGCCATCGCGCTGCCTAAGGAGGTTGCAAAGCAGTTCGGCATCAATGCGGGCGACGTTTTTGTGTCGCGTGCGAACACCATCGAGCTGGTAGGGCTATCCGCGGTAGCTATGGACGCACCGACGGAGCGACTTATCTATCCAGATTTGCTCATCAAACTTAAGGTCAACCCTTCGCTGATCCTTCCGCGCTATCTGGCCTACGCCTTGCGCAGCGCCAGTTCTCGGAAGCAGATCAAGGCGCGGGCGCTTGGGTCGAGCCAGACGATGGTCAAGATCTCGGGTGAACGGCTCCGGGAAGTGAGCATCCCGGTTCCGTCTTTGGCCGAGCAAGCAAGGATTGTCAGCCGGCTGGACGCAGCACACGATTTGATGCGCCAGCTGGCAACTGAGTCTTTGCCTGGTGAGATCGAAGTGCTTCGCAGAGCTGTCCTCCGAAAAGCGTTCGTCGGGGAGCTGTGAGCGTCGTGGTGGATAAGTCGCTACGTGACGTAGCCGCACATTGGGTGGCAGCCTTGGATTCGCTCAGAGGCAGGATGGGCGAATCCAAGTCGTTCATCCGTGAGGTCTTCGCGGCGTTCCTGCTACTACGCTGGACCGACCTGCGAGACGCCGAGCAGGAGGCGATGGCGACGTTCGAGGATCGCTCGCACCACCCGTTGTTGCCACCGGCGCTTCAATGGCGCCACTGGTCGCATCTCGAACAACCGGAGTCCATCGCCGATCGGCTGAGCCAGCTTGCGCACTACGTGACAGGGTTGCGCGGTGACGCGGGTCATCCCATGGCGGCCTACTTGCACGCCTTGGCAGGCCCTTTGCATCGTATGCTGAAGGTGGACTTCGTTTATCTACTCGACCTAGTTCGATGGGTGGGCGAAGTCCCGTTCGAGACGCCGAGCGAGCGGCGCGCCCTACTTGAGGTGTTTGACCAGGTAGTGGCCGAAACGGGTGATGCCCGCGATGGCGAGTTTTCCACGCCAATCGACATTGCCCGCCTGGTTGCGGCGTTAGCGAGCCCGCAACCTGGGGATCGTGTGTATGACCCGTGCTTCGGCTCCGGCAATTTTCTGGTGGCCGCCTGGCAGGAAGCTCAGCGCAGCCGCACGGAGCTGCGCCGACCGAGTGCTTTGCTGAAGGTGGCGGGGATCGAGAAGAATGCCGGCGCCTTCCTGATTGGCTTGACGCGCATGCTGCTCGCGGGCATTGAAAGCCCGAATATTGAACTCGGCAACAGCTTGGAGCGCGAGTCGCTCGGTAGTCCCAGCCGGCAGGGCTTTGATGTGGTGGTGGCGAATCCGCCTATCGGCGTCAAGATCAGCCGTGAGCCATGGCGCTATCAACACTTTGCAATCCCGACAAGCGACAGCACAGGGCTGTTCGTGCAGCACGCGTTGTCGCAGCTAAGGCCGCATGGCCGCGCCGTCATCGCAGTTCCGGAGGGCTTTTTGTTTCGGAGCGGCGGAGACCGTAACCTCCGCCGCCACTTACTGGAGCGGGGTCACGTAGAGGCAGTAATCGGCCTGCCAGCAGGAGCGATCGCGCCATACACCAGCGTCAAGGGCAGTCTGCTCGTGCTGAGCAAGCAAGGTGGCGCAAGCCGGGTGCGGATGGTCGATGCCAGCGCCTTGTTTGTGCCGGGGACAGGACACAAGGGGCCGGGACAGCGGTCCGGTTCATTGCGACAAGTGATTCCCAGTCCGCTGGCCGAGCAACTGGCCAGCGAAGTGTTTCGTGGCGAGCTGCGTCGGCCACGTGAGCTGCCTATTGGCATCTCTGAAGGTGCGCCAGGTACTGGCGTGTTGTCACGCTCCGTTTGGGAGGTAAGTGTTGATGAACTCGCCGCGGCCGATTGGGATTTGTCTCCCCGACGGCGAGAAAAGGGTGGCTTGGATGAGTTACTGGGCAGCCTCAAAGAGACATTGAGTTCGAGTGCGCTAGTGTCGCTGTCGGAAGTGGCCGAGGTGTTAGGGGGGCGCTCAATAAAGTCTGCGGACTTAATTGATGAGCCGCCCTTCGAGCGGGCTGCAGGGTATGTACGCATCAAGGATCTGGGCCAAGGCAAGGTTGGCCGCGTTTCCAGCTGGCTGAGGCCGGAGTTGGCTAGTCAGGAGCAGCGCTGGGCGCTGTTGCCCGGTGACGTACTGTTGTCCAAGTCAGGCACCATCGGTAAGTCCGCCTTGGTGCGAAATGGCGCGGTCGGCTCGATCGCAGCAAACGGCCTTTACGTACTACGTGTAGATCAAGAAAGGCTGGATGCTGGGTTCTTGCTGGCCTACTTGGCCAGTCCCGCTTGCCAGAACTGGTTAGCGGCGCAATCGCGCGGCGCAGTAATCCAGCACCTCAATCGAGCGGTGCTGAATAACTTGCCCATCCCGTTGCCGCCATTGCAACTGCAAGCCCGTGCCGCTGCGCAGTTCCGCGAGTTCGGCACCGATGCGCTTGCCTTCCTGTCGCTGGCAACTGAAAGCAACGAATCGGACCGCCTGACAACGTGGCTCGCTGATTTAGACAACAAAGTGCCCAAGTTCGTGGGTGGGGTGGACGATACCCCGGCACTTAGTCACTTCGAGTCTATTGTGGTCTTGGCTGGCAGGGCACGACGCTGGCTGGATCAGGAACAAGTTGGCAGCCAGGCGGTGCGTTGGCTGACGCCGCTTACAGAGACCCTGCTACCGCTGGTGGGAATTGCCCAGATTCCGCCCGGACCTGGACTGTTGAACGTATTGCAGGAGGCCGAGCGCGGTGTGCAGACCGTGCTGGAGCAGACTACTGGTCACCTCCCTACGGATTCCCAAGCGCGAGCTATCGGCGAGCGATTGCGCGAATGGCTGCGCGCCGCCGTGGCCGACTTGGTCAACGCTGTTGGGTTGCGGGTGCGCATCTCTCCCGACTCGCTGGTTGCGGGCACCTTCGCCGAGTTCTCAGTCGAACTAGAGAACCCGGGCGCGTTACCGCTTCGTAATGTTCGCGTGGCGACCCAGCCTGACTGGGGCGCCGCGGAGATTGCCTACGTTACGGAGCGCGGTGCGTTCGCGGTCCATTTGCGGGGTGACGTGCCCAAGCGAGGCGGTAACCTGTCGTTGCGGCTGCTTTGGCAGGCCCGTGCCTTGTCGGGACAGCAGGTACAGGATGAAATCGAGCTGGCCATCCGCGTCAAAGAGAGCGAGCAGATCGCTGGCGCCTCTGCTCCCGAACTGGGTGGTAGTCCCTATGTGACCGGCAGTCCGCTTGAGCCACAGCACGGGCACAGTGTCTTTTATGGTCGTGAGGAGCTGATTGCCACGATCAGCCGTCAGATCGCCGCCCATGGCAATGTCGTGCTGCTAGAAGGCAATCGACGAGCGGGCAAGACCTCCATTCTCAAACACTTGGAGGGGCGATCAGCAATCCCGGGCTGGTTGGCCGTTTATTGCAGCTTGCAGGGAGCTGAAGGCGATTCGCACGCGGTGGGCGTGCCTACGGCGGAGGTGTTCCGTGAGGTCGCCCGTAGCATTTCCACGGCGTTGACCAAGCTGCGTATCGAAGTGCCACTACCCAATGGGCAGATTCTTGCCGCCGGCAAGCCGGCGCTCGGGGTTGCGCGAGCCTGTCGCGAAGGCATCCGCGCCGAGTCTCCCTTTGCCGACTTCCGCGACTATTTGGAAGGGGTGCTGGCCGTTCTGGAGCCTCTGAACTTGGGTCTGGTGCTGATGCTCGACGAGTTCGACAAGCTGCAGGAGGGCATCGATAACGGTGTGACGTCACCGCAGGTGCCTGAGAACATCCGATACCTAATTCAGAGCTACCCGAAGTTCTCTGCCATCCTGACTGGATCACGCCGCCTCAAGCGCCTGCGGGAAGAGTATTGGTCCGCGCTGTATGGCTTGGGAACCAACATTCCGGTGACGGCACTGGATCCGGATAGCGCGCGCAAAGTGGTTGTCGAGCCCGTTCTGGACCGTTTGACGTTCTCACAGGAGGCCGTCGATCGAGTGATTGAGGTAACGGCGCGACATCCTTACCTGATGCAGTGTCTGTGCAACCGGGTGTTCGACTACGCGGTGCAGGCCAAGAGCCGATCGATCACAGTGAGCGCGGTCAACGCTGCAGCGTCCAGCCTGGTGCGCGACAACGAGCATTTCGCAAGCCTCTGGGACTACGCCGCGCTGGGCCCGGAGACTGGCCGTCATCGCCGGCAGATGATCCTGTTGCTTTGTGCGCGGAGCCTTAAGCAGAGTACTCATATCGGCTTCGGCACCCTTCAAGAGCAGTTGGCGCAGGTCGGAGTTGATGTCGACGACGAGGCGCTGGATGCCGATCTGACCTACCTGCGCGAGCTGGAGCTGATTGACCTTTCCGGTGAGATTGGCGATGGCGAATATCGCCTGACCATTCCGCTGATGGCGGATTGGATCGAACAACAACAGGATGCCGACGTGGTTGCCAGCCGCGTTCGCACGGAAGCGGAGGAAGAAAATGATTGATCGCAGATTTCCTATCTGTAGCACGCCCGTTCCTCCCTGCTTAGGACGAGAGGAACTGCTTGCTCGGATGGTGGCTTCGTTGACTAAGTCAGTGCCGAGCCATCTTCAAGTCGTTGGTCCGCGGTTCGCGGGGAAGACCGTCTTGCTATCGGAGCTCGTACGACGACTGGAGAATGCGGAAAAGCCCTACAGTGCAGTATTCGTTTGGGATCTGGCTCACCAGTCGATCGAGAGCGACGCACAATTCCTGCATGCGCTTGGGAGAAAGTTGGGTCGTGCTTTGAGGGTGCAACACCCTGCTTATTCGGATCATCTCGAAGCTTTGAGCGATCTCACGTCCGCTGAAGTCGCCGAGGTTCTCGAGGCCGTCAGAGATGAAGGCGGCAAGGTGCTTGCCATCTTGGATGGCTTCGATAAAGCGGTTGGCAGTGGCCTGTTGACTCGAAATCTCTGGGACCAGCTTCGAGAACTTGCGATGAAGCCGAGTCTCCGGCTGGTCACTGCTAGCCGCAAGCGACTGAGCGAGTTGATCCGGGATCCGAACGCAGAGACAAGCCCGTTCTGGAACATTTTCGAGCCGGTGCCAATTCGGTTGGGGTGCTTTGATGATCAGGACCTAGAAGCAGTTTTGAAACAGACTCCTGAAATGCGGCTAACCAACGGCGCCAGAACTGAGTGGCTTAATTCAACGAACGCATCCCCACTGCTGGCTCTGGAAGTGTTAAATAGGTTGCTGGCTGACGGGGAGGGTGGGGAGATCAGCCCCGAGTGCATGCGTAATGCCTGCGATGGCGCCTTTTCGGCTATTCGCGACCGCCTGGAAATTCAATGGGCGGATTGTCCACCCACCGCGCAGGAGCTTCTTTACCGCGTCCGTGAGTTGTCTTCAGTTTCGCGAGGAGACGCTCGCGCAGGAGATACCGACGCACTCATAGAGCGTGGTTTTGTGCAGCTGCACAGCAACAAACTGCAGCGTGCCAATCGGTTGTTGACCAGACTGCTTGATGAGACGCCAAATGAAGGGAGTTCCCTGGCACGCCTCTTTTCCGATGAGCTCTCTTATCAACGCAATCTGCGTGGGGTTTTCGATCACCGCATTGCGCATGCTGAGAAGATTGATGCGACCCTGGCGCGTTACTTACGGCACGGAGTAGACGATCTGCCGGATCACCCGGATGTGTTCCTGACCCACATCAGGGGATTTGTCGACAAGTCGTTCGAGCTGATCTGGGCGGCAGAGCTCGAGGGAAGATCTATCCCCTCTGAGTGGATGTCGATCTGGAGATACAACAAAGAGCGCGGCGTCGATGAGTGGCTGACGACGTTTCCTCAAGGGGTGCACCGCGTCCGCTTACTCAACCTGATGACCGGGACCGATAGAAGCAAGCGATGCGCAAAGTACGTCACGAAGGGAACCTATGCCGTTATGAACGCAGTGCATGCTTTTGGAGACTTTGGCCAACACCAAGAAGGGGCGCCCGTTGATTCGGGAGTGGCCTATGCAGCTCTTCATCTCTGCGTTGAGCTTGCCCGGGCCCTTGCTCGTGAGCTGCCAGGCCAGTAGAACTTTTAGCTCGCGGGAGGGCTGTCAACTGTAGGCTCAAGTTGTCCGCCTTCAGCCCGTCCAAAAGTGAGTCAGATTGTGAGTCGCCTTTCGCTGCTACCGGACAACTAGGTGTTTATAATCAGTAGGTTGGAGATGCTATTGGGTTGCTGGTGGGCCCACCACATCCGATCTCTGATAGCGATGTGAGTTTCTTGAACCATTAGATGGCCGCTTTGGCCAACTTATGATTCTCAAAGAGCCAAAATATGTCCGACTGGAAGCCGGACCTAGCGCCTGCTCTGAAATCGAATTTGGCCGCAGACCTGGCTTTGAGGCAATTTGCTGGGAGAGAGCTGGATGCGAGTGGGCTCTACTTCTATCGCGCGCGGTACTATCATCCAGGCATGGGGCGTTTCATCTCGGAAGATCCGTTGCACCTGAATGGTGGCCTGAACTTCTATGCTTATGTTGGCGGCGACCCAATCAACAGGGTCGATCCGCTGGGTCTGGTGGAAGTACATTATCAAGGCAATGTCGATGCCTCTGGTCGGTGCGGATTCAATGACCAATGCCTGCCGATCCGATCCGGTAAAGTGCGCAGAGCTTATCGAGGATCTGGGTGCGGCGTGGTGGGGTGTTGACTGATGGATATCAGGAAGTATCTGGATCTCATGCAGTTCGACCCCAAGTGGATGGAGTATGGGTTGGTGCCACTCGATCATTTGGCTGAGCTCATGGCCACCTACCAGCCTGGGATGGAAGAGGCCTCCGAACACGACAGAAATAGCGTGTTCCATTGGTGGTTGATGCGCTCTCCTTCCAAGGAGACGCTTATCAGATTGGTGGAACTCTCATTTCTCGATTCTGACCAGGTGATGGCCTCTGATGTCAGACAGCGTATTGTCGGTAGCGCATGCTTTGACCAGGACGTGGAGCAATCTATCCGAGAAGGTCTGGAGCAATCGGGGTCAGTGCGCGGGGGCTGATGTAAGGGCTTGCTCGTCTGGCAGATGTGCGGCCAGCATTTTGCCGAAGAGGTTTCGATCCATGGTTTCGTCATAAGCTGTTGCCAGTGCAATCGATGCCGGTCGATACCATCGACGCGGCCAGGCGCTCCTAAGCAAGCAGCGCCAATGCGTCTGCGCGAAGCCCATTCGCGCAACACGGGAAATGGAGGTCCAGCCGTAGACCCGGACGTGTCCGGGCGCGGAATGCGGGACTTGCCGGTCAACGGAACGGTCGCGAGGCCTGACAGATAGGAGTGAGCTGTGATGGAAGCACAGGTGGAGCGCGGTGTTGGCGCTGTACAGGGTCAATCCGAGAGGAAGGCGGGGCGATGATGCGTGCGCCATCGAGGTGGAGTTGGCTGCTCTTGACTGCGTGGATAGTGCTGCCGGCACTGCTCTGGTGGTGCGCGACGCTGCTGGATAGCCTGCACTTGTTCATACTGCACCAAGCGTACTATCTGCCGCTTGGGAGTTGGATGGGTGAGCCTTTCTTCAGGCCTGACTCCGAAGTGATGTTCTTCGTAATGCCTGCAGGTCGGTTACTGACGGCTCTCGTTTACGCGGGTGTCGCGTTGATGTTGATGGTGGTCTGGCGACGCTGGCGAAGGCGTCGCCGTTAACGGCCAAGAGGGCACGGATCTAGTAGGAGTCGCCGGGCGATGCTCCATACGCGACGGCGCGATGCGTGGCGCAATACTTATCGTAAGCCTCCAAGGTGCCCGCACTCCCGAGCCTCCCATCCAAGTATCGCCAGCTCTACCGTCTTCGGAATGGGTCGCTCACCGCTGCGGTAGTACACCAGCATGCGGCGGCTGATGCCAAGCGCGTCGGCTGCGCTGTCAAGCGACAGGCCATGGTGGTGCATCCAGGTGACGACCTGCTGATGTGAGTAGCAACCTGCCTGCTCAATTGCCATTGCCCGCAGGTTGTCTCTGGCCAGAGTCAGATCGTCGTCATCGGCGAAGATTACGCCACGGTTCCACTCATCAGGCGACACAACGCGGAACTTATGCCTCCAGGCTGCGGAAAATGTATGCTTCCACGAACAGCCTCCCCTGCATACGTGTATCGCGTGGAGAGTTGTGGCAAGCCCCATGTCGCGAAAGGCCGGCGACGCCAGTGCACGCTTCACATTTCGTGGGGGCCGCTGATACCCCGCGCACAGATTGATGTCCGCCGCGTTGACGCGCGGCACTCTCAAGAATCAGGATGGCATCGTCACCGCAACATCGGTGGCCGGGATTTGCAGCCCGAAAAGCAAGGCGCATCAGCGCCCAGCCCGTTGCAGGGCGCTGGATCTCAACTCAACTGAGGAATCCCGCCATGTCATACGAAAATCTCACCGCGCCTACGCGCACATCCGTCGACTTCACCCACTACTTCGGCCAGATCGCCGACACCCTGGAGTGGGGGAGTTCCACCTGGCTAACGCTCGAAGAGCATCTCACTGCCAATGACACGCCGTTCGAGTCGCTTACGCTCAGCGATGTCATTGGTGCCATACACTCCACCCGCAGCGCACATCCTAACGCACCGGGTACCTTGGTTAATCGGTTGATCGGCGTGGATGATGTATCCAGGACGGATCTGTTCCGTGTCATCCGCGAGCTGCTGCGCATCTATGATCTGCGCATCGTGGAACTGCTGGCACTGATCGACATCCTGGAGCACTGCCCGGGAACCGTGGAAGATCTGACCATCAGGAACCTGCTGGCGTTGATCTCCGTTGTGGATGTCTGCAACTCGCCGCTGACGCCTGCGGCTGTTACGGAGGCCACCAAGGCGGCTGCGGCGGTGCACTAGGGTCCTGCAGATGTCGGTGACTGCCCAGCTGCGACGCAGATGACGGCAGTGCGGCCCGCGCATGTTGTCGCGGGCTGGGTGGAGAGTCGCCGGACCAACGGTCCGGCGCTACCGGTGTTGCTGCTACAGAGCGTTCACAACTCCGGTTCCACACTCCTGAGCCACTAGGGCAGTTCTGGAGATGGCTCATGCGTCGCATCAATGTCGCCTTGCTCGCTGCTGCCATCGCGTTTGCCGGAGCAGCAGGGTGTTCCCAGCAGAACCAGGAGGCACGCGAGAATGGTGTTCCTGTTGGCATGGCCAATCCGGCGTCCGAGTACTGCGTGAAGCGCGGTGGCAAGGTCATGATCGAGAAGGACCGGGATGGCAACGAGCGGGGTATCTGCCACTTGCCGGACGGCAAACGCATCGATGAGTGGGAGCTGTTCCGGCGGGACGCTCCGAAGAAGCCGAGCTAGAGCTTCGCGCCGCCGAGCGGAAGGGTAGCTGGCTTCAGCCGGACCAACGGTCCGGCGCTACCCGTGCCTCACAACCGATGGTTGTGAGCGGCCTACTTGTTGTTCTTCCCGACTTCTTTGGCCGCACGATCAATCGTATCGGCCACCACCTTCGGCTGGGTCATGAAGACGGCATGGCTGGCCGGCACTTTGGTGATCTGCGCATTGATGCGTTCGGCCATGTGGATCAGCATGGCCTGGTCAAAGGCCTTGTCCTCGGTGGCGATCACGGCCCAACTGGGCTTGGTGCGCCACGCCGCATGCGTCACTTTAGTGCCAAACGCCGCCATGTTGATCGGCACCTGCGAATCGCGCAGGAATGCCGCGTCCGCATCGGTTGTGTCATGCGCAAAGCCTGCCTTGAACTTGTCGGGCTTGATGAAGCCAAAACCGTCGCTACCTGTTTCGATCACGAACTCAGGCGTGGGCGCAAAACCGGTGTACAGCTGCGCCGTGGTCTCGCCCGCATCTGGCGCCAGCGCCGAGACGTAGACCAGCCCGGCAACCTTGTCGTGCACACCCGCTTCGGTAATCACGGTGCCGCCCCACGAATGCCCGACCAGGATGGCCGGCCCATCCTGACGATCCAGCACGCGCTGGGTGGCCTTCACGTCGTCAGCGAGCGAGGTCAGCGGGTTCTGCACGATCGACACGTGATAGCCACGCGCGGTCAGGTCGTCGTACACCCCACGCCAGCCGCTGCCATCGGCGAAGGCGCCATGCACCAGCACGACGTTGTGCACCGGTTGGCCGCGCACGGCATCGCTGGCCTGGGCGGGGGAGAGGGCGGCCGCCAGGGCGACCGCGAACACTGCAGGGATGAGCTTGAACATGGACGATTCCTCGGGACGGTGGGATTTCGGGGGCGGCATTGGCCGGCACGGGTACTTTGCCGGCCACGCGTGCACGCTCGGTCGCATAAAGTCCTGATAATTTGATCCGGAGTCCAAATTTCCCCGGACCTGCGCACCTCACGCCGTAGGCACCGTCCCGCCGTCGATGGTGTACTCCGTGCCCGAAATCGAAGCCGCGCGTGGCGAGACCAGGAACGCGATGAGGTCGGCCACTTCGCGCGGCTGCGCCGGTCGCCCGAGCGGGATGCCGCCCAGACCGTCCATGACCCGTTTCCTGCCGCCTTCGTAATCGGTCCGTGCTTCGGCCGCGATACGTTCGACGAAGGCGACCGAGGCTTCGGTTTCAATCCAGCCTGGCGCGACCCGCACTACCCGCACGCCCTTCGGCGTGACTTCCTTGGACAGTGCCTTGCTGTAGGTGGACAAGGCGGCCTTCGCGGCGGCATAGGCGGTGGTCGCCTCGGGCAGCGGCAGGGTGCGCTGGATCGAGGTGACGTGCAGGATCACGCCGGATCCCTGCGCGATCATCGCCGGCAGCAGTGCGCGATCCAGCCGCACGGCGGACATCAGATTGAGGTCCAGCGCGTTGGCCCATTCGGCATCATCCAGCGCGGCGAACCCGCCGGCAGGTGCCGATGAGCCGCCCACCACGTTGATGAGCGCGTCGATGCCGCCGAGGTGGTGCAGCATCTCCTCGCCGGCCTGGCGCGCGCCTTCAGCGCTGGCGAGATCTGCTTCCATGTAATGCACACCCTCGATGGGGGCGCGCGGCAAGGTGCGCGCTGTCGCCACCACGCGTGCGCCCAGCCCCGCCAGCAGCTCGACCACCGCCGCGCCCAGCCCGCGCGTGCCGCCGGTAACCAGCACGCGCTTCCCGGTCAGTTCCAGATCGAAGTTCATGCCGCGATCTCCAGCCGGGCGATCTTTCCGCGCTCCAGGGTGAAGGCGTAGCGCAGGTCCAGCGGGCTGCCGGGGAAATTGCCCGCCACGGTGCTGGTGACCAGGTAGCTTCGGCCCTGCTGCTCCAGCGCGCGCGGCGTGGCGGTGTAGCTGTACCGGGCGGCGGCATCGGTCTTCCACGCCTCGATGGCCGCAGGCCCGGAATGGGTATGGCCCTCGTCCAGCACCACTCCATCGCGGGTAAAGCATCGGGCCACGGCCGCGGCGCCTTGGCTGTCGGCCAGGAAGTAGGCGGCTATCGGCTCGGGCAGGTTCAGGTCGTGCATCACAGTGCTCCAGTGGGCTCGGGGTAGAGCAAGCGTGAGCCGTTATGGAGGGTAAGAGAATCGCCTATGATCGGATCAGACCATGTAGGGGACAGTGCACAATGCGCGGCGCTGAATTCGCGGAACTGAAGGCCTTCGTGGCGGTGGTGGATCGCGCCAGCTTCGCCCGGGCGGCCGATCACCTGGGCCTGTCCCGGTCTGCCCTGAGCCAGGTCATCCGCCAGCTGGAATCCCGCCTGGGCGTTCGCCTGTTGAACCGGACCACCCGCAGCGTGTCGCCGACCGAAGCCGGGCGCCGGCTGCATGAGCGTATAGCGCCGATGCTGCGCGACATGGACCAGGCGGTTGCCGAAGCGGTCGGTGCCAACGCGCGTGCGGCGGGCACGCTGCGCATCAACACGCTGAGCATGGCGGCGAAGAAGGTGATCGCCCCGCGCCTGGGCCGGTTCGCGCAGGCGCATCCGGAGGTGGTGCTGGACATCGTGATCGACGACGGCCTGGCCGATATCGCCGGTGAGGGTTTCGACGCCGGGATCCGGGTGGGTGGGCGCCTGCAGAAAGACATGGTGGCGGTGCGGCTGACGCCGGACATCGAATTGCTGGCGGTGGCGTCGCCCGACTACCTCGCCAGGTCTGGTGAGCCCAGGACACCGGATGACCTCGGTAACCACGCCTGCATCAACTGGCGTTTCCCGGGCAGCGGAAAAGTGGCGGGATGGGAATTCATCAAGCGGGGCAGGCGCGCCGAGTACGTCGGCGAGGGCCCGCTGATCTCCAACCACCAGGACATCGTGGTGCCTGCCGCGCTGCAGGGCCTGGGCATCCTGTACGCCTACAATGACGACGGCATCGCCGAGGCCCTGCGCGATGGGCGGCTGCGGCGCGTGCTGGCCGACTGGTCGCCTACGGTGCCGGGCCTGTATCTGTACTATTCCAGCAGGCGTTACCTGCGTCCTGCGCTGCGCGCCTTCATCGATTGCCTGCTCGACCGCGACCTTGGCGGTGACGATCATGCCTCGCCTTTCCAGCATCCCGGAGTTCCATGAGCCCCAGCATCAGCGCGTTGTCGCGCATGGCTACCTTGCTCGTCGCCGTGCCGCTGCTCCTGGGAGCGTGCGGAAGGACCAGCCGCGAGACCGTGTTGTCCGCCGATCCGCTGAAGGTCGTGGCGGTGACGCAGAGCACGCTGGACATCAATGTCAGCGAATACCGGAAGTACACCCGCTATGACCTGTACGTTGACGGCGAGAAGCTGTCCGACGCTGGATTCGCAGCGCTGCTGCAGGACCGGGACGCACTGAAGGATGCGGTCGTGCACAGCGACGTGGTGGTGCTGGATGCATCCTCCATCCTGCTGGCATCGCACAACGACAGCGGCGCGCGCTGCTGGACGACGCGGCTCTTCGCCAGTGGTGGCGAGGTGCATCTTCAGAAGATCATGAAAAGCAGCATCGACTGCGCGCCCGACCCGGCGCCGTCGGGATGGTCAGCGCTCTACGATGAGGGCAGCAACCTGCTGCTTGTCCGCCACACGCCGTTCCATGTCTACCCGATCGCAGGGTACTGGTACGTGCTCTGGATCCAGGGCGACGTCGTCGCCGTTTACCAGAAGGACCGAGAGCACGAGCGCCTGGTCGTGAGGCTGGTACGCATGTCGTCCCAACAGGCGCTGGCCGAGCAGATATTGCCGATGGACACCTACGCCGAGCCCGACCTGATGAATGCGTCACCGCAACTACGGCAGCAGTGGCTGATGGATAACTTCGCCGTGGCCACGGCACCCGCCGCGTCGCTGCAGCTGCGCGCGGACAATCGGCTCGAAACCATATCGCCGGAGACATGGGCCGAGTACAAGGAGATCGATCGCCTCAACCGCGAGGAGGACGCGCGCGACCAGGCCGCTGCCGCAGCCCGCGAACGGGCGTTTTACGAGGAAGTGCTGAAGGAAGAAGCGGCGAGGCAGAAGCCCGCAGTGAACACACCACCCGAATTGCCGGCTCAGCGCTGAGCGTGCTGCATGCCAGGCAGCGCGATCTGGTGCGCCGCACGGCGATGCTCGATCACGCGGATCACCTCATAGTCGGTCTTGGCGCCGTGCTGGGTGTGCCACTGGGTGACCTTCACCTCGCAGATCAGCACGTCACCTTTCGAGAACGACGCCTCATTGGCGTGCACGGCGCAGTGGAACGCTGCATCGGAGATTCTGGCATTGATGGTGTGATTCCCATCCGACAGCCGCCATTTGTTGTCTTCCTTGAAGGCCAGCGAGACGATGGAGAACGCCATCGTCCGGGTGTCTTCCAGGAGTGGCTCGTCCGGACCGGTCGGCGCGCAGAAGTACCTGCGTTCTTCCTCCCGCACGATCAACGCGAATGAGTGGTCGTCACCCGCAGCGAATGTGTCGATTCCTTCCCGGTCCAGCGGGGCAAGAACACGGTCGAAGGCCTGGCGGACCGGAATATCGCGTAGCAGCACCAACACCGGGTACTCCACCACAACGGCGTCCTCACCCGAATGTAGCGTGACCTGTCCTTCTTCCGTCATCTCTACGTGGGTGATCCGGCGCCCGCGCAGCCATTGCAGCACCTGGGCGACGCCGGTGTATCCGGTCTTTGCCGCCAGGCCCAGTGCGGTCAGCACAGCAGTGGCGTTGGCAATGGCGGTCATGCCCTCGCCAGCAAAGATGTCCTTCGCGGCCTGCAGCAAGCTGACGGAGGTCGTGAAGTCGACACTGAAGCTGCCTGTCTTGAAAGAGCCCTTTACATTGATCTGTGCCTTGGCGCGATCGCCCTGGAGTGCGCGAACGCTGGTATCCAGAAGGTCGGCCATCGCCATCAAGGCAGGGGCCAGTTCACTGGCGTCCATCTCGTGTGCGGCGAGCGCCGGGCCGTCATAGGTGATGCGTATCTGTGCCATGTCGTCCATGGTATCGCCCGGATTTCTGTCGGGTCACTCTGGGACGAGCGCGCCAGCATTGCCATAAGCGCTTACCCTGCGTGTGCGTAGGCAAAAAGAAGGCGCCGGACCTGCATCCGGCGCCTTGCGCAACACGGCGGCCAATGGCCGAACGCGACATTACTTCTGCTGCAGGAACGTCAGCAGGTCCTGGTTGACCTTGTCCTTGTGGGTCTCGGTCAGCCCGTGCGGCGCTCCCGGATACACGATCAGCTTGGCGCCGGGGATCAGCTTGGCCGACATGCGGCCGCCCACGTCGATCGGCACCACCTGGTCATCATCGCCATGGATGATCAGGGTCGGCACGTTGAAGCGCTTTAGGTCGCCGCGGAAGTCGGTGGCCGAGAACGCCGCGATCGAGTCATAGGTGTTCTTCTGCCCACCCTGCATGCCCTGTACCCACCACGCGTCGATCATGGCCTGGTTGGGTTTGGCACCGGGGCGGTTGAAGCCGTAGAACGGACCGCTGGGAACGTCCTTGTAGAACTGCGCGCGATTCTCCAGCTGTGCCTTGCGCATGCCGTCGAAGACCTCGATCGGGACGCCGCCCGGGTTGTCGGCCGTCTTCAGCATGAACGGCGGCACCGCGCTGATCAGCACGGCCTTCTTGACCCGGCCGGTGCCGTGGCGGCCGATGTAGCGCGCCACTTCACCACCGCCGGTGGAGAAGCCGACCAGGGTCACGTCCTTCAGGTCGAGGGAGTTGATCACCGTCGCCAGGTCGTCGGCGTAGTGGTCCATGTCGTTGCCGTCCCACGGCTGGCTGGAGCGCCCGTGACCGCGGCGGTCGTGCGCGACCACGCGGTAGCCGTGCTCGGCCAGGAACATCATCTGCGCGTCCCAGCTGTCCGAGTTCAGCGGCCAGCCGTGGCTGAAGGTTACGACCGGGCCATCTTTCGGGCCCCAGTCCTTGTAGTAAAGCTGTACGCCATCGGCGGTGGTGATGTAGTTGGGCGTGCGCGCGGTGCTGGCAACGGCGGTCGGGCGCGCCGGCTCGGCGGCGAGTGCGGTGGCGCTGATCTGGACGGCGAGGGCAAGCGCTGTTGCGGCCAGCGCACGGTTGAGGGTGTTCATGGGGTGGTTACCTGCGAAGAGTGGGGAGGGATGCGACAGGCGCTACTTTGGACCCCGCGGCTGGACGCGGAATGGCTTGGAGTCCTTCAAACTTGACCGCGGGTCCAATCCAGCAGGCGGGCTCAGAAGTCCCAGAACACCGGCACCCAGCGGAACGCGTCGCCGTCCACTGAAACGCGGCCGATCGACGGGAACGGAAGATGGGTAGCCACCAGCATTTCTCCGGTGCCGGCCAGGTCGTTCAACAGCTTCAGGCGAACGTGGGCCGCTTCTTCCGGGTCGTGTTCAAAACCGTTGTACCAATTCGGCTGGTCGAAGCCGACGGCGAAGATGGCATCGCCGGCGAAGGTCAGTGCGTTGCCGGCGGACGCCACCCGCACGATGCTGTGGCCCGGGGTGTGGCCGCCGGTGCGAACCACAGTCACGCCCGTTGCGATCTCCTGCTGGTCGTCGAAGGTGCGCAGGTAGTCGCCGTACTCCGCCAGGAAGTGCAGGGCAGTGGCGCGCAGCGCGTCCGGGAAGCCCGGGGGCATGTTGGTGCGGCTGAAGTCGGGCGACTTCCAGAACTCCACTTCCGACGCTGCAACGTGGATCCGCAGGTCGGGCCCCAGCCGTTCCTTCACCCCGTCCACCAGCAGGCCGCCGATGTGGTCCATGTGCAGGTGGGTGATCACCACGTCGGTGATTTCATCCAGGGCGATGCCGGCCGCGCCGAGGCGGCGGATCAGTTGGCCGGCGCGGGGCAGGTTGAGGTCCGGATCCATGCCCAGGCCGGCGTCGATCAGGATGCTGCGATCGCCGCTATGAACCACCATCACGTTCAACGCCCAGTCCAGCGCGTCGGCTGGCAGGTACATGTGTTCAAACCACGGCGCGCGTTCGGCGGCACTGACGTTGTGGCCCAGCATCTGGGTGGGCAACGGCAGCACGCCGTCACTGACCACCAGTACCTCGATATCGCCCACCTTGAGCGCATAGCGCGAGGGAACCAGTTCATCGAGGGCGGGGGCGGGCGGCGCTACGGGGGTGTCGAGCGTAAACATGGGGGATTCTCCGGGAAGCGGCTGGCGGGCAGGGGTAGGGAGGACAGCCACGGCGACAGGCCGGGCAATACCAGCCTAGGCAGGCCGGGGCTGGCGCAGTAGATCCGCGCGCGGGACCACGGTGTTGCCGATCAGGCAGCAATGCGGCGGAAGACCTATCCACACCCGTACCACGTGCGGCTGACTAGACTCGGCGCATGCCCACCCCGCCCCCCGTCCGTCTCGCCGACATCAACATCGAGTCCTACATCTACTTCGGTGCAGGTGCGGCCGTGGCGTGGCAGCTCGCCTATCCAGGTGTGGGGCGTGGCGTGGCGCGGCACAGCCAGACACTGCGACGCCCGTTTTCGCGGTTGCGCGCCACGATGAGCTACATCTATGCGGTGTCGCTGGGCACGGACGAAGACCGGGCCACGATTGCCCGCCACGTCAACCGCGCTCACGTACCGGTACAGGGCGAGGGTTACAACGCATTCGACCGTGATCTTCAGCTCTGGGTCGCGGCCACGCTGTACCGGGGCGGGCTTGAGATGCATGAACTGTTCGTCGGCCCGATCCCGGCGGCCAGCCGCGAGCCGCTGTATCGCGAGGCGTGGGCCTTCGGACGCACCCTGCAGGTGACGGACGAGCAGTGGCCGCCCACGGCGGATGCCTTCGACGCATGGTGGGAGAGCCGGCAGGCGGAGCTGTGCGTGGATGAGGAAGTGCGCACCTACCTGCACGCCGTGTTGGGCAACGGTGCGCCGTGGTACCTGCGCCCGGCGCTGCCACTGCAGGCGTTCGTCACCCGCGCCCTGTTGCCGCCCCATGTCAGGCAGATGTTCGCGCTGCCGTGGACCGCGAAGGACGAGCGGCGCTGGGCGCGCTTCCGGCGCTGGGCGCCGCGGCTGTACTGGCTGCAGCCACGCTGGTTGCGACACCTTCCGGCGCGTTACTTCCTCCGTGAACTGCGCCGGCAGACAGCATGAGCGAAATCTGAAAGCAGCACGGGTCACTGCATCTTCAAATACGCCTTCGCCGTGTGTGGCGAGAAACCCCGAATGCAGTCGTTGGCAACGGGTTATGGCTGTATGAAGCAGAGAGGATGCGTTGCGGACGCGGGTTCGATTCCCGCCAGCTCCACCACCTGTGCACCCGCGGCGGTGCACAGCTGAAGGGGCTGCACTGGTTTCGACGTGGCGAGCAGTCAATGTGGACAGCCCGAGAGGCGACCGACGTAATCGGCGCAAAAACTGTAATCGCCAATGCTGATTACTACGATCAGGACGAGGAAGTCATTCTCCGCGTAGCCTGATTCACGCAAGCGCACGTGATTACCGAACGCGCAACCACCCCGCCGGCAACGGCGGGGTGGCTTTTCTGCAACAGGCTCCCTAGAACTTCCAGCCCACCCGCGCGTAATAGAACCCGCCGTTGAAGCCGTAGGGCGAATGCACCGGGTACTCCGCACCGGCCACGCCGGACCACGGGTTCTTGGACGGCGTGCGGTCGAACAGATTCTGCGCGCCCAGGCTGAAGTACAGGCCGGAATCGAACTTCCAGCCCACTTCGGCATCCACGATCAACGCGCTGCCGCCGTAGATCGGCAGGCCGCCGTCCGCTGCGGAGATCACGCCGCTGTCCAGGTGATCTTCATACCACGAGCTGTAGTAGTTGAAACGCAGGTTGGCGTTGAAGATCTGGCGCTGGTGATGGACGCTGAAATAGCCCTTGGTCTTGGGCAGCGATTTCTCCAGTTTGTACACGCGCGCTTCGTCGATGAAGTCCGGGTCGAAGCGGTCGACCTCGGTGCGGTTCCAGTTGGCGGCCAGCGAGTAAGTGGTGTCGCCCCCGAAGTGGGTGCTCTTGAAGCTGGTGACCAGGTCGACACCGGTGGTGGTGGTATCGAACGCATTGCCGAAGTAGGTCACCTGCGAGATCGAGGCCGCTTCCGGATTGCCGCCGGCCACCAGTGCCGCGCGTTCTTCCGGGGTGACCGCGAAGCTGGTGCTCAGCGCGATGCGGTCTTCGACCTTGATCTGGTAACCGTCCAGGGTGATCAGCCAATCGCCTTCAGTCCACACCGCACCCAGCGAGATGTTCTTCGATTCTTCCGGGGTCAGTGGCTGGGCGCCCTTGAGCTGGGCGATGGGATTGGTCGGCGGCAGCGTGGCGATGTCTTCCAGCGCGGTGCCACCGAACACGGTGCTGATCTGGCTGATGTTCGCCTGGCCGGGAGTCGGGGCACGGAAGCCGGTGTTGTAGGCGCCGCGCAGCGCGAAGTTCTCGTTGAAGTCGAAGCGCGCGGTGACCTTGCCGTTGGTGGTGCTGCCGAACGAATCGAAGTCTTCGAAGCGCAGCGCGCCGGCCAGCAGCAGGCGCTCGGTGACCTGCGCTTCCAGGTCCGCATAGGCGGCCCAGTTGCGGCGGTCGAAGGTGCCGGCGGTACGCGTGCTGAACCCGTTGAAGCCGTTGGAGCCCAGCGCGAAGCCCTGCTCGGTCAGCGGCCCGATCGCGGTCGACGGACCATCGCCGGGACTGATTTCGAAACTCTCCTCGCGCCACTCGGCACCCATGGCCAGGCGCAGCGGCTGGCTGGTGAAGCTGGTGGCGATATCGCGGCTCACGTCGATGTTGGCGCTCTTCTCGGTCTGCGTGTTGCCGCCGGGGCGGAAGTACAGGCCGGCCGGCTGGTCCGGGCCGAGCGAGGCATTGACGGTGTTGTAGATGATGAACTCGATATCGTTGCGGCCCCAGGACCCGCTCACGTCCCAGTACCACTCGCCCCAGTTGCCCTTGGCACCGGCGTAGATGGAGCTGTCTTCCAGCTTGCCGCCGAAGCGCGGGGTGAAACCGCCCGGCAGGCTGGACAGGAAGGTGTAGCAGTTGGCGGGCAGGGCAGCGACCGCGCCGCTCACCGTGCTGTACGGCAGCAGGTTGCCACCGCCGTCGCGCAGCGCGATGGTCGGGCAGGCGCCGGCCCCGGTGAGGTTGCCGACCAGCAGCGTCTCGCCGCCGTCGTTGGAATAGACGCCCGAACGCGCGGTGGGATCGCGGAAGTAGAACCCACCGTCCACATCGCGCTTGGCGTAGTTGCCGAACAGGTAGAAGTCCACGCTGTCGGTGGTGAGGCCAAGGTTGGCGACCAGCTTGAGGTCATCGTCCACCTTCGGCGATCCCCAGACCTGCGCCGGCTCACCGACACCCGGGTATCCGGCTGCGATGGCGGCCGCCGCGTCATCGCGCTGCACGCTGCGCGAGGTGTCGTCGACCTTGCGCCACTCGGCGGTCAGCGTGGCGAAGCCGCGCTCGGTCAGGGGCAGGCCGATCTGCGCCGAGTACTGGGTGGTGAGTCCGTCGCCCTCGTAATACTTGCCGGTGAACACGTCGGCGGTGCCACCTTCGCGCAGCTTCTTCAGCCCGAAGTTGATCACCCCCGCGATCGCATCGGATCCGTACTGTGCCGCAGCGCCGTCGCGCAGCACGTCCACCTGCTCCAGCGCGAGCGAGGGGAACACCGAGAGATCGGGACCCTGCGAGCCATCGGACAGGCCATGGCCAAGGAACGTGATGACCGCCGCGCGGTGGAAGCGCTTGCCGTTGACCAGCAGCAGGGTGTTGTCCGGCGGCAACCCGCGCAGGTTGGCCGGGCGGATGAGGCTGGCTGCGTCGTCGATGGGAATGGTGCTGACGTTGAAGGAGGGCACCAGCACCTTCAGCTGGTCCAACGCGTCGGTCGCGCCCTGGTTGCGGAATTCTTCGCCGCTGATGATGTCGATCGGAACCGCGGAGGAAGAGACAGTACGGGGCTTGGTGCGGCTGCCCAGAACCGAGACAGTGTCCAGGGTCGATGTCTCAGGTGTTGCCGGCGGGGTGCTGTCCTGGGCCACCGCGATGGAACTGGTGAGCAGCAGTGCGGCGGCCAGTGCCGCCTTTACTGCAGATGCCAAGGGCGAGATTGCGGTTGGAGCGTGAACACACTTGCCAATGCCGTCGTTCATGCATGCACCTTGCAGTCGGGTTGTAGGTCGGTGATCTCGTCAGGTCTTCATCGGGTTGGTGCTCCTTGCGTGCCAGCGGGCCTGGTGCGCTGCACAAAGAATTAACAGAACGTAAACAGTACTGCAACGTATCTTTCGTTTTGACGTCATATCCGAGACACAGGGCACGTCATGAGGCGAATATGCGGACTATTCGCCTCATCCCATGAGGCGAATAAGTGGTTTAATCGACTCAATACGCTGAATAGGGTGGTCGGAACTTGACGACGATGTGGATCTGGCAGCGACCGGATTGGCCAACGTTCCGCTGGGAGCAGGCGTCGCTGGCGCCACTGCTTCGGGCCTGCGTGCAGGCGCAGGGTCACCTGGTCGGATTGGCCAGCGCCGAAAGCGAACCTGAGCGCGCCGACGACGCGCTCGACACGCTGCTGGCCAGTGTCATCACTTCATCGGCGATCGAGGGCGAGCGCTTGAACGTAGCCTCGGTACGCTCCTCGCTTGCACGACGCCTTGGCATGGATGCACCGGTGGCGATCAGCGCGCGCAGCGAGGGCCTTGCCGACCTGACCCTCGATGCCATCACCCAGCACGACCAACCGCTGGACCTGCAACGCCTGCTCCAATGGCACCGCTGGTTGTTCCCCGCGGATGACAGCTTTCTTCCGTCCCGGATCCGGGTTGGAACCTTGCGGGGCACCGAGCCCATGCAGGTTGTTTCGGGGCGCATCGATCGGCCCACGGTCCACTTCGAGGCGCCGCCCCGGGAGGGCCTGGACGCACAGGTGGAGGCCTTCTTGGCGTGGTTCGCCGCGAGCCGTGATGACGCAACCCTGGATCCGCTGCTGCGGGCAGGCATCGCGCACTTCTGGTTGATCACTCTGCATCCCTTCGACGATGGAAATGGTCGCCTCAGCCGCGCGGTGACCGATCTCGCACTGGCGCAGGCACAGCCGCAGGTGATCCGGTTCCACGCACTGTCGGCGAGCATCCTGCACGACCGGGCCGGCTATTACCGGGCCCTTGAAGCCGCTCAGAAGGGCGATCTGGACATCACCGCCTGGCTGGAGTGGTTCCTGTCCACCCTGCAGCACAGCCTGGTGCAGGCGATCCATCGCATCGATGCGGTGCTCGCCAAGGCGCGGTTCTGGCGGCAGCATCGCCAACTGGTGCTGTCTGCCGCGCAGATGAAGGTCCTCAACCGCCTGCTTGATGGCGGCGAACGCGGATTCGAAGGCGGAATCAACAGCAGTCAGTATCAGGCGGTGGCGAAGGTCTCGCGCGCAACCGCCTCGCGGCACCTTGCGGAACTGGTGGAACTGGGATGCCTGCGGCGCCTGCCGGGAGGCGGGCGCAGCACCCGTTACCAGATCAGCGACCGCCCGTTGGCCGAGCCCGTGTCGCAGGAACGATGAGGCTCAGGGCGTTTCCAGCGACGCCTGCAGCGCGGTTGCCAGCGCGGCATCGCCGTTTACCAGTGCTTCCCAGCGCAGGTCCAACCCCTTGCGGTGCCCTTTGCGGACCAGCTTCAGGCCTTCCGGATCCACCGTGAGCGTGTAGCTCTCGTCGCCGATCCGGACTTCGCGGCGCAGCGGTTTGTCGAGGGGCGTCATGGCAGCCGGCACGAGGGGAGAGTGGCCCAAGCGTAGCGCTGGCCGTGTGCGGCCAGCGTTACGTCGCCGCGGATCGCTCCGCTCAGCTGCGGGGCAATTCCTGCAGCGACTGTCGGATCGATCCGGCCAGGTCGCTGCGGGTGAACGGCTTGGACAGGATGGCGACGTTCCGACCAACCGCGCCGCTGGCGTCGATATCGCGCGGATAGCCCGAGGTGAACAGCACGCGCAGCCCCGGCTGGTGCACCAACGCGCGCCGGGCCAGCTCCCAACCGGACATGCCCGGCATCACGATGTCCGAGAACAGCAGGTCGACCTCGACGTCGGTACGTTCCAGCAGGCGCATTGCCGATGCGCCATCGTGCGCTTCCAGCACGCGATAGCCCAACTGCCGAAGCGTATCCACGGTGTAGGCACGCACGTCGTCGTTGTCTTCGGCCACCAGTACAGTGGCCTCGTCCTGCGCTTCGTAGCCGCCCAGCGCCGATCCCTCGGCGAGCGGCTGGCTCGGCAGCGCGGCGGTCGACCGCGGGAACAGCAGGGTGATCGAGGTGCCGACGCCGACCACCGAGTCCAGCACCACGTGGCCGCCGGACTGCTTGGCAAAGCCGTACACCATGGACAGGCCCAGCCCGGTGCCGCGGCCGACTTCCTTGGTGGTGAAGAAGGGCTCGAACACCCGCGCCATCACCTCGGCCGACATGCCCTCGCCGTTGTCGCGCACGCGCAGCATCACGTACTGGCCGGCGGGCACGTCGGGGTTCTGGGTGGTGAAGTCCTCGTCCAGGTGGGCGTTGTCGACCTCGATGGTCAGTCGGCCGCCATGCGGCATCGCATCGCGGGCGTTGACCGCCAGGTTGAGTACCGACGCTTCCAGCTGGCTGGGGTCGATCTCCACGCACCACAGGTCCGGGCTGTGCACCACTTCCAGCTGCACCAGCTCGCCGAGCGCGCGCCGCAGCATGTCCTGCATGTCGCGCAGCTGCAGGTTGAGGTCCACCGGCACGCTCTTGAGCGGCTGGCGGCGCGAGAAGGCGAGCAGCCGTTGGGTCACGTTGGCCGCACGCATGACGCCCTTCAGCGCGTTGTCCAGCGCGCGCGCGGAATTGCCGGCCGCATCGCCCAGCCGGTCGGTGAGCAGTTTGGCGTATTCGACGTTGCCGGCGATCACGGTCAGGATGTTGTTGAAGTCGTGCGCGATGCCGCCGGTGAGCTGGCCGACCGCTTCGATCTTCTGGCTCTGGCGCAGGGCTTCCTCGGCCTGGCGGCGCGCGGTGGTTTCGACCGCTTCGGACACCACCGCGGTGATCGCGCCCTGGTGGTCGAGCAGCGGCCGGAACGAAAATTCGAAGGTGCGCACGCCGGTCGGCAGGCGCAGTTCCAGTTCGTGGCGGGACGCATTGCCGGCGGCCGCCTCGAGCACGGCCTGGCAGACGATGGCTGGCACGCCGTCGGTATCGGCGAACCAGGCCGACTCGCAGTAAACGGCGCCCCGCACCTCGTCCTTGCTGGCCAGGATGGCGGCCAGCGAAGCGGAGTTGGTGTCGATGATGCGACCGTCCAGGGTCAGCAGGTTCTGATGCTGGAAGCTGGACTCGAACAGGGCCTGCAGCCGGCTTTCGCTGCGGTGCAGGGCAGAGGTGCGTTCGCTTACCTGCCGCTCCAGCGATTCGTTGCTCGCCTTCAGCAACCCCTGGGCGTGTTTGAGCTCGGTGATGTCGCGCGCCATGGCGTAGTAGCCCATGACCGACCCGTCGGCATCCAGCTCGGGAACGAAGTCGACCTGCGCGTGGCGCGGGGCGCCCGCACGGCGGTGGGTGAGCGCCTCGAAGCTGACCTTCTGGCCGGTCAGTACCTTGTCGAAGTGTTCCTGCAGCAGCTGGAAGCCGTCGTCCCCGACCAGGTCGCGGGCATGCAGGCCGATCACGTCTTCCGGTGCCATGCCATGCCATTCGACGTAGGCCTGGTTGGCGAACCGGTAACGGTGCCCGCGGTCCAGGTACGCGATCAGGGCCGGCAGCGAATCGGTGATCAGGCGCAGGCGCTGGCTGCTTTCCTGCAGTTCGCTCTCCACCCGGCGCAGGCGGCGGCGCTCCTGGGCTTCCTTGATCGCGCGCAGCACGGCTTCGGGCAGTCGCTGCAGGCGCGACTTGACCACATAATCGCGCGCGCCGCGCTTGAGCGCTTCCACCGCCAACTCTTCGGTCAAGGTGCCGGAGACGAAGATGAAAGGCACTTCAGGGGCCAGCTCGCCCGCCAGCACCAGGGCCAGGTCGCCGCTGAAACCGGGCAGCACATGGTCGGCCAGGATCACGTCGAACTGCTGCGTCGCCAGTGCATCGCGCATGCCCTGGTCGGACCAGGTGCGTTCGACCGTGAACGGCAGGCCGGCACGGCTGAGCTGCAGGGTGATCAGCTCTGCATCCAGCGCGCTGTCTTCCACCATCAGGATGCGGATCGACCTGCCGGTTGCATCCTCAGCCATCTTTTCGACTCTTGGCGCCGAACAGCGTGCCATGCGGCGGCGGTTGGTTGGTGATGCCCCAGAACATGCCCAGGCCCTGGATGGCTTCCAGGAATTCCTTGAAGTCGACCGGCTTGACCACGAATGCGTTTACCCCCAGTTCGTAACTGCGGATAAGGTCCTGCTCCTCGCGCGAAGAGGTGAGCATCACCACCGGCGTGCTGCTGATTGCCGCATCGGCGCGGATTTCCCGCAGTACTTCCAGCCCATTGAGCTTGGGCAGTTTCAGGTCCAGCAGGACCACCACCGGCCCCCCGTGCATGGCGCCCTCGTATCGGCCCTCCGCCCGCAGGTACTCCAGTGCTTCCACACCGTCCCGCACATGGGTGACATCGTTCAGCAGCTGGCAACGGGCTAGTGCAGCCAACGTCAGCTCAGCGTCCTTCGGATTGTCTTCCACGAGCAGAATCGGCCGCAGATCTCTCATACTTTGTCTCCACTAGCAAAGGGAATGCTGAAATAGAATTTGGCGCCCACGCCTACCTGTCCTTCCGCCCAGGTCCTGCCGCCGTGGCGGGTGATGATGCGGTGCACGTTGGCCAGGCCGATGCCGGTGCCTTCGTACTCGTCGGCATGGTGCAGGCGCTGGAATACGCCGAAGAGCTTGTCCACGTAGCGCATGTCGAAACCGCAGCCGTTGTCCTGCACGTAGAACACGTTCTCGGTGTCGGTGCGGTAGCAGCCGACTTCAATGACCGGGTCGGCCGTATCGCGGGTGAACTTGATCGCGTTGGACAGCAGGTTCTGCCAGACCAGGCGCAGCATGCCCGGGTCGGCCTGAACGCGCGGCAGATGGGGCACCACCCAGCGAATGGTGCGGCCGCTGTACTCCATGTCCAGTTTGTGGCGGACGTCCTCGACCAGGGCGGTCATGTCCATTGCGATCTGACCCATCGTGGACCTGCCCATCTGCGAGAAGCTGAGCAGGTCGTCAACTAGTGTTCCCGCCGATTGTGCCGATTCGACGATGGTGTCGAGAAATCTCTTTTCTGAATCGTTTAGTCTTTCGCCGGCCGACGCCCACAGCAGCTCCGAATACCCCACGATGTGGCGGAAGGGCGCACGCAGGTCATGGCTGACCGAATAGGAGAAGGCTTCCAGCTCCTTGTTGCTGCGCAGGAGCTGTTCATTGAGTGCGGCGAGTTCTTCTGCCTTGCGCAGCACGATATCGACGATGGCGGTACGCAGTTCCAGTGCGGCGTCGCGGTCCACATCGTTCCATGGCAACGACTGGCGCTGGACGGTTTCCTTCCAGCCCTCGAACGACGTGCGCGGCGACAGTGGCAGGCCGGTGTCTTCCTTGCGCGGGTCGCCGCCCCAGCGCACGGTGCGCACCACCTCGGGCCGGAACCAGAGCACATAGCTGTCGTGGATCTGGGAAATGGAAATCGCAAGCACGCCGCTGGCAACATCGGCGAAGGCCTCGGCGGGTTGCCAGTCCAGCGGCAACCGGTCGGTGCAAACCAGGTCGCCCTCATGCTGCTGCGCGGCCAGCCACTGCACCAGCGACATCACCTGCTGCTCGGTCGGGCACTCACCATGCAGGATGCATTCGCCGCGATGCACGATCGCCGCACCCGCGGACTGGGTCAGCGCCAACAGGCTCTGCTGGTCGCGTCCAAGTGCGGCCATGAAATCCTGGTCGCCGGCCATGCGCCCGAGCAGGCGTACCTGGAACGCGCGACGGCCGATGCGCTCTTCGACCATGGCCGCGCGTTCCTTCAGCGCGATCTGCAGCGACAGGATCTGGCCGATGAACTCGCAGGCCGTGCGCACGTGGTACGCCACGCGCTTGGGCGCCTGGTTGTGGCAGGAAATCAGCCCCCACAACTCGCCTTCGCGCAGCAGCGATACCGACATCGACGCGCCGGTGCCCATGTTGCGCATGTACTGCAGGTGCACCGGCGAGACACTGCGCAGCATCGAAGGAGAAAGATCGGTCGGCGGCGCATCGGCGTGGGCGGCCTCGCGCTCCAGCGGAACGGCCTGGTAATCGCTGTCGGCGATCAGGCGGACCCGGTTCTGCCGGTACAGCTCGCGGGCCTGCGCGGGAATGTCCGATTCGGGGAAGCGCAGGTCGAGATAGCTGGGCAGGACCCCGTTGCCATCCTCGGCCACCACCGCGCCGTTCCACTCCTTGTCGAACTGGTACACCAGGGTGCGGTCGAAGCCGGTCAGCTCGCGGATCTGCACCGCGGCCAGCTCGCACAGTTCCTGGGTACTGCCGACCCGCTCGATGGCGCCCATGAAGCGGCGGATCGCCGGGTACAGGTCTTCCAGCGATCCCGGTTCCCCGGCCACGGGGGCTTCCAGCTCGATGATGAGGTCGTCGCCGTGCCGGTGCGCGAGCGCGTGGTGCCTGCCGTGGTCACCGACGGGGTGGGAGCCGAGGAACTGCGAGGTACCCGGCGCCAGCGCCTGGATGACCGGGCGGCAGGCCGCCAGCGTGCCGCCCAGTACGACCTCCACCGGCTGGCCGAGGGGGTCGCCGAAACGTTCGATCAGGTCCGGATGCGAAAGCGCACGCTCTTTGACCAGCAGGCTTGAAGGGTCCAGGACGAGCAACACGCCGTAGGGTTGGATGGCGCCCGGCGTCCGAATCGGCTCTCTGGCACAGCTGTTGAGATCCAACGCGGGTTCACTCACTTTCCAGGACGACATTCGTTGACCCCCATCGGGTACCGTTACCAAGAGATGCTGCTCAAACACCGCAGGCCCCGTGCACCGGGCGTGGTGGTCACGCCGCGGTTCGAGGCTCGCGCATATAGCTTCGCATATCAGTGCGGCCCGCTCCGTGAGGGAGGACGGCGCCAGCGCTCCCCTCAGGGCTTGGGACGCTCGTAGTCCTGCGGTTTGGCGGTGGTGTCCTGCTCCGGCATGTCCTTGTCCTTCCACTTCGCCTCGTCGTTGCGAAGCTTGTCCGGCGTATGCGCCTTCTGCTGGTCGTCCTTGCCTTCCAGCGGGTTGGTGTCGGGGGTGGTCATGGAAAGCCTCTTGCAGTGACGGGAAGGCCTGCAGCTTGGGCTCGCCAAGGTGAGGGCGGCGTCCGCGGCCGCTGCACGGTGCGGACACATCGCGGTCACCGTCCGGCCACGCCAAGGGAGGTATCCCTTGCTGGACCCGCCCCAAGACCACGGTCGCACGCTTTCTACATGGATCAGGTTTCCGAACATGCAGCGCCGGCGCTGGCGTCGGCGGCACGCGAGGTGTTGGCCCGCCAGCCCACGCTGCCGCTTCCCGGACGTGGGCATACCCTTGAGCGTTGGCGTGCGCTGGCGGCCATCGCCGGCCGCGACCTGTGCGTGGCGAAGGTGATGGAGGCGCACTACGACGCCCAGGCCATCCTGGCCGACCTGCACCAGACCGCGCTGGGCGCGGGAACGCTTGCCGCGGTCTGGGCGGCGGAAGGCCCCCAGGCGACGTTGTTCTATGACGAGGAGACCGGCACGGTCAGTGGCGCCAAGCCGTGGTGCTCGGGTGCCGGCCTGGTCGACGTGGCGCTGGTGACGGCGCGCTGTGGCGACGGTTCCCGGTTGGTCTGCCTGCGCACCGATGCTCCGGGCGTGCTGCTGCAGCCGCAGAGCTGGCATGCGACCGGCATGCGGGGGATTCCAAGCGGCACGGTGCAGTTCGACCAGGTACGCGCCGAGCCGGTGGGCGCACCCGGCGCCTATCTGGCGCGCCCGGGCTTCTGGCACGGCGGCGCCGGCATCGCAGCCTGCTGGTATGGCGCTGCCGTGGCGTTGGCGGCCCCGCTGCAACGCTCGCCGCGCGTGGAAGACGATGCCCAGGCGGCCGCGCTGCTGGGCCAGGTGGACATGGCGCTGCAGTCGTCGGCGGCACTGCTGCGCGAACTGGCGGCGTGGATCGATGCGATGCCTTCGCAGCCGCATCGATTCGATGTCATACGTGCGCGCAGCGTGGTCGAGCGCGCGTGCATGCAGGTACTGGACGCGGTGGGTCGTGCGCTGGGACCTGCCCCCATGTGCCTGGACCCGGGCCACGCCCAGCGCTGGGCCGACCTCACCGTGTTCATCCGCCAGAGCCACGCCGATCGCGACTGGGCCGACCTGGGACGGGCGATCCAGCGCCAGGAGGGCCCATGGACGCTGTAGCCGTGCGCATCGAGGGTCGTGGCACGCCCGAATCGGCGTGGCAGGGCTGCGCCTGGCTGTCCGCATTGCCGCTGGTCGAGGCCGCGACGGTGCTGCGCGATGCCCGGTGCCTGGTGGTGGTCTCGCCACACCCGGATGACGAGGTGCTGGGCTGTGGCGGCCTCATGCAGGCAGCGCTGGCGCAGGGCTGCACCGTGCACGTGGTCTCCGTCAGCGATGGCGAAGCCTGTTATCCCGATCATCCAACGTGGCCGGCGGCGCGTCTGCGCGATGCCCGGCGGCGTGAACTGGCCAGCGCCATGCAGGCACTGGGCATGGACGCCACCCACGTCACCGCGCTTGGCCTGCCGGACGGCGGCATCGCGGCGCACGAAACGGAGCTGGTGTCCCACCTCGTTGCACGGCTGTCGCCAGGCGCCGTGGTGGTTGCGCCGTGGGTTCATGACGCCCACCCCGACCACGAAGCGGCCGGCCGCGCTGCCCGCGAGGCGGCCGCCCGCGCCGGGGCGCGGTTCCTGCAGTACCCGGTATGGGCCTGGCACTGGCTGGATCCGGCCGCATCCGCAGCGCCGTGGCCAAACGCCCAGCGCATCGCACTGGACGCGGATGCACAGGCGCGCAAGCAGCGGGCGATGGCGGCCTTTGCCACGCAGACTGGTGAAGTGGCCGGGCTGGACTGCGATCCGGTGTTGCCCGGCCACGTATTGGCCCGGTTCCGGCGCCCCTTCGAGGTACTGATCGGATGAACACCGCCGCCTACTTCGAGCAGATCTACCAGCGCCCCGATCCGTTCCAGTACCGCAACCGCTGGTATGAAGCACGCAAGCGCGCGCTTACCCTGGCCTGCCTGACGCGCCAGCGTTACCGGAATGGCTGGGAACTGGGCTGTTCGAATGGCGTGCTGACCGCCGAACTGGCCGCGCGCTGCGATGCCCTGCTGGCCACCGACCTCAGCGCAGCGGCACTGGCCGAGGCCGCGGTGTCGACGCAGGCGCATGCCCACGTACGGCTCGAGCAGGCCAGCCACCCCGCCCAGTGGCCCCAGGGCCGCTTCGACCTGATCGTGGTCAGCGAAGTGGGCTACTACCTGGCGCCGCAGGACGTGGTGACCATGGCCGCGCAGCTGCGCGCCAGCCTGGCCGATGATGGGCTGCTGCTGGCCTGCCACTGGGTGCACCCGTTCGCGGAGGCGCTCACCCCTGCCGCGCAGGTACACCGCGCCTTTGCCCGGGGCCTGGAAGAGGCCTTCTGCTACCAGGACGCCGACATGCTGCTGCAGGGCTGGAGTGCCGATCCGATCAGCGTGGCGCGCCGGGAGGGACTGCGATGATCGCCGTGATCGTTCCCGCACACGACGAAGCGCATGCCATCGGGCGCTGCCTGGCCTCCATCGCCATCGCAGCGGCGGACCCTCGCCTGCGTGGCGAAGCCGTCCTGACCGTCGTGGCCTTGGATACCTGCACCGACGACACCGCTGCGGTGTGCGCCGCGCACGGTGCGGTGACGCTGGAAGTGGCCGCCCGCTGCGTGGGCACCGCGCGCGCGGCCGCGGCCGAGCACGCGCTGGCGCGCGGTGCACGCTGGATCGCCAGTACCGACGCCGACACCGAAGTGCCGCCGGACTGGCTGTGGCGGCAGCTCAGCTGCGGCGCCGACGCGTTCTGTGGCGTGGTGGAGGTCACCGACTGGCTCGACTATCCCGAGGGGGTGCGTCGTGCATTTTCCCGCCGCGAGGTGATGCAGGACGGCCACCGGCATGTGCACGGCGCCAACCTCGGCCTGAGTGCCGCAGCGTACCGCGCCGTCGGCGGTTTTCCGGCGCTCAGCACCGGTGAGGATGTCGCGTTGGTGGAGGCGCTGGCCGGCAGCGGTGCCCGCATTGCCTGGCTGGCGCGGCCGGTGGTCGCCACCAGCGCTCGTCGCAGCGCCCGTGCGCCGCATGGCTTCAGCAGTTTCCTGCGCGCGCTCGAGCGTGAGGTACTGGGGGCGGGTGGGCCGCTGCGCCCCACCCAGCTGGTGCCGGAGTGATGCAACAGCCGGCCGATCTGCTGGGCTGGGCCGCCACCGTGGTGCTGATCGCCACGCTGGTCCGGCAGATCGTCAAGCAGCACCAGGCCGGTTCGGTGGAAGGCGTCTCGACCTGGTTGTTCGTTGGCCAGATCACCGCCTCGGTATTGTTCATCGCCTACAGCGCGTTGCTGGGATCGGTCGTGTTCGTGGTCACGAACTCGCTGATCCTGTTGACCGCCGTGGTGGGGCAGGTACTGGCCGTGCGGCGGCGCAGGTCGGCCGCGGCCCGCGAAGGCACCCAGGACCGGGTCGCTGGCTGAACCAGTCAGTGTCGTGCACCCGGCCTTCACGCGACATCGGGTGTCGTGATGGTCCGTCTCCCTGAATTCATTTAAGCTCAGGTGAAACCAAGCCCCGTCACGTCCTCGTGGCGGGGCTTTCCCACCTTCCCACCAGGAAACCACCCCCATGGCGGCTTTGCAGCAGCGCACGATCGACCTCATCCGCAGCCACCAGGACGCCGTCGTGGCGCAGTGGGTGGAACAGCTTGCCGCAACCGGCCAGAGCCAGGACAGCCGCTTGTCTGCCCGTGAGGTCGACACCCAGGTGCGAGAGTTCTGGCGCCTGTTCCAGGCGGCGCTGACCACCTCCGGTGCCGGCGTGGCCGGCAGCGAATGGCAGGAGCTTCGCCATTTCCTCGAACAGCTTTCGCGCGAACGCGTGCTCAAGGGCTTCAGCTCGGCCGAAACCGCCAGCTTCCTGTTCTCGCTCAAGCGTCCCCTGTTCGAGCTGGCCCAGCAGCAGCTGGCCGATGACCCGAAGGTGCTGGGCGACCAGCTGTGGGCGATCTCCGAATTGATCGACGGCCTGGGCCTGCATAGCGTCAAGGTGTACCAGAAGACCCGCGAAGACGTGATCCAGCGCCAGCAGGAAGAGATGCTGGAACTGTCCACCCCGGTGGTGAAGCTGTGGGAAGGCGTGCTGGCGCTGCCGATGATCGGCACGCTGGATTCGCAGCGCACCCAGGTGGTGATGGAATCGCTGCTGCAGCGGATCGTCGATACCGGTTCGGAAATCGCCATCATCGACATCACCGGCGTCCCCACCGTGGACACGCTGGTGGCCCAGCACCTGCTCAAGACGGTGACCGCCATCCGCCTGATGGGCGCCGACGCGATCATCAGCGGCGTACGTCCGCAGATCGCGCAGACCATCGTCCACCTGGGCCTGGACCTGCAGGGCATCGTCACCAAGGCCAACCTGGCCGACGCACTGGCACTGGCGCTCAAGCGCACCGGCCAGACGGTCACCAAGGCCGCTGTCTGAAATGGATCGCATCCCGATCCTGCAGATGGGCGATCTGCTCCTGGTGACCATCCAGGTGGACATGCATGACCAGCTGGCGCTGACCCTGCAGGACGACCTGAGCGACCGTATCCAGAAGACCTCGGCGCGTGGCGTGCTGATCGACATCTCGGCGCTGGACATCGTCGATTCGTTCATCGGCCGCATGATCTCCACCATTTCCGCGCTGGCCAGCATCATGGACGCCAGGACCGTGGTGGTCGGCATGCAGCCGGCCGTGGCGATCACCCTGGTGGAACTGGGCCTGACCCTGGCCAATGTGCAGACCGCGCTCAATGTTGAGCGCGGCATGAAGCTGCTGCAGCAGCGCAACGACGAAGCCGCGCCATGACCGCCGTGCAGGGGTCGCTGCCGATCCTGGTCGAACAGGACGTGGTGCTGGCACGCCAGGCCGCGCGCCAGGCCGCGGTGGCATGCAAGCTGCGCCTGATCGACCAGACCAAGCTGGTCACCGCCGCCAGTGAACTGGCCCGCAATGCGGTCATCTATGGCGGTGGCGGCAGCATGGAGTGGAGTGTGGTGGAGTCGGGCCTGCGTCGTGGCCTGCGCCTGGTCTTCATCGACCATGGTCCGGGCATCCCCGATACCGCGCAGGCGCTGACCGATGGCTGGTCCTCGGGCAGTGGCATGGGCCTGGGCCTGTCCGGCTCGCGGCGGCTGGTGGACGAATTCGAACTGGACAGTGCGCCCGGCAAGGGCACGCGGGTTGCCATCACCAAATGGATCTGAATTTCTTCGGCCGCGTCACCCGGGTCGTGGTCGTGGAAGAAGTCTCGCAGGTGGGGCAGGCCCGGCGCGAAGCGCTTGGCATGGCCGACGCCATCGGATTCGATGCCATGGACGCCGGCCGCGTAGCCCTGGCCGCCACCGAGCTGGCCACCAATGTGATCAAGCACGGGCGCGGCGGACGCATGTACCTGTCGGTGGTGTGCGGCCGCGGCGGCGAGGGCATCGAGCTGGTTACGCTGGATGCCGGGCCGGGCTTTTCGCTGGCCCAGGCCCTGCCGGACGGTTACTCCACCGGCGGCACCCAGGGCCTCGGGCTCGGTGCCATCCAGCGCCAGGCCGGCGTGCTCGAGGTATGGTCCGACGACAAGGGCTGCGTGGTGGTCGCCCGGATCTACCCGAGCCGCGCCGCGCGCGACGTGGATGTTCCCTATGGCGCGCTGCGGCTGGCCATGCACCATGAAGATGCCTGCGGCGACGCCTGGCACCTGCGTGCGGATGCACTGTCGGTAGGTGTGACCCTGATCGACGGCCTGGGCCACGGGCTGCCGGCAGCGGATGCCTCCCAGGCCGGTACGGCAGCGGCCGCCCAGCGCGGTGCCGCCGCGGCGGCGGACGTGATCACGGCGTTGCACGCGGGCATGTCCGGCACCCGGGGCGGGGCGGCCGCCGTGGCCCGCGTCGAGGTGGCCACCGGCGCGGTGGACTTCGCGGGCATCGGCAACATCTCGGCCACCCTGTGCGAGCCTACCGCTACCCGTGGGATGGCCTCGCACCCCGGCATCGTCGGGGTGCAGTTCCGCAAGGCGCAACCATTCCATTTTCACGCGGCGGCAGGCACGCTGCTGCTCATGCACAGTGATGGACTCCAGGCGCGCTGGTCCCTGCGCAGCTACCCCGGCCTGTTCCACCGCCACCCGGCGCTGATCGTGGCGGTGTTGCAGCGCGACTTCGATCGTGGCCGCGACGACACCAGCATCATTGCCCTGCGGCTCGGAGACCTGCATTGAACGACCTTCCTCCCACCCTGGAAATCCAGCAGCTGCGCGCGGAAGCCGACGCGCTGCGCGCCGAACTGGAGGAAACCAACCAGGGCGTACTTGCCCTGTACGCCGAGCTGGACCAGCAGGCCGAGCAGCTGCGCGAGGTGTCCGAACTCAAGAGCCGGTTCCTGTCGTACATGAGCCACGAGTTCCGCACCCCGCTGGGCTCGATCCTGAGCATGACCCGCCTGCTTGAAGATGGCCTCGATGGACCGTTGAACGACGAGCAGCGCCGCCAGGTACGCTTCATCAGCGGCTCGGCCAGCGAGCTGCGCGAGATGGTCGACGACCTGCTGGACCTGGCCAAGATCGAGGCGGGGAGGATCACCATTTCCCCGGCCTGGTTCGACCTGATGGACCTGTTCTCGGCGCTGCGCGGCATGTTCCGGCCGCTGACCGAAGGCAACCAGGTGGACCTGGTGTTTGAAGATCCGCCGGCGCTGCCGATGCTGTACACCGACGACAAGAAGCTGGCGCAGATCCTGCGCAACTTCATATCCAACGCGCTCAAGTTCACCCCGAACGGCCAGGTGGTGGTGTCGGCCTGCCTGGTGGACGAACAGTCGGTGCGGTTCAGCGTGCGCGATACCGGCATCGGCATCCCGCAGGACCTGCTGTCGACCCTGTTCGAGGATTTCGTGCAGGTCGATACGCCGCTGCAGAAACGCCTGCGCGGCACGGGCCTGGGCTTGTCGCTGTGCAAGCGCTTCGCCGAGCTGCTGGGCGGCGAAGTCGGGGTGGTGAGCGAGCTCGGCGTCGGTTCGGATTTCCATGTCACCCTGCCGCTCAAGCTTGCCGCGGAGACTGCTGATGCCAACGCGTGACAGGATCCTGGTGGTCGACGACAACGCGGCCACCCGCTACGCGGTGCGGCGCGTGCTGGAGCACCACGGCTTCCGGGTGGAAGAGGCGGGTACCGGTGGAGACGGACTGGCGCGATTGAGGTCGCAGGATTTCGGCGCACTGGTGCTGGACGTCAACCTGCCCGACATGAGCGGCTTCGATGTGGTGCGGCAACTTCGCGCGGAGCCGCGCACCCTGCTGCTGCCCGTGGTGCATGTGTCTGCCGCGTCGATCGCCACCGGGGACCTGATCACCGGCCTCAACGCGGGTGCTGACGCCTACCTGGTGCATCCGGTGGACCCGGACGTGCTGCTGGCGACGCTGCGCAGCCTGCTGCGTGCGCGCCGCGCGGAAGAAGCGCTGGGCGAGGCCGAGGCGCGCTTCGGCGAGATATTCCGCCAGATCTACGCACCGATCGGCGTGCTGGATGCGCAGCTGCAGGTGCACGAGGCCAACGACGCCTTCAAGCGGCTGCTGGGCGATGATGCCGGCGGTGACCTCGGTCCGGCGCGGATGGAAGCGCTGCTTGAGCACCACCCTGGACCGATCAGCGCCATGAAGGTGGCCCTGGCCGAAGGCGAGCGCTGGCAGGGCACGTTTGCCCTGCAGATACAGGGCAGCCGGCGCATGACCGAATGGCGGGTGACTCCGTACAGTGCTCCGGGCCTTGGGCTGGTGCTGGTGGAGGACATCACCGAGCGCCACGTGCGCGAGCTGGAGCAGCGCCAGGAACTGGAGAGTGCCAACAGCGAACTGGCCTTCCAGATCGCCGAACGCGAGCGCACCGAAATGGAGCTGATGCAGGCGCAGAAGATGGATTCCCTGGGCCAGCTGACCGGTGGGATCGCGCACGACTTCAACAACCTGCTGACCACCATCATTTCCGGCCTGGACATGATCGAGATGGCCGCCAGCAGCGGCAAGTGGGACAAGGCCAGCCGCTACGTCGATATCGCCACCGCATCGGCGCACCGCGCCGCCGCGCTGACCCAGCGCATGCTGGCGTTCGCGCGCAAGCAGCCGCTGGACCCGCAGCCGTTCGACGTGGTCGCGCGGGCGCGGTCGCTGGAAGACATGCTGCGTCGCTCGATCGGCGAGAACATCGAACTGGAACTGGAGCTGGGCCAGGAGCCGCTGGTGGCGGTGGCCGATTCCAACCAGTTCGAGAATGTCATGCTCAATCTGGTGATCAATGCGCGCGACGCGCTGGCCGGCCAGGGCCTGATCCGGCTGCGCGCGGGCCGCGTGCACATCGAGCGGGACCATGAACTGTCGCCCGGCTCCTACGTGAGCGTGAAGGTGATCGACAATGGCAGTGGCATTCCGCTCGAGCTGCGTTCAAAGGTCTTCGAGCCGTTCTTCACCACCAAGCCGCAGGGCGAGGGCACCGGCCTTGGCCTGTCGATGACCTACGGCTTCGCGCGCCAGTCGGGCGGCAGCGCCCGCATCGCCAGCGAGCCGGGCGAGGGGACCGAGGTCGAACTGCTGTTGCCGGAAGGCCAGCAGCCGGCGGCAGAACCGCAGGCCGACCCGATCCAGATCCAGCGCGGCCATGCCGAGCGCATCCTGCTGGTGGACGACACCGATTCGGTGCGCATGATGGTGCGCGAGATGCTGGTCGAATCCGGCTACCAGGTGGTGGAGGCGATCAACGCCCAGCAGGCGCTGCTGGAACTGCATTCCACCCGCGAGGTGCACCTGCTGCTTTCCGACGTGGGCCTGCCCGGCATGAGTGGCCGGGAGCTGGCTGACGCGGCCCGGGTGCTGCGGCCGACGCTGCCGGTGCTGTTCATCACCGGCTACACCGAAAGCGCCGCGGTACGGGACGAGTTCCTCGGCGAAGGCATGTCGCTGCTGCCCAAGCCGTTCAGCGTCAATGAGCTGCTGCGCAGCGTGCGTGGGATGTTCGGCGCACCGTGACGGCGCCCCGGGTGGGGTATCCTGCGCGCCGTCCCACCTGACGCTGTGCCCATGGCTACCTCCTACCCGCTGCGCCAGCAATGGCTTGGCAACGTCCGCGGCGACCTGCTCTCCGGGACCGTCGTTGCGCTCGCCCTGATTCCCGAGGCGATCGCGTTTTCCATCATTGCCGGCGTCGACCCCAAGGTCGGCCTGTATGCCTCGTTCTGCATCGCGGTGGTCACCGCCATCGCCGGCGGACGACCGGGCATGATCTCGGCCGCCACCGGCGCAATGGCGCTGGTGATGGTCGACCTGGTCAAGGACCACGGCCTGCAGTACCTGCTTGCAGCGACGATCCTGGCCGGCCTGCTGCAGATCGTCGCCGGCGTGTTGAAACTGGGCGCGCTGATGCGCTTCGTCTCGCGCTCGGTGATCACCGGCTTCGTCAACGCGCTGGCGATCCTCATCTTCCTGGCGCAGATGCCGGAGCTGATCGGTCGCTCCTGGCACGTGTGGGCGGTATGCGCCGCCGGCCTGGCCATCATCTACCTGCTGCCGCGCGTGACCCGGGCGGTGCCGTCTGCGCTGGTGGCGATCGTGGTGCTGACCGCGTTGTCGATCGGTCTGCATTGGGACATCCGCACCGTGGGCGACATGGGCGCGCTGCCTGACAGCCTGCCGGTGTTCCTGTTCCCGGACGTGCCGTTGCGCTGGGAAACCCTGCAGATCCTGTTGCCGGTGTCGGCCACCCTGGCCGTGGTGGGCCTGCTCGAATCGATGATGACCGCGCAGATCGTCGAGGACATGACCGACACCCCGAGCCAGCGCAACCGCGAGTGTGCGGGGCAGGGCCTGGCCAACATCACCGCCGGGTTGTTCGGCGGCATGGGCGGCTGCGCGATGATCGGGCAGTCGGTGATCAACGTGTCGTCCGGGGGGCGTGGCCGACTGTCGTGCCTGGTCGCCGGCGTGCTGCTGTTGCTGCTGGTGGTCTATGGCGCACCGTGGGTACGGCAGATTCCGATGGCGGCGCTGGTGGCGGTGATGATCATGGTCAGCATCGGCACCTTCCATTGGCGTTCGTTCGCCGAGTTCCGGCTGCACCCGAAGAGTTCGTCGGTGGTGATGCTGGCGACGGTGGTGGTGACCGTGGCCACCCATGACCTGGCCAAGGGCGTGTTGACCGGCGTGCTGCTGTCGGCGCTGTTCTTCGCACGCAAGGTCGGCCGCCTGCTGGTGGTGGACGACAGCACCGACGCCGAAGGCGTGAGGACCTACCGCGTGCGCGGCCAGGTGTTCTTCGCCTCGGCCGGCCAGTTCGCCGAGAGCTTCGATTACCAGCAGGTGCCTGCACGGGTGGTCATCGACCTGACCGCTGCCCATTTCTGGGACCTCAGCGCGGTGGGCGCGCTGGAACGGGTGCTGCACAAGCAGCGCGCGCACGGCGCGCAGGTGGAGGTGGTAGGGCTCAACGCCGCCAGCCAGACGCTGATCGAGCGGGTGGGGCGTGCGCCGCAACCCGGCGTGCACTGACCTTCCCGCCGCGCGAAAAAAACCCGGTCATCGACCGGGTTTTTCCTTTTCAGTGCCGTGTGCGGATTACCAGCGCATGCCCTTGAACGGGTTCCAGCTGGTGTCGCCCTTCACCTGTTCCAGGTAGTAGTTGTAATTGGTGGTCAGCGCGATGAACAGCGACCACGCTGCGGCGAGGCCACGGCCGATCGGGTCGGGCAAGAAGGCCAGCACCACGCCCAGCACCAGGGTCAGGCCAAGGATGGTCAGTGCCTTGCGCCACATGCCCAGGATGAAAAGGTAGATGCAGCCGAAGAACAGGGCGAAGAAGTTGAAATTGACCTTGATCTTCTGGCCGAACGGCAGGGCCTTGTAGGCCGCCTTGAACGTCGGCGTGTTGGGTGCGCCGTGGGCGTTGAAGAAATCGAAACGGAACTGCCACTTGGGGCTGTGCGATGAGGCGATGTTGGAATCCATATCCACTTGCGAGTTGTGTAAACGGTTACATGATAGATGGACCGCATCGTTTTGCGCCAGTTTTCTGACGCTGCACGTGCGTTCCGTCCTGCCGTGCAGGTGCCGTCACACATTCGTCCGGGAATTGATATAGGGTTCGCATTCCGCGCGGCACGGGCCCCGCGGCGAACTGGAATGCAACGAGAAACTTCAGACCATGTCGAGTGTAGTGACGTCCCCCGAGCGGCCGGAAGCTGGCCCCCGCATCCTGCCCTGCCCGGTGGCTACCCAGGCGCAGCATCTGCTTGCGCACCTGCAGTTTTCCCATGTCGGTACGCGTGCGTTGGCACGTCCGCCGGTAGCGACCGACGTCGTCGCGGAGGCGACCCCGGCCTGAGCGACCGCGCCAGGCACGCCCTGCGCAGTATCGTGCCGGCAACGTTCGCGCCTGGCCTTGAAGCCGCTCCTCAATCCGCCTGTTCCCGCACCGACGGCAGTGCTGATGCTGAATAGGAAAGCCTTGTGCCGCAAGGGCTGCGCCCGCCTGTCCGGTCCAGGGAGCGACGGGCCTCCCCAGCGGTAGCTGAATGGGGGAGAATGCGGCGAAAGCCCCTTCGCACCCGGCTTACATTTGGCCCCCTATGCTGAGCCGCATTTTTCGCCTAATGCCGTGGAGAGTTCGTGGGTTCCGGTAGTCACACACATCAGCAGGGCGCCGCCCTTGGCCGCGCCGTGGCAGGACCCCATCGCGCCGCTGCGCGCGCCCGGATCAGGTTGATCCCGCACCCGCCGACCGCTGCCGGCGCGCAGGATAGCCGCGCATGAGTGTGCAGCACGTCAATGCCGCCCTGGATGCCGGTAGCTCGGTGCTGCCCGCGGAAACCCCGATGGGCATGCCGGAGCAGAGCTTCACCCAGGGCCGGCTGCAGGTGCCGCGGCAGCGCACCGCGCCGCGCATGATCGCGTTGCGGCGCTTCTATGTATTCGGCGGTACGGCGGCGATGACCGTGGCGGCCACCGCGATGATGTGGAAGGTGCTCGCGGTCAATGGGATCACCGTGCTCGAAGGCTGCCTGCTGGTGCTGTTCGTGGCGCTGTTCGCCTGGATCGCGCTGTCGTTCGCCGGTGCGCTGGCCGGCTTCCTTACCGCAGTATTCGACCGCGGCTACAAGCTCGGGATCGACCCGGACGAACCGCTGCCGCAGGTGCATACGCGTACCGCGCTGCTGATGCCCACCTACAACGAAGACCCGCGCCGGCTGCTGGCCGGCCTGCAGGCCATCTACGAGTCGGTGGCCAGTACCGGGCAGCTGGAACAGTTCGACTTCTTCGTGCTCAGCGACACCCGTCGCGACGATATCGGGGCGGCCGAAGAGCAGGCCTTCGCCGAGCTGTGCGATGCGGTACAGGGTCACGCACGGCTGTTCTACCGCCGTCGTGGCGACAACAGCGGGCGCAAGGCCGGCAACATCGCCGACTGGGTGCGCCGCTTCGGCGGCGGCTACCCGCAGATGCTGATCCTGGACGCCGACAGCCTGATGACCGGCGACACCATCGTGCGCCTGGTCGCCGGCATGGAGCACAACCCCGACGTGGGCCTGATCCAGACCCTGCCGGCGGTGATCGGCGGGCGCACCCTGTTCGCGCGCATGCAGCAGTTCGGCGGGCGCGTCTACGGCCCGGTGATCGGGCGCGGCGTGGCCTGGTGGCACGGCGCCGAAAGCAACTACTGGGGGCACAATGCGGTGATCCGCACCGAGGCCTTCGCCGAGAACGCCGGCCTGCCCCCGCTGCCGGGCCGGCAGCCGTTCGGCGGGCACGTGCTAAGCCACGATTTCGTCGAAGCGGCGCTGATGCGTCGCGGTGGCTGGGCCACGCACATGGTGCCGTACCTCAAGGGCAGCTATGAGGAAGGCCCGCCGACCCTGAGCGACATGCTGGTGCGCGACCGCCGCTGGTGCCAGGGCAACCTGCAGCACGCCAAAGTAGTGGGCTCGCGCGGGCTGCACTGGGTCAGCCGCATGCACATGATGATCGGCATCGGCCACTATTTCACCGCGCCGATGTGGGCGATGCTGATGTTGATCGGCATCGCCATCCCGCTGTTCCAGGGCGGCATCGACTTCAGCGAGGTGCTGCACCTGTCGCCCGGCGTGTACTGGCGCCAGCAGGACGAAACCCAGGTGATCCGCATGTTCGCGATCACCATGGCGGTGCTGTTGCTGCCCAAGGTGCTGGGCTATTTCGCCATGTTGATGGACCCGGTCGAACGCCGCGGCTGCGGCGGCGGCATCCGCGCGCTGCTGTCCATGCTGCTGGAAACCGTGCTGGCGGCGCTGATGGCACCGGTGGTGATGTACGTGCAGTCGCGTGGCGTGGCCGAAGTGCTGGCCGGCAAGGATTCGGGCTGGGATGCGCAGCAGCGTGACGACGGCGGCATTTCCTGGCCGGCGCTGATCAAGGGCTATGGTGGCCTGAGCGTGTTCGGCCTGTTCATGGGCGTGCTGGCCTATGCGGTGTCGCCCTCGCTGGCAGCCTGGATGGCGCCGGTGGTGGTGGGCATGGTGCTGGCGGTGCCGGTGGTGGCCTTGACCTCCGACCGACGCGCCGGCGAACTGCTGCACCGCCTGCGGCTGATGGAAATCCCGGAAGAGACCAGCCCGCCGACCATCCTGGTCCGCGCCGCGCAGCTGCGCCGCGCCGCCGCCGAGCGCGCCGGCCGCTGATCCGGCGCGCATCTCCCCCATAATGGCCCGGAATGATCTGGAGCCATACGATGTCGCAACCGCTGGAAACCGTCGTCAACGAAACCGCCGCCCACCCGCAGTGGGCCGTGATCTGGCTGCACGGCCTGGGCGCCGATGGCCATGACTTCGCGCCGATCGTGCCTGAGCTGCTGCGTCCGCACTGGCCGGCGATCCGCTTCGTGTTCCCGCATGCGCCGGTACAGCCGATCACCATCAACAACGGCGTGCGCATGCGCGCCTGGTACGACATCCTCGGCATGGACTTCCGCTCGCGTGCGGACAAGGTCGGCGTGACGGCGTCGGTGCAGGCGCTGGATGCGCTGGTCGAGGCCGAGATCGCCCGCGGCATTCCCGCCGAGCGCATCCTGCTGGCCGGTTTCTCGCAGGGCGGGGCGGTCATCCTGAGCGCGGCCCTGCGCTGGACCCGGCCGGTGGCCGGCCTGATTGCATTGTCCACCTACCTGCCGGACCTGCAGGCGGCGGCCGATGCGCGCGTGGTCGACGGTATCCGGCCGCCGGTGTTCATGGCCCATGGCCGGCAGGACCCGGTCATTCCATTGGCGGTGGCGGTGGATACCGCCGGGGTGCTGAACACCCTGGGCTTCCCGATCGAGTGGCACGAGTACCCGATGGCGCATGCCGTCTGCGCCGAGGAACTGCAGGCGCTGGGCGACTGGCTTGACGCACGCTTCGCCACCGCCTGAGTGATGAACGATCCGCGCCAACAGCCGTGGTTGCCGGAGCTGTGCCGCCTGCCGCGGCTGGGCGCGATGCTGGGCCTGGCCGAGCTGGTGGTGGTGGTGGTGGCGCTGGCACCGGATGGCAGCAGGCAATGGAGCGTGTCCGACTTCCTGTCCGCCAGCGGCCTGGCGCTGTGGCTGGCGCTGGCGGCGACGGTCAGCCTGTGTGCGGCGCGGCGGCTGCTGTCGCGCCTGCCTGAGGCGCTGGGTGCGGCGGTCGCCGTGGCGATGACCGCGCTGATCGCCGCGGTGTGTACCGGCATCGTGCACGCGTTGTATGCGGCACTGGGCATGCACGGTTTCGCGCAGGATGTCGGCTTCTGGCGCTTCACCCTGGGCTGCGCCACGGTCACCGCGTTGATCGCCGCGCTGGCGCTGCGCTATTTCTATGTCAGCGACCGCTGGACCTCGCAGACCGTGGCCAATGCCCGCGCGCAGGCCGATGCGCTGCAGGCACGGATCCGCCCGCATTTCCTGTTCAACAGCATGAACCTGATCGCCAGCCTGGTCCGGCGCGACCCGGAAGTGGCCGAGCGTGCGGTGCTCGACCTGTCCGACCTGTTCCGCGCCGCGCTGGGCGCGGGCGAAGGCGACTCCAGCCTGCAGGCAGAGTGCGAACTGGCCGAAGCGTATCTGTCCATTGAATCGCTGCGGCTGGGCGAGCGGCTGCAGGTGCAATGGCACCGCCAGGAGCCGTTGCCGCTGACCCTGCCGCTGCCCCGGCTGGTGCTGCAGCCGCTGGTGGAAAATGCGGTGCTGCACGGCATCTCGCGCCTGCCCGGCGGCGGCACGATCGACATTTCACTGGCCTGCGAAGGCAACCTGCTGCACATCCGGGTGCGCAATCCGGCGCCCGATCCCGAGGCACGCGCGTTGCCACTGATTCAAGGTGCCGGGCATGCGCAGCGCAACATCGCCCATCGCCTGGCCTGGCGCTTCGGGCCGGGCGCGCGGATGACGGGAGCATGGGCCGACGGCTACTATGCCTGCGACATCTTCGTGCCCGTCCAGTGAGGAAGCCTGCTTGAGAGTGGTCATCGCCGACGACGAACCGCTTGCCCGCGAGCGCCTGCGCAGCCTGCTGGCCGAGCAGCCCGGGGTGGTGGTGGTGGCCGAAGCCGAGAATGGCGAACAGGCCCTGCACGCCTGTGCCGAACTGCAACCGGACCTGGTGCTGCTGGACATCGCGATGCCGGGGCTGGACGGCCTCGAGGCGGCGCGCCACCTGGCTACCTTCGAACCGCGCCCCGCGGTGGTGTTCTGCACCGCGTACGACGCGCACGCGCTGTCGGCATTCGAGGCGGCGGCGATCGACTACCTGATGAAGCCGGTACGCAGCGAACGCCTGGCCGCTGCGCTGGAGCGCGCGCGCATGTTCCTCGCAGGCCGCAATGGCCAGCCTGCCGCACCCAGCCAGCAGGCACGCACGCTGCTGTGCGCGCGCCTGCGCGGAAGCCTGCGCTTGATTCCGATCGAGGACATCCATTACCTGCAAGCCGAGGAAAAGTACGTCGTGGTCCACCACGCACGCGGTGAGGACCTGATCGAAGAATCGCTGAAGTCGCTGGAGGAGGAGTTCGCCAACCGCTTCGTGCGCATCCATCGCAACTGCCTGGTCGCGCGCCACGAACTGGTGGAACTGCGACGCAATGGCGCGGGCCAGGTCCAGGCCGTGCTGCGCCATGGCAAGGCCCCGCTGGAGGTCAGCCGCCGCTGCGTGGCCAGCCTGAAGCAGGATCTGAAGCACCTGTAAGGCCCGCCACGACCAACGGTCGTGGCCTACCGGCCGCTTCGCCCGGCGTGGCGTATCCGCCGCTGCGATCGCCGCGCGGCGTGGGGCGGTAGGTCACGACCGTTGGTCGTGACGCTCCATCCGGCGATAATGGCGCATGGACACCCTGCGCATCGCCACCCGAAAGAGCCCGCTTGCCCTGTGGCAGAGCGAACACGTCGCTGATCGCCTGCGCCAGGCCCATCCCGGGCTGGACGTGGTGCTGGTGCCCATGAGCACGCGCGGCGACGAAGTACTGGACCGCTCGCTGGCCGCCATCGGCGGCAAAGGCCTGTTCCTGAAGGAGCTGGAGCTGGCCATGCTGCGCGGCGAGGCCGACTGCGCGGTGCATTCGCTCAAGGACGTGCCGATGGAACTGGATGCGCCGTTCGCACTGCCGGCCATGCTGACCCGGCACGACCCGGCCGATGGCTTCATCTCCAACCTTTACGCCTCGGTGGACGCGCTGCCGATCGGCGCGCGGGTGGGAACCTCGTCGCTGCGCCGCCAGGCCCAGCTGCGCGCGCTGCGCCCGGACCTGGAGCTGCAGGACCTGCGCGGCAACATCAACACGCGCCTGGCCAAGCTCGACAACGGCGGCTACGACGCCATCGTGCTGGCTGTGGCCGGGCTGGAGCGGTTGGGGCTGGGCCAGCGCATCGTGGCGCGCCTGACCGCGCCGGCGTGGCTGCCGGCACCGGCGCAGGGTGCGGTCACCGTCGAATGCAATGGCGACGACGCCCGGGTCATGGCGCTGTTCGCCGCGCTCGACGATGCGCGCACGCGCGCCTGCGTGGAAGCCGAGCGCGCCATGAACCGCGCGCTGCATGGCAGCTGCCACGTGCCGGTGGCCGGCTACGCGCAGTGGGAAGGGGAAAACCTGTACCTGCAGGGGCTGGTCGGCGGCGTCGCCGACGGTCGCCTGATCCGCGCCGAAGCGCGTGGTCCGGGACGTGATCCGGATGCGCTTGGAAAGGCGGTAGCACAGGGGCTGCTGGACGGCGGCGCCGGTGAGTTGCTCGCCGTCTGACGGGGCGTACCGACCAACGGTCGGTACCTACCGATTGAATTGCCGATCGGTACGGACCGTGTGCATTGCCGATCGGTGCGGACCGTCCGCGTTGCTGGTCGGTTCCGACCGTCCGCGTTGCTGGTAGGTGCCGACCGTTGGTCGGCACATGGTGCAGGAATTATTTGAACTTGTAGACCACGTTCATGGTGGTCAGGGTGTCGGTCTTGCGCTTGTCGTCGGCGACGTCGCTGTTGTAACGCGCCTGCCACGCGGCCTTCAGGGCCAGGTGCTCGTTCATGCTCACCGATACGCCGAGGTCGTTCTGCCCGAAGGTGTTGTACGACCCCGATTCCACCAGCAGGGTGTTGACCAGGTCGGTGTTGGGGGTGAGCGAGTACTTCACGTCGAACAGGCCGCGGCCGATCAGGCCGGTGCGGGTTTCGTCGTCTTCGGTGTTGTGCGTGCGGCGTACACCGGGGCCGATCTGCGCGTCCATGTAGAAGCGGTCGCGGTCCATCAACCGGGTGCCGTAACCCAGACCGAACGAGCTCTGGCGGTCATAGGTGGCGAAATCGTCGCGCTCGTAACGCACCGTGGCGGTGATCTGGCGGTGTTCGCCCAGCTGCAGCGCGCTGCCGGCGCTGCCGGTGTAACGGTTGGCGGTGGTGTTGCTGCGCTTGGTGACCGTGCCGTCCACATCGTTGGTTTCGGTGTATTCCGAACGCGAACGCAGGCCGAACAGGTCCATGCTGTGCACCCAGTCGTCATCGGTGTAACGCAGGCGCAGGCGGCCGTTGGCACTTTCGGTGTTGCTGTTGCCACGCGCCGACGCGAAGCCCAGTTCGCCGCCGCTGCCGCTCCACGGCGAGGTCATCGCAGCCGGATCGGTGGTGTCCTGGGCAAAGGCCACGGGGGCACTGAGCAGTAGGGAAGCAAGCAACGTCACGCGCAAAGACATCAACGGTTCTCCGGATCAGGCGGGGGAGGAGCAACGCGTGATGATACTTGATGCCTTCACGCCATTTTTCCTTTCCCGGTCCGTGCTTTAGGGTCGGTTTGGACTTTTCCCTGTTCAGGGGAGCTCGATCCGCAGCGTGTCGTCGTTGAAGCGGCTGTAATCCACCGTGACCGTGAAGGCCTGGCCCCGGGTCTGGCCCTGGCGTTCGATGCGTACCGGCAGCCCCTGCGGACCCACCCAGTACAGCAGCCCGTCCGGCGCGGCGCTGGCGTGGCGTACGCGGTAGCGGCGCGTGGATACGCCGCCGATGCGCTCCTCGCCAAGGTCCTCGACCTGCAGCTCGGCGGCCACCGCATCGGCAGGCAACGGGCTGCGCCACTGCGCGAGCAGGCCCGGCGGTACCGGTACCTGGCGGACTTCGCCGGCGCGCTGCAGGAAGAACGTGTCGCCGATGATGGTCTGCATGCCTTCGCCGGTCTGCAGCCGGTAGCGGTCCGGCGCTACGAAGTCCATCGCCGCTTCCAGCGTGCGCGGCCCGCGCATGTGCAGGGTGGCGTGGAAGCTGCGCAGCTGGCCAAAGCGCTGGCTGGCGGCCAGGACCGCCTGCGCTGCATCGCTGGCTGCCGGCACCGCCGGCGCCGTGGGCGTGGCCGGGGCGGGCGCGGGCGCTCGTCCGCACGCGGACAGCAGCAGGGACAGCAAGGCAACGGCAGGCAACAGGCGCATGGTGGGGGCAGCGGGGGCGGGCAGGGGCTTCACGATAGCGGAAGTTCGGATCGAGGCCGCCACAACGGCGGCGACTCGGACATAATCGGGTCATGGACCGATATGAACGTATCAATGCCCTGCATCGCCTGCTGAAGTCCGCCCGCTATCCGGTCACGGTGGCGACCCTGCAGGAAAAGCTGGCCTGTTCGCGCGCCACCGTCTACCGCGACCTGGCCTTCCTGCGCGACGCGCTGATGGCCCCGGTCGAGGGCGACGGCGAGGCCGGTTTCCGTTACCAGGACGACGAGAGCGCCCGTTTCGAATTGCCCGGCCTGTGGCTCAGCTCCGAGGAGCTGCACGCGTTGCTGGCCTCCCAGCACCTGCTGGCGCGCACCGGGGGCGGCGTGCTGTCCTCGGTGCTGGCACCGCTGCAGCAGCGCATCGAGGGGCTGCTGGCCGCGCAGGCCGGCGTGTCCAGCTGGCCGGTGGACCGGGTGCGGGTCATTCCGCACCGTGGCCGCAAATTCGACGAAGCCAGCTTCCGCGCGGTGGCCTCGGCGGTGCTGGAGCGGAAGCAGCTGGCCTTCGAGTACCGCGCCCGCTCCACCGACGAAGCGACAAAGCGCACGGTCTCGCCGCAGCGCATGACCCATTACCGCGACAACTGGTACCTGGATGCCTGGGACCACGGCCGCGAGGGCCTGCGCAGTTTCGCCGTGGACCGCATCTACAAGGCCCGCGTAGTCGACACCACCGCGCGCGATGTCGCCGACAGCGAACTGGACGAGCAGCTGGGCGCCAGTTACGGGATCTTCTCCGGCCCGCCCAAGGGCTGGGCGACGATCGTGTTCAGTGCCAAGGCCGCGCGCTGGGTGGCCGACGAGCATTGGCATTCCAGGCAGCAGGGGCGATTCCTGGCCGACGGCCGCTATGAGCTCAAGGTGCCTTACAGCGTCTCGCGCGAGCTGCTGATGGACGTGCTGCACTATGGTTCGGACGCGGAGATCATCGAGCCGGCCATGCTGCGCGAGCAGGCAAAGTCGCTGCTGGAGCTGGCGCTGACCAACTACGCCTGACCACGCGCCCGGCTGACGTCGGGCGTGGTCCGGGTATCCCGGGCAGCCACGCAGGGCGTGGCTCTACGGCATTCGGCACCAGCGTGGCTGGCCGGGATACCCGCCGTGCCGGGGCTTGCGGTATGGTTGGGGGCTGACGCAGCCCCTCGGATTCCGCCCCCATGAAAAAGTACCTGTTGCTCCCGCTGCTGGCCGCCTCGCTGGCGCTGGCCGCCTGCGGCAAGCCCGCCGCCGACTCCAGCCGACTGGTGGTCGCCGCCACCGCCGTGCCGCATGCCGAGATCCTGGCCGTGGTCAAGCCGATCCTTGAGAAGGAAGGGCTGGAGCTGGACGTGAAGGTGTTCAACGACTACGTGCAGCCCAACGACCAGCTGGTGCAGAAGCAGGTGGACGTGAACTACTTCCAGACCGAGCCCTACCTGGACGCCTACAACCGCGACCGCAAGACCGACCTGACCAAGGTCATCGGCGTGCATATCGAGCCGTTCGGCGCCTACTCGCGCCGTTTCAAGACGCTTGAAGAACTGCCCACCGGCGCCGACGTGGTGATTCCCAATGACCCGAGCAACAACAGCCGCGCGCTGATCCTGCTGCACAAGGCCGGCGTGCTCACGCTGAAGGACCCGAGCAACGCACTGGCCACCCAGCGCGACATCATCGCCAATCCGAAGCAGCTGAAGTTCCGCGAGCTCGATTCGGCGATGCTGCCGCGCGTGCTCGACCAGGTCGACCTGGCCCTGATCAATACCAACTACGCCCTCGACGCCGGCCTCAACCCGACCCAGGATGCGCTGGCGATCGAAAGCAAGGACTCGCCGTACGTGAACTTCCTGGTCGCGCGCCCGGACAACAAGGACGACCCGCGCGTACAGCAGCTGGCCAAGGCACTGACCAGCCCGGAAGTCAAAGCCTTCATCGCCGAGAAGTACAAAGGCGCCGTATTGCCGGCGTTCTGATTTGCACCCCGGTGTGAGCCGACCAACGGTCGGCTCCTACCACCTCTGGTAGGTACCGACCGTTGGTCGGTACGGTTCAGACGACCCGGAACCCCATCGTCGCTTCGACCGCTTGTTGCCAACCGGCGTACAGCGCCTCGCGCTGTTCCACCGCCATCTGGGGCACGAAACGCCGATCCACCGCCCACTGCTCGGCGATCTCCGCACGGCTGGCCCAGAACCCGGTGGCCAGCCCGGCCAGGTAGGCGGCGCCCAGTGCAGTGGTTTCGGCCACCTGCGGCCGCAGCACCGGCACCCCGAGCAGGTCGCTCTGGAACTGGGCCATGAAATCGTTGGCGATCGCGCCGCCATCGGCACGCAGTTCGGTCAGCGCGATGCCGGCGTCGGCCTGCATCGCGGCCAGCACGTCACGGGTCTGGTAGGCCATCGACTCTACCGCCGCGCGGATGAAATGCTCCTTGGTGGTGCCGCGGCTGAGGCCGAACACCGCCCCGCGCACGTCACTGCGCCAGTAGGGCGCACCCAGGCCGACGAAGGCCGGCACCATGTACACCCCGCCGTTGTCCGGCGCCCGTTCCGCGTAGGCCTGGCAGTCGCTGGACTTGCCGAACATGCGCAGGCCGTCGCGCAGCCACTGCACCACCGAGCCGGCCACGAAGATCGAGCCCTCCAGCGCGTACTCCACGCCGCCGTCGATGCCCCAGGCGATCGTGGTGAGCAGCCCGTTGCTGGATTCCACCGCGCGCGCGCCGGTGTGCATCAGCATGAAGCAGCCGGTGCCATAGGTGTTCTTGACCATGCCCGGTGCGAAGCAGGCCTGGCCGAACAGCGCCGCCTGCTGGTCGCCGGCGATCCCGGCAATGGGGATGTGCTGGTCGAAGAAGAACTGCGCGCGCGTGGTGCCGTACACCTCGCTGGAACTGCGTACGTCCGGCAGCATGGCGCGCGGGATGTCCAGCAACGCCAGCAGGTCATCGTCCCAGGCCAGGGTGTGGATGTTGAACAGCAGCGTGCGCGCGGCGTTGCTGTAGTCGGTTACGTGCGCGGCACCGCCGGTGAGGTTCCACACCAGCCAGCTGTCGATGGTGCCGAACAGCAGTTCGCCGCGCTCGGCGCGGGCCTGTGCGCCGTCCACGTGGTCGAGGATCCAGCGGATCTTGGTCGCCGAAAAATAGGCATCCACCAGCAGCCCGGTGCGTGCACGGATCAACGGTTCGTGGCCGTCGGCCTTGAGCCGTTCGCAGATCGCCTGGCTCTGCCGCGACTGCCAGACCACTGCGTTGTGGATCGGTTGCCCGGTGGCCTTGTCCCAGACCACGGTGGTTTCGCGCTGGTTGGTGATGCCGATCGCCGCGATCTGGCGCGGGTCGACCTGCTCGCGGTTGAGCAGTTCGGTCAGCGTGGTGTAGACGCTGGTCAGGATCTCGCGCGGATCGTGCTCGACCCAGCCCGGCTGCGGGAAGTGCTGGCTGAACTCGCGCTGGGCCACGCCGGCAACGCGCCCCGCACGGTCGAACAGCATCGCGCGCGAGCTGGTGGTGCCCTGGTCGATGGCGAGTACGAACTTTTTTTCCATGCAGACACCCCGACGGCGATGACCGTTGGAGGATAGCGTAGTGGCGGCCGCTGGCCGGTGGTCGGCACTACGGGTTCGTGGCGGGTGCCTGGGCCGGTGCCAGCGGCGTTGCCAGGTACGTTGCCAGCCGCGCCTGCTGCGCCGCGTCCAGGCGCAGACCGGAATGGGTGCGGCGCCACAGCACATCCTCCGCACACGTGGCCCATTCGTGTTCGACCAGGTAATCAACCTCGCGCGCGTACAGGCCCGCCCCGAAGTGCATGCCCAGCGCGTCAACGGTCTGCGCATCGTCCAGCACCGCGCGCGTGCGCGTGCCATGGCGACGGGCCAGCCCGTGCAGCAGCGCTTCGGGAAGCTGCGGGTAGCAGGCCTGCAAGGCCGGCAACAGCGCGTTGACGCCGCCACCATCGCCGCCCGGCAACGGCGGCCCGGACGCCGTCCAGGCCGGCTCGCTGCGCCCCAGCGCGGCGCCCAGCTGGTCCACCGCCTCCTCGGCCAGGGTGCGGCAGGTAGTCAGCTTGCCGCCCAGCACGCTCAGCATCAGCGCGTCCTGCCGGTCCAGGTGCAGGCGGTAGTCGCGGGTGACCCTGGCCGCATCCAGGTGGTGGTCGGCCAGCAACGGGCGCACGCCGCTGTACTGCCACACGACATGTTCGGGCTGCACCGGGCTGCGCAGCCACGCATTGACCGCCGCGCACAGGTACGCCACTTCCGTTGGCGCGGCGCGCACCTGGGCGGGGTCGCCGTCGTAGTCCACGTCGGTAGTCCCGATAAGGCTGTAGTCCTGCTCGAACGGAATCACGAACACCACGCGCTGGTCCGGCTGCTGCAGCAGGTAAGCGCTGTCGTGCGCATACAGGCGCGGCACCACGATGTGGCTGCCCTGGACCAGGCGCAGGCCGATCGGTGCATCCATGCCGGCGCGCTCCAGCAGGTTGCCGGCCCAGGGGCCGGTGGCGTTGACCACGGCACGCACGCGCAGACGCTGGATGCTGCCGTCGGGCCGGCGCAGCACCGCCAGCCAGTGATCGCGGTGGCGGATCAGCTGCTCGCAGCGCGTGCGCACCTGGATCTCGGCGCCGCGCTCGCGCGCATCCATCGCCGTGGCGATCACCAGGCGCGCGTCGTCCACGCGCGCATCGGAATAGCTGAAGGCGGTGCGCAGGCGCGGCTGCAGCACATCGCCGCGCGGGTCGCGGCGCAGGTCCACGCGCCGCGCGTGCGGAAACCCCGCGCCGGTGTCGGCCAGGTGGTCGTACAGCCACAGCCCCGCGCGCAGCATCCAGGCCGGGCGCAGGTGCCGTGCATGCGGCAGCAGGAACGAGGTCGGAGTGACCAGGTGCGGGGCCAGGCGCTGCAGCACGCTGCGTTCGCGCAGCGCCTTGCGCACCAGCGTGAGGTGGCCGAACTGCAGGTACCGCAGCCCGCCATGGATCAGTTTGGTGCTGGCGCTGGAGGTATGCGCGGCCAGGTCGTCCTGTTCGCACAGGAGCACCGACCAGCCGCGCCCGGCCGCATCGCGGGCGATGGCCACGCCATTGATGCCGCCGCCCACCACCAGGACATCCCGGATGTCGTCCATCGTCCGTTCCCCTTGCGCCCGACTGGAGTATCAGCAGACCGGTGGCAAGGCCGAATGAAAAGGCCGGAAACGACAACGGGCCCCGTGAGGGGGCCCGTTGCAGGTACAGCGGCACTACCGGTCAGGCGATACCTATCAGAAGCGGGCGCCGATGCCGAAGCCCACGGTCCACGGGTCCAGCTTCGCTTCATCGCCGGTGCCATTGCCGTTGACGGTCAGCTCCGGACGCGAATGCATGTAGCGCGCATCGGCACGGGCGAACCAGGTGCTGTTGATGTTCATGTCCACGCCGACAGTGCCGATGGCGCCCTTGGCGGTCTCCAGCCCGATGTGGCCGACATCGCTGGCCAGGTCTTCGTTGCTGAAGTTCGACTCGTAGTAGCCCACGCCCACGAACGGGCGGAACACGTTGTCGGCCTGGCCGAAGTGATACTGGCCGCTCAGCGCGATCGGCTGCTGTTCAACCGTACCCAGCTTGGCGTTGTTGGCACCGCGCACGCGGTGGTCGAACTTGTCGGCTGCGCCCCACAGTTCCACGGCCCAGTTGTCGTTGATGTAGTAGCTGAAGCTCAGCGTCGGCGCCGGGCCACCATCGACCTTGTCGATGCCTTCCAGCGGATCGTTCTTCGGCTGCAGCAGCGCAACGCCGCCGACAACGGCGAAATGCTTGCCCGACGCGGTGTCGGTGGTGCTGTCCTGCGCGAAGGCGGCAGGCGCGAAGGCAAGGGCAGTCAGGGTAGCCAGGGTCAGGGTGCGGATGGAGCGCATGGGGGAATCTCCTCAGGTATTTTTTTGTTCTGGGCCCCCTTTGCAGCGGGGCGAGGCAAACGTAGTCCCCACAACATGAATCGAATCCGACGCACGTTAAATTTTAGTTTGTTCCGTTCAGCCACCAGCGCGAAATCGTTGTCACAGCAGGCGATCATGCGGGACATGACATTCATGCATCTGGTGGCAGCGTGACGAACGCAGTGCATTGCATCGGCCTGCCTGCGCAGGTGAACGCGGAGTGCCGCGTACTCGTGCTGGGTTCCATGCCGGGCGTGGCATCGCTGCAGGCCGCGCGGTACTACGCGCATCCGCGCAATCGTTTCTGGCCGTTGATGGCGGCGCTCACCGGTATCGATGCCGGCCTGCCTTACGCCGCGCGCGTGTGCGCCTTGCAGGCGGAGGGCGTGGGTTTGTGGGATGTGATCGGTGCCTGCGACCGGCGCGGCAGCCTGGACACTGCGATCGTGCGCGGCAGCGAGGTTCCCAATGCACTGCCGGCGCTGATCGCGCAGTTGCCACGACTGCAGGCCGTAGCCTGCAACGGTGGCACCGCGTACACCGCGTTCGTGCGTTTCATCCATCCGCAGCTGGACCCCCGCGCCGCATCGCTGCCGGTGTGGTCGCTGCCCTCGACCAGTCCGGCCAACGCCGCCTGGCCGCTGTCGCGCCTGCAGGCGGCGTGGCAGCCGCTGGCCGACGTGGTGGCGGGCTGAGCGGGACCACGGCGGGACAATACGGTACCGACTGGTGATGGCCGCAACAGGCTGTCCCGGGACAGGGGCATTGAAAATTGCCCAAGCCGGTTGGCGCAGGAGCCGCATGCCCCCACAATAGGCGATTCCCTACACCAGATTGCCGGAGTTATCCCCATGGCCGAAATCAAGGAAGCACTTGTCCCCGATATCGGTGACTACAGCGATATCCCGGTAATCGAGGTGCTCGTCGCCGTGGGTGACACGGTCAAGAAGGACCAGGGCCTGGTCACGCTCGAGTCGGACAAGGCCACCATGGAAGTGCCGTCCTCGGTTGCCGGCGTGGTCAAGGAAATCAAGGTCAAGGTCGGTGATAACCTGTCCGAGGGCAAGGTCGTGGCGCTGATCGAAGTGGCCGACGCGGCCGCCGCGCCGGCGCCGGCGGCTGCGCCGGCGCCCGCCGCCGCGCCGGCCAATTCCGCTGCCGCAGCGGCCCCCGCCCCGGCCACCCAGAGCGCGCCTGCCGCTGCTCCGGCTGCAGGCGGCGGTACTGTCGAAGCCACCGTGCCGGACATTGGCGACTACACCGACATCCCGGTGATCGAAGTGCTGGTCGCCGTGGGCGACACGGTCAAGAAGGACCAGGGCCTGGTCACGCTCGAATCGGACAAGGCCACCATGGAAGTGCCGTCCTCGGTCGCCGGCGTGGTCAAGGAAATCAAGGTCAAGGTCGGCGACACCCTGTCGCAGGGCAAGGTGGTCGCCATCATCGAAGCCGAGGGCGCTGCCGCCCCGGCGCCGACCCAGGCCGCCGCTGCCGCCGCCCCGCCCGCTGCCGAGACCGGCACCAAGGTGGAACCGGTCGCCGTGCCGGCCGAGCCGGACAAGCTGGCGGCGCGCGAGATGGCCAGCGCCCCCTCGGCAGGTGCCCCGAGCAGCCCGCCGGTGCAGTTCAACGCCGACAGCGTGCTGCCGTCGAAGGTGCCCTATGCCACCCCGGCAGTGCGCGTGTTCGCCCGCGAGCTGGGCGTGGACCTCAACCAGCTGACCGGTACCGAGAAGGGTGGCCGCATCACCAAGGCCGACGTGCAGAAGTTCGTCAAGTCGGCGCTGACCGGGGGTGGCACTGCCGCTGCCGGTGGGCCGGTCGCCGCTGGTGGTGGGCTCAACCTGCTGCCGTGGCCGAAGGTCGACTTCAGCAAGTTCGGTGAGGTCGAGACCCAGCCGCTGTCGCGCATCAAGAAGATCTCGGGCGCCAACCTGGCACGCAACTGGGCGATGATTCCGCACGTCACCCAGTTCGAGCAGGCCGACATCACCGACCTGGAAGGCCTGCGCGTGGCGCTGAACAAGGAGAACGAGAA
>Ga0213825_1000129_pt1 | contig 60502 bp, 46 predicted proteins | sample MC6MC0900MG_FD_179896 | JGI IMG/M metagenome (GOLD analysis project Ga0213825, IMG submission 179896) | Enriched soil aggregate microbial communities from Iowa State University, Ames, United States - MC6-MC0900-MG | ecosystem: Environmental > Terrestrial > Soil > Unclassified | place: USA: Iowa...
TCTCATGGAGCTCATGGCAAAGGACTTGGTATTCACATACCACTTCTGTATCAGGAATATAGTGGCTGTCACCACCACCATGATGGTAGCCATGCAGGCCGCAAAGTTCGCGGATCCGCCTGTCTCTCCTACGAATTCTGAGTAAACCAGGGTGGGCATGACACGGTAGCCCTCACCGATTAAGGCCGGAGTACCAAAGTCCGCCATACAGTTCATAAATACCAGCAGGGCAGCTGCTATCAGGGTAGGAGTCACCAGGGGCATGATAACGGTAAATACTTTCCGAAGTCCGCCGCACCCAAGGCTCTCAGCCGCTTCAGACAGGGCAACGTCAATCTTTTTAAGAGCTCCCGATACATACATGTAGATAAATGGATATAGCTTTAAGGCAAATACCAGAAGCATACCCCCAAAACCATAAATGGATGGCATATGGATTCCCATACCCTTTAAAAACTGGGTCACGGTACCGCTCCTTCCCAGAAGGAGTATCCAGGAATAAGCACCGATAAAGTTAGGACTCATCATGGAAATGATAAAGAGGATCTCCAGAATCCCTTTTCCCTTTATCTTGTAAAATGACATAAAGTAAGCCAGAGGTACACCCAGTAGAATTGCCACAAGCGTCACACTGATCGTCAGCTTAAATGAGTTTAACAGTGCGCTCTTATAATATTTCTTTGAAAAAAATCTGGCATAATTATCCATAGTCCAGATACCAGTCTCCGTATCCTTAAAACCGCTTAGGAAAAGGCTTATCAGCGGATACAAAAGGAATATGGCAAACAGTGCGAGAATGACTACAGTCACAATGGTCCAAAAATCCCATCTGATTTTTTTATTCGTCATATTTCTTCACATCCTTTATCAGACTCCGTTCCAGGTCTTCGGTAAATACATTGATTTTGTTGGGGTTAGGCCTTAAGCGAATCTTCTCTCCCACGCTGAATATACGGTCCACGTGGCCCAGATCCTGGGAGTATTCAATGCTGGGCTGGTTATCCAGCACCATGCCGTCGGGGAAACGAAGGAAATAGTTGGTGTACTTCCCAAGGAAGGTCCTGCTGATGATCTCACACTCCAATCCCTCCTCGTTTAAGGAAAATTCCTCAGGACGCACAGATATCACTGCCTTCTGCCCTTCTGTAACCGTGTCTACAAGGCTAGGCATGGACACCTGATATCCATTGCTGAACATCACAGTCGGAACGTCTCCCTGCTTCCTTATGGTACCAAAGAACAAGTTGGAATGTCCGATGAAGGTGGATACAAATGCATTGTAAGGCCGGGCGTAGATGTCCTGGGGAGAGCCAATCTGCTGGATGATTCCCTGCTTCATAACTGCAATCCGGTCTGATATGGCTAAAGCTTCCTCCTGGTCATGGGTTACATACACGGTGGTAATACCCACCTGCTTCTGCACATCACGTATGGCACTTCGCATCTCAATACGAAGTTTTGCGTCCAGGTTTGACAGTGGCTCATCCATGAGAAGTACCTGGGGGTGGATAACGATTGCCCTGGCCAGAGCCACCCTCTGCTGCTGTCCTCCTGACAGACGCTCCGGCAGACGATCCTGGTACTCGTCAATCTTAACCACTTTAAGGATTTCATCAATTCTGTCTTTCATCTGGTCCTTTGGTACCTTGCGGATCTTTAAGCCATACTCCACGTTCTGCCTGACCGTCAGATGCGGGAAAATGGCATAGCTCTGGAATACCATACCGATATTCCTTTTCTGGGCGGGAATGTCATTTATGACCTTTTCATCAAACGTTATGGTTCCCCCTTCAATGCTGTTAAAGCCCGCTATCATACGCAGCAGCGTTGTCTTACCACAACCGGAAGGCCCAAGGAGCGTAAAGAACTCTCCATTTTTAATATAGGCGGATAAGTCCGGTATGATGGTCAGATCTCCATATTTTTTCACTACATTGCCGATTCCGATTGAAACACTCATACGTTTCCCTCAATTCCTCTAAAATGAAGAGGGGTGACATATGAAGCCACCCCCCGGTGTATATAGTCCAGTGCTGTTGGTATCATATATCCGGTACGCCCTTACTCTGTAAACATCTCCTTGAACTCATTTAACCACTCAGACTTGTGAGCTGCTGTATCGGTCTCATCATCCTGGATTACCTTGATCTGATCCATGGGAACCATGGCATCTCCTGCCTCCACGTCCTTTCGGATGGTCCTTCTGTACTGAGTATTGTTCATGAATTCCTGTACTTCCTTGCTGGTAAGCCAGTCTATGAATATCTGAGCATTTTTCTCATTCTGGCAGCCCTTGATGATATAAACGCCATCACCCCGGAAGATAACGCCCTCGTTCATGTAAACAGTCTTCACAGGGGAACCCGCACCTACATACTGCGCAGAACCCTGTTCAAAGGTAAGGCCTACCGTGTACTCTCCATCTGCAACGCCCTTATATACTGCAGAGGAGCCTCCTAAAAGCTTGCCGTCCAGCTGTGCACAGAATTGTTTTACATAATCCCAGCCATTGTCCGGGTCGTTGCCGCCCATGGCATAAAGCATATTTACCAGATGTTCAAAAGAGGAGGATGAAGCTGCCGGATCTGCAAATGCAATCTTGCCCTTTAACTCAGGATTCAGCAAGTCTTCGTATCCCTCAATCTTGATATCTCCAATCAGATCTGTGTTTACCATGATAACAGATGGGATGGTATCAAAACGTGTCATATTGCCCTCTGTGTTCTTGTACTCATCATAGAAAGCGTCCTCATTGACGGTTATGTAATCGGCAAAATATTCGCTCTTATTCTTCACAGTGCCAATGGTTCCTGACCAGAGGATATCTGCCTGTGGTTTGTCTGCCTCCGTCTGGATACGCTTTAATGCGTCTCCTGTCCCCATAGCCAGACACTCTGCATCAATACCGGTATCTTCCTCAAACATAGCCAGCATGGAGTCGATCATGGACTCGGTAAGAGGGCTGTAGATAATCAGCTTCTCATTTGAGGCTGCTGCACTCTCCTCTTTCTTAGCCTCCGTGCCTGCCTCTGTCTTTGGCCCCTGCGTGTCCGCATTTTTCTCCGACACTGGACTGGAACCTCCAGAACATCCTGCCAGGCTTGCCACTACTGCCGCTGCGCATAATATTGAAATCATTCTTTTTTTCATTTCCATTATCCTCCTTTAGTTGTACTGCTTTGCCTATGTTTCCGAAACTGCAGAAAGAGCAGGCGGCTGCCTTTTTCAAATCTTCGATTCTTCAGGTCACCCTGACGAAGTCCCCTTCCTTCTCATCACCAAGGTCTACCACCATATCCAGTGCGCCCGCCTGCCCTCTGCGTTTGAAATATCTGTAAAATTATTATATTATCTCATTTCTTACGGAGCAATCCATTATTCTGGCAAACTGTCCAATATTCTGAACACATATTTCATTTCATTGTAATATTTATATAACTTTAATGCCTTTATGGTCCATTTTAGGGCATAAAAAGACCCCTTTTCTCCTTTTCCATAGATTGATTAACTCTTCTGATTCCACGCTTTTTTCAATATAATCCTTTATCTTAGAATATCTTATTATATGTACCGCCTTTTTACCTGCTTTATTTCCCAAGGTCAAAGACTTGCCCCTTTAAAATACCTTGGATTTTTTTTGATGCCCATGCTATACTTTTATAGTAGGAAATGAATGACCGGTTTGAGGACAAAGATATGATTAAAATCGCTATTGTAGAAGATGAAATGGAATATGTGGAAACGCTGAAAGGCTACCTTGCCCGGTACGAAGAAGATCATTCCGTCAGCTTTCAGCTTCAGGCTTTTACCGACGGTCTTGATATTGTATCGGACTATACTGCCAGCTATGATATCATTTTGCTGGACATTCAGATGAAATATTTAAACGGCATGAAAACGGCACAAAAGATCAGGGAGCTTGATGAGGATGTGATCTTCATTTTTATTACCTCCTCCTCCCAGTTTGCAGTAGAGGGATACACGGTAGACGCTCTGGGCTATATATTAAAACCAGTGCCCTATCTTTCCTTTTCACAAATACTAAATAAAGCTGTGGGCAGAATCCAGAAACGGCAGGCAATACACTATATCAATATAGACAGGCCCGAAGGTACCATGCGGATGAGCACGGACTCCGTCTATTATATCGAAAGCCAGCTGCACCATGTCCTCATCCATACGGACAAAGGGAATTTTGTGGCTTCCGGGCCCATGAAACGGTTGGAAGAGAATTTAAAGACCTTTGGTTTTGCCAAGTGCCACAATGCCTATCTGGTTAATTTAAAACACGTGACCGGCTGCCTGCCTAGCGATGTACTGCTGTTTTCAGGCGAACAGATTCCCGTTAGCCGGAGCCGGAAAAAATCATTTATGGAATGCCTGGCTGAATATATGGGAGGTTAAACCGATGAACTTTGGCGAACTTATGAATACGCCCCGCCCCTTTACCGCTCTAGCCGAATGGTGTGCCTGCATAATCTACATTCTTATGCTTCGAAGAAGGCTTAAGGGACTCAACCTGGCCGTTTCTTTTGTGGGCATGCTTGGCTTGTTTTTTCTTCTCCACATGATTGCCGGCATTCTTCCGCTGTATCTATGGTTTCCAGGGATGATCGCCGCCATTTTACTGATGTATTTTTCCATCTATGCCTCTTGCCGGATCTCTCCTTATGACGCCGGATTCCTTTGTGTCCGCGCTTTTGTTCTGGCGGAGTTTACTGCCTCTTTCCAGTGGCAGCTGTATGTATGGTGGGCGCTCAGCTTCGGACGGGTGAGCAGGGCCCTTTCCATCCTGATCATGGCAATTTCCTATGGGTGCATTTATACGGTATATTATTTTCTGGAAAAAGAGCACATTCCACAGGCAGAGGGAATGGAAGTGGAACGGAAGGAGCTTGTCGGCGCTGTTTTTATTGCACTGGGTGCCTTTTTAATCAGCAATATCAGCTTTGTCATGCCTAATACCCCCTTTTCCAGTGCCACCAGTTCTCTACTCTATGTAAGGACCCTGGTGGATTTCGGAGGACTCCTGATGCTTTTCGCCCAGCAAAACAGAAGAAAAGAACTGCAGGTCCGCAGCGAAAATCATGCAATGAACGGGGTCTTACAGCGTCAATACGATCAGTACCGCATGGCCATTGACAATATGGAACTATTAAGACGGGAATTCCATGATCTGAAACATTACATGATTGCGATCCGGGCGGAAAAGAATCCGGAAAAGCGGGAGCAATACCTATCTGAAATGGAAAAAGCCATTCTCACCCAGGAGGCTATGGCAAATACGGGGAATCAGGTATTAGATGTGGTACTGACCACCAAAAGTACCTACTGCACCCAAAACAAAATCACCTTAGCCTGCATGGCCGATGGAAAACTGATTTCCTTTCTCCATGTAAAAGACATCTGTTCCATCTTTGGAAATGCTCTGGATAATGCCATTGAATGCGTTTCACAGTTTGAGGATCCGGAAAAAAGGCTGATCAATCTCTCCATATTTAAACGAAACCACTTTTTAATGATCCAGTGTGAAAATTATTTGGAAAACCAGCTGGCCATGGTGAACGGATGCTTTCCTCCCACTACGAAAAGTAATAAGCTGTATCATGGGTACGGTTTAAAAAGCATTCAGGCCGCAGTGGAAAAATATGGCGGTTCAATGACCATTTCTTCCAGAGATAACTGGTTCTGCCTTCAGCTCCTCATACCGATCCAGGATGAGACATTGGCCGTCCGTGAATAAGCGTAAATAGCTTTCGCACTGCCATGCCTCTACAAAGCAGCATAAACAGAGGAAAACATAATAAAATCAGGCAGCCCGTATGAACTAAATTCATTCGGGCTGCCTAATTTTATTAATGCATTTACAACTCTTTTACGGGTTCCGCCTATTTATCATTGTTTTTAAAAATGACTTTAAAGATGGGGAAGAACACCCAGAAGGAAATAGCAGAATTGATCAGCATGGTGATTACATCTGCAATGGTCTCTCCCCCTCCGCCCAGGTTTAAGCCGTTCATGAACAGATGATAGACAGGGGCCTTATAAAGGCCCTGCAGAGCGGCTGCACCAATGGTGATGATGATATAGGCGATCACATACCACATCGCTGCCTTTGCTGCGCTGTTATTGGCTTTAAAGGTAACATTCCTCTGAAGAAAAAAGTTGATGACCTGAGCGATTCCCATGGTAATTTCCACTGCCAGAAAATACGCAAGTCCTCCGCCCCCGCCGGCGGAAAGTGCACCCGCTCCGTAATTAAATATATAATAGGGCGTGCCGTCCAGATTGGAGCCAACATGCCATATCTGGAAGTTTGTATCCACCAGGGAAGTCATTCCGAAAATATTTCGGAAAACCGGCATTAAAATCATCTGCAATACCGTAACTCCGTTGGACACGAGAAAAAATATTAAAAATTGTGCTAACGTCGGATGGTTACCCGCAAAGGCCTTCCATCCAGCTTTTATTCGTGACAGCATGTGCTCCCTCCCTTCTATTTACCGGAGAGCTTTTTCTCATAAGCTCTGTTTGCTTTTGCATTGGCAAAATACCCGCCGATGATTCGTCTCATTCCGCGGAAAAAATGGCCGTTCACTGCCAAAACCATCCCCTCCGCCATATCCATGCTGACTGCTCCTCCGGTCATCTTGGCGATTCCGCGGAACGGCATGTTATAAATGAATAAGAGGTTTAAATCCGGCTTTCCCTTTTCTTCGCTCTTGTTTTTCAAGCCTGTCAGAATCCGCCAGACCAGTCTGGCCAAGGGGCTTTTGGCATAATACATCTGGCATAGCGCATCATTTATGCTCAAATCTCCAGACCACTTTCCTTCGGGAACCGGATGCCCTAAAAGAGTTTCAAATTCTTTCTCAGGCACCTGACTGATCCTGCCGGTATAGTAAGATTTAAGGGTTTCCGCCTTATAAGGCCAATCTTCCGTGGTCCCTTCCCGGGTCACTGTCTGAAGCAGCCTGATATCTGCTACATTTGCGCCGATGAAGATGGAATAAACGCCGCCCTCCACCTCAAAACGGTTTGTCAGCCTGTTCCAGTACCGGAAGGTCTTATCATCAAAGGGGATGGAGATTACTTTACTTTCCCCCGCCTTTAAGAATACTTTTTTAAAGCCCTTCAGCTCTTTTTCAGGCCGGAATATCCTGCCCTTAGGTCCTCCCACATAAAGCTGGACAACTTCCTTACCATCAGCTCTTCCCGTGTTCGTCAGGGTAAAACGGACTTCATTCTCCAATACTTCAAGGTTCTTATAGGAAAATGTGGTATAGGAGAGCCCATAGCCAAAAGGATACTGCACCTTTACCTTTACGGTATCATAATATCGGTAACCCACATAAATGCCCTCCCGGTACTGGGAGCAGCGCTCTGCTCCGGGAAAATACCGGTAAGCCGGAGTGTCCTCATACCGCAGGGGATAAGTCTCGCTCAGCCGGCCGGAAGGATTCACTTCTCCGGTTATTACGCGAAGCATGGCGGACGGTCCGGCTTCTCCCCCTAAATAACCGTGGAGGAGGGATTTGCAGCATTCCTGCCACGGCATTTCTATGGCAGAACCTGCACTTAAGATTCCAACTACATTAGGGTTTACCTCTGACAACGCAGTGAGCAGGCTGATCTGGTTCTGGGGGATTCCCATATGGATTCGGTCCATCCCCTCTGATTCACTGATTTCATCAAGTCCAAAGCAGTATAGCACCACATCGGCCTGGGCAGCTAGCTTTAAAGCCTCATCTCTTAGGGTCACATCAGTCTTTCCACCACGGGAATAACCTCTGGCACAGCCGGCCACATTCAAAGGATAAGCCTTTATCATCTCCTCCATATTCTCCACCCTGATAGGGTTTACCAGGGAAGATCCTGCCCCCTGATAACGGGGGGTGAAGGCAAAGTCACCGATTAATGCCACTTTGCAGCGCGGTTTTAACGGAAGAAGTTCATCCTCGTTCTTTAACAGTACAATGCTCTCCTCTTCCGCCTTTTGCGCCAGCTTGTGATGCCCTTCCTTATCAAAGGATTTCCCCTTGTTTTCCCGGTTCCCGGTAAGATCAAGCACCGCCTCCAGCAAATCGTCGACGTTAGTCTCCAGCGCTTCCATGGAAAGGCTGCCATTTTCTACTGCTTCGATCAGTTCTCTGGCAGAATGAAGGCCGGGGGAAGGCATTTCCAGGTTAGACCCTGCTGCCACTCCCTTCACATGGTCGTTGGAACCGCCCCAATCAGTGATGACGATGCCGTCAAATCCCCACTCTCCCCGCAGAATATCCTTTAGAAGATGCTCATTTTCATTGGCATAAACACCGTTGACCTCATTGTAGCTGGTCATAATGGATCTTGCCCCGCCCTCTTTCACCGCAATTTCAAAGCCTTCCAGATAAATCTCTCTTAAGGTCCTTTCATCCACCACGGAATTCATGGCCATACGGCGCAGCTCCTGGCTGTTGACTGCAAAATGCTTGGGGCATGCATACACTCCCTGGCTCTGAATGCCCTTTATATAGGCTGCCGCCAGTTTTCCGGACAAGTAAGGATCTTCGGAAAAGTATTCAAAATTCCTTCCGCAAAGGGGGCTTCTCTTAATATTAAGGCCGGGCCCCAACAGGACATTCACGTCCAGGGCAGAGGCTTCCTCTCCCAGAGCTTCCCCGATCTCACGGCAAAGGTCCATATCCCAGCTATTGGAGATGGACGCTGCCGTAGGAAAGCAGGTGGATGGAAGGGAAGCATTTAATCCCAGATGATCCCCTTCCCTTGCCTGTTTCCGGATTCCATGCGGGCCATCAGCGCAGAATATGGAAGGGATCCCCAGCCGGTCGATGTTCCGGGACTGCCATACATTCTTGCCGCTTAAAATGGACGCCTTTTCTTCTATTGTCATCTTTTCAATGATATCAGTATGTTTCATGTCATGTTCCTCCGGACATTAGATGAGTTTTCCCCCTCTGCGGCTGCTGCCTATGATTCCCGTTTCTTTTTATAGACATTGATGATTTTTACCTCCAAAGCTATAAATCCTGCTGCCAGAATCACATCAGCCACGATGGCTGCGATCTGCCATGGAAGCATTCCGCCCTTTGCATTATTTCCTTCGTAGGCACGGCTGTTTACCACCGTATACATAATGTTTTTACATGCCTTACGCATAGCCTGAAGGCTTGTAGCGCTGGATGTATCCTTTAAATGGTTGGTTTCCGTATCATAGGCTACCAGCATGGCATCGTTGCCGTTCCGGATCTCCTGATCAGCATTCTGATATCCGTATCCGCCGAAATAATCTGTGAGCACGAAGCCGCGGAAGCCCCATTCATCCCGAAGCACCTTGTTAAGCAGTGCTTCGGAAGCGCCTGCATATTCGGTTCCAATGTAGTTAAATGAGGACATTACTGCCTTTGCTCCGCCTTCTTTTACCGCAATTTCAAATGGTCTTAAATAAATTTCACGGATTGCCTGTTCGCCGGACCAGGTACAAAGCATGTTGGTCCGGTTGGTTTCCTGGTCATTAAGGGCAAAATGTTTCATATAAGCATATACTCCATGACGTTCTGCACCCCTGATGGCACTGGCCGCCATTTTGCCTGCCAGGATTCCGTCTTCGGAATAATACTCAAAGTTTCTGCCTGCAAAGGCGGAACGGTGAGTATTCATAGCCGGTGCATACCAGCCGGATACCTTCATCTCGTCGGCCATCTTACCGATGCTTTCCCCGAATTCCTCTGCAATATCACGGTTCCAGGTATTTGCAATCAATACTGCGGAAGGAAAGCCGATCGAGCCGGTTCCCGTAAAGTTGTTGTTAATGGAGGCCGGTCCGTCACAATCCACGGTACCCACCTTATCCACGCTCTTAGCTGCTGACGTCTGATAACCTCCGATGGCGACCATGGTATCCATTTCTCCCACGGTCAGCTGGTCAAGAAGCTTCTCCCACTGTGGATCGTCATAATCCAGCCCCCGCATGGCGGCAAGGCTCAGTCCATTCTTTGCGCCGGTTACCGGATTAATATCCTCAGCATTGTTATGGGCTGCCGGATCGTAATTGCTGTTGTTTACAAAGGTAGCCTTATATTTTTCCGGCATGGTTAAGTTTGCAGGCTTTGCCGTAGCCTCTTTATAATTTGCAAATCCGTCTTCGCGGGATAAATAAGCCGGTTCTCCCTTGGCATCCGCAAACCTGTTTTCCGCAGCCGCCTTGTCGGTAGAGCGGGGATTGGACTCATCATATATGGTTTCCGTAGCTGCGGTATAAATCTGTTCTTTGATGACATTATGGGAATCGGTCCGGATCGAGATTTTATAATCCCCTGCTTCCAGGACATAAGCGCCCTTCCCGGCTGCATCGTAGGATGCCATATCTTCCGCCTGGAATGAAACTGCAATGGTCTGGGACTGGCCCGGCTCCAGGAGATCTGTCTTATCAAATGCAATCAGGTTTGCAGAAGCCTTTTCAATTCCTCCGTTTGTATAGGGCGGATTGTAATAGACCTCCACTACATCCTTTCCTGCTTTGTCTCCGGTATTGGTAACGGTAACATCAAAAGAAATCGTGCCGTCTGCTTCTGTGAGATTCCCCATTTCCTGAGAAAAAGAGGTATAGGACATGCCGTATCCAAAGGGATAAAGCACTGTCTTACTGTAATCGATCAGCCCTTCCTCTGCGGCAGTTTCATAGAAACGGTAACCAACGTAAATACCTTCCACGTAATTGATAAAGCTGGGATAGGTTGCCTCTCCCTTAAATGCCTTACCTGCGAATTCATTCATGTTATCGTAGATAAAGCTTCCGAAATTATTATAGTCAGGGGTTGCTGTTAAGTCCGCGGCAAAGGTATCACTTGTTTTTCCTGAAGGGTTGACCGTACCGCTTACGATTTCACCAAGTGCCTCAAAGCCGGACTGGCCGGTTCCAGGACACCAAATGGCACTCTTTATCTGACTATAATCATTGACAAAGCCAAGCTCCATGGCGTTTGCCCCGTTATAAACTAAAACAACATGATCAAAATTGGAACACACCAGATCTACCATGTCCTTTTCCGTCCTGCTTAATTGCAGATAATGCTCGCCGGCCTCAAAATCCTTATATTCCGCAGAATTATCCGTATAAGTAACAGCGCTCACATCAGTAGGGAGATCGGCTCCCTCCCCTCCTACACGGGTAATCACGATCAGTGCCGTATCAGAAAATGCCTTTGCATCTGCCATCAGCTCACTGGTATAGGATTCCTTCAAAGGCTCCGGAAGCGTCCAGTCCTGTTCCCACATCCCTACATTGGGACGGTCGCCCCGGTATGCAGTATAGAAATCAGTAAGCCCGGTATTCAGTTTAAATCCTGCATCCTCAAGTCCCTGAAGCAGAGACACTGTTTCATATGCGTCAGAGAGGGAGCCTGAACCGGTACCTCCATAGCATGGATTTGTGGAAGCCCAGCCAAAGACGTTTAAATTGGAATCAGCCTTTAAGGGAAGTAAGTTTTCCTCATTTTTCAAAAGAACGATCCCCTCTTCTGCAATTCTGGTACAAAGCTCTGTTGCTTTGTCTGAGGTTTCTTTTGAAATCGTCCCGCTGCCGGTTGCAAGGGAAATCAGGCTGGACATTGGCCCCCAGCATATCATATTTACTACGATAACCACGGCTAGCACAATGGCCATGAGCCCCTGGCGCCGGATTAAATACCGGGTTGCAGCTTTCTTGTTCCTGCATACCACCATAACCACCACTGCGGCTGCAACTGCAATGGCCAATCCAATGAGGTACGGCACACAAAGGTTGACGATCTTTAATACATCATCGATGTTGATTTGTAACATTTCTTTCATCCTCCTCCATAAAAAATTATCACAAGCTGCGTGATATGTACTTTACTTTAGCATACTATGGATTCTCAGGGCGGCTTTTTGCATAACCGGTCGTATTTTATGCATAATTAGCAATGGGCATGTCCTGTCCGGCCGGGGTTATTCCTCTGGTTTATGAGGAGGGGGTTGAAAGTGAGGAATCTGCAAAAAAAAGAACATTCCGGATATAAACAGAATCCGGAAAAAAATCATATGTTCAGATTTTCTTCCGGATTTTTATAATAGAATTATGGTAAGATAACAATTGAGTTTACTCCTTAAGCCAATATTCAGAGCCGGAATCCGTGCGGCAAAAGAAGCCGTATTCGATTAACAGCCGTCTGATATATGGAAAATCATGATATATCTCTTTCAAAGCATTGTTGATTTCAATTTCGCTGTAATGGACTCCTGGTAAAAACTTAGCTGCTATTTCACGGAGAACCACGATTTTAGCCTTTTCCTTTGAAGGAAACTGCTTTACCGCCCCGCTTTTATCAAAATATCTGGACAAAATCTTTGTCTTTTCTTCTATGGTAACATCATACCGGTCATCCACCATTGTTGCAGTTTTATGAGCATCATAAAACTCTGTTGCATCATTTTCTGATTTCATAGCTTCCTCCTTTTTATGAAGCAGTTCCATTGTTGCTATAAACAGCTTTGATTGCTTTTCATGTTCATGAAGCTTAAAGCGGTAATTCCGTACCGTCGAATAAGAAATGCCTTTTTGTGCAGCTATTTCTTTATCGGATAAGCCCTCTGTCATCAATTTTAATATGGAGTGCTGCAGCTTTGATAAGCCTAAAAAAGAAGGATTCATATTCATCAAATAATTCAGCATTGATCCATGCTTTTCTTCGATATGGATGTCAGCCATTTTATATGCATCATAAAAATGACCGTCATAGGAATAAATCTCACCCTTGGTATAATGTTCATTGCAAATTAGACAGTAAACGGAATCATCATCTTCATAATATCCACTCATTAATTCTTCGGGTCCAGCCTGCCACAGAGATTTTCTGTCAAATAACTTTTTCATGATTATATCCATCCCATGCATCGTAACAATGCATATAATTCCTTTTCTTTATTTCCTGCATTTAAATATCAGGATATCCATAATAATGATTATTATATAGTAAAAATTAATAAATGTCTATATATAAGTAAACATATATTAATTTTGTTTGCTTTTATGACGTTCAGTCTAATACTAATTAGAGGATGCAGCACTGCTAGTGTCAATGTAAATTATTAATATGTTGCGATACATAGCCGTATGGCGTCATATCGATTTGAAGTTTGCAGACCTGCATTATTTAGCACAGGCAGTATTCTACCTATAGAAATTCCTTCAGCAGAATTTACTGTGATATATTTCTTACTGTAACATAAAAAAATGCTGCTCAATAAATGAGCAGCATTCCTATTTTATCTTACACAACCTTATTCTTAATGGCCCCAATCCCTTCGATCAGGCATTCCACTTCATCTCCAGCCACCAAAAACTTCGGCGGTTCAAATCCCATTCCAACACCCTTAGGCGTTCCGGTGGAAATGATCGTACCTGCCCTAAGGGTCATTCCCTTAGACAGCTCGCTGACTATATGGTCTATATTAAATATCATGAGCCGGGTATTGCTGTCCTGCCTCAGCTCTCCATTTACCTTGGACTGAATGCTAAGCTCCGGTGGATAGGATATGGAGCCTGCAGTCATAATGCATGGCCCCATAGGAGTAAACCCGTCAAGGCTCTTTCCAAAATACCACTGCTTATGGGCGTTCTGCACGTTGCGGGCGCTGACATCATTGATGATGGTGTAACCGAAAATATGGTCCTTCACCTGTTCTGGAGCCACATTCTTTGCATCCTTTCCAATGATAACCCCTAATTCTGCTTCATAATCCAGGCTGTCCACGATATCGCTGTGGCTTAAGATCTCCCCGTATGGATCCACTGCTTCATTCACTCTCTTGGAGAAATAAACAGCATTGGGACGTTTCCCATCAAAATCCTCTTTTTTAAAGCGGGCAGACTCCTCGGCATGTTCCATGTAATTAAGCCCCAGACAGATGATGTCCTGCTCCGGTGTCCGGATGGGCGCCAGCAGCCTGACCTCTTTCATCATGGCAGCTCCGACGATGTTGCTGTTGTAAGGATCAAGACCGGAGGCATGTTCCAGCAGGTCAAGTTCAGACTGGGTAAGCCCCTTGACGACCTCCAGCATCTCCTTATACTCCATACCAAATGCCCTGAGAGGAAAGATCCACATCTCGTCCTTACTCACTACCCCGATATCTTTTCTCCGGTCAACCTCGTATGTAACTAATTTCATAACATCCTCCTTTTACATGAACCATAGCTCTTCCTTTGTGGTGGAGATTGCATCTGCACCCACAATATATGGATCTCGTTCTACTTTATCAATCCTTTCCCCCACCGTCAAGGCAATTTTTGCCCTTTCTTGATTTTATAAGGAAGAAACGCATATTTTAACGTTCTTTTTTCCATACAAGATAGCAGGAGCCGCGGCCTCTGGAAACTACACACCTCACTCCTGCTATCTTTTATCTACAGTTCTTTGCTTTGAACCCACCGCTTGCAGACCTCCGGAAAGTTGCTGATGACTCCGTCACAGCCCCATTCATAGACCTGCTCCAATGAGGACATGTCATTAACCGTCCAAACATTCACTAAAGTTCCGTATTTCCTGCAGTTGTCCACAGCCTCTTTGGTTAATCCCTTTACTCCAGGGTGGTAGCATTCGAAATGATACCGGTCACAATAGTATCCTGCATTTCCCAGGCCCGGATGATCAAGCAGCGCACCGCACGGGATCTCGGGAGCCAATTCCTTTAAGCGGATTATAGAAGTATGGTTAAAAGAAGAAAAAATGACCTTTTTTTCGAGCCCGTATTTACGTACAAGCTCCAAAGTCTTCTCCTCCAGGCCTTCATAATAATATACACCTGTCTTGATTTCGATATTTGTAACAAGCTCCTGATCCTTTGCCCACTTACAGTATTCTTCAAAGGATGGAACAGGCTCAAATCCGTGAATACCTCCGCAGACAGCATCTGCATTGAATTCCTTTAATTCCTCATAGGTAAGATCCTTCACAAAGCCAGCTCCATCCGTGGTCCGGTCAATGCTTTCGTCGTGGATTACCACTACCGTTCCATCCTTTGTCAGCTGTACATCCAATTCGATCCCGTCACAGCCTGTCTCTGCTGCCTTCTGAAACGCCAACATGGTATTTTCCGGATACCTTCCGCTGTAGCCTCTGTGTGCAAATACCTTCATATCAACCCCTCTTCCTTTTTAGTTATTCTCAAAAGATCTCTTTTAACTATATCATTTCCTGGGTAAACTTTCTACAGGTTCCCCCTTTTTTATGCAAAACAACCTCGTAATTCCGCAGGCTTCCTATATGACTTCAGCCGCTTAACGTAATTACGAGGTTTTTTATATAATTATTTTACACTTTTTCAACGTTCCTTGTAGCAACGATGGAAACACCGGTTCCGGCACAGTCGGGAATGATCACATCTCCAATGGAAACAGGTGCGGAAACTTCCATCTTTCGGATTTCCTCCATACAAGCAAAAATCTTGTCCTTAGGAATGTCCTGCTTTGTTTTTACAGGCACCATTTCTAAGTCACCGCCTATGACGCGGACCGAGGATGTCACCACTCTGGTAGGGCTTAAAACCTCTTTTTTTCCATATTCCTCCCCGCGGCTGCAGGAATTCCCTGTTACTTCCACCTGGTCTCCTTCTATGCGCACCGTTAATGGGCAGCCTAAAGGGCATCGGATACAGATCAGTTCTCTTACCTCCATATCATTCCACCTCCGTACAGACAACAATTCTCTTAAGCTCCGGATATTCCTTAAAGCTGTCTTTCTTTAATACAATCTGCTCCATCTCACCGGGAGCCAGGACTTTTTTCTTTTTGTGTGAAACCCTTACATCATCGTAATAAACACTGATGAAGCGGTCCTTGTAAACATCGGCCACACGGAAACGGACTGTAACCTTATCCTTCATGTTCTCCACGTCAATCTTCTGAGGCACCGTATAGCGGACTCCGTTCTCAGCTGCCAGTTCTACTGCATGAGCCGTTTCTTTTTCTCCATCTGCCTTTACGTAGGCTGCAGCGCTTGCTCCTGCCAAGGCGGCTTCCTCAGATACATAATCAACCAGGTCATGGACATGAAGCACATTACCACAGGCAAAGATACCTGGGCTGCTGGTTTCCAGCTGGTCGCCTACCTCGGGACCGAACGTCACCTGATTCATCTTTACGCCTGCCCCTTTGGAAAGCTCATTTTCCGGAATCAGGCCTACGGAAAGAAGAAGGGTATCACAGCTGTAATATTCCTCTGTACCTGGAATCGGCTTTCTTTTTTCATCGACCTGGGCAAGGGTAATTCCTGTCAACCGATCCTTTCCCTCAATGTTAATAACCGTATGACTAAGCTTTAAGGGAATTCCATAGTCATCCAGGCACTGGACAATATTTCTCTTTAAGCCTCCGGAATAAGGCATAAGCTCTGCCACAACCTTCACTTTAGCACCTTCTAAGGTCATTCGCCTTGCCATGATGAGACCGATGTCTCCGGAGCCTAAGATCACCACTTCTTTCCCCACGCTGAAGCCTTCGATATTCATTAATCTCTGGGCAGTGCCTGCGGAATAGATTCCTGCCGGACGGTAGCCCGGTATGTTAAGAGCACCTCTGGGGCGTTCCCTGCATCCCATGGCCAGGATAATGGCCTTTGCCTTTATCATTGCCAGGCCATCTTCCCTGTTGATGACCGTTATCTCTTTATCTTTGTTAATATCAAGAACCATGGTATTTAATTTGTAAGGAATATTTTCTGACTCCGCCATCTCTATGTAACGGGCCGCATATTCCGGGCCTGTTAATTCTTCTTTAAAGGTATGCAGGCCAAAACCATTATGGATGCACTGGTTTAAGATACCCCCAAGGCAGGCTTCTCTTTCCAGGATCAATATATCTGTAATGCCCGCCTTTTTTGCCGCTACTGCAGCAGCAAGACCAGCCGGACCGCCTCCGATTATCACTATATCATGTTCTGCCATGTCGCTGTCCTCCTTATTTATGACCGGTCACTATATTGGAGCCGGGCCTGTTCTTGCAGATATCTTCCAACTTCCTGTCTGTTTCCCTTGCCAGGATCTCCATGGTCTTAGGGGCACAGAAACCGGCCTGGCACCGTCCCATGCCGGCACGGACACGGCGTTTGATCCCGTCTAAGGAAACTGCTCCAAGAGTCCGGGTAATGGCATCTACAATCTCACCCTCACTGACCCCTTCGCAGCGGCAGATGATGGTACCATACTGAGGATTCTTCTTAATGAGTTTAGCCCGATCCTCAAAAGTCAGCTTCTGAGGGTCCAGGATTCCCTTCCGGGTGGATTTAAAATTCTCCTTTGGGGAAGCCTTTGCCTTTTCTGCAACCAGACCTGCTATATAAACACCAATGGCAGGGGCACTTGTAAGACCTGGTGATTCAATACCTGCCGCATCAAAGAAACCGGCGGCATCGGAAACCTCTCCCAGGATAAAGTCATCCCCATCCTCATGAGCGCGAAGGCCTGAAAAAGATGTGATGATCTGGCGGAGCGGAATATTCTTTACTCCCCATGCAGACTTCTCCATAATATCCGACAGTTCGTTTGCAGTTGTTCCAACGCCTTCCTTATCCTCCACATTAATTGCCGTAGGCCCGATCAGCAGGTTGCCGTGAACCGTAGGGGTCACCAGAACTCCCTTACCCATTTTGCCCGGGAGCTGGAAGATGGTATGGGACACATGGGTTCCGGCCTCCTTATCCAACAGGCAGTAATCTCCTTTTCTTACCGTGATATGCTTCTTCTCTTCGCTTACCATGTTATGGAATACGTCGGCATAAACTCCGGCTGCGTTGATTACATAAGTGGCATGGATGATCTCCTCTTCGGATTTTAGATCATAGCCTTTTTCCGTCTTTTCGATATCTTTTATCTCAGTATTAAATAAAAATTCCACGCCGTTGTCACAGGCATTTTCCGCCAGTGCAATGGTTAAACCAAAGGGGCATACGATCCCCCCTGTAGGTGCATATAAGGCTGCCAATACCGTATCTGTCACATTAGGTTCCATGGCTCTAACCTCATCACCGGAAAGGATGGATAATCCGGGGACTCCGTTTTTTATACCCTTTTCATAAAGTTCCTTAAGAGCGGGCACATCTTCCTCTGAAAAACAGAGTACCAGTGAGCCATTTCGGACCATTGAAAAATCAAGTTCCTCGGAAAGCTCTCCCATTAAATGATTGCCTTCTACATTGAATCTCGCCTTTAAGGACCCGGGTATTGCATCGTATCCTGCGTGGACAATGGCACTGTTTGACTTAGACGTACCGGAACAGACATCTTCCTCACGCTCAATGACACAAATGCTAAGGTCATAGCGAGCCAGTTCTCTTGCAATTGCGCAGCCGATTACGCCGCCGCCAATGATCGCTGCATCGTAATTCATTTCCTTCATGTTTTTCTCCTCCATCTCTGTAATGGTCACCCTATTTAATGGAAATCATACAAAAAAAGAGTAAGGAAAACAAACGGATACTTCCGTTTTATTCCCTTACTCTTTCGTCTCAAAGGTTTTTCTATTTTATATTCTTAATGCTAGCACAATCCGGACCGGATTGTCAAGATTTTTCTGCCAGGGTATCTCCTTCCCTTATTCGCTGACTGCCATGACTGCACTCTCTTCTGCCAGCTTGGACAGCAGGGCTCCTTTGTCAAAGCCCGGCGGATAAATTACTTCAAATTCCAGCTTAATCTCATCTTTTTTATTTTTGTTGATCTTAACAGAAGCGATCTCTACCTTTTCCCTTTCCAGAAACTCTTCCATGTTTTTTACTGCCCCGTTCTTTTGTGCTATGGTCATCCGCAGAAAGCCGCAGGAAGCTACCTGGGCAAAATAGCTGATTCGGTGGGTCATGGTCTGCATGACGATGATGAGAACCGCAGACAATATACCCACGATGTACTGGCCCGCCCCAAGAGCCAGCCCGACTCCGGCAGTAGCCCATATCCCGGCTGCCGTCGTCAGTCCATTTACCAGATTGTTCCGCACAAATATAACCCCTGCACCTAAAAATCCTATTCCGCTGACCACCTGAGCCGCGATTCTTGCCCCATCGCTGCTGGGAATATCCGAAAACCCATATTTGGAAACCACCATCATTAGGGCTGAACCGATCGCTACAATGGCGTGGGTGCGGATTCCAGCCGATTTGTTTCTGTTTTTTCTCTCACTGCCAATCAAAAAACCTAATAATCCAGCCGTTATAATACGCAGCATATATTCCAGCTGGATCATGACGTATGATAATGTAATTCCCCCAAACAATAAATATGTACCCTCCAAAATCCTACCCCTCCACGTTTTACTCCTCTTCTTCTGACCAATAAAGTGCGCATTTTACCGCCCTCTTCCAGCCTTTAACCAGCCTCTTCCTGTGTTCCTCCTCCATCTGGCTGTCAAAGGCCCTGGATACTTTCCAGTTTGCCTTGATTTCTTCCCGGCTCTTCCAATAGCCAACCGCAAGTCCAGCCAGGTATGCCGCTCCAAGAGCGGTCGTCTCAATGCAATCCGGTCTTACGATCTCCGTGTTTAACAGATCAGACTGGAACTGCATGAGGAAATTGTTAGCGCAGGCGCCCCCATCCACCTTTAACTGCTTTAAATGAATATCCGAATCCTGTTCCATGGCCTCAATGAGATCGCAGACCTGATAAGCCATGGATTCCACCGTTGCACGGATAAACTGCTCCTTGCTGGTTCCTCTGGTCACTCCCACAATGGTTCCTCTTGCGTACTGGTCCCAATAGGGTGCCCCAAGTCCTGCAAAGGCCGGTACTACATAAACGCCCCCTGTATCCTTTGCAGCACTGCAGTATTCCTCTGTTTGGGAGGCAGAACGAACCATCCGCATCTCATCCCTTAGCCACTGAACGGCAGCTCCTGCCACAAACACACTTCCTTCCAGAGCATACTGGATGTTCCCCTGGTCACTGGCAGCTATGGTGGTCAAAAGTCCATGCTCAGACTTTACCGCCCTTTCTCCTGTATTCATAAGAAGGAAACAACCGGTTCCATAAGTGTTTTTCACTTCACCCGCTTCAAAACAGCACTGACCGAACAAAGCTGCCTGCTGGTCGCCTGCCGCTCCTGCAATAGGAATCTTTCCTCCCATGACATCCGAAGAAGTGTAGCCATAGATACAACTTGATGGTTTAACCTCCGGCAGCATGCATTTTGGAATGCGGAAATAATTAAGAATTTCCTCATCCCAGCACTTCCGGTGTATATCAAAAAGCATGGTTCTGGATGCATTGGTATAATCCGTCACATGGATGCAGCCCTTGGTCAGGTTCCAGATCAGCCAGGTATCTACGGTTCCAAACAGCAGCTCCCCACGCTCTGCCCGTTCTCTTGCCCCTTCTACATGATCAAGAATCCATTCAATCTTGCTTCCTGAAAAATAAGCGTCAGGGATCAGTCCCGTCCGTTCAACAATGAGCCCTTCCAGGCCGTCATGCTTAAGCTTCTCGATTCTGTCAGCGGTCCTGCGGCATTGCCACACGATTGCATGATAGACCGGCTCCCCAGTTTCTTTATCCCAGACCACCGTGGTCTCCCTCTGGTTAGTGATCCCGATCGCAGCAATATCGCTGTAATGGGCCCCGATCTTTCCCATGGCCTCCATGGTCACGGAAAGCTGTGAAGACCAGATCTCCATTGGGTCATGCTCCACGAAACCCGGCTCCGGAAAAATCTGAGTAAACTCCTTTTGTGCTGAACTGCAGATGTTCCCCTGCTCATCAAACAGGATACATCTGGAACTTGTCGTGCCCTGATCTAAGGCAATGACATATCTTCCCATAATTTCTTCCCCTTCCAGTAATTGCCCCCGGATTTCTTTCCTTGTTAAACTTTTCTCAAGGAGTAAAGAAAGAGCCTCGGAAATGAACGGTTACCCGAACTCATTACCTGGCTCTGTCATCTCTTAGGCTATCTATTTATGTATACTTAATACTACCATGGACCAAAAAGTATGTCAATAATTCAAGGTGCTTATTTTCTTAATGGAGACTCTCTCTTATGGTCTTAAATGCCTGGATTACAAGCGTAGGAATAATTGCAAATATGAAAATGGTTATAAACTGCCTTGCGTTTAAATCTGCCACGTAAAAAAAGGTATGAAGCCCTGGTATAAACAACACAGCTGCCAAAAGAATGGCCCCTGCCTCAAAGGCCATAATACTCCACAAATTGCTTTTAAATCCTATCTTCAGAATGGAATGGCCGCTTCTGCAGTTAAAGCCGTGGAACAGCCTTGCCAGAGTCAGGGTGGAAAATGCCATGGTGCTTGCGGCAGCCTCGCTTCCGGTTACCATGCCTGTGTGGTATGAAGTCATGGTACAGCCCGCGATAAGGGCCCCCTGAAGCAGGACCTGAAGGACAAAACGCTTGGTTAAGATTCCTTCTTTGGGATTCCTGGGTTTTTGGGCCAAAAGGTCCGCCTCCGCCTTTTCCATGCCAATGGCAATGGCTGGAAGGGAGTCGGTCAGTAGGTTGATAAACAGCAAGTGAACCGGCGCAAAGGGAGGGGGAAGAGCCCTAAAGGATGTATACAATACACAAATTATGCCTGCCATATTTCCTGATAAAAGAAATTTAATGGCATTCCGGATGTTCCGGTAAACATTACGGCCGTTGGCAACTGCCTTAATAATGGTTGCAAAGTTGTCATCCGTCAGGATCATTGCAGAGGCATCCTTTGACACCTCTGTCCCCATTTTTCCCATAGCAACCCCGATGTCGGCCTGTTTTAGGGCCGGAGCGTCATTGACCCCGTCTCCTGTCATAGCTACGATGTGGCCTTTTTTCTGCCAGGAGCGGACGATTCGTATTTTATGTTCCGGCGAAACCCTGGCATAGACGCTGATGTGCTCCAGCTTACGGCTCAATTCTTCCTCCGGCATATCATCAAGCTCAGGCCCGCTGACTGCCATATCATCCTCTCCCAGGATGCCTATTTTCTCCGCTATGGCAGATGCAGTGATCTTATGGTCCCCTGTAATCATAACCGGGCGGATGCCTGCTCTTTTGGCGTTTAACACCGCATTCCTTGTTTCCGGACGGGGCGGATCCATCATTGCGACCATTCCAAGAAAGGTATAACCGGCCTCCGATTTTTCCGTCAGCCTTTCATCCTCATTCATTTCCCGGCAGGCAAAGGTCAGAACCCTGAGCCCCTGTTTGGAAAATTCCATGTTCTGCTCCATTAGGTTCTGCCGGTCTCCCTCCCTCATGTGGCGGATCCCTTCCCCTGTCCAAATATGACTGATCCTGGGAAGCAGCACATCCACCGCTCCCTTTGTGAACAGGACCCTTTTTCCTTCGATCCTGTGCATGGTGCTCATAAGCTTTCTCTTGGAATCAAAGGGAATCTCCCCTGCTCTGGGGTAATAGGATTTCATGGCTTCCTCATTTATTCCCACCCGTTCGGCCATCTGCACCAGTGCGGCTTCCGTCGGGTCCCCCAACAGTTTTCCTTCTATATAGGCAGAATCATTATTTAAAACAGCATCATACAACAGATATCTATGTACCGGAACCTCTTTGTTTAAGAGCTCCGGAGGATAAAGACGGCTGTTTACGTAGATTTGCTGTACGGTCATGCGATTTTGAGTCAGGGTTCCAGTCTTATCGGAACAGATGACGGAAACACAGCCAAGACTTTCCACTGCCTTTAAATCCTTTATGATGGCATTTTCTCCTGCCATTTTCTGTGTGCCCATTGCCTGAACGATGGTGACAATGGAACTTAACGCTTCCGGAATTGCTGCAACTGCCAGGGCCACAGCAAACATCAGGGAATCTAAAACCGGCATCCTCCGGTAGATGCTAAGGCCGAAAACCACCGCACAAATAAACAGGATAGCTGCCGCCAGCTTGCTTCCGAACTGGTCTAAGCTTACCTGAAGAGGTGTCTTTTTTTCCCCGGTGTCATTCATGAGAGAAGCGATCCTGCCGATTTCCGTATCCATTCCGGTGCCTGTGATTAATACCTTTGCCCTGCCTGCCGCCACCAGGGAGCCGGAAAACACCATATTCGTCTGCTCTGCCAAAGGTACCTTTTTTTCCCGGATCCTCCCCGTCCGTTTCTCCACATTAATGGATTCTCCGGTCAGAGAGCTTTCATTGACCAAAAGGGAATAATTTTCCAGAATCCGGCCGTCTGCCGCTACCATGTCCCCTGCTTCCAAGAGCAGAATATCCCCAGGTACAATCTCTCCGGACAGAATTTCCTGCTTTTTCCCCTCTCTTATCAGCTTTGCCACCGGTGACGACAGGGCCATGAGACTATCTAAGGACTTCTCTGCCTTCTGGTGCTCTACGGTCCCCAACACCGCATTCAGCAGAAGCACTGCAAAAATTACTCCAGTGCTTTCCACATCACCGGATATCATAGAAATCACTGCTGCTATAATCAGGATGATAACCAACAGGTCTTTAAACTGGTCCAAAAACACCTGAAAAGCGCTTTTACGTTCCGCCTTCTTTAGTGTATTTGGACCATATATCTGCCTGCGCTTCAGGACCTCCCTGGAATCCAGGCCGTTCCTGCCTGCGCCGAGCTTTGCAAGGGCCTCATCCTCTGATAAACGAAACCATTCTTCCATTCTGACGCTCCTTCCTGTTTCTCATATTATCGGAAGCCGAAACTGCTTCCGATAATCCGATGGACGGCAGCAAAGAGCGCTGCCTTTTATCAGAAATCTGTAAAGCGATTTCTGATAACCTATATTATGAAAACATCTTTATGTTTTCATAATCCGATGGACGGCAGCAAAAAGCGCTGCCTTTTATCAGAAATCTGAAAAGCAATTTCTGATAACCTATACTATGGTATGAGACAGGGAGTGAATTTCATGAATGATTTTAGCTTGCTATTGCGGGCACGACTTGAGATTCTGAACGCCACGTTGTTTTTTGTCGATTACTCAATAAATTGCTATCGGCCCATACGGCCCATCGATAATTTCTATTTTCGTTTCAAAAATATCGGTCAAAACGTTTGAATCCATAATCTGATCTACCGTGCCAAAAGCCGCAATTCGTCCGTCTTTCATTGCACAGATTCGATCAGAATATTTGGCCGCAAAATTAATATCATGCATGACAGCCAAAATTGTTCGTCCAAACTCCTTGGCAGCATGTTTCAAATGCTCCATCATCTGAACAGAACGAGCTACGTCCAGATTGTTCAAGGGTTCGTCCAAAAGTACATATTCCGTCTCCTGGCACAAAACCATTGCCACATATGCCCTTTGTCTTTGGCCGCCAGAAAGCTCATCCAAATATCTATTTTCCAGATCAGTCAACTCTAAAAAATCAATATACTTAGAAATAATGGCTTCATCCTCATTGGTTAATCTTCCTTTTGAATAAGGAAAACGGCCAAATCCAACCAGCTGCCTGACAGTAAGTCTTGTTACAAAATGATTTTCCTGCCGCAAAATAGTCAAAACTTTTGCTAAGTCCTCTGATTTTGACTCTGTGACATCCAAACCTGCCACCTTAATATGGCCTTCTTCCATATCCAAAAGCCTTCCAATCATCAAAAGTGTGGTGGATTTTCCGGCACCATTGGGTCCGATTAAAGAAGTGAGACCTGCTTTTGGTATTTTAATATCCAAAGGTCCTATTTCTACCTCATCATACGACTTTCTGGCATTATCTATTATTATCATAAGGTACCCTTCCTTAAAATTACGATTAAAAATGTGATTCCGCCAAACATCTCGATAATCACTGAAACAACACCTTGAGCCTTGAAGATATGGTACATAAAAAAGTACGCACCTGTTATTATCAAAAATCCAATCGCCAGAGCCATTGGAAAAATATATCTGTGATCATATGTTGGCGCTGCCTGATAACTCAAAGTTGCAACTAAAAATCCATAAAAAGTCAGTGGTCCGACCAAAGCCGTAGAAATTGACATTAAAACAGAAACTAGAATTAAAGCATAAATTACGTGAGTTTGATGCTTGACCCCCAAAGAAGTAGAGCAATCCTTTCCAAGCGACACAACATTTAGCTTCTTAGAATAAGCAAGAAGCAGCAATGCTGCAATGATTACAACCGGAATTGCAAGAGGAAAATATTCCGGATCCGCATTGTTGACAGAGCCAAACAATCTTGCCTGTAAAATATCAAACTCTGACGGTGCAAGAAGTCTTCTCATAAAAGACGATAAAGATTTCAGCCCGGTTCCCATAATAACACCAACTAAAAGCATAAGCTGTAAATTTCCATACTTACCGGAAAGCAGCCAGCCATAAAGGATCAGGCACATCAGGACCATAACAACCACTTGAAATACAAAGGATCCAACTCCGCTAAAATTAATAAAGGCACTGGCTCCAAAGAAAAATATAGTACTGGTATGAATGGTTGAGTAAAGTGCTTCAAAACCTAAAAGGGAAGGGGTTATAATCCTGTTACTCGTAATTGATTGGAACGTGACTGTTGATAAGCTCTGACATACTGCAGCAATAATCATTGCTGTAAGAGCGAACAACCTTCTTTTGACAACCGGGAGAAAAGAAGGAGAATCAATTGGAACCGGATTATTAAAAGTCAAAAGTCCATAGGAAGCAAAAACGCCCAAAGCTATTAATGTGATCAACAAAATCCAATAATTTTTTTCTTCTTTCTTAGAACGAAAAGCTCTCGCTGATCTGTGCTGATGGCTAAGGCTTGTATTATATTCTATTCCGTTCATCTTGACCTCCTTTGCCTCAATAAGATCACAATAAATACAATTGACCCCACTGTTCCAAGAATCAAAGAAACAGGTACTTCAAAAGGCATGATGATTGTTCGGGAAATTATGTCACAAAGAGTTATTACTCCCATTCCCAACACACATACCCAAGGCAAATTGCTCCTGAGGTTATCTCCTCTGTACATGGAAACTATATTGGGTACAATTAAACCTAAGAAAGGTAAATTTCCAATAACAGCGGTCACAATTCCAACCGCAAAAGAAATAAGACCGGTCCCCAAAATAATGATCTTATTATAATTTACTCCAAGGCTTGTAGCAACATCTTCTCCCAGACCGGCTAACGTCAGCTTATCAGCACAAATAAAAATAAGGACAGTAACAATAATAATCAGCCATAAATATTCGTATCTTCCAATTTGAACTGCTGCAAACGAACCTACAAACCAGCTTTCAATATTTTGCGTCATTTGGAAGGTAAGTCCTATAAAAGTAGAAAATGCAGAAATAACTGCTCCAAGCATCATCCCAATGATCGGAACAATCAAAGACGAACGAAGTTTCACTCTTCTTAAAAACATGAAGAAAATCATAGTTCCTATAAAAGAAAACACGATTGCCCCGGTCATTCTTAAAACTAAAGTCGGTGCCGGAAAAAATAAATAGACAAAAAGAAGTCCCAAACCCGACCATTCAATCGTCCCTGTTGTGGTAGGTTCCACTAAACGATTTTGTGTAATAAGCTGCATGACTAGTCCTGACATTGACATTGCAGCTCCAGTAAGCATGAGTGCAGCTGTTCTTGGCACCCGTGTTATGAAAAACATATCCATTCCATCCACTTGCCCCCGTATATCATAAACTCCGGTAAACAGTGATAGAATACCTAATAGAATAACAACGATAACCGCTAAAATAAAAGGTTTTGTGCATTTTTTATTGTAATGACGTTGGGGCTGAGAATTCCCAGCCCCAATCATTTTTTTCGCTGTATATTTCAACACTATACTCCTATGTACTATTCAGCCAAAGCCTTTGCAATGTCTCCAAATAACTCCAGATAGGTTTGTATGGATTCATTTGTGTAAGTATCAGCCGGTGCATAAATGATATGTCCTTCAGAAACAGCAGTTACGTTTTGAAGCGCAGGTGATTGATCGATAACGTCCTGGGCAGGAACCGCATCCGTTACAGAAGATACTGCAGCATCACGGTCTAAGACGAAAATCCAATCCGGATTACTTTGTGCAATTGCTTCAACAGAAATATCATCCCCTTGATGATCGGAAGTCGTATTGTCAATTTCTAATGCCGGAACCCATCCGAACACTTCATACATCGGTCCCCAAACACGTCCGGAATGAGGAGCTGAAAAGCCAATATTTCCACCGGAAACCACAACACTCATAATGGTATCCGTTCCGTTATATGCAGATTTAACAGCTTCGATCGCCTGATCAAAGTCAGTGGTCAATTGTTCCGCTTCTTTATTTTTATCAAAAATTTTTCCTAACGCAACGGTGGAATCCTTAAGTCCGTTTACTAAGCTTTCTCCAGGTTTATCCGCCTCCTCAGAGACATCGAAATTCAGATCAATAACAGCTGCATTTGGAACTAACTTTTTTATTTCTTCATAATAGGACGCAAATCTTTGACCGATTATTACCAGGTCAGGATCTGCAGCTGCTATAATCTCAAGATTAGGTTCGCGGTGATTTCCGATATCCAGAACAGACTCATCAGTTACATATGGGGAATCCGCCGGCATTACACCCTTTGGAGCAGCGACTAATTCAATTCCCCAGTCTGATAATGTTTCATAAGTTCTATTATCCAAAGAAATTACCTTTTGTGGATTTACAGGAACTGTAACCGGGCCATGAATATCATTGATTTCAACTGTTAAATCTTCCTTACTCGTAACAGCTACAGTGGTTTCAGCGGTCTCAGGGGTCTCAGGGGTACCAGTAGTTGTACTGCTTGGACTTGAGCAAGCTGTCATCATTAAAACGGCTGCTGCCATAATGGCAGTTGATTTTAATACATTGTTTTTTTTCATTTCATCTCCTCATTAAATAATTATAGTTAGTTAGTTTTGACTAACTGTTCCCCATTATATTATTATAAATGGTTATTGTCAACCGCTTTCCTGATTTTTTCGCTGAATGTGTTCTATCTGCTCTGGTATTTCCCTTAAGGCCCCTGCGAAAAAACGCAAGAGGCCTTAAGGAAATTACAGATCAAATCTACTTCACTTACTCTATCTCTAGATCAATCAGTTTATGTTCAAGTACATCTACAAGCCCCATATCCGTCAGCCCCAGATCCGGAACCGTCGGAAGGGAAATAAAACTCAGAGACATAAACGGGGCCTCCATCTCACAGCCCAGTTTTTTTGCATCCGCATTCAGAATGTCTAGCTGTGCCATCACTTCTTCGGCTGTTTTTTCGCTCATTAAGCCTCCAATCGGAAGCTCCATGCTATTTAAGACCACCCCGTCACTGGCGACTGATAGCCCACCATTCAGTCTGGCAACTTCATTCACTGCCACCGCCATATCTTCATCATTTGTCCCCACTACAACAATATTATGGTGGTCATGGGACATGGAATATGCAAGCGCCCCTTTCTTTAGCTGAAATCCTCGGACAAATCCCACACCAACATTGCCATTTTTTCCATACCGCTCCACAACAGCTAGTTTAAGAATATCCTGATCCACATCCGTTAAAACAGCACCATCCTCTACCTTCATCTCTTTTATGATATGATGGTTTATGATCTGCCTTGGAATCATATCAATTACATGAATATCCGTTGTTCCATCTGTTTTCTTTGATGCTGCCCGGAAGGAATCTGAAGTAATCTTATGTTTCAGAATTACCGTATTTTTAATCCATTGAGGATAATCACTCACCCTGCATTCTTCCAGAAGTTCACCGTCAGCAGCAACCACCTTTCCCTCAAATATAACCGTGGTGGGTTTTACAATACGCCAGTCTTCCACAAGAATGATGTCCGCCAACCGCCCGGGAGTAATGCTTCCAATTTCGTCTTCCATGCGAAAATGCTTTGCCGTGTTAACCGTTGCCATCTGAATCGCTTCCATCGGGTCCAGTCCCAGTTCCACAGATCTTGATACATTATAGTTAATATGGCCCTCCACCTGTATCTCACGGGCATGTTTATCATCGGTGCAGAACATGATATTTGCAGTATCCAGCTGGTTTTCTACAATTCCCTTAACCAGTTCATCCACATTCCGCTCACTGCTTCCTTCCCGGATAAACACCTTCATTCCCACTTTCAGCCGTTCTTGCATTTCATTGGTATTTACACATTCATGGTCGTCGGATATTCCCGAAGAAGCATATACATTCAGTTCCTGCCCCAAACGTCCTATGGCATGTCCGTTCACCAGTTTTCTACGTGAAAGAGTATCCGCTATCTTATGGAGATACTCATCTTTTACAAAGAGAATCTTTGATGGGTCCAGTTCTCCCAGGCTGACGCTTTCTTCCCAATCCATGATTTCTGCCACTTCCTTGGCTCCAAGAACTGCTCCCGTTGTCTCAAGCCCTGGTGCGGTCGGAACACGGGAAGAGACCTCAATGAGCATTCTGTAGGGAAGACGGTTCATAGACTGGAGCATTGCCCTTAGCCCCTGCTCTCCTGCTACATTTGCAATTTCCATCAGGTCTGCACATAGTGTGGTTGTTCCCTGAGGAACCACTACGGAAGCCAGTGCTTCCGGGGAAAGCATGGTGGATTCAAAGTGCATATGGGCGTCAATCAGCCCCGGCAGTGCATATTGCCCCTTACAATCCAGTACAAGTTCCGCTTCCAGGACAGCATCAGGGTCAATGGACACAATTCTCTTGTTTTTAATATAGATATTGGTTGGATACACTTCACCGGAAAATACATTTACCAGTTTTACGTGTTCCAGCTTTAAATCGCAGGGATGCATTCCCAGACCTGTCTCAATTGTATTCTTAATTTCCTCAAATGTTCTCATATTCATTTCCCTCCTATAAAATAATTTCCAGTATTAAATACACAATAAAGATAACCGTTAACACCCAAACCGTCTTTGTCATTTCCTTTGCCTTGCCTGCAGCAACCTGCCCGATGGTATATCCGATTAATCCAAACAGGATTCCATATGCAATATTATAGGTAAATGGCATGAAGGCCACTGTAAGAAATACAGGCAGCGCGATGGAAACGTCATCAAGCGGCAGCTTTCTTAATGGCTCTATCATAAATATCCCTACCATAACCAGGGCTGGTGCCGTAGCGATTGATGGAATCATAAGAAACAACGGTGATAAAAACAGCGTGAACATGAACAGTACTCCAGTCACACAAGCGGTAAGACCGGTTCTTCCGCCTTCATTAATCCCGGTAGCACTTTCTGCTCCATAAATCGTCACCGTATTTGTTCCCAACAGTGCTCCGACAGCCGCTCCGCCAGCACTTACAAACAACGCCTTACCGGCGCACGGAACATTTCCCTTCTCATCCATCAGACCAGCCTTCGATGAAACACCCAAAAGAACACCGATACTGTCAAACAGGTCCACAAACAGGAAACTGATAATAGCGAAAATTACTCCAAGCACCATTTCCGGTGTTCCTGAAAACAGCCCCTTTAACGTTAACTTACCAAATGTAGGCGCCATGGCCGTCACCGGGTTATCAAAGGAAAGGATGTGGTCCGGAATTACCGTATATGCAATTCCTGTCACCGGATCTTTTACCAGAATGCCAAGTGCAGTCACAACCAGGATCCCTATCAAAATCGCGCCTCTGACATTCTTAATCACAAGGACCGCCGTAAGGAAAATCCCAAAGAGTGCGAGAAGGGCTCCTGGATTGGCCAGATCCCCCAGCGTCAGCAGTGTATCCGGGGAAGATGCAACGATTCCCGCTTGCATGAGCCCCGTAAATGCGATAAAGAATCCAATTCCCGAACCCACAGAATGTTTGATGCAGTCCGGCATGGCGTCCACAATCTTCTGCTGTACCTTAAATATGCTTAACAGCATAAACGTAATTCCTGATATCGCCACACAAGCTAAGGCATTCTGCCATGGAAGCCCAAGTGTATTGCACACATAATATGTAAAATAGGCATTCAGTCCCATAGCAGGTGCAAGGGCAAATGGCAGATTCGCCCAGATTCCAATCCAGATACAGGCAATGGCCGATGCCACAGCGGTTGCCCAGAAAACTGCTTTTGTGTCCATTCCTGCTGCCGATAAGATTCCCGGATTAACTGCCACAATGTAGACACAGGTTAAAAATGTTGTGGTCCCCGCCAATATCTCTGTTTTAATATTGGTCCCTCTCTCGGAAAGATGAAAAAACTGATTCAGTTTGTCTCTCATAATATTATTTTCCCCTTATTTGTTATTATGATAATATGGTATTACCTTATTGTATTTTAAAAAATAAAGTACTTTACAGCACTCTATTCTTTCACTAAATCTAATCTTCATATACATTCTTTACTCTTAGAAGGCTGAATTTTATGTACTTCGTATCATAAAACTCAGTATCATAAATAACTGGTTTATTATCTTGATTGTAATTTATACCATGAAATACTAAAACACTGTCACACTCCATCTTCTGCCCACAAACAGTTTCCTGCTCCATCTCCCTGCGGTTCATGGTTTCTATCCGAATTTTATCCCTGACAATAAAGCAGCCACCGGACTTTCTTAGGATATCAAATGTGGACTTCCCTTCCACAGTCTCTCGCTTCAAATCATCTCCTGCCAGACTACATGCAAAACGGTCGATGCTGATAATGGCCGGATGTCCATCCGCTAAATAAATCTTTTCAACTTCATAGATTTCTTCCCCATCTTCCAGCTGAAGAATCCTTGCAACCTCAGCGTCAGCTATCAATTTCCTGACATCCGCAACTTCAAAGGATGCTTTATAACCACAGGATTCAATCAGCCTTGAAAATTCTTCTCCCGGCATAAGATTCACTTGGATATTTAGAGCTTCCGGATTGACAAATGTTCCTCTTCCATGAATTCTTAGGACTATCCCCTCCTTCTCCAGTTCATCCAATGCCCGGCGCACTGTTACCCTGCTGACTCCAAGATTTAAAGACAGTTCATTCTCCGGCGGCAGCTTCGTATTTCCCCCTAAATCCAGACTTCGGATATACTTATAAAGATAATTCTTAACTGAGCTGCTTAAATTGGGTTTAATCATTGGGTGAAGTTCCATATTCTCTCTCGCTTTCATAAGGTATTACCATATTATCATTTTATCAGCATGGGGGAATTCTGTCAATATAGAATATAACTTAGATATCGTTGATGTTTTTTTGTATATTATGTACAACATTCAAGAAGAATACAAACATCATTTGCCCATCAGCTAAGTCAGGGTTGGAGACAAGCTGTTTATATTTGTTTCCTATTGCAGGGGAACGTTTTTTTTATTATAATTTCATCATGGGATGAGCAACCCGCAAATCGAAAGCAACCATGTTAAGAAAGGACATGATAACCATGGAAAAAATAACGAGCTTTACCATCAACCATTTAAAACTTCTTCCAGGCATCTATGTCTCCCGCAAGGATCAGGCTGGGGACTCTGTCATTACCACCTTTGATATCCGCATGACCCGCCCTAATTTTGAACCTGTTATGAATACGGCGGAAATCCACACCATTGAGCATCTGGGAGCCACCTTCCTGCGCAACCACGAATTCTTTTCTTCCCGTATTTTGTACTTTGGACCCATGGGCTGCCGCACCGGCTTTTACCTTTTGCTGTCCGGTGATTACAAGTCCGGAGACATTGTCCCTTTGATCACGGAAATGTATGAATTCATCCGGGATTTTGAAGGCGAAGTGCCGGGCGCAGCTGCAAGAGACTGCGGCAACTTCCTGGACATGAACCTTGGAATGGCAAAATACCTGGCCGGAAAATTCCTTGATTCTGTACTGTATGGAATCGATGACGATCAGCTTATTTATCCTGAGGATTAAAGGCCAGGTTATGAAACAGATTATTTGGTAAGGGCGTGCTGCAAAACTATCTTTATAAATGGTTTTGCAGCACGTTCTTTCTTTGTGAGTAAAAAAATGAAAAATTTCTATTCCGGTCACATATTCACTTTCTACTGCTATCTGTACGTTGATCCAGGTTTTAACTGTGAGTTTTGGAATAACTATTTCTGTTCTGCAACATTTTTTTCTAGCATCTTATTTTTCTTTCCGTTCCGTGAATTCTTACAGCTGCTCGATCCATTTTCGAATCTGAGATTTTTGTTTTCCTTTTCCTAATGTTTTTATTTTCCATTGTTAAATAACTTTTCTAAGTATTATATAGCTGGATGCCGATAAATATATAGGGTCTTGAAATTAATTGCTTTTCCAATTTTTTAAAGTATAATTTACTGTACTAAAGGAAAAAGCCAATATTCCTGTGAAAAATGTAAAGCATTTAGATTTCAATGAGGCTAAATTACTTTTTTTCGATAGATTGTACCAAATTTCATTTTTGCTAATGTTTTTTACGAAGAGGAGGATTTTAAATTGAAGATTTCTGTTATCATGCTCACATACAACCGTGAGGCTCTTGTTGCCCGGGCTATTGAAAGCGTACTGGGACAGACATTTACAGATTTTGAGTTTATCATTGTGGACAATGGTTCAACCGACCAAAGCGGCGCAATTGCCGACCAATATGCTGTGAAAGATGAAAGAATCCGCGTAATTCATAAAGAATGCGGCAACATCGGAAGCGGACGAAATGCGGGGCTTGATGCGGCTGCCGGCGAATATATTGCATTTATTGACGATGATGATTGGTGCGAGCCGGATTTTTTAGAGTTTTTATACAATCTTGCTGAAGAAAACAGCGCGGACGTAACGATTTGCGGAGCCGCGGGCAGAGTGTTCGAGGAAAAGCTAACTATGAGCGCAGAGGAATCAGTGATTGAACTTCTATGGCGCAAACGATATACCATGGCTTTCCCAACTAAATTGTTTAAACGCGAGCTGATGTTAGAACTGCGTTTTCCGGAGCAAGGTGCTTACGACGATATTGTGATAATGTATCGTTTACTGGCGGAAGCTAATCGCATTGCGTATCATGGTTTACCGAAATACACGTTTTATCGGCATGAGAGCAATAATTCGGCTTGGACATCTAACCACAGCTTGTTGACGCCGGAAGCGCTGGATGCTTATTTGGAGGCGTACCAAGATCGCACCAGCTATCTTTGCGGGCGATTTCCGAATAATGCGCTGCTGTGGCGGTATTTCCAGTGGTCATTTCAAATTTCCATGGTGGAAAAGGTTGCACGGCTTAACCTAAAGAATTGTGCAGAGATTACAGAAGGACTATGTCTGGGGCTTGCCGAACACCGGGAGGAGTTCTTAAACTCCAAATATTCCCAGGATTTTGAGAAAGAATGGTTTGTTTACTATGTTTGAAAGCAGGCAGTCTTATTCAATAATCAAAAATACTCCGCAAGCCAATATTCAGACTGCAGGGACTGTTGTTGTAGATGCTCACGATTCAGCCATAATTGAGCTTAACGCTGGATTAAGCTTGGGGCATAATTTACGGGAAGGTTCTCATGCGGAGACCTATTTAAAGATGCATAAAGATGCACGGTTAATTGTAAATGGTTATTTCAAGGTGTTTTTTGGAGCGAGCGTTGAAGTATTCCCGAATGCCCAATTGACGGTAGGAAGTGGTTATATAAACACTGGGGCGGTTATTACTTGTGCGAACCGTGTAATAATCGGTAATGACTCGGCAATAGCCCGTAATGTGTTTATATATGACAGTGACCACCATAAATTATTAAGTGACGGCGAACAGATAAATTCCAGTGAACCGATTGTCATCGGTGAGCATGTGTGGATTGGAGTTGGGGCTGTAGTATTGAAGGGGGTAACGATTGGAGACGGAGCCATTATCGCAGCTGGAGCGGTCGTTACCCGAGATGTACCAGCAGGGTGTCTTGCGGCTGGGAACCCTGCGAGGGTAATAAGACAAAATGTGGAATGGAGGTGAGTGATTTGTCGGTTGTGTCCGAGCTTCAAAAAGAGCGGTGTACTGGGTGCGGTGCTTGCGTTGGTGCATGTCCCGCAGGCTGTATCAGAATGACTGCCGATAAAGAAGGTTTTTTGTATCCAGAAATTGCAAAAGAACGTTGTACTGCCTGTGGCATATGTGCGGAAACTTGCCCTGTAATTCATCGGTATGATTTAACAGTGGAAACATCGGCAAATGCTTATGCCGCATGGTCTTTGGATGAAGAGACTCGATATACAAGTACATCCGGTGGTATATTTACTGAGCTTGCCAAGGCTATTATTCTACAAAACGGCGCCGTGGCTGGAGCGCGGTATGACTGGCGGAACAAAATATGTCACGTCCTGGTTGATCATGAAGCGGATTTACCGTTACTGCGTCAGTCAAAATATGCGCAGAGCGATATGGGTAACATTTACCGAGAGATTAATTCGGTTTTGGATGTGGGACGATATGTATTGTTTGTTGGTACACCTTGTCAATGTGCAGCCGTGGCACGTCGTTGCGGACATGGCGAAAAATTAATTTTATGTGATTTTATATGCCGTGGTGTAAATTCACCATATATATTTTCTCAATATTTGGAAGAACTAGAAGTGCGATATGGCTCTAAAGTAAAACGAGTATGGTTCAAGAATAAAGAGCGTAGCTGGAATGCCTTCGGGACACGGATAGATTTTGAAAACGGTCAGACCTATTTTGGTGGGCGAGAGGACGATCCTTTTATGTACGGCTATATTCACAAAGGTCTGAATCTGTATATGCGACCGTCTTGTGGGCAGTGCGAATTTAAGGGTGTCAAGCGCCCGACAGATATTACATTGGGAGATTTTTGGGGCGTGAAACTGCGGGAAAGCGAAGATGATATGCATAATGGGGTATCCGCCGTTATTGTTCATACGGAAGCTGGACAGCGATTGTTGAATATAATAGCACCAAATATATACTGTGAGGAACAGAATATAGAAGCGCTCCTTCCATTTAATACATGTTTGACAGAGCCGGCGAAGCGTGATGCAGAACGATCGAAAAGGTTTTTTTCCTTGGTTGAAACGCTTCCGTTTAGCGAAGCGATTAAATACATAGATAGTAAATTTATCTCTAAAAATCACGGAGGGTAAATTTGATGTACAACTTAAGATGTTCAAAAGTTTTGGTAACAGGCGGTAGCGATGGCATTGGTTTCGCTATTGCGAAGCGTCTTATTGCTGATGGGGCAAAAGTGGTTATTACTGGACGAAGTGAAGGAAAATTGTTGTCAGCCAAAGAACGGATTAATTCAAATAATTTAAAAATTTTGATGTGGGATATTACTAATCTTGATGCACTGGAATCTAAATTTAATGAAGCAGTTGCACTCCTCGGGGGGGAAATAGATGGGGTAGTAAATAACGCTGGAAGCTATTTGACAAAAAAAGGTTATGAGCCGATCGATATTGACATTGAAGATTTCGACTATCTGACGAATATAAACGTGAAAGCACCATTTTTTCTTATGCGCAAAGCCATAGATTATATGTCCGAAAACAGTATATGTGGAAACATTTTGAATATCTCATCTATAGCTGCGAGATTACCTGTTAGGGGAATGTATGGTGGAAGTAAACTAATATTAGAAAAAATGACACAGTACTACGGTTTTCAATTCGCAAAACGTGGGATTATTATTAACGCTATAGCACCTGGTAGAGTTTTTACGTCATTAACAACTCAAAATTCAAAATATGCCATAGGAAAAACCATAGAAGATTCCATTGATAACAATGCGCTGCAACGATTTGTCAAACCAGAAGAAATTGCAGAATTGGCGGCATATCTAATGAGCGATTATGGTGAGATTATCGTTGGCACTGTTGTTAAAGCTGATGGCGGAACAGAGGCTCCTTATTAGTAGTCTTTGCTGATTAAGCAACTTCGGATTGAAAATCAGCACCATCCCATAAATTTTGCATCAGTAAAAGTAGGGCAGAAAGTATCGTGCCTGAATCTTGAAAAGAAATGTCAATTGTCCTTGATTATTTCAATTATTAAGAGGTAAATAGTATGTGCATAAAAATAATCCATTATGATGGAAGAGTCAGAATGGCTCAATCGCTTAGTTTGGGATCAAAGGTGATTTTTATATGAATAAATTTTTATTATACGGCCATGGCGGCTCATACAATCATGGTGCGGAAGCCATAGTCAAATGTACGATCCGCAGACTGCGGGAAAAATACACTGATGCGTATGTTATACTCTCCTGCAATTTTCCTGAACAGGACAAAGAATTCGGAGTAGATGCTGATGAAATTATTGGACCAGACATTGCGTCTTGGGAAGCTGAAAAAGTTGCACCGGCAGAGCAAAAAGAGAGTTTAGCTCAGGAAATGTATGCAGAAGCTTTGAGCAGGATTACTCCAAATACTACACTTCTCTCTGTCGGCGGGGATAATTTTTGTTACCCCACGTGGCACAGGCTTGCCGTTTTTCAAAAAGAAGCGGTAAGATTAGGCGCAAAAAGCGTATTATGGAGCACATCAGTAGAACCGTCCGCTATAACGCCGGCTATGCTTGAAATATTAAATACCTATGATGAGATTACCGCACGTGAGAGTTTAACTTATGAAGCATTAAAAATGAATGAAGTTCATACAGCACTGAAATTAACAAAAGACGTGGCATTTGAGTTGGAGCCAGAACCTGTAACCTTACCTGGAGGCTTTGTTAAGGGCAATTTTATTGGCATTAATTTCAGCCCTCTTATTGTTCGTGCTGAAACTTCGCCGGGTATCATAATGCAAAATTTTCTTAACCTTTCACTTTCCGTGCTCACTGAAACAAACTTCAACATTGCGCTTATCCCTCATGTCGTTATGCCCATGGATAACGATTACGATGTGCTTGCCGCACTTTACGCTTTATTACCTAATTCATTAAAATCTCGCATATGGCTCGTGAATGATAAACTATCTGCTGCGCAATATAAATATATCATATCCCAATGTGCAGCGTTCACGGCAAGCAGAACTCATGCATCCATAGCTGCCTATTCAACGGGTGTACCCTGTTTGGCAATTGGTTATTCTGTAAAGGCAGCCGGCATTGCTAGAGATTTGGCAATGAATGAATATGTTGTAAAGGTTTTAGATATTCGTGCCGAAGATGATTTGCCGATAAGGTTTCGGCATATGTTGCAGCTAATAGGTTTATAAATAGTCTATTACAGGAAAGGATTAATACTTGACACATAAAATATGTTGCAAGTGGACGATATATTATGAGTAAAATTGTTTTCTACACCACCGCATATAACGCAGAAAAAACTCTGCCATATACAATACAAAGCGTCCTTAACCAAACTGTTAGCGACTGGATTTGGCATTTGGTTGACAATGGAGCGGTTGACAACACTGGTAACATAATTAAGGAGCAAGCGTCAAAAGATCCCCGGATAATTTATCACAGAAACAAACAAAATCGTGTATACGAGCCAGGTAATATTTGGTCAGAGATTATAACTAATTATAATGATTCAGATTTTTTTTGCTCCATTGATGCCGATGACGAGTACAAACCCGACTTTCTAGAAAAAATGTTGAGATTTATGGATAAAAATAATTTGGATATAGGTGCTTGCGGGAATGATTTTATAGATTCAGCAACAAATAAAATTCTCGATGTTCGCAAGTTGGACCAGGATATGATACTAACAACGCCCGAAGCGTTCGATCTTTTTTTCCCCCACTACTATCAATTTGCACGCACAATGTGGGGGAAATTGTACAAAATATCTGTTATGCGCCGCTTTGATTTATCGCAAACCCCTAAAATCATCTATGGAAGGGACACCCTGGTTGCTATAGGGAGCTTCTGTAACGCAGCCCGCGTTGGCATCCTATCGGAATCGCTACATAAGTACTTCGTTTTTTCCAAATCGACTTCTTATCAATGGGATAGCCGTCGAATTGATGCTGACCGTATATTACATAAAGCTGCATACGATTTTCTTATTGATAAATGCGGTACAGTAAACCCTAAAAATGAAATGTTCCTCAGCAGAGTCTATTTCAACGCAACCATAGATACAATCAATGTTCTGATTCAAACAACGCAGCCATTTATTGAAAAAGTGCGCAACATTAATGATATTTTATCATATTCAATAACCCACAAACTCTTCCATGGTGTGGCAGAGAGCGAGCAGGACGCGAGATTTAGGCTTCCTATCCTGAAGTGGCTGCTGGCGCAAAATGAATCATGCTCAAATGACGCCGCAGAAATGATTTCCGGACTTCTTATGAATATGTACGAAGAATTATCGTCATTGATAAAAAAGGACAGTTTGAGTTACATTATCGCAAAAATGCCGGAAATAGTCGAACCCCTTATTAAAAAAGATTACACGAAGGTTTTAGAAAGAATTAACACATGGCTAAAGAGACATGGTACCGATGCGCCACTTTTTGCAGGGCTTCAAATAGCGTTGTACCGCGCTTTGAATAAACCGGATCATGAACTGTTCGACCTTTTAGCGCACATAAAAAAAGCGGGCTGTTCTTCCAGTATGGAGGAGGAGATAGAAGGCCAAATCGTCGAGATTATAGATAAGTATCCGTTGATGAAAGACCTGGGAGTTAATCTGGCCTGCGTCTTTTCACGCGTGGTTTCCCACATTATGGAGGGGAACTACGTTAAGGCACTTGATGGCTTTTTGTCGGCTCTTGACCATTTGGAAATTTCAGAAGGAGATTTTGAGCAATGTATCGTTTTTGCCCGGAATCTATCCGCCTCCGCCGAAAATTCAGGAGCCTATATTCATTTTTCAAAGATTTGGCTCTCTTTCTTAATAGACTCTTCACGAAATGACGAAGCGTGCCAGGAAATAGAGGATTTTATTAAGATCTTACCAAACGATGAGGATTTTATTGCGTTAAAAGAGAGAATTATCGTTAAATAAAATGAGAAGCAGCCTGCCCCGGTAAGAAGGGCAGGCTTTTCCATTTCCTCTATTTACAGTATGTCACATTGAAAGACATAAACCATATCTCCATGGCGTTTTGACACGGCCCGTTTTCTTCTACCCTTCCTCCAATTCCTCCACCATCCGGTATCCAACACCCATTTCCGTAAGAATATACAGAGGCACTCCTGGATTTTCTTCTATCTTTCGCCTTATATTCGCCATATTAACCCGAAGGGTGTGGCTTTCATCGGTATAAACCCCCCATATTTCCCGAATGATGAAATCATGGGTAAGCACCTTGCCCGCATTTTTAGAGAGTAAAACCAACAGCTTATATTCAATTGGCGTTAAATGGACTTTTTCTCCATCTTTGTATACGACCCGTTTGTTATAATCGATTTCCAATTTCCCAACGATAAACACTTCATCTCCCAAGACTTCTGCGGTTGCTGATTGAGGACTGTGCCGCATTGCCGTCCGGATCCGGGCAAGTAGTTCCGAGGTTCCGAATGGTTTTACGATGTAATCATCAGCTCCAAAATCAAGAGCCGCCACCTTTTCACGTTCATGACCACGGGCGGAAACCACAATCACAGGAGTCTTAGACCATTGACGTATATTTTTTAATATCTCTACCCCATCAATATCCGGCAGTCCCAGATCCAGAAGGATGATATCGGGAACATGGGAAGTAAACAGAGAAAGTCCCTCCTTCCCTGTCTTTGCTTTAACCACCTGATAATCATTTGAAGTCAGAATGGCAGATATAAAATTACAAATCGCATCTTCATCTTCAATAATCAGTACCACTGGTTTTATATCCATATTTATTCACTTCCTTTCAAGGGCAGGGTAAAGCGGAATATCGTTCCTCCATCCTTTCTGTTTTCAGCCCCTAAGTTACCCTGATGCGCATTGACAATGGTTTTGCAGATAGACAAGCCAATCCCCATTCCTCTGGAAGAATCAGCACTCCTGCTTTCATTGGGCTTATAACCCGTAAACAGATAGGGAAGATCTTCATTTGGAATTCCCCGCCCTCTGTCCATTACTTCGAATCTGGCCCATGTCCCTTCTCTCTCTAAATGGACCTCAATGGGAGAATCGGCTGGAGAATACTTTATGGCGTTCTCAAGAAGATTGATCAGCACCTGCACAATTAAGGTTCCATCCATTGGGACCTCTAAAAATTCCTCCGGTACATGAACAAGGATTTTACACTGAGGGAATCTTCGCTTGATACGGCTGACGGCTTCCCCTACAACCTCCTCCGCCGCCTCCGGGCTTTTCTTAAGATTGGAGGCATCTTCATTGATCCGGGTCACGGAAAGCAGATTTTCCACCATCCGTATGAGCCATTGTGATTCCTCCTGTATGTTGGCGATCAGGCTGTTCTGGGTATTTTCATCAAGCATTTTCCCATTTTCACGAATCACGGAGCTGGCACCTAAGATCCCTGCAAGAGGGGTGCGCAGATCATGGGATATTGCCCGCAAAAGGGTACTGCGCATCTTTTCTTTTTCCGACTCCACCATAATATTCCGCTGCTCATCAGAAAGGTGCTGCCGCTCCAGGGCCATTGCCACCTGAGAAGCGATCATACGTAAAAACAGGCGGGTATTATGGTCAAGATTTCCTTTTCCACAGGAAATTCCCCAGACGGCAAGAACCTTTCCCTGAGAGATCAAAGGCATATAAAATGCCGCCGCCCCCATCAGGGTATCGGTCCCCGCTCCAGCCCGCTTCTGGTTTAAGAATACCCAGTGGGCAACCGCCTTTTCATCGGCGGAGTTTAAGACATCGGAACCGATATCATCTGCTGCCTGCCTGACTTCACCATTCTCCCCATGTTCAGGATCCGTGGTAAAAAAGATGACAGAACGTTCAAACAGCTTGACCACATAGTCATTTGTAAGGTCCACGATCCGGTCAAGACCCCTTGTTGCAAGAAGCTTCTTATTGATCTCATACAGGATTTCGGTACGGTGTTCCCTTCTCACGGCCAGCCGGGCTTCCGCTTTCATGCGCACGGTCAAAGCGCTGGTTATTAAAGCAACTAAGAGCATGATGACAAAGGTTAGGGGGTAGCCGGATTGGATTGCGTTAAAAGTGAAATACGGCTCTGTAAAAAAGAAGTTAAAGGTCAGCACGCTGACCGCAGAAGCAAAAATTCCGTACCAATACCCTTCCGTCATTCGGGAAACCAGCAAAACGGAGAAAATATAAACCATAATGATATTCTGGTTCATAATATTAAGCCTGTGAAGCCAAAGGGACAACAGGGTGGCACCTCCTAAAATAGAGAGTGTTTTCACGGTGTCCGTCCATGAAAAACGAAACCTGTCATATTTCATTTTTTTTCTTGGCATTTTATAGTTTCGTGTGGCAACGCTCCCAGGTATGATGTGGATTTCTATGTTAGGCAAAAGGGAAATAAGCTTATCTTCAAAATCCATATCAAACAGATTTTTAAGTGTCTTTTTATTTCTGCTTTTTCCCACCACGATGTTTGTGATACCAGATAGCTTGGCGTATTCCGATACGGTGACGGCAATATCATGTCCTGTTAAGTTAACAAGTTCAGCCCCAAGCTTCTCTGCTAAGTCCAGGTTCGCCCGGATGGTCTTTTGCTGCTGTGCAGTAAGCTCTTCACTTTCCGTACTCTCCACGTATAATGCGGCCCAGCTTGCGTGAAATGCTTCCGCCGCCCGTGCTGTCCACCGGATGCACTTTGCAGATGAAGGGGAGGCTCCGATACAGACAAGCAGCTTGGTATTAGCCATTTTATCGGATAAGCTCCGTTCATTCTGATTCTCCAAGCTGATCTTATCCGCAGCACAGCGAAGGGCAATCTCACGCAAAAGCCGCAGGTTCTCCTGTGTGAAAAAGTTCTGCATAGCCGTTTCTGCCCGGTCAGAGCGATAGATCTTTCCTCCTTCCAGGCGGCGCAGCAGTTCATCCGGCTCAATATCTACCAGTTCAATTTTTTCCGCCCGGTCAAAGATATAATCCGGTACAGTTTCCCGTACCTGGACCTTCGTGATGTTCTCGATTACGTCATTTAAACTTTCCATGTGCTGAACATTTACAGTTGTATAAACATCGATTCCTGCCCCCAAAAGCTCTTCAATGTCCTGATAACGCTTTTTATTCCTTCCGCCCTCTGCATTGGTATGGGCCAGTTCATCCACAAGAATCAATTCCGGTTTAAGTTCCAGAGCCTTATCCAAGTCGAATTCCTTTAGCTCCATATTACGGTATGATACAGTTTTCGGCGGAAGCACCGGCAGACCATGCAGTTTCTGCATGGTCTCCGGACGGGTATGAGGCTCGATGTAGCCGACTAAAACGCCGATCCCGCTTTTTAAGCGTTCCTGGGCATCGTCAAGCATTGCATAGGTTTTTCCCACACCGGCAGCATATCCAAAAAATATTTTTAACCGGCCCGGCCTTTGGTCCCGATGCGTCTGAATTTCCTCTAAAATCGCGTCAGGGTCAGGTCTGTGATCAAATGATTCCATTCATATTCCACCACCTTACTATTTTGATATCATACCACTTTTTTTATCTTCAGCAAACCATCAAGAGCCAAATTCACCTTTAAAACATTGACACCCGGCTCGCCGATAAATCCAAGGAAACGCCCCTTTGTACAGGTCTTAATAATACCTCTCACTTCATCCTCTGTCATATTCCTGGCGGCTGCAATCCTTGCCACCTGATACTCCGCAGCTTCAGGGGAAATATTAGGGTCAACGCCGCTTCCTGAGGCCGTAACTAAATCCATGGGAATCTCTTCCTGATTGCCGGGATCAAAGGAATGCCACCAGTTTATGCGTTCCGAAACCAGTGTTTTCTGTTCTTTGCTGACAGGGGAGAGGTTTGATACGCCAAGGGGTCTTCCAATCAGGTATTGGGGCTTTGTGAATTCCTGGGCCAGTAACTGGGATCCATATTCCTTTTGTGTTCCGTCCTCTTGGGTGACAACGATCATGCTGCCGTTTGCCTGATCCGGAAACAGCAACTGGGCAGCCCCCGTGACTGCAGCCGTATAAATAATGCCGCACAATATGGTCATTAAACCAAAGCATACAACAGCGGCTCTGAATAATTTTATGATTTTCATCGTTTCTTTTTACCTCACGCAAGACCGCACGCGGTCAGAATCATATCTATCAGCTTAATTGCAAGAAAAGGTGCACAGATCCCGCCCAGGCCATAGACCAGCAGGTTTCTTTTCAGCAGCTTTTCAGCAGGCAGTTCCCGGTATTTTACTCCTCTAAGAGCCAGCGGAATCAGTGCAATAATGATCAGCGCATTATAAATGATCGCTGAAAGCATGGCACTTGCGGCGCTGGTCAGCCTCATAAAATTCAGGGCTTCCAGTTGGGGATAAATGCCGAAAAACAATACAGGAATGATAGCAAAATACTTAGCCACATCGTTTGCCACACTAAAGGTCGTTAAAGAGCCTCTTGTCATTAAAAGCTGCTTGCCGATCCGGACAATATCGATGAGCTTGGTAGGACTGGAATCTAAGTCCACCATGTTCCCTGCCTCTTTGGCAGCCTGAGTTCCTGAATTCATAGCCACCGCAACATCTGCCTGGGCCAGGGCAGGAGCATCATTGGTACCGTCTCCAGTCATGGCGACCAGATGGCCTTTGGCCTGGTAATCACGGATAAGGGCCAGTTTTGCTTCTGGTGTAGCTTCTGCAAGAAAGTCATCAACACCTGCTTCTGCAGCGATAGCTGCCGCTGTCATGGGATTGTCACCGGTGATCATAATGGTTTTGATTCCCATTTTTCGCAGATCTTCAAAGCGTTCTTTTACGCCGTTTTTCACGATGTCCTTTAAATAGACAACGCCCATCACCTGATTGTTTTTTGCCACCACAAGAGGAGTACCTCCTGCCTCCGCTACGCGCCTTACAAGCATTTCACATTCTTCCGGGTAATTGCTTCCCTTTTCCATCACATACGCTTTGATGGTATCCGCAGCACCCTTCCGGATCTCGTTGCCCTGATAGTCGATGCCGCTCATCCTTGTTTTTGCTGTAAATTCCACAAAGTTAGCACCCAGGGCCGAAAGTTCCCGGCCCCGTATTCCAAACCGCTCCTTTGCCAGAACCACAATACTTCTTCCTTCCGCCGTCTGGTCCGCAAGAGAAGAAAGCTGGGCCGCATCGGCAAGCTCTTGCTCCGTGACGCCGGCCACCGGCAGAAATTCGCTGGCCTGGCGGTTTCCCAGAGTAATGGTTCCGGTTTTATCAAGGAGCAGTACATCCACATCCCCGGCAGCTTCAATGGCCCGCCCGCTCATTGCCAGAACATTGGCCTGATTTAAACGGCTCATGCCCGCAATGCCGATGGAAGATAGAAGCGCACCAATGGTAGTAGGCGCAAGGCATACCAAAAGGGCTATGACATTGGTGATGGAGATGGCAGAACCAGAGCCGGCCTGTAGGCTTGCAAAGCCGGTAAAGGGCCGTAGGGCTGCCGTAACCACAAGAAAGATGATGGTCAGGGTTATGAGTAAAATCTGCAAAGCCACTTCATTCGGCGTTTTCTTTCTGGCCGCACCTTCCACCATGGATATCATTTTATCCAGGAAGCTTTCTCCTGCTTCTGCCGTCACTTCTATGATCAGCCAGTCAGACACCAGGGTAGTTCCCCCTGTTACAGCACTTCGGTCGCCGCCGGATTCCCGGATGACCGGCGCTGATTCACCGGTAATAGCGCTTTCGTCCACAGAGGCCGCACCATCGATTACTTCCCCATCCATTGGGACCTGCTCCCCTGCCCTGACGTATACGATATCTCCTTTTTTTAAGGTATTTGAAAGTACCTCGGTATAATCATCAATATTGGATGGAGTTCTCAGTTTCCTTGCCTTTACGTCCTTTTTGGCACTGCGCAGACTGTCTGCCTGTGCCCGTCCCCGCCCCTCTGCAATCGCTTCTGCAAAGTTTGCAAACAGGACGGTAAACCATAAAATCAGGGATATGGTTAAGGTATAACCCGAATTCTCATCCTTAAGCCCTGCAAAGGAAAGAAAATACAACACACCGGTCAAAACTGCTCCTATATAAACTACCAGCATAACAGGATTTTTCACCTGCACCCTGGGAGACAGCTTTACAAAGGACTGCCTCAGCGCATCATAAAAGATGCTTTTATCAACACTCTTTTTTTCCATTCTAATCACCTTCTGTCACTGCATTGTAAAGAAATCGGCAATCGGACCAAGGGCCAGCGCCGGCAAGAAACTCAGCGCACCGATGATAAGGATAACTCCTATTAAAAGTCCTATAAATATGCCATTGCTGGTGGATAATGTGCCCTCGCTGACGGCTACGGCCTTTTTCTGGGCCATATTGCCGGCAAGGAAAATAACGGCTGTCATAGGAATGAACCGTACCATCAGCATAATGATTCCGCCTGAAATATTGGTAAACGGGGTATTCCCGTAAAACCCTCCAAAGGAACTGCCGTTGTTATTCGCCATGGAAGAAAAGGCATATAAAATCTCTGAAAATCCATGGGCTCCCGAATTAGTCAGCCACGACCGGGCGCCGGGCATAGAAACGGCGGCGGAAGTTCCTAAAAGCGTCATAAGCGGGGGAACAAGGACTATTAAGCAAACCATTTTCATATCAAAAGGTTCTACCTTTTTCCCCAGATACTCCGGAGTCCGGCCAACCATAAGGCCTGCAATAAATACGGTAAGAAGTACAAATGCAAGCATTCCATAAAGTCCGCTTCCCACGCCGCCAAAGACAATTTCCCCAAGCTGCATAAGAAACATGGAAACCATTCCTCCAAGAGGAGTTAGGCTGTCGTGCATGGCGTTCACAGAGCCGTTTGATGCCGCTGTGGTCACCACCGCCCATAAGGAGGAAGCTCCGACACCGTGAATTGCCTCCTTGCCTTCCATACTGCCTGAAACTGCTGCGTGTTCAAACACAGGTGCCGCAAGCTGTTCGCTGACAGTTATGGCAGCAAGAGCTGCGACAAAGAAAATCATCATAGTAATATAAATTGACCGCCCCTGCCTGCCGTCTTTTACCGCCCTTCCAAAGCTTACGCAAAGCGCCGCAGGAATCAACAGTATAGATAAAACCTGTATCAGGTTCGAGAGGACCGTTGGATTTTCAAGAGGAAACGCAGAGTTCATCCCAAAGAAGCCGCCTCCATTCGTTCCAAGCTGTTTGATTGCGATCTGGCTTGCCGCAGGGCCTAAGGGTATTGTCTGTAAGGCCCTATTTTCCAGCATAGCAACTTCTTTATAGGAGTCAAATGACTGAACGACCCCTTGGGAAACAAGCAGCAAAGCTACGAGAAAAGAAATCGGAATCAGGATATAAAGCGTGGACCTAACTAGGTCTGCCCAAAAATTCCCGATGGTTTTTTTCTGTTTTATGACGAAACCTCTGATCAAGGCAAAAAGGACGGCGATTCCTGTTGCTGCCGATACGAAGTTCTGGACGGCAAGGCCCGAAAACTGGGTGAAATAAGACAGAGTGGATTCGCCTGAATAAGACTGCCAGTTGGTGTTGGAAACGAAGCTTGCGGCTGTGTTGAAAGCCAGGTGCCAGCTGGTTCCTTTCATTCCCTCCGGATTAAATGGCAACCCCCCCTGCAGCATCAATAAACCGAAAAGAAAAACAAAGCCTGCCCCGTTAAATAAAAAAACGGAAAGCGCATAATTTCCTGCGTTCATCTCATCCTCGGCAGCAATGCCCATAAGCTTATAAACACCCTTTTCCACAGGGGCAAGTGCAGGTGTCAAAAATACCCTTTGCCCTGTCATAACCTTGTATATATAAATACCCAAGGGAATGGACAATCCAACTAAAACAGCAATATAAAATACATCCTGCAAAACAATATGGCTCATAACTGATCACCTCGAAATAAAATATAAAATAGATAAATTAGCAGTAAAACACCGATAATGCTTACAAACATCAAAACAGCTCCCATGATTTCCTCTCCTGATCCTTTTATTTTTCTTCTCCCTACGCTCACAATCATATCAGAGAAAAAATCAAGACGGTGTTAAAATGAAAAGGCGTCATGTCAAGAAGTTGTCAAGAACAAAAGCAAATCTTAAATAAACAAGAATACCTAAATTAGTCTATTGAAAACAAACAAGAATGTGCTCACATAAAATACAAAATAATAAGAACAAAAAAAGGGCAATCAGAATTGATCGCCCACAAAAACACCATACTATTAATTATTTTTTCCCTATAAACACCACGATCGACCTGGGCGGAACAAGAAACCGTTTCCCTTCTGCCGCAGGCTCCTTCCCTTCTGGGTATATACCGTTTAATTCTCCTTTATCCGTATGAAAGACCACATGCCATTGCTCCTTCTTAGGCAGATTAGGAAGATCGAATTCGTGAGGCTCCCAGTGCATGTTATAAGCCACATAAAAGTTGTTGTCAGCAGTACCATCTGGTTTTCTTCCATATTCCCCACAGTAAAAGATTCCAAGCTGACGACGGAAATTATCAAATTCCGGGCACCAGGCCTTCACTCCATGATAGGAAACATCCGGGAACCCGCACGCTAAATAGTCCATGATCCTTGGCTCCTTTTGCATATGGAACACGGGATGAGCCTTCCGAAAGGCGATCACTGCCTTTACAAATTCCAGAATATCCTGATTGGTCTTAACCAGATTCCAGTTCAGCCATGACACCTCATTGTCCTGGCAATATGCATTATTATTGCCAGACTGGGAATTGCCGAATTCATCTCCAGCCATAATAAGGGGTGTTCCCTGGCTCAAAAGCAATAGAAGGAATGCGTTTCGCAGCTGCTTTTTCCGAAGTTCCAGTACCTTTTTCCGCTTAGTTGGGCCTTCGACTCCACAGTTCCAGGAATAATTATAGGGATAGCCATCCTGGTTTTTCTCCCCGTTTTCCTCATTGTGCTTGGTATCATAGGACACCATATCCATCATGGAAAATCCATTGGTATTGGCCATATAATTAATAATGCCATACCCAGCCGGATTGCTCCTGGTGCGGAAGGCAAGGTTTTTCATCTGTTCCTCGTCTCCTTTTAATACCCGGCGCATATCTACCAGAAAGCCGTCGTTATACTCTCCTAAGTGCTTAACCTTTCCTTCATAGGCCGGATCCCAGGAGACTGCAAACAGCTTGATCCGGCTTAAATAGGGATCCCGCTCAAGAATGTCCAGGGGCGGAGTTCCTACCAGATGTATCCCGTCCACATGAAATTCATACACCCAAAACCGGACCACATCAAGTACAAAAGAGGGTGCTTCCTTTCCGGTAAAGAAAAGCTCTACAATCAATTCCAATCCTTCCTTATGAAGAGCCTTCACAAGGCCTTTAAACTCCAAAGACGGATTCTTTTCTGAGGCGTAGGAAGCCTTAGGAGCAAAATAATTCCCTGATGTATATCCCCAATAATTTAATTTTCCAACAGGCTTATCCACACCAAATGGGTTCCCTTGCACATGTTCCTGCATGATGACCTCGGAAAATTCATTTACCGGCATCAGTTCCAGCGCAGTAATGCCTAGCTTCTTCAAGTAGGGGATCTTTTCCCGTATGGCATCAAAGGTCCCTTTGTTCTTTACTTTAGAGGAGGCGTGTTTTGTGAACCCCCGGTTATGGAGCCTGTATATGATACTGTCCTCATATGGAATCTGAGGAAGCGTATCCTCTTCCCAGTCAAAATCAGCAAACTCAATGGGGGTTCTTAAAAGGGCTGAAGCGCGTTCAAGGTCCCCCCATACTTCCCGTCCGGTAAAACGCTTTCCATAAGGATCAGAAAACAGCTTTCCATCGATTTCAAAGCAGTATTCCAGATTTTCAAAATCCTCTCCCAGAATGACCATGCTCCAAACATCACCCTTTCTGGACCCTGCAGGAAAGGAAATGGTCCTGACCGGATTTTCTTCTCCCGCCTTAAAGAGAAGGACCCTGCATTCCTCTCCTTGTGCAGCCACACTCAGACGGATTCCGCCGGATACCTTTGAAAGCCCCATAGAATAGATTCCCATCTCATGCTTTGCAATCTTGTACTGTTCCATATCGCTTATCTCCTCCGTCCCTTGATCCGATCCCGGAATCGTTCCTGCTGACTTTTATCGTGCTTCCTATTGATTCTCAATCTGTTCTGCCAGGTCGTTTAGATACATCCAACGCTCCATTTTCTCTTCCAGCAGCCTTTCCTGCTCTGTCTTTTCTTCCATCAATGCATTCAGTCTGCTGTAATCTCTGGCAGCTTCTCCCATCTGCCTGTCCAGAGCTTCGATCTTCTCTTCCAGGGCCGCCAAATCCTCCTCTATGGTATCCCATTCCCTCTGTTCCTTAAAGGAAAATTTAAGCTTCCGTTCTCCCCTTGGTTTTTCCTTGTTCTTTTTTTCCGTTGCTTCCGAATTTTTTGCAGCTTCCTCAGCCTGGCCTGGAAGGCCTTCCGGGTATTTCTCCTGAAATGCTGCCTGATAATCGGTAAAGCCTCCCTCATACTGAGTCACATTACCCTGGCCCTCAAAGGCAAAGATCCGGCGCACTACCCGGTCAAGAAAATAGCGGTCATGGGAAACCGTGACCACAATCCCCTGAAAGCTGTCAAGATAATCCTCTAAGATCGTTAGCGTCTGGATATCCAGATCATTGGTCGGCTCGTCAAGCAAAAGCACATTCGGCGCTTCCATCAAGATCCTAAGCAGATAAAGCCTTCTTTTCTCCCCGCCGGACAGTTTGCTGACGGTGGTGTATTGAACGCTTGGAGGAAACAGAAAGCGTTCCAGCATTTGAGAGGCACTAACACTTCCCTCCTTTGTCTTTACATACTCTGCCACGTTTCGGATGTAGTCAATGACCTTTACACTCCCATCCATGTCTTCGCTTTCCTGAGAGAAATATCCCATTTTCACGGTCTGCCCTACGGTAACCGTTCCGGCGTCAGGCTCCAGCCACCCTGCAATGATCTTCATCAAGGTGGACTTACCGCTTCCGTTAGGACCGATGATGCCAATCCGGTCATTTTTTAGAAAAACATAGGAAAAGTCCTTCATCAATACCTTTTCCCCAAAGGCTTTGGTGATGTCATTGACCTCCACTGTAGTCCGCCCAAGGCGGCTTGAAACGGAATCCAGTTCTACCGTCTGGTCGATCTTAATCCCCTCCTGGTCACGAAGGGTCTCATAACGCTGGATATGGGCCTTCTGCTTGGTAGAACGCGCTCTGGCTCCCCGCTGCATCCATTCCAGCTCCACTCTAAGGATGGACTGGCGTTTCCGCTCTGTAGCCGCCTCCATGTCCATACGCTCTGCTTTCAGCTTTAAATAGCCTTCATAATTCTCCTGATAATTGTAAAGCTTTCCCTTATCAAGCTCCACAATCCGGTTGGTAACGCTGTCTAAAAAATACCGGTCATGGGTTACCATCAAAAGCGCCCCTCTAAAACGCTTTAAATAATCCTCCAGCCAGTCCGCCATGCTACTGTCTAAATGGTTGGTTGGCTCGTCAAGGACCAGCAAGTCGGTATTCCCAAGAAGGACACTGACTAATGCCACCCGTTTTCTCTGTCCCCCGGATAAGGTCTCCACCTTGGAATCAAAGTCCGTAAATCCCAGTCTGGTCAGCATGGCCTTTGCCTGGCTTTCTAAATCCCAGACATGCTCATGCCCTTCATTGTCCCGGACAATGCTTTCTAAAATGGTATCGCCTTCATGGAAAACCGGATTCTGGGACAGAAAACGGATATCTAAATTCCGCCCCTTTACCACGGTCCCCTGATCCGGCTCTTCAAGACCTGCCACGATCCGAAGCAATGTGGATTTCCCGGTTCCGTTAATGCCGATCAGCCCGATCTTATCTCCTTCATTGATACTGAAACTGGTATCATCAAAAAGCAGACGTTCTGTATATGATTTTGTTAAATGTTCAATGGTCAGTAAATTCATTCTTTATCGTTCTCTCCTGTCTGGTACTCTCTAACGGATCACTAGCTCCACAGGGCAGTGGTCGGAGCCTAGGACCTGGGTATGGATATCCGCACTTATAAGCCTATCCTCTAAGCTTTCTGAAACGCAGAAATAGTCAATACGCCAGCCTGCATTTTTCTGCCTGGCGCTAAACCGATAAGACCACCAGGAGTAAACGCCTTCCAGCTCCGGATAGAAATAGCGGTATGTGTCAATAAAACCATTCTTTAAAAGGAGAGTAAACTTCTCTCTTTCTTCATCGGTAAAGCCTGCATTTTTCCGGTTGGTTTTAGGATTCTTTAAATCGATTTCCTTATGAGCCACATTTAAATCTCCGCAGAAAATCACCGGCTTATTCTCTTCCAGCTTTTTTAGATAAGCGAAGAAAGCCTCCTCCCATGTCATCCGGTAGGGAAGTCGAGCAAGCTCATTCTGGGAATTAGGAGTATAACAGGTAACCACATAGTATTCCGGATATTCAGCTGCAATCACCCGGCCTTCCTTGTCATGCTCCTCTATGCCGATTCCATAAGCCACTGACAAAGGCATCTCCTTCGTAAATATGGCAGTCCCTGAATAACCTTTCTTTTCCGCATAATTCCAGTACTGATGATATCCGGGAAGATCAAGTTCGATCTGTCCCTCCTGGAGCTTACTTTCCTGGATACAAAATACATCCGCAGCCACTTCGTTAAAATAATCCAAAAAGCCTTTCTCCACGCAGGCACGAAGGCCGTTTACATTCCAAGAAATCATTTTTTTCATTGTTTTCACCTCTTATAAAAGATAGAAATAGTATATCATTTTCCCGTTGGCGAATCCACTTCTTTTGAGATATTCTAATAACATTACAACTCGAGGGTGTCTCAAAGGTGTTTTTCCTTTAAGACACCCTCAATCAGGTTCTTATCCTATCTTATTATCTCACGATCTCTCCTTTTGCTTTATCCTGCCACTTCTTCCGTTCCACGAACCGTCCCATAAAAAAGGCCAGGACACCTACTCCGATACCGGTCTGGATACAGAAAAGAAGGCTTTCTACTTCTCCCGGAATCTCCCCATCGATAAAGGTTTCCATGATCGGTGTAAACCATGGCTCATATTCCGTTCCCTGAATCTCCGATATCATCTGGCTTCCTGCATCATCAGAACCGCCGAATTCGGCTCCCTTTAAAGCGAAAAGGGGCACCGCTGCAATCAGAAGGGCAAAAATCAGAAGAGTTGCTACGATCTTTTTGTTCTTGCTGGTCATATTACTGAACCTCCTTTGAAAATCCAACTGCCTTAAGCTCCGGAAGGGCATAAGTTTCAAGGGTGATAATGATCACTGTTGTAAGGATTCCTTCAATAATTGCAAGAGGAAGCTGAGTCGGAGCAAATACTCCTAAAAATTTAACTGCAGAAGCAAAGACACCGCCTGTTTCCGAAGGATAAGCAAGCGCAAGCTGAATGGCAGTCACACAATATGTAAATAAGTCGCCGATCATCGCGGCAAGGAAAATGCTGACCAGTTTATTTACCTTCAGCATTTTTAATAATTTATAAATTCCAAAAGACACGAACGGTCCTGCAATTGCCATGGAAAAAGTATTGGCGCCCAGCGTCGTAAGACCGCCGTGGGCCAGTAATATGGCCTGGAATATCAGCACGATCATTCCCAGAATGCTGACCGCGGACGGCCCGAATAAAAGGGCTCCAAGGCCGGTTCCTGTCATATGGGAACAGCTTCCGGTTACGGACGGGATCTTTAAGGAAGATATGACAAAAATAAAAGCTCCCGACATAGCCAGTATGGTGATGGTTTTCCTATTCTCCTGAAGCCTCTTCCTGATGGAGAAAAATCCTGCTGCCAAAAATGGCATGCAAACAGCTCCCCAGGCAATGCAGTACCCCACAGGAAGATACCCCTCCATAATGTGCATTCCATAAGCACTTGGAACAATTCCAAAGGCCAGAGCAAATGCGATAACTAGTTTCATGACTCTTTTTTCTTTCTTACTCATTTTCATTCTCCTTTCCGTTTTCCCACCCAGCTTTTTGGGTATAAAGGTATACCCGAAGGGTGTTCCAATAAAATAAGCACCAAATTCCGATGATTCCCACTCATCAGACCGGCGCTCACAGGGTAAATCTTTGTACAACAAAAAGACTTCCCGGCATCCGGTCATCGCTCGTAACCAGATGCGTCGCAGGCATAATTTACTTAATGAAGGCGTAGCCTGAATTTAGTAAATTAGCCGTTCGATGAGCCAAAGGCGAATCGAACTTCCTTATGAAAGGCAGGTCTTCTGACTCGTGTATCTTCACAACAGCTCTTCTTCCCGGTTTCCCAGTGATTTATTGAGCTCTGCTCCACACTTACAGCGGCGGGACCGTAAGGGATTTGCACCCTTTTCCCTATTATCCTGCGGAGAATTTTCACAGGCACCTTTCACATGATACGTTAGTATTGTAGCTGTTTAGTACATTCCTGTCAATTTCTTTGTGTTTTCAAGAGCATTTCCAGCTCTCCGGCATCTCTGGGCGGGTCCCCCCCTACTTCTAAAATGTGGTGACTCACAAGGCTGTTATAAACCTCCAAAAGAACCGGCCTTTTTAAATTGGCCTGATTTAATACTTCATCATCCTCGAACACTTCCCTCACCGGGCCGTCCGCAATGATCCTTCCCCCGGCAAAAATTACCGCCCGGTCTGCAAAACGATAGGCAAAATCCACATCATGGGTTGAAATCAAAAGAGTTTTCCCCATTTCATTCATCTTATCCAGAACACCTTCCAGCATTTCCACATTGACTGGATCCAAAGAGGCCGTTGGCTCGTCAAATATAACAACCTCAGATTCCATGGCTATAATATCCGCTATACTGACACGCTTTTTCTCTCCTCCGCTTAAATAGTGAGGCGGCCGATCCCTCATCGAACCTAAATTCATGTATTCCAGTGCGTCCTCTACCCGTTTCTTCACTTCCTCTCTTGGAAGCTTTAAATTCATAGGGCCAAAGGACACCTCTGCAAACACTGTGGAAGCAATGATTTGATTGTCTGCGTCCTGGAAAACGATTCCTACACTTTTTCTCAACTCATTTAAATCCTTTTTCCCAATCTCTTTCCCACGGTAAAGAATCCTTCCGGAGTCCGGTCGGTATACCCCGTTTAAATTAAGAAAGCAGGTGGATTTCCCAGCACCGTTAGAACCGAGAACCACGATTTTCTCTCCCTTTCTCACGGTGATATTGATATCCCTTAATACTTCTTTGCCCTGTCCATAAGAATAGCACAGGTCTTCTGCCTGCAAAAGAATTTCCTCCATCTTCCCTCACCTCCTTCTTCTGTTGTTACTGTTCCATAAACAGGTTAAACCACCAGACGCACCCAAATTAGGACCATAAAATAACAGGCCGCCGTCCAAAGCTGCCATCCCTTTACCTTTTTTTCCTCCTCAAGAAACAAAAGCTCTCCGTCATAACAACGGGCGGTCAGTGCATCATAATAGGTATTAGCCTTTTTTAAGGAAACCACGAACAAATTTCCCGCCGTGCTACCGAAGGAGCGGCATGAAGTCTTAAAATCGCAGTAACCCAGCCTTGACTCGGCTGCCTGCTTCATGTAACACTGGGTATCCATCATCACAAAGATAAACCGGTATATCATGTTCATCAGCTCCAGAATTATTTTGGGAACATGAAGCTTCCGGAACACGCAGATGATCTCACTTGCAGGAGTGGAAAGCACCAGCATGTACATGGCACTTAAGGCAGCAAGCGCCTTTAAGATCAGTCCTAAAGCCAGCGCTGGTCCACCTTCCGTCAGATATAAGTAAACTCCATGAACAGAAATAAGCACCCGTCCATGAGGCACTGACGATAAGTCGATGACAATAGCTGCTGTCCCTAAAAGGAGAAATGCAAGAGGAATCTTTAAGAGGGCCATATATTTTTTCCAGGGAACACCCCCTGTAAATATGGTGATTGCAGCCATGGTCAAAAGCACCAGAACCGACACCTTCCTATCATTCGCTCCAATACAAAAGAGCAGGGAGGCCACCGCCGTCACCGCCTTAAACTGAGGGTTCCAGCCCCTCATACGGGAAGCATACGCATAATAATCGATGGTATCAATCGTTCTCACCTCCTTTCCATGTTTCTGCCCATGTTTTTCGGGCACAGCGTACCGCTTTATCGGGTGTAAAGGGATATCCGAAGGGTGTTTCTTGTCTGATTATACGTCATAAGAAAAAAATGCGCAATAATTCCCTTAAAACGGTAAGCCCTGGCTGTTTCATGCCAATAAAAAACAGACGCCTAAGTTCCGGACTGATACTCCTTTTGCCGGAACTGCGGCGTCTGCCTATATATTGATTATTCGTTTTCCTCGACCTGTTCTTCTGATAAGGTGAATACCTGTCTCTTACGAGCCATTTCATCACTTGCCAGATACTCGTCGTAGGTAGTGATCTTATCGATCAGCTGTCCGTTTACGATCTCCATAATACGGTTAGCCGTTGTCTCAACGATCTGGTGGTCACGGGAGGAGAAAAGCAGAACTCCCTGGAATTTTACCAGACCATTATTGAGTGCTGTAATAGACTCCATATCCAAATGGTCCGTAGGCTCGTCGAGCGTCAGAACATTGGCGCCGGAAATCATCAACTTGGAAAGCATGCAGCGCACCTTTTCTCCACCTGACAATACCCGTACCTTCTTTACTCCATCCTCTCCGGCAAACAACATACGGCCAAGGAATCCACGCACATAGGTGGCTTCTTTTTCCGGAGAATACTGGGTCAGCCAGTCAACGATGGTGTCATCGTTATTAAACTCTTCTGTGTTGTCCTTCGGGAAATAACACTGGCTGGTGGTAAGACCCCATTTGTAATCGCCCTCATCCGGCTCCATTTCACCTGCAAGAATCTTGAACAGAACGGTCTTTGCCATCTCATTCGGTCCCACAAAGGCCACTTTATCTTCACGGGTTAAGGTAAAGGAGATATTGTCTAAAATCTTTACTCCGTCAATGGTCTTTGATAAATTATTAACACTTAAAACCTCATTGCCGATTTCACGGGCAGGGCGGAAATCAATGTATGGATATTTACGGCTGGATGGTTTGATGTCATCCAGTTCGATTTTCTCCAACGCACGCTTTCTGGAAGTCGCCTGCTTGGATTTGGAAGCATTGGCGGAGAAACGCTGGATAAATTCCTGCAGCTCCTTGATCTTTTCTTCCTTTTTCCGGTTGGCTTCCTTCATCTGCTTTACCATCAGCTGGCTGGACTCATACCAGAAATCATAGTTACCTGCATAAAGCTGGATCTTACTGTAGTCAATGTCTGCGATATGGGTGCAGACCTTATTTAAGAAGTAACGGTCATGGGAAACCACGATAACCGTATTTTCAAAGTTAATGAGGAATTCCTCAAGCCATGCAATGGCATCTAAATCCAAGTGGTTGGTAGGCTCGTCAAGAAGCAGGATGTCCGGGTTACCGAACAGTGCCTGAGCAAGAAGCACCTTAACCTTTTCCGCACCATTTAATTCACTCATGTATTTATAGTGAAGATCTGTCTCGATTCCAAGGCCGTTTAAGAGGTTTGCCGCATCGGATTCCGCCTCCCAGCCGTTCATGGTAGCGAATTCACCTTCTAAGTCCGCTGCCTTGATGCCGTCTTCATCGGTGAAATCTTCTTTCATGTAGATGGCATCTTTTTCTTTCATGATCTCATAAAGCCTGGTATTTCCCATAATAACGGTGTCAAGCACCTGGAAGCCATCATATTTAAAGTGGTCCTGTTTTAAAAAGGAAAGTCTTTGTCCCGGCGTTATGACAATATCGCCGTTTGTAGGCTCTAGCTCACCGGAAAGTATTTTAAGGAAAGTGGACTTTCCCGCGCCGTTAGCGCCAATCATCCCGTAGCAGTTGCCTTCGGTAAACTTAATGTTCACCTCTTCAAACAATGCTTTTTTCCCGAGTCTTAATGTTACGTTATGTGCACTGATCATCTTAAATTCCCTTTCTGCAATCTGGTTATCATTCTCTAGCCAAAATCATCAAAATAGGGGTCCATTGGCCCCTTCTTCTGTCATCTCTATTATTGTACATGAAAATCCCGAATTTGCAAGCTTTTTATCTTGGAAAAAGAAGTACATTACTCCATTGGCTTATGAAATGCTTGCCTTCATGGGGTAAATTATGCCTGCATATTCGGGATTTTGATTATTTTACTTTGCGGCTTCCACCCTTAAGGGGAAGTTGGTTTTGCTTCCTGCATCATAATCAACGGTCACGTAGGTCACCTTTATCATGGCCCCGCTTCCATTGCTGTCATCGGTGGCGGTCCCAAGCACATCAGTGTCCAGTCCCTCGCAGTTGTCCTTTATAAACCCAATCTCTTCGCCGGACTCCGTCTTAATGGTAAAGGTACTCATAGCCTGGTCCATAACGCTTCCGGTTACTTCCTGCACCTTCATGTTCTCCTGCCCGTCCAATACCAGGACAGGCTTGGCATTCGTGGCATCTGAACCGGAAATTTCTCCCTTATAGATAACAGAAACTTGTACCTCCGGCTCCAGCGCATAAGAGGTCTCCACCACCGTACTGCTTAAGTCAAAGGTCATTTCCTTGCCGCCGCTCTCCACGGTCATGTCTTCTAAGTTGTCCCCAACCTTTTTGACCGTGCCGGCCAGTATCTTAAATTCTGCCCCATTGCCTGGTGCTTCCTGGCTTGCCTCTCCCGTACTCTCTGAGCTGGGAGCCGTACTTTCCGTTACCGTATTTGCAACACTTTCCGTATTCTTTGCAGATTTTCCACAGGCTGTAAATAAAACTGCAGCACAGACAGCTACTGCTATAATCCATATTTTTTTCATAAGCATCCTCTTCTTTCTTTCCTAAATCACCTATGATTCCACACTTAGTATAGCATCCGATTGTGAAAAATCTTTATCTTTTTCCTTAATTAATTTTACGAATTGCCTAAAATTGGTAGTTTTCCGCTTAAAATCGAGATTCTACAGGCTTTTGCACTTACCAACTGCTACCACCTATAAACAGTCAAAACCAGGGGGCCTGCAGTCAAAATGCAGTCAGAAAATGATATATTCTATGAATGGGCGGGCCCGGAATACCGGATACCCGCCTATACATTACTCCATTATCTTAAATTTTTATGAGTCCCGACCCATGCCATGAGGTACGTCATTTTCCTTACATTCCTATTAATCTCTAATTATAAAGCATTTTTGTACTTAAATCATTTCCTACTATTTACAGGAATTGCAGTTATTGTCTACAATAATTGCGGAAAGCGATGCATGATTAATAGAAGTAACGCCAACCGTAGCAACGCCGGCAACCCTAGCAACTACGCTGTAAGTGCAGCAGTCATCATTGCACAGATCACAGTCGCAAACGAAGAAGGTGAAGGTGTTAGCTTCAGTAATAGCTACAAGCCGTGAGAAAGTCCAAATTGGTCCTACGGGAATAGGAGTCAGCATATCTTTACACTGTTTGAATACCTGGAAATTCAGAGTAATTACAGCAGCGGTAGTAACGATATTACTTGCAAATTCAAGTTTAATGCATGGGTTTTTTATAGCTTTTGTATCAACACTTACAGTGGTCAGAGTAAATGCAGCACCGGCAACTGTTGCCAATGGTATGGTTACGCCTCCCTGGCTGCCGCATTTTAATATTGTTCTGTTTGGCTTTAAGTGCTTTCTGGGACGTTCGCATACGATATTGCAGTTGAACTCCTCACATTCATCACAATCGCATTCACGATCTTCAATATAACAATCACTCATAATGCTACCTCCATATATTTACATAGACAGATAAAATAATATTTGTTCCAACAGTCATATTCCATTATATTATAAAAAAAAGAGTATGCTACACTTTTGAAGGTACAATCTTTTAATGGACCCCAAATACTCGAACCTGCCTATACTTTACTCTGCCAATCCCGGATGCCGTAGCGCCCGTCCTTATCCGGTGTGAGCGTCACCGGCTCCACAACCATTTTACCTTCACCGTCCAGACAATAAACCTTTCCGGATTCCGTGATCAGAGTACCTTTGAGCATGACGCCATACGCCAGTGATCTATACAAGGCGGGGGTTGACATCAAGCAGGCTCAATACCTCCTGGGACATGATGATATCAAGACTACTCTTGACACATACACCCATTTTGGCTATGTAGATGTAAAAGTGGATAAGTTGGAGGCGTACTATGATGCAGTCAAGATGCAGTCAAGATGCAGTCAAACGATAAAATAATACCTCTCAAACATGCATAAACACGAGGTTTGAGAGGTTTGTGAAAAATCTTTATCTTTTTACTTAATTAATTTTATGAATTGCCTAAAATTGGTAAATTCAACCTTCGCCATACCTACCAAGAAAACTCTGGGTCCGCTCGTTACTGGAAGAAAATACCTCTTCCGGAGTCCCCTCCTCTACAATCACGCCGTCAGCCATAAAGATGATCCTGTCTGAGATATCCTTTGCAAAGGCCATCTCATGGGTCACAATAACCATAGTGATGTGCATGTCTGCAAGGGACTTAATGACCTTTAATACCTCTCCCGTAAGCTCCGGATCCAGGGCGGAAGTCGGTTCATCAAAAAACAGGATCCTTGGATTTAGGGCCAGTGCCCTTGCAATGGCTACCCGCTGGCATTGCCCACCGGAAAGCTGGCAGGGATATGCTTCTGCCTTATCCTCCAGCCCCATCTTCTTAAGAAGCTCCATG
>Ga0213825_1000131_pt1 | contig 58644 bp, 90 predicted proteins | sample MC6MC0900MG_FD_179896 | JGI IMG/M metagenome (GOLD analysis project Ga0213825, IMG submission 179896) | Enriched soil aggregate microbial communities from Iowa State University, Ames, United States - MC6-MC0900-MG | ecosystem: Environmental > Terrestrial > Soil > Unclassified | place: USA: Iowa...
GCTGTCGTCGAAGCCACGGTGCAACGTGCGCGACCGGTACTGTTGACAGCCCTGGCGGCGATCCTGGCGTTCATTCCCCTGACACACTCGGTGTTCTGGGGGACGTTGGCCTATACCCTGATTGGCGGTACGCTCGTCGGCACCGTCATGACGCTGGTGTTCCTGCCCGCGATGTACTCGATCTGGTTCAAGATCGGTCCCGACGCCAGGGCGCGGGCTGCAATAGTCAAACCGATGTAGCGATAAATGCAGGAAATCGAGGCCCGTTCTGGCGGGCCTCTTTGTCCGCGCACGTGAACAGCCTGGCGCTATTGGCTCGTCATTTCCAAACCCCGGAAACGTCCGCGTGAGCCCTTGGTGCCAGAGCTTATGAAATCGTGTACCAGTGGAAATGGATGTACTCGTCTTCATACTCCGCGAACAGTGAAACGATGAAATCCGTCTTCATTGAGTACATCAACAACGCTCCGACAAAACCTGTCGGCTCATGCAGCGGTTGCTTGAGCGGAGCAATCAAATCAATCGTCCGATCCACAATCATCTGATTGAAAACAGCTTCCGGGATTTTCTCAAACTTGGCGTCGGATACGTGTTGCGGGAAACGGCTGTCACTTTCAGGTCGCCAATCCAGGTACTCCGCCTGGAGCCAGAATTTCAGTCCGTCTTCACCATGCCGTTTGGGTGCGCGAGTTATTCTGATGGTCTCCTGCGACTCAGAATATCGAAAGGCGTCGTTTGGATAGGTGACGTAGTAGAGACCGCGATATTCACTTCGTGCAGCACTACAAATCTGCTGGTCACTCGATAGTTGATCGAAATCGCTTCTGTCGAACATGTAAATACCTGCGGTTTACTTCGTGCAATTGGGCTGGAGCGCGCGATGTTAGCAAAATAGTCTTGCCGATTTTTCCAGGAGGCGTCTTCACCCCGTTTTGGCCAGACTCAAAGCAAGTCTTCAGGCTGCATCGTCAGAATGATTTTCCCGACGTTCTCGGAAGACTCCATTCGGCGGTGAGCATCGGCAGCCCGTGATAACGCAAACGTGCTATCGACGACAGGCTCAAGGCTTCCGGCCCCTTCAAAGCGATCAAGCCAGTGCTCGCGGAAGCGCTTGATCATGTCGTGCTTCTCCGGCTGCGTACGCGACTTCATCACCGTACCGATGATTTGCAAATGGCGGTAAAGAATGTCCTCCAGCGCTACGGTCACGTTGCCGCCTGCGCCGAGGATGCCCACCTGAACCAGGCGACCGCCCTTTGCAAGGGATGCGATGTTGCGTGCGAAATAGGGCGCCCCGATAAAGTCGATGATGACATCGACGCCGCGACCCTGGGTTTTGGCGGCGATTACGTCAGCGAAATCCTGCGTCTTGTAGTCGATCGCCACGTCAGCGCCCAAATGCTCGACACGCGCCAACTTGCTGCCTTCGGCCGTCGCATACACCGTGGCACCCGTGGCATAAGCCAGCTGCACCGCGGCAGACCCGACGCCGCCGGCGGCCGCATGAATCAACACTGAATCGCCGGCCTTGAGCCGAGCCAGATGCATCATCGCTTCATGGGCCGTGACGAAGACCTCTGGAATAGCCGCCGCGTGTACATAGTCAAGCTGCGCCGGGATGTGCATGGCCATGCGGTAATCGATGCGTGCCAGTTCGGCGTAGGCACCGCCTCCGACCACGCCCATGATTCGATCACCTGCTTCGAACCCCGTCACCGCGCTACCTTTCCCGATCACTTCGCCGGCGATTTCCAGGCCGATGATCAGCGAGTCGCCGAAATTCGGATGGCCGTACCCACCGGTTCGATGCGTCAGATCCGCACGGTTCACCCCGGCGGCATAGACACGTACCAGCAGGTCGTCAGGCCGCACTTCAGGATTGGCGACTTCGACGAGTTCAAGGACGTCTGGCGCACCGAATTGTCTGATGTTGATGGCTTTCATTCAGTTGTTCTCCGTTTCGCTGAACGTGGCGTTGGCAATAGCAGAAGCAGTGATGGCGCCAGGGAAGCCCACATAGAAAGCCAGGTGCGTGATCGCTGCCGCCAGTTCGCCTTGGGTTACACCGTTGCCAGCCGCGCGGCGTAAGTGGGCAGGCAACTCTTCCGAGTGACCAGCGGCAATCAATGCCGCCACGGTGATCAGGCTACGGTCGCGCGGGGACAGCGCGGGATCGCTCCAGATTTGCGGATAAAGCGTCGAGTCGACGAATTGCGCCAGCTTTGGCGTGAACGCGCGCGCGGCTTCGCGAGGACTGCTGAAATTGAGCTTGGACATGGGCGAACTCCTTAAACCTGGCTGATGAATTTGTGGGTGAGATAGTGCTCGATACCTTCAATGCCACCTTCGGAGCCGTGACCGCTTTCTTTCATCCCGCCGAAGGGGAGCTCGGTAGCGACGATGCGGTATTGGTTGATCCCGATCATCCCGGCCTCCAATCCGTCCGCGACGTCAATGGCCGTGCGAGCGCTGGTGGTGAACGCATAGGCAGAGAGGCCGTAGGGCAGGCGGTTGGCTTCTTTCAAACCATCTGCCAGTTCATCGAACGGCATCAGCACGGCGATAGGGCCGAAAGGCTCTTCGTGCATCACGCGGGCATCCATCGGCACATCCGCCAGAACCGTGGGTTGGAAGAAGTAGCCTTCGCCTGACAAGGCTTCACCACCGACCAATACCCGCGCACCTTTTTCGACGGCATCGGCGACCAGTTCTTCCATTTTTGCCAATTGCCTTGGGTTGGCCAGGGGGCCGACCTGCGTGTCTGGATGCAGGCCGTCACCTATTCTCAGCGCTTGGGTCGCTGCGACAAAGTGATCGACGAAGGCTTGATAGGCACCACGCTGGATCAGAAACCGAGTGGATGAAATGCACACTTGCCCGGTCCCGCGAAACCGATTGGCGACACCTTCGATGGCGGCTTTTTCAATGTCGGCATCTTCGAACACCAGCACCGGTCCGTGCCCACCCAGTTCAAGGGTGATGGGCTTCACGCCTTCGGCAGCTCGTGCAGACAGCAGGCGCCCGATCGGCACTGAACCGGTGAAGGTCACTTTGCGAATGATCGGCGAGGCGATTAGATGGCTGGACACTTGATCCGGTACGCCAAAGACCACTTGCAGTACACCTTTGGGCAATCCAGCATCATCGAGTGCACGCGCAAGGGCCAGCGCTGTGGAGGGGCTTTCTTCACCTGGCTTGAGAATGACGCTGCAACCCGCAGCCAGCGCTGCCGCGAGTTTGCGTGCCGGGGTGATGGCCGGGAAATTCCAGGGCGTGAATGCGGCCACCGGGCCGATGGCCTGGCGTTTGACCAGTTGCAGCACGCCTGGTCGATTGGCCGGGACCACACGGCCATCGATTCGCCGGGCACTTTCGGCGAACCATTCGAAATACTCCGCCGCGCGGGTCACTTCATCCAGGCTTTCACCCAGCGGTTTGCCTTCCTCCAGGGTCATCTGCGCAGCAATCTGCGGTGCACGTTCGAGGATCAGGTCGGCGGCACGTTTTAGAATTTTTGCGCGTTTGTCGGGTACGGTCTGGCGCCACTGCTCGAAGCTCAGTCGAGTCACTGCCAGGGCGTGATCAAGATCGTCTGCGGTGGAGAGTGGGACGCGTCCGATTTCCCGGCCGGTTGCCGGGTTAACGACGGCGACAGTCTCGCGCCCTTCGGCGTTGAGCCATTCACCACCGATGAAAAGATAAAGCGGATCGTAGGAAGTCTTCATGATGTGGCCTTCAGTTGGTTGTGAGATTCGTATGAAGCTCGGTGCCTGATTGGCTGTGCTGCAAAGCCAGATCAGGAAGCTTGTGCAAACAAGTCTATGGAAGGAGGGCCCGTTGATTTAGTCGGGCCAAAGGGAATCATTGTTGTCCGCAGAGGTAATATCGGGCTGCGGGCCGACCGTGTAGCATCCTGAAAAAAGCGGTATCACGGGTGAGCGCCAGATCTACAGGAAGGTCGTGATGGATAAGCTTTCGAACATGTCGGTGTACATAAAGGTTGTCGAGATGGGCAGTTTCACGGCCGTGGCCAATCATCTGGACTCCACGGTCGGTAACGTATCGCGTGCTGTATCTGCGCTTGAAAACGTGCTCGACGCACGACTGTTGCAGCGCTCGACGCGGCGCCTGTCGGTCACCGATGCGGGGCGACGGTTCTATGAGCGCTGCACGAAAATTCTGGCTGATCTGGAAAGTGCCGAAGCCGAAGCCAGCAATGCGGCGCTGGAGCCTCGGGGAACACTGCGGGTGCATTGCGTTCCCGGGCTGGCTCGGCATCTGGTCACGCGGGCCGTGCTGGAGTACCGCCAGCAATTCCCGGAGGTGTCCGTGGATTTACTGCTTTCGCAACGAATGCCAAACCTGCTGGAAGACCAACTGGATGTCTCGATTCTGATCGCCCGAGCGCTGCCCGATTCCGCGTACGTCAGCCAAAAGATCGGTGTCAGCCACTGTGTTCTGGTGGCGTCGCCAGACTACCTTGCCCGGCATGCGCCTCTTGAGACGCCTGAAGATCTGCGTGATCACCAGTGTTTGCTGCTGGGTACGGTGGACTATGCGCGGGATGAGTGGCAGCTCAAAAGCAAGGCGGGGGACGCGACATTTATCCCGACAGGGCCGAGTTTCAGCGTCAACGATATGGATGCGATGGCGCTTGCCATTCGAGAGGGTGCCGGGATTGGCTTGCTGGCCGGGTTCACGGCCATCGACGACCTGCGCTCCGGCAAGCTGGTGCGGGTTTTGCCTGACTACCATACCTACGAGCGTAACGTGTATGCCGTCTATACCTCGCGACAGTTCGTCGATGCAAAAATCACGCGTTTCATCGAAACGTTGAAAGATCAGGTTGGCAGTCAGCTGGCAGCCACGGCCAAAGCACTTATCGGTTGAAACACTGCGGGGCAGAAAGGTATTTGCGCCTCGATGAAGCAACTTCCCGAGGCGCAATGATCGGCGAACAGGTTACTTAGCCCTGGCTGCAGCGGCCCATGACGTTATAGGCCAGTACGTGTTGTTTGCCTTGCGAATCCTGGTAGGTCATGTGTGTCGGTACGACTGCACAAATATCCGGCACCGGGTCTTCAGAGATGACCTTGGCGACATCAAGGTGGGTGCCGTAGCCATATTGCTCGACCTGTTGATTCTTGGCAGTACCGTCCTGTGCCGCTACCACAGAGCTGAAGCCCAAGAGTGCGACGATGATCATTGCAGTTTTCATGATGAGATTTCCTGAAGTAAGTTTGATCTTGCTGGCAGGACGAACTTTAGGCTTGAGGGTTTTGTGGAAACAGGAGTGAATCAGGGAAAGACTTTTCTACATTCCGAACACAATCGTCAGGTTTCGGACGTCAGAACGCTTGATTTTGGGACTGTCGGCTTTTGACTGAAAACTGCATGTTGAAGACAGCTGCCTCCCTCAGTTGCGAGGTGGAGACAACTAATTTTTTTTGGGGGGGGCGCCGCCTTGTCGGAAGAGCAGGGGGTGCGGAAGTGACCGAAAAGATGCGCAAACCATCCTGAGGGAGAGGAGTAAAATTCCTGGAAGCCAGAAACGACAAAGCCCTGAATAATCAGGGCTTTGTCGTACATAAGATGGCGGAGGCGATGGGATTCGAACTCATGGACCTGTTACAGTCGACGGTTTTCAAGACCGCTAAATAGATTCAATCGGGCTGCGCGTTATAGCTGTTTTTCGTTCCATTACTTTCACTTTTCAGCACCCCTACAGACCGCATTCTACAAGGGGTGCGCTTCGAGTTATGGAACGCATTTTTTCACTATTTCGACGGCTTCGCGATGGCCCCGACGCGCCGATAAACTCGCTCGGTGATATCGCCTTTCGTGTGACCCAGAAGCAGACTTGCATCGCCGATATCGCTGATTTCCGACGCGGCTTTCGGACGGATATCACGGAACTGGAACTCACCGATCCGGCTGGCCAACAGTTCATCACCCTGTTCAAGGGCGTCCTGTTTTGCCTTTTCCCGCGAAGCGTCCCAGCGCTTCCTCAGCATTGTGGCCGTCATCCGTTTACCGCTCCGGTTGATGATCAGGTAACTCGAAACGTGCTGGGCATTTCGCTCTGTGATTGCTGCGATCAGCTTGCCCAGGCTGTTTGATTCCCCGCCGGTCGTGATCTGGATGCGAAGCTTCTTCTGCGTCTTGTTTTGCTGAACGGTCAGATACCCGCCTTCAACATCATCCTTCCTCATGACCAGCACGTCTGCCGGCCGCTGGCCGGTCAGGTATGCCAGGTCCATCGCTTCTTTCAGCTCCTGAGCTGCCTTCTTGTACACTGCCTCCCAAACCACATCATTCGCGTAATAGTCCCTCGGCGTTTCCTTGTTCTTGCGCACGCCCTGACAGGGGTTTTCCTTTGTCGTCAGGCCCCACTCCCGGGCAATGTTGAAAATGTGGGAGAGGGTAGCGATCTCGCGGTTGGCCCTGACCTTTGCCGATCGGGCATCACGATAGCCGGCAATCGTTGCCGGCGTGATCGAGTCAATCGGCGCGCTGTCGAACATCGGTCGCAGCTGTTTGATTTCCGCCAGGTTGTCCTTCTGCGTGCGCGGCGCCTTCTTGGGCACCACGTCGCGGATGTACCGATCGAAGATGCCTTTCATGGTGCGCAGGTCGAGCGGCTTTTCCTTGGCTTCCAGCTCGGCCCACTTCAATCTGGCTTTATCGAGATCCTTGCCCAGTGGTATGTCTTTGCCGAGCAGGTCACGGTAGTAGTAGGCCGTCCAGATGGTACCGTTCTTGCGTTTTCGGGATCGTTTGTACATCCGTGGGGGAAGATGATGGTGCTCGGTCTTGCGGGGGCGCATATCAGTTCACTCGCGAATAGTCTGGCGTCCATGCCGGCGCGGCCGGTGGCGGGTTGGGGTCGGCAATCGTAGGGCTGATCATGCCCAGCTTCATGCGGGCGTACATGCGGCCCACCAGCGGGCGCTTGCCTCTGCTTTCGACGAACACCCACTGGCGATCAATCAGCCAGCGGCGTTGGTAGGCCCTGGCCTTGTAGCCGGTGAGCTCGGCCAATTCCTCGTCGGAGAGGATTTCGGTTTCCATGGGATTCTCCACGCCGCCGGCGGCGGCAGAAGGTTTTAATGAAGGGTCACGCTGTCCTGCCCTGGGGCGATGGCGCGAGCCTGTTGTTCGGTGCGGAAGGACATGTGCTGTTTGGTGCCGTTGCAGTCAGCGATCACCCACCAATAACCGCCGAAGCGGTGCGGGCCCTTGATGATCTTCGTGATGGTCATGGCGCACTTCCTTGCCCGAGTGGGCGGAGGTTACTGAGTGGCTTTCGCGATGGTTTGTTCGAAGCGCGCGGCGAGACCAGCATTTACCTCGGCCTTCGCCGTGCTCTCGTCAGTGCCTTTGTCACGGTGCAGCCGCTCGTACCGACGCAGGGTGGCGGCTGCCTCCCGTAGGTCGACCAGCAACTCGTCGCGCTCGGAAGTCAGCTTGAGGGCGTGCTGGCGCAGGTGGTCAGCGTCATCCATCCACTCCTGAGCCAGGATCTCGAAGTGCTCGGCTGGCTTCCAAGGTGACGGGATCACGTTCGATATCCAGTCGGTCCACATCTCGACGCTTTCGCCACGCGCAATACGCTCGGCTTTCATCTGGTCACCGCAGTCGCGGATTTCTTTTGCCCGCCGCTCTGCATCTTCCCTGTCCATGCAGGGGTATTCTTCTCCCGGGCCTGGGCTGTGAATTGCCCAGAGCTGCAGCGCTGGCTCGGCAAGAATGCCGCGCAGCTCGAGGATGTCGCTGGCGCTCGCGCCCGTTTGTTCAAGGGCTTTCAGGCCTTGCTCCGCTAAGGCACGTGGCAAGGTGACAACCTCGATCGCAGGAGCGGACGGAGCGGTGAGGATCGCGATTTGTTGTTCAATCGTGAGCACGGGAATTCCTCGCCCGCCGTACACCGGCAGGCTGTTGAGTAGGGGGAGGGGTTATAAAGCGAGTTCGACTTGTGCTTCGCGCTGCCAGATCGGGGAACTGTTGTGTGCTTCGATTCGATCCGCGATGACGTTGGCGCGCTGGCCGGCAGTGGGCGGGGCGTACATCCCGAAACGGCTGATGCTTCCGCCGTTCACTGCGGCGTTCGTGGAATCGGCTGAAGCGAAGGGAAGGTGCTGGAAAATCGCAGGATCAAGCATGCGCAGACCGTGTAGCCGGCACACCGGTCGGCCCTGATCGTCACAGATCGCGTCCATCGCAGCACCCATCCGCTTCCACCATGATCCTGTGCCCGGCGCAGCCCATTGCCCAGAACTTCCGAGGGCAACCGTCCGCCAGCACCTCGCCAGCCGCTGCAGCCGCTCAAGCGATTCGTGCAAGTGCCATACAGGCACGCCGCGAAGATCCTCTGGCCATTGCCGTACAAGTTCGTCGTTGGCCTCTTCATCACCATCAATGACGTCCGGAATAAGCGCCCAAGTGAATCCAGGGTGTCGGTGCCAGTCTTCGACCCAGCGCGTGTAGCCGTCGACGTCCACCTGGCCGCCTTTCTTCCACACAGTGAATGCGCCGTTATCGAAAACAAACGATTTGCAAACATCGGCGACGATGCCGAGATCGTCCTTGCGTGGGAACGGCACCAGCGCGTGCCGCCCGGCCAGGAACTTAGCGGCATCCTCGCGCTTACCGCCGACAGGCGTGCCGTGGTAATGAATCATCCGCTGAGCCTCACCGTTTCGATTTCCACGCCCTGGTGTGTGGCGATGATGGTCTGATCGCCGCCGAGCGTTTCGGACAAGCTGTCGGCGATTTGCTCGTGCCAGCCATGCTTGATCAGTGCCGTCGCCGTTTTGATGTGTTCAACATGGATCATCGATGTCGATCGCAATTCAAGGCGGTAGATGATCGTTTCGCCGTCGGCTGGACAGACTGCTGCGAAGGTGTGCCGGTAGATGTTCATCGCCACGGCCCCTTGTAGATGAGGTAGGCCATGTAGAGCGGGGAGCCAGCCGTGAGAACGGGGAGCAGAGCGGGGATCAGGAAGAACATGGCTTCACCTCCTTTGCAGCGCGCTGCTCTTCGTGGAATTTCAGCACCTCTCCCATGCCGGCGTTGACCCCAACAATCTCCCGATCGAAGTAGGCCTGGGCGTCAGTCTCGCCCTCCGGCGGGAGCTGACCCGGCCCAACCAGTGAGTTGTAAATCCACTCCATGGCTGCGACAGGGCCTTTCCCGTGCTCCTCCTCGATGAGCGCCGAACGCATGGCCAAGATGTAGCGGCCGAACATCAAATCCATTTCCTTGATCATGATGCGGCGTGTTTCGCTTTCGGCGATCAGTGTCAGCACTGCGGCAGGGTTGGCGGCGGCAATGAATGCCGCGTTCTTCAAGTTGTCCGGCCCCTGGCAATCGACAATCACAAAGCCACTGTTCAGCTGGTCGCTCTCTGCCGACATGACCTGTCGCTCGCCATCGGTGCACCACTTACCTTTTGTGGCCGCCTCGGCCAGTTGTTTCAGTTTTGAATGGACGCTCATCCGATCACCGCCTTTATGGTCAGGGCCAATGGAAGCCAGAAGAAGAGGGTGCAGCCGGCCATGCAGGAAAGGATCATGGCGATAACTCCAGCTCGGCTGGCGCGGTAGCGGCCAGGGTTTCGACGGCCAGGGCGTACACGTCCGGGTGCTGCTTGTCGAAGGCAGGCATGTGTTCAGTCTCGATCCAGGTGCCGCGCACGGTTCCCTTGGCTAGCCATGCCGGCTTGATTCCCGGCGCCTGCGTCCACGCGGTGACGCCGATGCCGTGGCTGGCGATCTGTTTGGCGGTGATGAAGCCCTGACGGCGCAGTTGGGCCAACACCTTCAATGCCGACTCTTTCCACGGTGTCAGGCGCACAGGAGCCGGCACCCCGGCAGGCAGTTTCGTCGCCAGCACTGGCACCTGGCAGCGTTCGGGCGGGTTCCAGTCGAACATGTACCAGTCATAAAACGGTTGGTGATCGCTGACCTCCAGCAGGGAATGATCAAGGCTGAAGGTGAAGGCGTCACCGTGGCGCGTCCAGCTCGACCTCGGCACGAGGACCCTCACGCCGAGGTGTTCCAGCATCTTCACGATGCCTTTGCTGGCATCGGTGATCTTGCTCACGATCACCAACCGGTAATCCGGCCCGGCACGACCGTACAGCTCGTCGCCGCGACACGGCAGGATCTGGTCAGCCACCTTGGCGTTGAGCTGCATCTTTGCCTCGACGCCGATCTGCCGGCCGTCCTCGTGCACAACCAGCACATCGAAGCCCGCGGCCTCGGGGTAGCACGTCCAGCCGGGCAATTCGTTGAACTCCTGGATGAACAGCGCGCAGAGGTCAGCCTCCTTTTCGATTTTCTCGATAGGCATTTTTCGTCCTTGCCGCTATAGCGGCTGACTTTGAAGGGGGAGGGAGTTACGGGTAGTTGGTGCTGATGCGCTGGGCGATTTCTTCGAGCTCACCGGCAATTTCAAACATTTGATTGTTGTCGCGTCGGGACACAACCGGGGATCGCTGCACGTTGCGGCCGCTCAGGATCTTCGCGGCCAGCAGGATCAGCCAGGCTTCGAACTTGCGGCGGATGAAGCGCTTCATGGTCATTCGCCCTGGTTGGCCAGCATGTTCAGGCGCATGCCTGATGTACCGGGGATCTGATGATCTCGCTCTACGAACCCGTTTCCTTTGCATTCACATGTAACGTCACCGCAGAGAATTCCATTCTTGCAGCCGACCATCAGCGGCCTGATGCAGAGATCGCGGAGTGCACGGAACTGGCCGAGAGCAAGGCGCAGGTCATCGTGCATGCCAAAGTCGCGAGCTGGCACATGTGAGTTGTCCTCTTCGCCGGCATACAAGTCGGCCACCTTCGCGAAGGGCTCGGCAGCGGCGGCCAAGTCATCAATCCGCTGATCCGCTGCGTTCAGGCGCTGCTGCAGGGCGGCATTCTCGGCGGTGACCCGGTCGAAGTCGGAGGCCAGAACATACCGCACTGACTCATGCCCGCATTCGCACGCATCCCACACATCGTCCTGACACCATTCACGGCCGCGGAGCTGGCCCTGCTCCTGGCAGGCCGGCCCGAGGTAAATCACTTTTGGCTCGCTCACAATGAACCCCTTCAATTGTCTGTCCCTGTGTAGGTGCGCCAAGGCACCTTCACGCCGTTTACGAGGAATCCCCAGTCACCGCGCCACTTGCTGGTGATGAAGAGAGTGAAGACGCCGCCGGGGGATACCTGGTCGATGCGGTGGTATTCGCCGTGGTTGAGGCGGGCGGTGTCGCCCTCGGAGCGCTGAATCCATTCGCAGGCATCGCGCATGAGCCAATCAACCCACTTCTGATTAGGCGGCGAGACCATCCCGTCCATAACTGCCTGCTTCCACTCCTCGCCGGCAGGCCGCTGCTCCGTGTACCAGCCGCGCAGGATGATCGTTCGGGCGTTCCATGGGTGATCGTTCGGGCGTTCCATGGGTGATCGTGCAGATCCCGGTCGTTGTCCTCGCGCAGGATGTGGTGGATCCTGAACGACCACGGGCACCACCAGAACGTCGCCTTGTGCGTCTCCCGGCTGTACGGGTTGAACAGCCACCAGCGGCCCATGTACATCTCGGTGCCGTCGGCGGACATGATGTGCTGGTACGGGGTGAGCTTGGCGCGGGCGATGAGCCAGTCGGCGATTGCCGGGCGCGCGATTACCTTGGCGAGGATTCGCCAGAAGATGTTCAGCATGGATGGCGTCCTATGCCGGGGCATGCCCGGTGCAATAAATTGATGTTTAATCGCATTTACAGAAAATTTCGATGCTCTTAGCCAGAATTTTGGTTGATAAGTGGATTGACGGGCGTGTGCTATGATAGGTGCAGGTGTCCAGTGTCTTATAGTTAGTACGAGGTCTTAATGTTTGAAGTTACATGTAAGGGGCCGTATCCAGCATTTCGCACAATCGCCCAAGGAATCAGCTTTGGAACTATTAATAAGCCGATAGTTTTCGAAGTAAAAACAGAGACGATTGCTGTTCCTTTGCTTGTAAATTTTTATGTTAGGCACGATCCTGAGAAGGCAAAAGCTTTATTTGTTGTTAATGACATGACAGAAGGAAACTCAATCGACTTGGAGTTTTATAATATTGTGCAAGGATCTTCTGGGTTGACGTCGCCAGCAAGTATTGCGTCTCTTAAAGATGTGGAACTGCAATTTTTCTTTCAAGTAGATAAGCCTTTTGAAGGTGATAACTACAGGCTTAGTTACCAGTTTTTTGAGACTGAAGTTGTCGGTAATCGCTCATGAAGGAATGGCAGACTTATACGAAATCCTCTCAGGGCGCGAGTCAAGGTTCTGGTCAGCCATCTGTGAAAGAGTATCTTTTAATCAAGCTCTCCGACAACTGGATTGCTGTCGCGGTGCTGGTAGTATTTTTATTTTGCGCTGTAGCAGGTTTGATATGCAGTAATTCACAAGGCACAGAGATGGCAGAGGCCAGTAAATGGTTCTTTGATAGCGCGAAGCTTTGTCTTGGCGTATTTTTGGGACTTCTCAAAAAATAACCGATCGGATTTTATATTCGATGTAACTATTTGCGTTCAGCGCGGCATGGGTCGAATCAGGCGCGCCGGACTTTAAAATGCAACATCGCCTTGATGCTGTGGCAGTAATCCTGAAGCCGCTCATAGGCCTTGTATTTGGCCTGGCCTCGAGTAGCAGCCCAGACCCTGACCAGGTCTTCGCGGGCTTCCCGGTTCCAGTCGAGATCATCCCAATCGTGTTTGAACGGTAGGACCAACCACTCTTTGAGTGGCAGCGATTCCGCCATCTCGCCGTACTGCATTTCATGGGTTGGGTGATAGTTGCTGATCCGCTTCTTCGGGTCTTCGTCCAGCACCACGCCGATGTAGTGGCCTCGATCGGCCAGGATGACGCCGGGCTTTCCGTAGGCGATTACGCGGCGGCCTACTTCGGCGGGCACCTGATAGTGCTGCCGGACATATGCGCAGTTGTGGCTCATGGATTTCTCCAGTCAGGCGCCGCCCTCCGTGACCGGTGGTGGCAATTTTGTTAGGGATGGGGTCTGATGCTCCTCACGGGTTGAGGAGGATAAAAATGAGCACAGTACCAGTATGGGTATCTTTAGTTACGGCAGTTTTGGGCGGAGGGATAATTTCGGGAAGCATTACGTTCATCCTCGAAACTAAGCGCTCAGAGAAAAACTTGCTCAGAACCAAGCTTGAAGAGCTGCACACCGCTTTTGATAGGTCCTCGCGAAATCTAACCGTAATTCACGAGCTGTTAAGTCAATATGCGAAAGGTGACACCGATATACATGGTTTTCTCGCTGAGTCATCGAGTTATGTAGAAAAGTTTTCGGAGCCTACGACTGAGCGCGTATCCGCCCTTTCCGCTATTTACTTTCCTGACCTGATTATTTGTGACAAATCATTCAATAGAGCGAGAGAGCGATTCATCGAATTAATGAACGATCGTATTCGACTTGTGTCGCGTCCAGAGGGCTTTGAATCTTTGGTGGAGGAATCATACGAATTTCTCAAAGAGATGGACAAAGCGATGCGTCAAGCTATCTACAGATCTGCTAATAAACTGAATTTGTCAGCGGCTACGCGCTTGTTCCAAAGAACTGGCCTTTCGGGCAGATAACCTCGTCACCCGGGTCAGCGGCGAGTTCGCCCATGCTCTTCTCGTAAAATGCTCGCGACACCTTTTCGCTTGGCTCATAAGGTGTCGTGACATTCCGCAGCATCTTGGCCTGAGTTTCGAAGTCAGCCGCGATCAGGTTCCGCAGCAGGTTCTGATACACCTCCTGCTGGTTGTTGAAGCCGTGGGCGGCCATGACCCGCTTGAGGTCTGGCTTGAACACGCCGGCGACCTCAACCGTAAACTTCTCGACGCCCAATGCAGCGTCCTTCGCTGCTGCCTTTTCGCGCTTCTTGCGCTGCTTGATGGCTTCCGCTGTCAGCGGCGGCTCGACCGGCGCAAGTTCCTGTTCTTCGGCCATGGCCTACCTCTTCAATTCCGCTGGCCGGCAAGTCCAGCCAGGTCTGGCGGCGGCGCGTGGCCGCCCGCTTAGTGGTTCGTTTCATCGAAATGCGGACTTCAGCTTCGGATAGTCGATCTTGTGATCCCGGACAATCCGATCCAGCATGTTGTAACTGATCGCCAGAGCCTTGCAGCACTGGCTTCGGTTCATGCCGCCGGCGATGCAGTCCCTGATTTGACCGACCAATCGTGCTTCCAGGTCGGGCGGCGCTTTGTTTGGCGCCGTACCGGTCTTCTGTCGCACGTGGAACTTGATGCCATGCTTCGAGGCGATCGCCTTGAGCGTGGCCAGGGCGATTCCCTCCCGCTCGCAGATCTCGTTCCGGGTCATCGTTTTGGCCATTTCGCGGATCCGCGAAACCCGCTGAGTTGTTTCGTCTCTCACCTTCGGCCGTTGGAAGGTTGGCGGATGCTTCCGATCGGAGGTGCTGGTGAACTTGATCGGGGCAGGTTTTGGCACATCGATCTTTCCGCCGGCAGCCAGGAACTGGGCGATTTGCTCGGAGAGCTCGCTGGAATCCTGACGCCGCTGTTCGACGTCGTTGAGGTGGTTGCTGATCATTCTTAAGCTCCCAATCTGTGGGCCTGTGCCCGTGCTCTGTCGGCGACTTCATCAACCATCCTGCCGAGTTCCAGATTGAACTGGACCAGCTCTTGATGAAGTATCGCGATGTACTCGTCATCGCGTTTGATGGTCTCGATGTACAGCCGGCAGTCTTCGTCTTGCCGTGGATCGAATGACAGAAAATCCCACCATTCCCGGCCGGTGACGAACATGCAGCCTTGAACCTGCGGCTTGTGTTCTTCGGGCATTCCTTCGAGCCAGGTGCGGACGTGAACGGCTTCATTGAATGGGCACTTCGACTCAATGCCGCCGTCCTCGCCAATCAAGCCGTCCGGCGAGCAGCCCAGCCAGTCGTATTTTGGGTGAACCACAAAGCCCGATTTGATGACGGTATTTCCGGTGAGAATTTCGTAAAAATCGTGGCTCGACTGCTCGACTTCTGTGCCCCAGGCCATCGACTTGCTGCTGACCGAATGCTTCGATCGGTTCGCCAAGCGTTCAAAGGCCAGCTCACGCATGTAGGTAGTTCGGGCAGCAAGTGGCTTGCGTTTGCCATGCTTATCACGATCTCCCCAAGCGATCACATCCTTGAACCTGCTGGCTGTCAGGCGCCCGCTGCGGTCCTGGTGCCACTGCTCGGTGCGCTGAAGATCTACAGCGGTGTTCATTGGCTGCCTCCTTGCTGATCGCTTTCAGCATGAGTGTCGGCGCTTTCGTTGACGGTCGTGAACTCCGCATCTATGGTCTGCGCAATCGTCTTAAGTTCGCCGTGACGGGTTACGCCAATGGCGCCGCGCTGCTGAGGTTTCAGCGCCTTCCAGGCTTTTTCGTAGCCGTCAATTCCTTGCTCCTGAGCGACCTTTTTCAACTGCTCGAACAGGTCTGCGGTTGCGTCGGTGGTGTCACCTTGAGGAACTGACGCGGCACCTACGTCTGACGGCTTTTCGTTGGTAGATCTCGGGGTGACGTCTGTTTCCGGAAGCGTATAGCCGTCGTCCAGCTCGTCGCGGGTGTACACGCCCAAGATTACGTCAGGGCAATACAGGCGAGCCCACTTTTTGAGGGCTAGGTACGCGATCTGCTGCTTCGGATCGTCCGCCCATAGCGTAGAGTTTCGGGTTCGTGCCTGAGTCATCAAGGTTGTCAGTTCGCGGGGAGCGTCTTCGCCAACGAAGGTAGCCCAGACGCGGACGCCAAGGCCTTTCTCGTCGTTTATGTTCCAGTTTGGAACGCGGTATTTCTTCGGCTGTCCGTGATCATCCGTTTGCTTTTTGCTTTCGATTTCACGGAAGTTGCCAATGATCTTGTCCCAGTCGCCAAACCACTCGTAATGGATTCGATCAAGGGTCGGTGCTCGGGTGGTGATTACCGCATTGACTAGCTGCGCTTCGTAGCTCAGTTGGCCACCGTTGACGATGAACGTCTTCTGCGCCACCTGGAAGGGGTTCATACCCCATTGCATGGACTGCATGATCACCGCCATGCAGTCGGCGGTGTTTCCGTGGAAGTGTTTCGGCAGGGTGGTTTTGCCACCTGCCATGATGCCTGCGAGCTCAGTCATCGATTGCATGCTGTCGCGATTGAGGATCAGGCCCGTCGGGCTGGTGTCCATTGGTACGGTAGCAATCTGGGTTTGTGCGTTCATCGTTAACTCCATAGCCGACGACTTTGGTCGGCCTCCGGGGTGAATTCGGGTTCGTCAGAACGACAGGGCGCGCAGCCAGGTCGATGCCTCGTCATTGGTCACGCAGAAGGCCATGGCCACGACCTCGACCACTTCGCTGGCGCTCGGCATGTTCGAGTCAGCGGCAACTTCTTCCTGGCGTGCGGAATCAGCTTCTGTCACAACCGCTGGTGCTGCTTGGGTTGCTACTGGAGTCGCGACGACTTCTGCGACTGATGCAGGTGCAGCAGCCTGCGCGCGCAGGCGAGCCAGTTCTTCTTGATCTCGCTGATGCTGAGCTTCCCGTTCGCGCTGTTGGCGCTGCTGTTCTTCCTGCTGCTCACGTTGCTGGCGTTGCTGCGCTTCCAAGTCGCGGCGCTGCTGATCCAGTTCGTCTTGCTGTTTCTTCAGTCGCAGGCGGTCTTCCTCGGCGCGCTGCTTGCGCAGTTCCTCGGCCTCCGCGTCGGCGATGCGCTGTTTCTCGCGCAGCTCTTCGAGTTCTTTCTGTTGAGCCGCCAGCTTGGCCGCGGCTTCCTCGCGGTCAACAGCAGCCCTGTGCAGGGTTTCGAGCTGCTCAATAGCGTTGTTGCGGGCGATGGTGCCTTCTGCTTCGAACTCGGCATATTCCTCGGGCAGGATTACCGACTCTTTGACGTTCTGCAGGACGTTTGCAACATCGGCAGCGCTGCGAGTTGCGTAGGCGGCAGCGACCGAGCTGAACCGCGTGATTTTTGTCCGGATGCCTTCGACACGCTCAGCTTCAAGACGCTCACGTTCGGCCTTGGCATCAGCCGCGCGCTTTTCCTCGGCCTTGATTGCTTCGTCGACAGGCGCTTCGATCGCCAGCACGCGCTCCTTCAGCGTTTCACCAAATTCCTTCACTTGGTTGACGCGAGCCTGGGCGTCTTTAACCGCTTGCTGATAGGGAACGAGTGCCGTTTTGGTTGTGTTGGCCAGGGCATAGCGGACATCGCGAATATCCACGCGAACTTCCTTCGCATTCGCCAAACCTTCACTGGTAGAGCAGTCGACAACCAGGTTTGCGTAGGTCGTTTCCAGGCGGACGATTTGTTCTTCATGCGGCCGGTATTCGGCGATGTCGGTGACAGCAACCGCTGGCGGTAAAGCGCTCTTTTCTGCTTCGGCCGGGTTCATTTCGAAGGATTCCTGCGACGGTGCTTGTTGGGCTTTTGCGGACATGACGGTTCCTTGCCGCGCCGAGCGCGGCGTTCAATGCTTTGTTTATTGGGTGATTGGTGCGACGCGATCAGCGAGGGCGCTGAGCAGCATCAGGAAGGTGAAAACGCCGATGGCGGAGAACGAGCCGCGCTGGATCAATATGCGGCGGGCCAGTTGCCGGGAGGTCACCGGAACACCCGGTAGGTGGTCGACTGCGGAGGCTGGCAGGTGCTGGAGGAGTCACGCGCCACGTTGTAGCCGGCCATGATCAGCAGGAGGCCGCCGGCGAAGACCCAGAACATGATCTTCATCAGGAGAGCCTCGCGATAAGCATTCCCCGGCGCGTCCGGATAGTGATGCGGGTTGGCAGATCAGCGACCAGAAAAAAGCCCTGACGCTGCAGGGCTTCGGTCATTGCTTTGGCATTGCGGGCGATGATGGTCATGCGGCAACTCCCTGCTTAAGTTTTGCGTTGAACGAGGCGTAGATCTGGTCAATGCGCGCCCGGTAATGCCGATGCTCAGCGTCGTCGATAGCGCGAAGCATGTAGGCCAGGGTGATGCAGGACGTGGCGGCCGCGCTTGCGTTGGGCTTCCCGAGGTCGCGGATCATGTTGTCGATCTCACCCTCGATCCAGGTGATCGCCGTTCGATGGTCACGCTGCTGGACGTTCATTTCAGCCCCCAGAACTTGCCGTACGCGACGACAGCGGCGGCAACGCGCTTCGCCCGCGCCTGCAGGTCGAGCTTTTCTTGCGCATCCCGCTCGGCCTGCAATTGCGTGCGCTTCAGCGCTGCCGCTTCGTAATCGTGGAAGTCCTCAGCCTTCGGCGCCCGTGGTCGCCCCCAATCGTCGTAGCGCCTGTCCCACTCTCGGGCCTGCGCACTGTCTGCATAGCTGGTTGCCATGTTCGCCTCCGTGGTGGCGGGGTGTTGATCCAACAAAACTCGGATGCACTCATCCGCTCCGCTGGTTGCCGTTGGGCGCGGAGGGGAGTGCATTTGGGATTGGTCGGGGTATTGATGACTAGCTGCGCGGGATCATTGCGATGCGACGTGCAGAAAAAAGCCCGCGTGACAGGCGGGCTTCAGGGGGCAGACTTCAGAGGCAGTCGGATTTGCCTATCTGAAACTCGGCTACCGGTGAACTGGTTGAATCTTTGTACAGGAGGTCAACGGAAAGACCCGATTTCACGAATTGCCCTAACCCTTTTTCGTTACAGAATGCAGTAGCTGCAAGCGCTTTTGCGTCCTTGGTGAATTCATCAGAATCGATTTCGTCTTTCGTGACTTTTGTGAGTGTGTAAGAGATACGCATGACCTCATCGCTGTAGGTCACAGAATCGACGCGAGTTGACTCGTCAGATACTTTTCCGGACTGGGCGCCCATGATGAGTGCGAGTCCTTTGAGCTGGCGTTCCCGCTCCTCCTTTTTCTCTTCGGGGGCAGACTGTGTGTGCCATACCTGAGCCAAGATAAAGAGCAACGTCGTTGCCGAAAAAAAGATTATCAATCCGCGATATTGCTTCAACTGAGATCACCGTAGCGAAAGGCCATCATCTATTGGACCATGCCGATTGCACCATCTCAAGTTGGAAAACGTCATAGCGAAGCGGTGGGGCCGGCGGTGGAGTCTTATTCCAAGCCACCGGCAACGGGCATGGTCACTCTACGGTGCAGATCCAGAGATGGTTATGCCGGTATGGCGCGCGAGTAAAGTGAACATCTGAAACCAGATTCATGCCTCGCTCTTGCAGCGCTTCGGTCAGTTGTACGAGTGTCTCTGCTTGGATAGTCATTGCTGTCACCTCGTCAGATTTACTGCGTTCATAATTCTTGACCGAGCGGGCAAGTTGCTAATTCATTTTTTCTACTTCTGCGATTGTTCAATCCATACCGCAGAGCGCTCCCTGACTGTCCCCTTCATCTGAGATTTAGGGCAAGGAGTGCTCTGCGCTATGGATTGATGCCGCTTAAAAAAAGCGGCATCAGTAACTCTTTGGGAATTGCTCGCGCCTCCTACCGGGTCATTCGCCAGTTCGGTCAACACCTCGTCCGCCGTCGCAGTTCTGCGCGTTGGTAGCCTTTCGGGGCTATCGGATCGCTGGTCGCCAGTAGTGGCAGCGCGATTTTGTTCACCTGACTTCATCTCGCCCCACAGGTGTGGCCGGGGCTGACCTCCCAGCGTGAGCCGGGTAATCGTTTATGGCGCGGGTTGTTAAAGAGCGGCGCGGCTTTCGCTGCTGGGCCGTTGCTGTCTTGGCTTGCGAATAAAAGTAGCAGTGCTGCTATTTAAAGTAAATAGCGCTGCTAATAATAATTTTCTCGCACACGGAAGGAGCCCGCGTTTGGCGGGCGTCATAGGGGAGGGGCGCAGCGAAACTTTTTATTGCACCGTCAGTCGCCGACATCGAACCGCCACCTAACGTGCGGCCTCTACCGACTCACAGATCATTAGGTGAATCGCCATGAGAGTCGAAGAGAAACAAAAAGCACTGTCTGCTTGGCGCAAGCTGTTCGAGGAGCCCGAGCTCAGGATGGATGCCGAAGAGCAGTACGATGAGTTGCTCAAAATGGCAGACGCCATGGAGCAAGATGGCTTGATCACTGCAGGTGAGTGGCGTCAGCTGGTCAGAGAGGCTGGTACGAGGTTCGCTCAAGCAACTGAAGGGCTCGGAGGCGGAACGTAGGAGGGGGGCAGGAAGCTCGGCCTTGAACGGAAGTATTGCGCTTGATCGGAAAGGCTGGGGTGCCGACTTGCTGCAAATCTAGGGCGTGCTATTATCGGTTAACGGTGAAAAAACAAAGAAAATCCAGATTGCGGGAATCGATCAAAATATGACCAAGGTAGATATTCAAGAAGAAGTTGAAAGCTTACTGGTAGCTCATTTCCCAAGAGATTTTTGGGTCAGAGCGTTGGATGACCTGCATGCGGCATATGGTATGGCGTACGACACCATGACCGTTCGTTTGCAGCTTCATAAACATGAACTTTTGCGGGCTTTGCCGCAGGCTCGTCACTACAAACTGAGCTCAACCATGCGGAGCATCGCTGAGTCGTCTGGGCTTGAAGTGCTAGATTTGAAGGCAGATAACTCGGGAGAGAATTACGTTGTATTACGATCTGGACCTCTTCAGCTTGGTCGAATTGGCGTGAATCAAGGTAGCTCGCTGCCTCGGGGGGCGAAGCATCGAGCGCTGATTGCAGCATTGAACGCAAGGCTTGAGGGTGTCACACATGATTTGTTTTCGCCGACTGTTCACATGATTCCCTCAAGCACGCTTGGATTACTCTTGGTTAACGTAAATCCTAAGCAGAACCTCGATCAGGACCGGATGATTGATCTTCAAGTCGGCGTTCCATACAGCGATCTTTCAGGATGGCACTATCTTCAGCCATGTTCGAAAGTTTTGACAAAGTATTCAGACCTGCCTGCGGTAGAAGAGCCGATGGTACTGACAGATAAAGCGGTTATTCGATTGAAAGAAGTAATTAGCGAAATCGAAGCATTGGAATCCAGAGATAAGTCATGAGAGTCGGCGTTTCAGGTTTTGTCCCTGCTCGCCTCACTCAGGCGCGAGTATTGGCTTCATTGACCAGGCTTGAGTTGAGCGAGCGCATCGGTAAATCCTCTTCTTCTATTTCGCGATGGGAGAAAGGAGAGAGCGCTCCCGAGTCAGAGGCTCTTGAAAGTATTTCTTTTGTACTTGGTTTTCCGGTTGCCTGGTTTACTCGTCCAATCTCCAGCAAACCACTATCGCCCGTTTTTTATAGAACACTAGCGAGCACTAGTAGCGATCTGCGTGGGAAAGCTGGAACAAAGATGGACTGGCTGCAGGAGATTGCTGGCTATTTTTCTACTTGGCTCGACTGGCCAGAATTGAATTTACCTAGTTGCGAGGTTACCGATCACCGAGAGTTAGATTTTCCCGAAATAGCGAGAACTGCTTTAAAGTGTAGGGAGATGTGGGGTCTTGGACTCGGTCCGATAGCTGACTTGTCCATGGCAGCAGAGGGTGCTGGGATAATCTGTGCTCACGTCCATCAAGGCAACACCAAAATGGACGGTCTGTCTCAGTGGGACGAGTCTCAGAAAAGACCTTTTATTTTGCTTTCTAACGATAAGGGTAATTATTACCGCTCTAGATTCGACCTCGCACATGAGATCGGTCATGTAGTTCTTCACAAAAATATTAAGACATTTGACATTTTGCATCTCAAAGAGATTGAAAAGCAGGCAAATTATTTTGCAAGTTGTCTGTTGCTGCCTGAGGAACTTCTGTCTGTAGAGCTTCCTAGATACCCATCTCTAGAGAATTTGCTTTCGCTGAAGCGGAGATGGAATGTCTCTGTAGCTGCAATCATTTACCGAGCTGAGAAATTGCTACTAATAAGTGAGCAGGAGGCGTTAAGGCTTAGGAAAAGCTACTCCGCTCGCGGGTGGATGAAGGGCGAACCACTCGATACTGATTATGCTCTAGAGAGCGTTCGGTTAATGCCGAGAGCAATAAACGCCATTTTGGATGCGAATATAAAAACAAAGGTCACGATAGTTCGAGACTTGATGATGCCTGTGAAGGATGTTGAGCAGCTTTGCGGACTCGCTGACGGTTTTCTAGCATTTCAGCCTAAGATACTTAGTAATCCACTTCCGAAGCTTAAGAGCCCCCAAAATGAATCAGGCTCTAATGTGATCGAGTTTAAAAAGAAAGGTTAAATTCATGCTTAGGGCTGGGGTGCGAACTGCCCGCAGCTTTTTGTAAGGTGGGAAGAAATCAGCGCTAGGTCTAAAGTCTTCGCTCAATCTTTCCCGCTTTCACCTCTTGTCCGTACCGTATAAATGGTTGAGCAGCATCAACTCAACCACAGCCACGAAAACGCACAACACGAGGAATCCAGCGCTGAAAACGCGCTTGCGATCGGTCGAGCCTCCGCCATCCCAGCTAACGCCCGATTCGCTTGCAGTCAGCATCAGGAAGACCAGCCAAACTAGGGCCCATACCTTGCCCCAGAAGCTCAGATTTCTGAATGAGGTCATTCTAGTTTTCCGTGTCCTGCTCAATTCGGCCGATCATTATTGCTTCTGCATAATCCGCCATCTTGTCCTGAGGTCCCGGACGTCAGCGCGAATACATCGCCCACCAGAACACATGCCCCAGGATCGAGATCTGCTGTTCCTGGATCTGTTGGAACGTGTAGTCCTCGTCCGGATGCTCGTCGCGATTGAAGCTCCGTAGGCGAACGCCGGTAGGGGTGCGGTACACCTGCTTCACGCGAAGCTGACCGTTGTGGTTGATGGCGTACATCTCGCCGTCGACGATATCACTCAGTGAGTTTTTCCCGACGTTCACGCCAACCGTGGCGCCGTCACGCAGCACGGGCATCATGCTGTTCCCGCCGACCTTCACACACCTCGCGTTGCTGAACTGAACGCCGTTGTGGCGCAGATCCTTCTTGTTGAAGCGTAGTCGCGAGTTCGCGCTTTCCTCAATCGCAAACTTGCCAGATCCGGCTGCCAGTTCGACTTCATGAAGGAAGGGGACGTAGACCTCATCGTCATCGAGCGGGGTTTCATCGTCCCAAGTCTCGATATTCCCTAATTTGACACTAGGTTGGATGCGCTCTTGCTGCACATTGGCTACGGTGGAGACCAGTCGAGAGCTGACCTCACTCGCGTCGAAATTTAAAGCCTTCGCGAGTTTCAGCAGTGCTTCTACGTTCAGCGGCACCTTGCCGGTTGCGTATTGACTGAAAGCACTTTGGCCAGACCAGCCACAAGCCTCGGCCACATCCGCCTGCGTCAGGCTACGCCCGGCAGCTTTTGCAGCTGATTTCCGCTGTTCGTAGATGGCCTTGAGCCTGGCGCTCTCGGCGATTTCTTCGGGGGTAAGGGGGCGGCGTATTTTCATACGAACAAGAGTATTAGCAGAGCTGATATCCAAGCAAACAGCGCTGCTAGTATTTTGTTGCTGATAAAAAGCAGCACTGCTACTATCCATGGCAGATATCAAGCCGTGGAAATTCCATGAAAAAGATCCCTTTGAGCAAATACCTAGATGAGCACGGCACTCAAGCCGCGCTCGCTGCTGCTCTCGGCGTGAACCAGAGCGCGATCTCGCAAATGGTTCGAGCCGGCAGAAGCATCGAAATCACCATTTATGACGATGGGCGCATTGAGGCGAATGAGATCCGCCCGATCCCAGCGCGCCCCAAGCGCACAGCAGCCTGAGGCATTCACCGCTAGCTGCCTGAACAAATAATCGCCCAGGCAATGGCAGGGCGCCACGGAAACAAATTTGAGGTTTTACGAATGGAAGATTTTCTGCGGGCCTGCCAGAGCGCTGTGCTGGATAACGAAGCCAAGACCCTCGCTGCAAAGATGGGCGTTCCGCACGTTGGCCTGCTTCAGCGCGCAAATCCGGACAACGACGCACACCGCCTGACGGTGGAGCACTTGTTCGGGATCTTGCTACATACCGGAGACATGCGCCCTCTGGCGACACTGGCGAGTGAATTTGGTTTCGACCTCGTAGCGAAAGCTGCGCCGGAGCCACAAGCGCTGACCAAATCACTGATTAACGTCGGCAAAGAGGTCGCCGATCTGACTATCGCGGTGCACCAAGCGCTGGATGACAACCACGTCAGTTCTTTCGAGAAAAACTTGATCCGTCAGGAGATCAACCACGTTCGGCAGAGCCTGGACGTGATGGATGCCTCGGTGAAGGCTGCCTGAATCCAGGGCACAAAAAAGCCGACGGAGAAGGTCGGCTGATTCGCAAAACTAGAGAGGCCCGATTATGCAGAGCCAACCCAATTCCAGCAATACCACGAACAGTGTCGCGACACGTTTTCAGAATTCTCAAAACGTGTCGCGAGCTTTTGTCTTTTCCGTTCTCGTCAGGAACACCTGACATGCAGTTCACCGTCACGATCAATCAGGTGAAGGCACTGGAATGGGGGCTGAATTCTCAGCAGGCCCTGCTGTTCGCCTTCGTCTACGGCTGCCCGAGCTGGACCAAGCCAATCAAGACTGACGACGGGATCTTCTTCGCGTTGAGCAAGGCCAAGATCATCGAAGAGCTGCCGTTGCTCACCGATAAGCCAGACACCGCGTACCGCATGCTGAAGGCCTTGGAAGAGGCCGGTCTGATTGAGCTTTCCAGTACTTCGAACATCACGCTGTTCCGACTGACTGAGAAGGCGATCGAGTGGAACCAGAAGCTGGACGGGTCGGAAAAATATCCGACCCCACCGAAGAACGAAGGTCGGAAAAAAATCCGATCTACCTCGGAAAAAAATCCGAGCAAGGTCGGAGAAAAATCCGAGCCAGGGTCGGAAAAATCTCCGACAAATCAGGATACCAATCATCAGGATACCAATCAGGAAACCAGTCAGGACTTGCAGAGCGGCTCCGGCAAGCCGGCCCGCAACCTGGTGCTGGTGGTTGATCGCGTCGATGCTCCACGGGTTGAGATCCCCGCTGACATGCCGGGCCCCAAAGACCAGTCCTGCAAAACCTTCAAAGTCTGGGCGAACTACGCCATGGCCTACCGCAAGCGCTACAGCACCTGGCCGGTGTGGAACGCCAAAGTCGGCGGGCAGCTCGGTCGACTCGTCGACCGGCTCGGTGCCGATGTTGCCCACCACGTTGCCGCTCACTACCTGAAGACCAGCGACGCCGGCGTCCTGCGCAAGTGCCACAGCCTCAACGAGCTGCTGGTCAACGCCGAGAGCTACCACACCCAGTGGGTAACTGGTCAGCGTATCAACGGGACGACCGCCCGCCAGATGGAGCGCACCGAGGCAAACGTCTCCGCTGCCGAGCAAGCCGCGCAAATGGTCTTGGCCAAGCGCCAAGGAGGAGAGCGCAATGAATACCTCTGAAATGAACGATCAGCAGGTCGCCGGGCTCGCCGCTGCGATCTGCGCCACCGCCGAGGCAATGGGTCAGGAAATGAACCCAGGCACTGCCGCGATGATGGCCGAAGACCTCTGCGCTTACTCGGTGCCCGTCGTGAAGGCCGCGCTGAAGGCCTGCCGGTTCGAAGTGAAAGGCAAGCTGGCGATGGCCGACATTCTCCAGCGGGTGCAGGCCGCCGACGGTCGCCCGGGCAAGGATGAAGCATGGGCGATCGCTATGACCACGAATGACGAGTTCGAAACCGTGGTGCTGACCGACGAAATCCAACTCGCGCTGGCTGCCGCAAAACCAGTCCTCGATGCCGGCGACAAGGTCGGTGCGCGCATGGCGTTCAACAGCGCTTACGAGCGACTGGTGGGACAGGCCCGGGAGGACAACAAACAGGTGAACTGGCATGTCTCTGTCGGCTTTGATGCCGACCGCCGCACGCAGGCAATCACCAAGGCTGTACAGATGCAACGGATTCCGCAGGAGCGCGCCCAGCAATACCTGGCCGACTTGAGTGTCGCGCCAGTCACCGAAGACGGCCGGGCGGTCGTTGCGCTGCTCACCGGCGATGTCGCGCGTCCATCTTCGAAGCTTCGGGAAAGACTCGCTGCGGTGAAGGACTCGATGCTCGCCATGCGTAAAGCATCAGCAGAGGAACAAACAGAACTGCGAATTCTGGCAGCCAACGAGCTGGCGGATCGCCGGGCGCTGCTCATTCAGCAGGCCGAACAATTGAAAGCAAGGAGCGCGGCTCAATGACCGATATCACTGACCAGAAAAAGCAGGCTGAGGCCGGCTTCAAAAACTTCCACCGCAGGCTTTGCGAGCGCTTCGGTTACTGCCACGACGAGATCGACTGGCAGCGTGACCAGGTTTCGCTGGAGGAACACATCGCCGCGCAGTTCAGCCATGTCAGCGCTGAGAATGCTGCGCTACGCGGGCAGGTTGGGGCATTGCAGCGCGCTGCTGGCCAGCTCCAGGAGCAGGTCGAGGCTCTGGGCGTGAAGGTGATGCCATGAATCCCGAATACACGATCCGTGACCAACGCGACATCAACCGCCTGGCGGGTGTCCTGCACGCCATCGACCTCAGCAAGCCGAAGGTGGTGGTGATCCGCGATGAGAAGCGACCGGACGTATGCAACCGCAAGATGTGGGCAATGCTCAAGGACGTGTCCGAGCAGGTGGTCTGGCACGGCAAGAAGCTGACCAGTGAAGACTGGAAGTGCCTCTTCAGTGCCTCGCTGGAGAAGCAGCGCGCAGAGCCTGGCCTCGACGGTGGCTTCGTGGTGATGGCCGTATCGACCCGCAAGCAGTCGCAGAGGTGGTTCAGCGATCTGTTCGAGCTGATGCATGCCTTCGGCGCCGAGCATGGTGTGCGGTGGACTGAGCAGGACAAGTGGGGAGGGCGGTACTGATGCGGACTGCCATCAAGGAAGTGAAGCAGAAGAGCTGCAAGGCCTGCGGCGACAAGTTCCGGCCGTCACTCTCGACGCAGAAGGCCTGCAGCGTGAAGTGTGCGCTGGACCTGGCCAAACAGCCGGCGAACCAGCAGGTTGCACGGAAGGCGATCGATCAGCGTGACCGCCGAGAGATCAAGGTCCGCAAGGAGAAGCTGAAGAGCAGGGCAGATCACCTGCGCGAAGCCCAGGCAGCGGTGAACGAATACGTCCGTCTGCGTGACGCGCACCTGCCGTGCATCAGCTGCGACTCGATGCCGAACGACAGCGACCTCATGACCGGCAGCCGCTGGGACGCCGGCCATTACCGATCCGTCGGCGCCTGCCCGGAGCTGCGCTTCGAGCCGCTGAACATTCACCGCCAGTGCGTGAAGTGCAACCGCAACCTGTCCGGTAACGCGGTCGAGTACCGCATCCGGCTGGTGCTGCGCATCGGCGCCGAAACCGTGGCATGGCTCGAAGGGCCTCATCAGCCCCGCAAGTACACCGTCGAAGAAATCAAAACCATTAAGGCCGAGTACCGGGCCAAGACCCGCGAACTGAAGAAGGGGCAGGCAGCATGAAATTGATCAACGCACGTCAAGCGTGGACTGACGCACAGCATGAGTCGAACGCCTCAATCAGTGCAGCGGCGGCCGAGCGGGCAAAATCCGCGACCGTCGTCCGGAAGGAAAAGGCCGCACTTCGAGAGGTCATATTTGCCGCCCAGGGCGAGGACAAGGAAGAGCGCATCATGGCTGTGCGCCAGAAGATCCACATTGCCGAGACGCGCCGCACGCCTATTGGTCGTTCGACACATCGGGCCGCTCACCTGGTGACCATGGGGAAGGTGCAGAAGGCAATCGAGTCGCTGCCGTTCCAGGTGCAGCAGTTGGGGCACTACCTCTACCACCCGAGCATGACCGTAGTGCACATGCTCAACGCCGAGAAGCTGATCTGGTCGGACACTGACTTTAGTGCGCTCACTGATGCCAAGGCCGCGAAGGTGCACTGCCTGATCACCTGCGCCCTGCAGTCCTACAAGGCCGAGGCGAACGGGGGTGTTGCATGGGGCCCAGCTCGGGTGTCTGACGCCATGATGAAGCTGTACGGAGTCGCCATCCAGCCCAAGCACTGGGATCGCGATTGGCTCGACATCTGGAATTTCCTGCGAAAGGCTATTGAGGAAGTAGATATTCAGGCTCAACAACCTGTGTGGCAGGTCATTCATGCAGAAAACTCAGAGAATGCGGCATAAAGGTGTTGCCATGGTGGGGGATTTGATGTACTTTTCCCACACTGCGCAACTTACCTCCAGCGCACGACAACTTCGAAACCCGGCCACCGCGCCGGGTTTTTTATTGCCTCGAATTTACCTGTAGCCAGGACAGCCTTCGGGAAGGCCTGGACGCCGTTGGCCGGTAGTGCGGTGCATCTGAAAAACACCGGCAGCCCGCGCACCCTGACCTCACCATTTGCTTCAGGGTGCGCGAGACTGGATCAGCGAGATCGATGCATTGGGGCGTCGACGTTGAGAAGGCCTTTGGCGGACAGCGCGGAAAGACGCGCGCACCTATTCAGGGCCTCTGCACTCGCAGGAGCTTTTTCGTTTTTGGGCAATGCCCAGGCCACGCAGGCCATTTTTATTTCGGAGTGGCGATGGATCCTACTGACCTCGGCCCAGGCACAGTTACCTGGCTGGGCGGTAGTGCCACGGTGATCTTTGGCGGGCTGCTGTGGTTGCGGAGATTCCTATCGAAGGATGCCGCTGACCGGGCGATGGACAATGCCGATATCGGCACCGTCCGCCGCCTCAATGAACTGCTCGACTCGGAGCGATCCGCCCGGAAGGAAGCGGAGGCCCGCGCCGATCAGTTCGCGAAAGAGCGCAACGACCTGGCCGCCTCAGTTGGCCGCATGGAAGGGAAGATTGAAGCGCTGACCAGTCAGGTCGCCCAACTCACGGAGCGAGTAACCCTGCAGAGCGACGAAATAACCCGCCTGCGGAACAAGCTCGGAGGTGTCGCGTGATGGACAGATGCGCAATGGAATTCATTGCTCGCCGCTGGTGGCGTCGGGCAGAGGTATGGGCGATCGCCATTGTGTTGGTCGCCGGCGGTTCAGTGCTGGGGTATCAGGCCTGCTACTGGTCACTTGCCGAGAAGCAGGCGAACCAGGTCGAGGAGATCCGCAGTGCGTACGCCACGGCGATGAATGAGCGAGACCAGCGCCTGGACGAATTGACCCGGAAGACTGGAACGGCTGCCGAGAAGGCCTCGAAGGCTGCAACCACCGCCACCCAGGCAGCGGACAAGGCGCTCGAAGCGGTTGACCGGGTAAGCCAGTAAGTCGCGACACGTTTCGCGAATCAGCAAATTGTGTCGCGACACTGGAGTCGAAATGACCAACGTAACCCGCCTGCGCCACGCGCTCCCGATGAGCCAGGACATCAACGAAGCGCTCACCGATCTGGATAGCGCGATCGCCAAGGCCATCGACGCTGCCAAGGCTGCCGGCCTGCCTCAGGGCCTGATCGTCGCCGGGCTGCACGGGCACGCCCACGCACAGACCCACAACATGGTGAAGGTATGACCGCAGACATCCATGACATCGCTGAGCAGCGCCCGCAGCTGACGGTAGCGGCGGCTGAAGGTGTCCACGTGATTCCCTGCGACTTGGTGCGCTCAGTGATCGCCGGCGACAAGCCACCGGCAATCCTGACCGAACCGGTTCTGCGCCGGATTATTGAAGAGTGGTTTCAGAAGGTGACGGCATGACTGCGAAGCTCGTTGAGTTCAAGCGTGAGGACTGGCGCGACGCTGCCAAGACCCTGCGCAAGATCGCTGACGACCTCGATGCCGGTGTGCATCCGGAATGTACGGTAGGCGCGCTCACCCTCATGGGACCGAAAGGCGAGGTGACTGTTTTCGGTCTGGGGCCCAAGTGCGACGATCTGCAGTGCCTGGGTGCCATGCGCCTGGGTGAGCAGAAGCTGATTGATGTGCTGCTCGATGGCGGGGAAGGGTAGGTGTGCCGCAGGTGAGTGCGGCACCCGTCTATCACTTAACTTTCAGAGCTTCTTGGATCTGGTCAGCGTAGCTGCTCAGATTGTTCATCTCGTCCGTCAAAATATTGCAATCGGCCGGAGTGCAAGAAGCCTTTGCATGGATGAGCGATAAGGCCGCCGCTACGGCCATGGCGCGTCTGTCTTGGGCGTCTTTCACACGATTGTTGTAGAGATTCAGATCTGTAAAGGTTTGAGTCACGTTGCTACTCCTTCGATTGGATCCATATCAATACCGGCAACACGCCACTATTTCAAGCTGGAGGTGACCCATGGACAGGCCATATCCTCCAGTGTCATTGCTTGAATTGTCTGATCTGTCCAGCGTCGGTATCCGTCTGGCCCCAGCTCCCGAAGTTTGGGAGTGGGTACAGAGCGAAATCCTCGCCGACACCGGCAGCATCTACAACGAAGACCATGCCCATCTGATCGATGCGGACATCCATTTGATGTGGGCATCTGCTGCCTTCACGAAGAAGGGACGCACCGTGGTGGGTCAGGCCGAGCAGGTTGCATTCCGCGCCGGTGGCTGGCAGAAGGCCCGGATGGAGCAGCAGATGCGTGATTGGTTCGGCGATGTGCCGGCCTACATCATCACGCTGGCTGCCGACTACTGCGCCGACTGTTCCGACGCAGACTTCTGCGCACTGGTCGAGCATGAGCTGTATCACATCGCCCAGGCGAAGGATCAGCACGGCGCACCGAAGTTCACCCAAGAAGGTTTGCCCAAGCTTGAGATGCGCGGACACGACGTTGAAGAGTTCGTCGGTGTTGTCCGCCGCTACGGGGCGAGCCCAGCAGTTCAAGAGCTGGTGGACGCTGCAAACAAGCCTGCCGAGGTAGGAAAAATGAACATTGCGAGGGCCTGCGGAACCTGTCTGCTCAAGTCGGCCTGATCCTTGACAGGACCTTGACGGAATAAACCCATATGGCAGCCCTGAAAGATGAGGTGAAGCGCTTCATTGTGCAGGCGTTGGCCTGCTTTGATACGCCGACGCAGGTAGTGCAGGCGGTCAAGGAAACATTTGGTGTCGAGGTGTCTCGCCAGCAGTGCGAGCAGTACGACCCAACGAAACACGCTGGCCGTGACCTTGGCGTGAAGTGGAAAGCGGTGTTTGAAGATACCCGCAAGCGCTTCCGCGAAGAAACCGCCGAGATCCCCATCGCCAACCGCGCCTATCGCCTGCGCGCCATGAACCGGTTCGTGGAGAAGGCCGAGACGATGAAGAACATTGGCCTTGCCATGCAGATCCTGGAGCAGGCCGCGAAGGAAGTTGGCGATGTCTACGTCAATCGCCACCGCAAGGATGAGCCAGACGATGAGCCAGCAATCCCGACGCGCATTCAGGTCGACGTAGTGGATGCGAGGAAGCCGAATGCCGAGCCTTAACGTTCCGCAGTCGCAGTTCCTCCTGTTACCCCACAAGTTTCGCGCATTCGTTGCTGGATTCGGCTCCGGGAAGACCTGGGTCGGGTGCTCAGCGCTCAGCAAGCATTTCATGGAGTGGCCCGGCGTCAACGCTGGCTACTTCGCACCGACTTACCCCCAGATCCGCGACATCTTCTATCCCACGATGGAGGAGGTGGCCTACGACTGGGGGCTGAAGACCAAGATCAACCAGGCGAACCATGAGGTTCACATCTACAGCGGCCGGCAGTATCGCGGCACTGTGATTTGCCGATCGATGGAGAAGCCGCAAACCATCGTCGGCTTCAAGATCGGTCACGCGCTGGTCGACGAGTTGGACGTGCTGACGTCGATCAAGGCGCAGCAGGCCTGGCGCAAGATCATTGCCCGGATGCGTTACAACATCCTCGGGCTGAAGAACGGCGTGGACGTAACTACGACGCCGGAAGGCTTCAAGTTCGTCTTTCTCCAGTTCGTGAAGCAGCTTCGCGACAAGCCGGCGCTGAAGGAGATGTATGGACTGATTCAGGCCAGCACCTTCGACAACGAGTTGAACCTGCCTGACGACTACATCGAATCGTTGATGGAGTCGTACCCCGAACAGCTGATCCGGGCATACCTGAACGGCCAGTTCGTCAACCTGACGTCCGGATCGATCTACCACGCCTATGACCGCAAGCTGAACCAGTGCTTCGACACTGTGCAGCCCGGTGAGCCGCTTTTCATCGGCATGGACTTCAACGTCGGCAAGATGGCGGCGATCACGCACGTCAAACGTGATCAGGGCCTGCCGCGCGCCGTGGACGAGTTGATGGATGGCTACGACACGCCGGACATGATCCGCCGCATCAAAGAGCGCTACTGGGAACACACCGGCAACGACTTCCGGAAAACCTGCGAGATCCGGATCTACCCGGACGCCTCCGGCGATTCGCGCAAGTCGGTCAACGCCAGCCTCACCGATATCGCCATGCTGAAACAGGCGGGCTTCACGGTCATCGCGCCGGCGGCCAACCCGCCGGTGAAGGATCGGATCAATGCCATGAACGCAATGTTCTGCAATGCGCAGGGCGAGCGGCGTTACCTGGTCAATCCGTTTACCTGCCCGACTTACGCCGATGGCCTGGAGCAGCAGATCTGGGCGCCAAATGGCGAGCCAGACAAGAGCCAAGGCAATGACCACGCCAACGACGGCGGTGGTTACTTCATTCACCGCGAGTACCCGATCGTTAAACCGGTCACCTCAATGAAAATGGGAGTCGCCCGATGACGGACGTCACTTTTACCCGTCCCGAGTACACGGCGGCACAGTACCGCTGGCGTTTGGTGCGCGACGTCTGCAAAGGATCGGAAACCATCAAGGCTGCCGGTGACCGATACCTGCCAAGGCCGAATGCAGCCGACACCAGCGAGGACAATAAAGCGCGCTACGAGGCGTACAAGAAGCGGGCGGTGTTCTACAACGCTACCGGCCGTACGAAGCACAGCCTTGTCGGTGCAGTATTCCGCACATGGCCAACGCTGACCGTTCCTGGCGCGCTCGATTACGTGACCAAGGACGTCGACGGTCAGGGTGTGAGCGTCTACCAACAATCCCAATCGGTGATTGGTCACCTGCTCGAGGTGGGCCGCCATGGGCTGCTGGTGGACTACGCCTCAGTCGAGGCTGGAACGGTCAGCAAGGCCGACGAGCTTTCCGGACGCGCCCGGGCAAACATCGCCAGCTACACCGCAGAGTCGATCATCAACTGGAAGACTCGTCAGGTCGGCGGCCAGCACCTGCTGAGCCTTGTCGTGCTGCGCGAGACGGTGGATGTCGATACGGATGATGGCTTCGGCAGTGAGCAGGTCATTCAATACCGCGTGCTGCGCCTGGATCTTGCAGGGCAGTACACGCAAGAGGTGTGGGAAGAGGGATCGGGTAAGACTTCGCAGGTTGTCGCGCCGTTCACGCCACTGAATGGCATGGGGCGGCCGTGGCAGGTGATCCCGTTCCAGTTCGTTGGCAGCGAGAACAACGACACAACTATCGACGATGCGCCGCTATACGACATGGCAGAAGTGAACATCGGCCATTACCGGAACAGCGCAGACTATGAGGAGGCGGCTTACCTGGTGGGCCAGCCTCAGCCGTGGATGGCCGGTCTCGATGAGCAGTGGCGCGATCACATGGAGAAGAACGGGATATTCCTCGGCTCCCGCGCACCCTGGCTGCTTCCGGTAAGCGGCACCTGCGGAGTTTGGCAGGCTCAGCCGAACACCGTGGCTAAGGAGGCTATGGAGTCCAAGAAACAGGACATGGTTTCGCTCGGCGCTCGGCTGATTGAGCGTGGTAGCGCGGTGAAGACCGCCACCCAAGCCGACAACGATAGCGCCGCCGAACACAGCGTTCTGTCGCTGGTGGTCAGCAACGTCAGCGAGGCTTACAGCCAGTGCCTGGCGTGGATGGCCGAGTTCGTGAATGCCTCCGGTGAGGTGGTCTACAAGCTCAATCAGGACTTCAGCCAGATCACCCTTGATCCTACGGTTTTGGTTGCGCTGTTCAACGCGGTGCAGGGCGGCAAGCTGCCGGAAGGTGACTTCTGGCAGTACCTGCGCGATCGCGGCGTGATCAACCCGGAGAAGACGGACGATGAAATCCGGGATGAACTGGAGGCGCAAAGCACCGGGCCGGCCCTGGATGATGACGAGGTGATCACGAATGGCCGCAAACCAAGCAATCCTTGACGCCACGATCCGGCACGCCGTCTTCCTCGAGCAATTGAAGTCGGGGGAGGTGGCGAAGTTCGCGCCGTTCCTCAAGGAGATCGACCGCTCGATTCGCGAGCGGCTGACCAGGGCCGACCTGACGGATTACACCGTCGCTCGGCTTGAGCGGTTGCTGAGCGAGGTCGACAGCCTGCTGCTGGGCATCTTCGACCGGTACAGCGAGAAGCTAAACCTCGACCTGGTGGATATCGCCAACTACGAGGCCGAGTTCGAAGCGACCAGCCTGACCCGTGCGGCACCGGTTGGCGTTTCGTTCGACGCGGCGGTGCCTGGTGCTGCTGCGATCCGCGCTGCAATCCTCACCAACCCGCTAAGCGTGCGCGGTGCGGATGGCGGCAAGCTGCTCAAGTCGTTCATTGATGGCTTCACCACCACTGAGCGGCAACGCCTCACTGGCGCGATCCGCCAGGGCTTCTTCGAAGGCCAGACCAACTTCCAGATCATCAAGAACATCCGTGGCACCAAGGCGCTCAAGTACAACGACGGCATCCTGGCCACCACCAATCGCAACGCCGGATCGATCGTGCGGACGGCGGTGCAGCACGTCGCTACCCAGGCGCGCATGGAGACGCTGAAGGCGAACTCCGATGTCGTGTCGTCGGTGGAGTGGGTCAGCACGCTGGATTCGAAGACGACTAGCCAGTGCCGGACGCTCGACAAGCGCCGGTTCAAGCTGACCGAGGGGCCGAGGCCGCCAATCCACATCAACTGCCGTTCGACGGTGGTGGCGGTGACGCGCTTCAGCGCACTGTTCGCCGAGGGCGCCACGCGGGCATCCGTTGGCGATAGTGGTGCGCAGCAGGTAAGGGCTGACCTCAGCTACTACGACTGGCTCAAGCAGCAACCTGCGGCATTTCAGGACAAGGCCATTGGCCCGATGCGGGCGAAACTGTTTCGCGAAGGCGGCCTGAGCGTCGAGCGTTTCGCCGAGCTCCAGCTTGATCGCAACTTTTCACCTCTAACCCTTGTGCAGATGAAGGCTCTTGAGCCTTTGGCGTTTGAGCGGGCTGGCATTTGACGAGGCGTTTCAAACCATGTAGTCAGTGCATTTCAACTGATAAATGGATGAATCACGATGAGATACCAAACCGTTGAGCTGAATGATCTGGAGGGGTGGTGGCTCGACTATGTTATTGCCGGAGAGGTTTGCGAATATCGCACGAACGTCAGCTGGCGTCCGGGTGGTTATGGTGCCGATTTAACGATCAGTATTCGTAAAGGGCCGTGGAAAAAATTTTCGCCAAGTACGCTGTGGGCGGATGCGGGTCCGCTGATCGAGGAGTTTAGGATATCTCTTAAACATCTCGACCAAGGTGGGTGGGAGGCAAGCTTAGAAAGTGGTGAGAGTTTCAACCATCACTTCCCTTTGATCGCCGCCATGAAAGCCTTGGCCATGTCCAAGGACAAAAATGGTTTTCAGATCCAAATGTACAGCTGATTGATCAGTCCTCATAAGCCCTGCCTAGTGCGGGGCTTTTTTTTGCCCGCAGGCAGGGCCTGCACCTAAGTCTCTGGGAGACAACCAATGCTGAAATTCCAACTGGATACCCTGGATGGGGTAGATGAAGCCGTGCGCGCTCTTTACACCGAGAAGGACGGCAAGTTCGTACTCGGCATTGAAGGTCTGCCGCAGCAAGAAGATGTATCTGGCCTGAAGGCCAAGGTTGATGAGCTGCTCGGCGAGAAAAAAGCCGCCGAGAAGAAGGCGCGCGAAGCTGAAGAGGCAGCACGCCTGGAGCGGGAAGAACTCGCTCGCAAGTCCGGCAACGTCGAAGAGCTCGAACGTTCCTGGACTGAGAAATTCACCCGCCGTGAAGCTGAGCTGACCGGCACGCTGGAACAGGAGCGCGCAACGCTGAGCGGGCAGATCCGGGATCTGACTGTCGGCCGTACCGCTACTGACATCGCGTCTGCCTTGGCTGTTCAGGGCAGCGCCAAAGCCTTGTTGCCGCACATCGAGCGCCGCCTGAGCGTCGAACAGCGCGACGGGAAGCCTGTTGTGGTCGTCCTCGACGCACAGGGCAAGCTCTCGGCGGCAACGCTGGACGAGTTGAAAGCAGAAATCGCGAATGACGCGGCGTTCGCGCCGCTGATCGCGGGTAGCAAGGCATCTGGCGGCGGGGCCGGCGGTGCAGGTGGTGGGGGCGGGGCCCCGAAAGGAAAAATCGGCGGTACCAAAGAGGAACGTACGGCTGCGATTGCAAGCCGGTTCCCAGATCTCCCTCAATCGTAAGGAAATAACTCATGTCCCTGTCGCAAATGCAGGTCTTCAACCAGTACATCATGCCAGCGACTCTCGAGACACTGGACCAGTACCTGGCCGCTTTCAACGCCGCAAGCCGTGGCGCTATCGTGCTGTCTCCGGACGGTTTCACTGGCGACTTCCTCCAAGAGTCGTTTTTCCAGACCTTGGCTGCTGCCCAGCGCCGCGTAGATCGCTACAGTGCCAACGCCACCGTTGCTGCCACCGACCTGACCGAGCTGAAGAACACTTCAGTTAAAGTCGCCGGCGGCTTCGGCCCGATCCGCTACGAGCCATCGCAGATGACCTGGCTGGAACGCCCGACTGCGCAAGGCATAGAGGTAGCGAGCCGCGCGTTCGCTGAGATCCTGCTGAAGGATCAACTGAACACCGCAATCGCCGCCCTTGTTGCTGCGATCACTGCCCAGCCTGCTGCCGTCAACGATGTTTCGGCTACTGCCGGCATTACCTATGCCGGCTTGAACAACGCGCATGCCAAGTTCGGCGACGCAAGCCAGAACCTGGTCACCCAAGTGATGCAGGGCACCAGCTATCACAAGTTGGTGGGCCAGAACCTGGCGAACCAGCAACAGCTGTTCCAGGCAGGTAACGTCCGGGTTGTGGACATCCTCGGCAAGATCTCTGTCGTGACGGATGCTCCGGCTCTGATGCAGGCCGGTACTCCAAACAAGGAAATCATCTTGTCCTTGGTACAAGGCGCCGCGCTTGTCCATGACGGCCGCGATATCATCAGCAACGTCCAGACCACCAACGGAAAGGAACGCATCGAGACCACGCTGCAGACCGACTATACCTTCGGCCTGGGTCTGAAGGGTTACACCTGGGATGTCACCGCCGGCGGCAAGTCTCCGACCGACGCCGAGCTGTCCACCGGCACCAACTGGGACAAGACCGCCACCAGCATCAAGCACACCGCCGGTGTTGCTCTGATCGGTGACGCCTCCAAGTAACCCCGTGATGTCCAAGCCGGGACGTGTGCCCGGCTTGGTGGAGATGCAATCATGAACAACAAAATTTGGTATCTGCCCGGTCCGTTCCACCAGTATCTGGAGGACGTGAAGGCGCTGGCGAAGGAGCGCGGTCTCCGAATCATCGACGCGAACGTCACCGAAAGCCGCGAAGGTGAGGCACACGATGTGCCGGAAGTGACGTTGCGACAGGCCGACTCGGCGCCGGTGCTGCTGGTCGCCGGCAGCGGTGGCGTTGACGGCGTTGCGCTGCAAGAGCTGATCGACAAGTTGAACGCGGAGCGCGACGGCATCGTGTCGCTGATTGAGGCTGCCGAAGGTTTGTCGGACCTCGAGCACCCGGGCGCCGGCGAACTGCCGATCCGCTTGTTCGGTGCGCTGAAAGCCCTTCATGAAGGATTTGAAGCGCTCACAGGCGAGGTTGAAACTTTACGCGCCGAAGTCGAACGCCTCAAAGTGGCCGCTGAGCCGGTCGACAATGCCGAGAAGATCGCCGGACTCAAAGCGCAACTCGACGCGGCCAATGTGCCGTACCGGGCGAATGCTTCGGTTGAGTCGCTGGAGAAGGCAGTTTCGGAACTGCCGAAGGCCTAACAACTCGGGCAGCCGGTCACCGGCCGCCCGATACCAACCCACACAGCGAGCTGATTCATGACTCTCATCATCGAGGACGGCACCGGCAAGCCTGACGCCGAAAGCTACGCATCTGCCGAAGACCTGGCCATGTACGCCGTGAAGTTCGGCGTGGTTATCCCGGCGGAAGTACCAGCACAGGAAGCGCTGCTGCGCCGTGCCGCACTGGCGATGGATGGCATGACGTGGAAAGGTCGGAAGACCAACAGCGAGCAGGCCCTGTCCTGGCCGCGTCGGGGCGTCGAGTTGGATCGCGAGATCAAGCCAGGCAACTACCTACCGGCGCGGATCCAGTACGGCCAGATGGCGCTGGCCGCCGAGATCCATGCTGACGATATCGACCCGATCGAGAAGCGCAAAGGCGCGGTAACGCTGGAACGAGTCGAGGGCGCGGTAACTCGCGAGTACGCGACGATCCCGAACACCAGTGGACGACTTTTGCCGGCGGCGCCGGATCGGCCGAGCGCCACTCAGTTTGCTGATTACCTCCAGAAAAGGGGGCTGTTTGCTGTGCGGGCATAATCGGGCGTAGGCTTGCGACTCCATCAAAAAGGAAGTCGATATGGCAGAGCATCAGATAGTTAGAAAACACCCGACTCAGGATGAAAAAGACGCTTGGGATGCTTATGCCAGCGCTGCTCTTTCCTCGCTTGTTGCTATAGGGAGCGAGCCAAATAAACTGGCGGCTTCAAAGGCCGCACAGTTCGCTACCTTGCTACTCAACGAGCGTAGAGAGTTGTTTCCTGAGAAAAAGGCGACGGCTCGAAGCGTGCCTCTCAAGCTTTAACTCAAACTGCCCAGCCATCGCGCTGGGCTTTTCACATCTGGAGCCAACATGGCCTTCTACGACGAAATGGCCGTGATGGCTCTGGAGATGATCACAGAGTTCGGCCAGCCGGTGACCATCCGCGCAACAACTGTCGGAGAGTACGACCCGGAAGCCGGATCGGCACCACCAGACAGCACCAAAGAGCAGACCGCCCAAGGCATCCTGCTCGACTTCACCGGTCAGGAATTCCAGAACAACAGCCTCATCAAGCAGGGCGACAAGAAGCTCAAAATCGCCGCGCAGGGGCTGGAGTGGGTTCCGGATCTGCTGAACAAGGTGATCATTCAGGGCCGCAACTGGTCCATAGTGCCGCCGCTGAAAGAGGTGAATCCGGCCGGCACACCGATCCTGTATGAATTGCAGGTGCGGTCATGAGCAGGGCGGGCGCTGGCCAATCTGGCAGTTTCGCCCTGAGCCTGGCTGAGTTTGCAGCCCAGACCAGTGAAGCCATCGACGCCAGTGTGCGCGAGATCATCATCGAGCTGGGTAGCAGCCTGATCCGCACGTCCCCCGTGGGTAACCCCGAGATCTGGGCGGCGAACGTCGCTCACCGGCAGGCGAACATCCGGGCGGCCGACGACTACGACTTCAAGTTGGCCGTCCGGAACACGCTTATAAACCTGGATGAAAGCAATTTCACCAAGGCGGGGAAGCTGAAGCGCGGCGTGAAGTACGCCAAGCCCCTGACCAAAACCGAGCGCGATCAGAACTTCAATGTGAACGGCTTGGTCGCGGGCAAGGACTACGTCGGCGGCCGTTTCCGGGCGAACTGGCATCTGTCCATCGGTGTTGTCGAGAACGTCACATTCGACGATGTGGACCCGAGCGGCGCCGAGACCATCGCGGCCTTGGTCGCTGCTATCAGCGACTTCACCGCAGGCCAGATGGTCTACCTCATCAACAACTTGCCCTATGCGATCCCGCTGGAGTTCGGACACTCGACCCAGGCCCCGAGCGGCATGGTCAGGGTAACCGTGGCTCGCTTCCAGCAGATCGTGCAGGAGGCCATCAGGAACAATCATGTATGAGCCACAACATCATCGCTTCGATCTACGAGGCCAAACTTATCGCGTGGGCGAGGGCGCTACCGACACCATTGAAGGTGGTCGTTGAGAATGAGGCCTACAGCCCGGGCGACAATGACACGTACCTCAAGGCTTTCACGCTGCCAGGAGATACCGCGAGCAACACTCTCGGAGGTGATCATCGTCTGTACACCGGCGTTTTTCAGGTGAGTATCGTGTCTCCATCAGGGAAATATCGAGGCCCCGCAGGAGCCATTGCCGATCAGATCGCTGCACTGTTTCCCGTGAATGAGCGAAACACAAAGGGGACTCTGACTGTGGTGACAATGACACCGGTCGAGCAGGGCCCCGGCATTACCGGCGACTCAACCTACACCGTCCCAGCCTCGTTCACCTATCGGGCCGACACCAACTAATCCGCCCATTGGGCAAACCCAGAACCCGCCATTGAGCGGGTTTTGTCATTTCTGCAAAGAGGAAACCCCATGAGCGTCAAAATTCCCAACGGCACTACCTTCGAGATTGCGGCGACGTTGAGCCTTGCGAAGCCGTTCACCGCCATCAGCAACGCCAAGCCGGCAGTGCTCACCGCAGCCGCGCACGGTCTGACAGATGGCGACGTGATCGTCATCGAATCCGCCTGGGCGAAGTTGAACGGTCGCCCGGCGCGCGTCATCGACTCCGACACCGGCGAGTTCGCGGCGGAAGGAATCGATACCACCAGCGTGAAAAATTACCCGGCCGGTTCCGGCGCCGGCAAGGTTCGCGAGGCTTCGGGCTGGACGCAGATCTCGCAAATCACTGAGCCGGCGGCGAACGGTGGCGAGCAACAGTTCCTCACCTACGGCTTCCTCGAAGACGACGATGACCGTCAGCTTCCGACCACGAAATCGGCCAGCAGCATGACCCTGCCGGTGGCGGATGATCCAGCCCAGGCATACGTCGCACTCGTTGAAGCGGCTGACGAAGACAAAGAGCCGCGCCTGATCCGCGCAAATCTCCCAGGCGGCGCAACGATCTACTACTACGCCTATGTTTCGATCACCGCGACCCCGACGTTGAGCCGCAACAACATCATGACGCGGACCATCACTCTTTCGTTCGCCTCCCGCCCAACCCGCTACAACACCTAAGGGGTTCTTATGCCGAAGTTTTCCATCGCGCCGAAGCCGACGTTCACTGTCGATGTGGCGATCCCCCAGGTCGGCGGCAAGCCGGCGATGGTGCCGTTCACGTTCAAATACCGTGACCGCACTGCACTGGCTGAATTGTTCGACACCTGGAAAGAAAGAGCAGAGGCGATCGGCGAGCGCTTCAAGGGGACTGAGCCGACGCTTTCTGAAATTACCGCCGCAGAGGTTGAGCAGGGTGTCGACCAGATCAAGGAACTGGTCGTGTCCTGGGGCTTCACCGACAAGCTCAGCGATGAATCCATCACAGCACTGGTGAAGAGCTGCGTCGGTGTATCGGATGCCGTGGTGAAGGCCTACAGCGAAGCTTTCGGCAAGGCTCGCTTGGGAAACTGACCGCCGCCGCCCGTGCGCTCTACGAGCCCGAAGGATCGGCGGAGCAGATGGCCTTGTTCGGCTTCTCGCCGGAGGACTACAACGAAACCATCGAAGTCTGGCCAGACAACTGGCCGTCCTTTCTCGTCATGGATGCGATGGGAACCCAGTGGCGCACTGGCGCATGCGGCGCAACCGGGCTCGATTATGGCGTGCTACCCAACGTGATGAGGTTTGTCGGCATCCCGGCGAAGGAGCGCCCGAGTGTTTTCCAGGATATCCGCGTCATGGAATCGGAAGCCATCGCGGTTATGGCGGAAGGCCGCGACAACAGCCCGTAAACACGGGCACTTATTCAAGGTGAGTCGATGAACATTTCCGAACTCGGCATCAAGATCGACTCGGCCGATGCAATCGAGGCAAAAACCAGCCTGGATGATATGGCGAAAGCTGGCGGCCGGGCCGAGCAGTCCGCCGTTTCGCTGATGAACGAAATGCAGGCCCTGGAAAAATCGCTTTCGACCAGTGCCAAGACCACGCAGGATCTCGCGAAACAGCGTGATGCGCTCGCGAAACTGACCAAAACCGGCGCATATGGCGAGGCTGAGGCCGCGAAGATCTCGGCACAGCTCGATAAGCAGCAGGTGGCCCTGGCCAAGTCGGCCATGGACGAGCAGAAGGCGTTGAACAGCCTGCTGGGTGCCATTGACCCGGCCCGCGCCGCACTGGCGAAACTGGATACTCAGGTCGAGCAACTGGGCAAACACCTGGATGCCGGCCGGATCAGCCAGGACGAGTACAACTCCGCCCTGAGCAAGATCGACAAGGACTACGACAAGCTCAACAAAACAACCACCGGCTTCGACAAGCTGCGTCTTGGCACCCGCCAGGCTCAGGAAAACGTCGTTCAGCTGGGAAATGCGCTGTCGTCTGGCGACTGGGGCAGTGGCGTTCGTGCGGTTGCTCAGTTGGGCGCCGGTGCAGGCGCCGGTGCTGCTGGGTTGCTCGCGATGCTTGCGCCAATCGCGCTCGCCACTGCGGCGGTTGGTGGGCTGGCATACGCTTTCTACAAGGGCAGCGAGGAGCAGGACAGCTACAACAAATCACTGATCCTGACCGGCAATTATGCCGGCGTGAGCGCCGGGCAGCTGGGCGATATGGCTCGCCAAGTCAGCGCAACCGTCGGCACCACCGGTCAAGCCGCAGCCGTGCTGGCGCTGCTGGCTGAAAACGGAAAGATCGCCGGCGAGAGCTTCACCGGCATCACCCAAGCTGCCGTGTCGATGCAGGAAGCAACTGGCAAGGCCGTCAGCGAGACGGTGGCTGAGTTCGCCAAGCTCGCCGAGGACCCAGTCAAGGCGTCCGCCGCGCTGAATGAGCAGTACCACTACCTGACCGCCTCGGTTTACTCGCAGATTGCCGCACTGGAGAAGCAGGGTGACCATGCCGGCGCCGTGAAACTGGCGACCGAGCAGTACGCCGATGCGATCAACGAGCGTACGCCGCGCATTCTGGAAAATCTGAGTTTTTGGGAGAAGGGCTACAACGCCGTCGCACGGGCCGCTGACGGGCTCAAGAACATCGGTCGACCGGATATCAACGCCGATATCGAGCAGGCCCGGCGCAACCTAGAGTATGCCCAGTCAGGCAATGTCGGCCTGTTCCAGAACAAGCAGGAGATGATTGATCTCTACCAAAATCGTCTCAACATGCTGGAGGATCAAAAGGCAGCAGAAGCCGACATCGCCAAGTGGCAGGGAGAGCAGGCAAAGGCCCAAGGCGATGCCGTTTCGTCGATGGCGAAAATCGACGCCCTTACCAAATCGGCATGGACGAACGAGCAAAAACGCACCGATGCGATCAAGGAGTACAAGCGGCAGCTCGAAGACATTCGCAAGGTGGCGCCGAACGATCCGCGATTGAATCAGGCGGCGATCGACAAGAACCTGGCGAACATAAACGACCAGTTCAAGGATCCGAAAGCCGCTGGCACCCAGGTCGATCTGACCGGTTTCAACAACGCCAAAAACAATCTGGCGGCCATCAGCGAGGAGTACAAAAACGCCCAGAAGGAACTGGATGCGGCGCAGAAGGCCGGGCTCGTTTCTCAGGCTGACTATGCCCTGAAACGCGAAGCGCTGATCGGCAACGAGCGAGACGAAGTGACCGCAGCCTACGAGGCAGAAATCACCGCGCTGGAAGCCGCCAAGGCGAAGAAAACCACTTCTGCTGCGCAAAGCATTCAGCTCGATCAGAAGATCGCCGATGCGCGAGCCGGGATGGTCAAGGCGCAGAAGGAGGCGGACAGCCAACTTGAGGTTCTGGCCACGAACGAGACCGGTCGCCTTGCTCGACAAGAGCGGTCGATCACGACGTACGTGCAGGCCTTGGCCCAGCAGCAGAGGGCTCTGGAATTGGCGGGACAGCGCGCCGTTCTCGGCGTCGGCCAGGGCGATCGTCAGAACGCGCTCAACAACGAGCTGAACAGCCAGCAAGACCGGTTCGCTCAGCAGTCGCTGGAGCTCGCAAACCAGAAGTCCGATCCATCGCGGAATATGTCGGAAGAGGAGTTCACCCGTAAGTCGCAGGCGCTCGCCGACGCGAACAAGGCGGCTACGGACCAGATCCGGCAGAACTACACGGACGTGGAAAAGGCACAGGGCGATTGGACCAAGGGCGCGACGTCGGCCTGGGCCAATTATCTGGATTCGGCCAGCAACATTGCCGGCCAGACGAAAACCTTGTTCGGCAACGCCTTCAGTTCGATGGAAGACGCGATCGTCAACTTCGCCATGACTGGGAAGCTGTCGTTTGCTGACTTCACCAAGTCGATTCTGGCGGACATGGCGCGGATCGCGACTCGGCAAGCCAGCTCGACATTGCTGAGCAGCTTGGTCGGTGCCGCAACCAGCTATTTCACTGGCAGTGGTGGCGGTAACGGGCTGGCGGCTGGATCCGCTGGCGCAACGTCGTCGAATCTCGGTGCGTCTTCGGCTGGCTACTCCGGCAGCTACTTTCCTCAGGCGCTCGGCGGCGCCTGGTCATCCGGCGTGCAGATGTTCGCCAACGGCGGCGCCTTCACCAACAGTATCGTCAGCACGCCGACCGCCTTCGGGATGGCCGGCGGCCAGTCTGGCGTCATGGGTGAGGCCGGGCCGGAGGCAATCATGCCTTTGACCAGAACTTCCAGTGGAAAGTTGGGCGTCATCGCGGCCGGCGGCGGTTCCGGCACTGCAATCAGCATCAGCGCACCGGTGACGGTGGTCACTGAGGATCGTAGCTCCGAAGGGATGCAGATCGACCAGCAGGCACTGTCGAGAAACCTGCAGTCGCAGATGCAGGCCGTGGCCGAAAAAGCTGTTGCTGATTCTTGGCGGGCTGGCGGTACGAGTTTTCGAAATGCAAACGGGAGGGCCTGATGGCGATTGAGAAATTCACTTGGCCAACCGAGCGCGGAGAAACACCCGATATCAATTATCGGGTACGCACTTCGAAGTTCGGCAATGGCTACGCACAGAACGTCGGCGACGGCCCGAACAACAAAGAAGACTCCTACCCGATCACCTACGCCGGCCAGAAGGCCAAGGTGCTGGAGATCATGGCGTTCCTAGATCGGCACGCCGGGGCGAAAGCGTTTCTCTGGACAACACCGATCGGAGAGCTCGGCCTGTTCACCTGCAAAAATCCTGCTCCCACACCAATGGGCGGCGGCGTCTTCAAACTCACCGCCACGTTTGTGCGGGCATTCCAACCATAAGGGGCAATCATGCCGCTGATCAGTGACATCCAGGTGCTTGAACCTGGCAGCGAAGTGCTGCTCTTTGAATTGGACGGCACGGACTACGGCGCGGATGTTTTGCGCTTCCACGGGCACGCGATACCGCACACGGCTGCCGAGTTGATCGCCGCCGGCGACGACGCGGACCAGCTGCCGGCGAAAGCGATTTACTGGCAGGGCAACGAGTACAGCGCCTGGCCGATGCAGATCGAAGGCATCGAGGCGAACGGCGACGGCACGGCGGTTCGGCCCACGTTGTCGGTCGGCAACGTCAATGGGCGCATTACTGCGCTCTGTCTGGCGTTCGAGGATCTGCTCGAGTTCAAGCTTACCATGCGCCATACGCTGGGCACGTACCTGGACGCGGCGAACTTCCCGGCCGGCAACCCAACGGCAGATCCAACCCAGGAGACGATCGAGGTCTGGTACATCGACCAGAAGACGAACGAGGACGGGGAAACGGTCAGCTGGGAGCTGGCCAGCCCGGGCGACGTCGGTAACGAGTCAATCGGCCGGCAGGCTACGACGCTTTGCCACTGGTGCCTCACCGGCGGATACCGTGGGCCGAACTGTGGCTACACGGGCCCGTACGTGACCAAGGACGGCGTCGTCACTGACAACCCTGAGCTGGACGAGTGCGACGCCACGCTGGGCAAGGGATGCATTCCACGCTTCGGCGAGGGCAACCCGCTGCCGTTCGGTGGCTTCCCGGCCGTTTCGTTGATTGCACGGAGCTGACATGCGCAAGCACATTTTGAATGCGATCCAGGCGCACGCGGCAGCCGAGTACCCGAAAGAGTGCTGCGGGCTGCTGCTGGGCGTCGGTCGCAAGCAGCAGTACTACCCGTGCCGCAACGTCTCGACCGAGCCGAACGAAGAGTTCCGGATCGATCCCGAGGAATACGCGGCGGCCGAGGACATCGGCGAAGTGATCGGCGTGGTGCATTCGCATCCGGACGCCACCAGCCGCCCGTCCCCGCGCGACCTGGCCATGTGCGAGGCAACGGCCATGCCGTGGCACATCATCAGCTGGCCCGAGGGCGACTTGCGTACCGTCATGCCTTCCGGGGAGGTGCCGCTGCTCAAGCGGCCATTCGTCCATGGTGCCTGGGACTGCTGGCAAGTCTGTGCTGACTGGTACAAGCGCGAGTGGGGGCTGGAGTTCGAAGCCTTCAAGCGCGCAGACGGTTGGTGGGAGAGCAAGGACAACACCAGCCTGTACGAGGCGAACTACGAAGCCGCCGGCTTCTACCGGGTCGACCAGCCGCAGCGCGGCGACATGATCGTGATGGAGGTGGGGCGGACGGTTTATCCAAACCACGCCGGGATCTTCCTCGGCGCCGATCCGACACTGCCAGGTGAGGATGCCGCGACGTTCGGCTCCGGCCCGTTCCTGCTGCACCACCTGTACGGAAGGCCGTCAGAGGTCATTGTCTTCGGCGGGCCTTGGTTGGATCGAACTCGCCTGATTCTCAGGCACAAAGATGCACAATCGAACACATAACGCGGATTCCCCGAAGGAGTTGAATATGCATTTGAAAACTGAAGTAGCTGCCAATGGCAAAACAATTGTTGCCGGCATCGGTGTTGGGTTGGCCTCCAGCCAGATGCTGGTCTCAGCTGAGAAATTTGGTATCGCGCTGCCGAAAGATTTCGGTAAAGAGTCGCAGGAAAAAGCCGACCTGCTTGAGCGTCGGCTTTCAAGGCTGGAACAGGCGTTGGGGCTAGAGCCTATTTGTGGCCGTTGAAGAATTGGGTTATGGCCTTCACGTCCGGTGCCACGCCAGGTGCCGACGGATAAACTTTGGCCACCTCCAGGGCGTAGTCTTGAGCAGCCTCAATTGCCTCTGTTCCTTGAGCGGCTTTGAGCTGGCTTGCCAGTCCCGAAACGATGCAGCTAAGGGTAATGATTGAGGATCCAGCGTAATCAAGGGCGTCTTGTAACTGCTTGCTCATTTTCACTTTCCTTGCGTTATCCGCGCCGAAATTGGCGCAATCCCAGTCCTTGGGCTTGCAGGCAAAGGACTGGGGAATCCGTTGCGTGAGGGCAAGAGGCTACTATTGGAGGCAGGAATGGCGTTACTGGGGTTGCATCCACGCTGGATACCTGGACAGCGATTGCGATTGGAGTGGATGGCATGACACGATCAGTGACATAGACATGGTGCCAGGAGGGTTCAAGATGTGATCAGCGCAGAAGAGAAAAGGAATCTTTGCATTCAAGATATGGGGCCTGTGCTCGGCGCAATGTATTGCGACCTCAACGATCATCTTCTAGAAATTCTTTTGGTATGGAGACAATACGAGCAATTGTTTGCAGTAGACCAACAGACGGTTCAACTACTTAACAATTCAGCACCAGCGTTTTTTGGCGTGGTACAAGCACAGCTATGGGACAGCGTTATGCTTGGAATCTCAAGGTTGACCGATCGCCCCGTTAGCTTCGGAAATAAAACGTTATCGATCCAAGCTCTTCCAGACTTGATCAACGACGTACAAGTCAAGGCCGCGGTCGAAAATGCCATAAGGCAAGCAATCAGCGATGCTGAATTTGCAAGAGCTCACCGGAACAAGCGAATAGCACACAATGATCTGGTCCACGTACAGGACTCCGCGGGCAATGCATTACCGGGCGCAAGCCGGGCGAAAATTGAAGCGGGCCTAAAATCGATCATCACTGTGCTGGAGATTTTAAATGGGCATTATCGGGAATCGACGATGCTTTACGACGATATGATCTCTGATGGCGGTGCCGCACGACTGGTTTATTTATTGCGGAAGGCGTGAGATGCAGTATGTAAAATCCCGGCCCAGTGCCGGGCTTTTTCATTTCCGTCCAGCCCAGTGATATCGTTCACCCTTTCCCACAGGAGTGACCTGCATGAAATTGATCGTAGGAGCGCTGGCGGTAGCGCTGTTGGCTGGGTGTGCGACTTCGCCGGTGCCGTCTGGAGAGGCTGACCCTGTGCCGAGCTCGCGCCTGTATGCGTATCAGAAGCCGGCCTCCGGTGACGCAGTCTTGATCGTTACCCGTGATTCCGGCTTTGTCGGTAGCGGCTGCAACACATCCGTGAGCATCAACGGGCGAAAAGCTGCCGAGATTGGTTCTGGTGAAACTGCAACGTTCTACGTCGCCGCCGGTGAGCACATCGTCGGCGCATCATCATGCGGTAGCGGGCTTAAAGAGCGAGAAGCCAACATAAAGACTGGTGCCACCAAGAAATTCAGGATATCCATCGACTCATCAATGAGCATGGATTTATCACCCACAATGCAATGACAAAGCCGCCCACGGGCGGTTTTTTTATGACCGGAGAGAGCTGTGGCAGCGACGGCAAGCAACAATTCAGCCATGACAACCATTCTTCTATCAGGCCCCCTTATCAAGCTGTTTGGTCGAGTCCATCATCGCGAGCTTGGCAGCAAGTCTGTGGGCGAGGCATTCAAAGCGCTGAAGTGTACGATCGAAGGATTCGAAGGTGCCATTAAGGATCTTGAACGGAAAGGAATGCGCTTTGCGATTTTCAGAAACCGGAAAAACGTGGCTGAAAAAGACTTCGGTCTCGGCGGTACCCATGAGATTCGTATCGTCCCCGTCATTTCCGGTAGCAAGCGAGCAGGCCTTCTCCAAACGATCATTGGCGCAGTTCTGGTCGTGGCCGGCTCGTACTTCGGCCAGCCCTGGGCTGTGCAGTTGGGTGCTGGACTGGTGGCTGGTGGTGTGATTCAGATGCTCAGCCCTCAAGCGAAGGGACTCAAGCAAAGCGCATCCCCCGAGAACGCACCGTCCTACGCCTTCGGCAGCGCCAAGAACACCACGGCCAGCGGCAACCCTGCGCCGATCTGCATCGGCGATCGCCGGTGGGGCGGGATGATCATCTCGGCCTCGATCCTGGCCGAAGACAAAGTGTAAGCAGGACAGCAGAACACCAACCGCCCGTGAGGCGGTTTTTTTATGCCTGGAGGAAAGCATGGGCGCAGCGGAACAGATGGAAATCCACGGCGAAAAGGGCGGCAGCAGTAAGCCGAAGTCGCCGGTCGAAGCCAGCGACAGCCTGCGCTCGACCAACCTCGCCAAGCTGCTGATCGCCGTGGGCGAGGGCGAGTTTGACGGCGTACCGACCGAATACGACATCTACCTGGACAACACGCCGATTCGTGATGCTAGCGGCAATTACAACTTCCCGGGTGTGAAGTGGGACTGGCGCCCGGGTTCGGTGAACCAGTCGTACATCCCGGGCATTCCAGCCGTTGAAAACGAGACTTCGCTGAACGTCGAGCTGCGCAGTGATGCACTGTGGGTGCGCTCGATCACCAACACCCAACTTTCAGCCGTGCGGATGCGTCTGGCCTGGCCGGCGCTGCAGCGGGCAGACGACCAGGGCAATGTCGGCGGCTACCGGATCGAATACGCCATCGACGTGGCCACCGACGGCGGCGCCTACCAGCAGGTGTTGGTGGACGCGGTCGACGGCAAGACCACCACGCGCTACGAGCGCTCGCGTCGCATCGATCTGCCGGACGCCACCACCGGCTGGCAGATCCGCGTGCGCCGCCTGACGCCTAACCAGAACAGCAACAAGATCGCCGACACCATGCTGGTGGCCGGTTACACCGAGGTGATCGACGCCAAACTGCGCTACCCGAACACCGCTTTGCTCTACATCGAATTCGACGCCGAGCAGTTCACCAACATCCCGGCCGTGACCGTGAAGTGCAAGGCCCGGCGCTGGATGGTGCCGAGCAACTACGACCCGATCCTGCGCAGCTACACCGGGACGTGGGATGGCTCGATGAAGTCAGCCTGGACCAACAACCCGGCGTGGATCACCTACGGCATCTGCACCAACGAAATGTTCGGTCTGGGCAAGCGCATCAAGCCGTTCATGGTCGACAAGTGGGAGCTGTACCGGATTGCCCAGTACTGCGACCAGATGGTGCCGAACGGCCTGGGCGGATTGGAGCCTCGCTTCCTGTGTGACATGAATCTTCAGGGCAAGGCCGATGCCTGGTCGTTGCTGCGCGACATCTCCGCGATTTACCGAGGCATGACCTACTGGGCTCAAGGCCAGCTGGTGATGCAGGCCGACATGCCGCGCGCGCAGGACTTCGACTACGTCTTCACCCGGGCCAACGTCATCGACGGGAAGTTCTCGTACGGCAGCGCGTCGGCGAAAACTCGGTACACGCGAGCGCTGGTCAGCTACGACAACCCGGCGAACAACTACGACACTGACGTCATTCCGTTTGCCGACCTCGAGCTGCAGCGTCGCTACGGCGATCGGCCGACCGAGCTAAGCGCGATTGGCTGCACCCGCGCGTCCGAGGCCCAGCGCCGGGGCAAGTGGGCGATCCTCAGCAACAACCAAGACCGCACCGTGTCGTTCAAGACAGGCATGGAAGGCGTGATCCCGTTGCCAGGTCACATCATCCCGGTGGCGGACTCGCTGCTGGCTGGGCGGGAGGTTGGTGGACGGATCTCGACGGCGTCCGGCCGCGTGGTGACGCTCGACCGTGACACCCTGGCCAAGGCCGGTGATCGGTTGATCATCAACCTGCCCGGCGGTCGTGCCGAAGGCCGGACCGTGCAAAGCGTAAACGGCCGCGCCGTGACGGTCACCACGAACTACAGCGAGCCACCGATCGCGCAGCTGCAATGGGCACTGGATGCCAACGACCTGGCGATTCCGCTGTACCGCGTGTTGCGCACTAAGCGCACCACCGAGGGCGACTTTGAAATCAGCGCGCTCCAGTACGACCCGAGCAAGTTCGCCTACATCGACACCGGTGCCCGCCTGGAGGAGCGGCCAATCAGCGTAATCCCGATCACGGTGGTTCCGGCTCCGGCTAGCGTGACACTGGTATCGACCTCGTCGGTCGTTCAAGGCCTGGCGGTAGCCACCATGACCATCAGTTGGCCAGCCGTTCCGCGCGCTGTCGGCTATGACGTGGAATGGCGCAAGGACAGTGGCAACTGGATCAAGCTCCAGCGCACCGGCATGACCAACGTGGACGTGGTCGGGATTTACGCCGGTGCCTACGTGGCCCGTGTCCGAGCGGTCAGCGCGTTCGATATCACATCGATCTGGCGCAACTCGATCCTGACCAACCTCAGTGGCAAGCAGGGTCTGCCGCCGGCGCTCAGTTACCTGACGGCGACGCCGCTGCTGTTCGGGATCTACTTGAAATGGGGTTTCCCTGCCGGCGCCGAGGATAGCCAAAGGACGGAAATCTGGTACAGCCAGACCACAGACCTTGAGGCCGCGACAAAACTGACCGACCTGGCGTACCCACAGAGCGATTTTTCCATGCTCGGCCTGCGCGCTGGCGTGACGTTCTACTTCTGGGGGCGGATCGTCGACAAGATCGGCAACATCGGGCCGTGGTATCCGATTGGCATCGGCGTGCAAGGCCAGTCGAGCTCTGACGCGGCGGCGATTCTGGAAATGATCGCCGGCGAAATCGGTCGCACCGAACTGGGTCAGGACATCCTTGACGAAATCGACAAGATCCCGGGGTTGCAGGCGCAGATCGATGCGCTGGATGCGCTCAAGGGTTACGACCCGCAGGAGACCTACGAGGAATATGACCTGGTTGTGGTGGGCAAGCGGATCTATCAGGCGATCGGCCCTGTGCCGCTCGACACACCACCGCCGAACCCGACGTACTGGCTTGATGTCGGGCAAACCGTGCAGGCGGCGAACGGACTTGCTCAGCAGGTCGCTACCAACACCTCCGATATCACCGAGCTCGACGGCGTGGTCACCGCGCAGGCGACTTCGTTTCAGGCGCTGCGCGCATCCTACCGCGATGACAGTGGCGAGGGTGACGCGCAGGATGCTCTACGCGGCTGGAATGCTACGACCAGCTTTGCCGAAGAGGTGAAGGTCCGGGCCACGCAAAACAGTGCCCTGACCCAGCGCGTGACCACGCTCGATGCCGAAGTGGGTGAAAACGCCGCAAACCTCACCGAGCTAGAACAAACAGTCGCCACCAACGAAGAAGCCACGGCCACCAAGATCACGCAGTTGACCGCGACGGTTGGCGAAAACACCTCAGCCATTCAGGAAACGGCCGAGGCATTCGCGGATCTGGACGGCAACCTCAAGACGATGTGGTCGGTGAAGATGTCGGTCACTGCGAATGGTCAGTACGTGGCGGCCGGCATCGGCTTGGGCATCGAGAACGTGAACGGTGTTTTCCAGAGCCAGTTCCTGGTGGCTGCTGATCGGTTCGCCATCGTCAACACGATTGCCGGCGGCGCGATCTCGGTTCCGTTCGCGGTTCAGGGTGGCCAGGTGTTCATGAATTCGGCCTTCATCGCCGACGGCACGATCACCAATGCGAAGATCGGCAGCTACATCAGCTCGACCAACTACATCGCCGGCGTGCAAGGCTGGATTCTCAACAAAGACGGAACGCTGGAGATCAACGGCATCGTCCCAGGCCAGGGGCGGCTGGTGATCAACTCGCTCAACGTCTCGGTCTACGACGCCAATAACGTGCTGCGTGTCCGTCTCGGCTACTTGGGGTGAACTATGGCTCATGGAATGAGGGTCTGGGGCGCGGATGGCGCGCTCCAGGTCGATGAGAACTCTTTCACCATCAGGGTGTTGTTCTCGACGCTCGTTACCTTTGCTCTTGGGGCGAACAAAGGGAATCAGGATTTCTCGGTTCCCGGCGTTAGTCCGAGCAACGGAACGGCAATCGTGGTTCCCATCGGCGCATACACCGACTCGCAAATGCAATTTGAAACCGAAGTCCTCGACGGCTTGGTGCGTGTGTACAACCACACGCGCACCTACGCAGCGAGCTTCACGTCGGCCGGCACTATGCGCTTAATCGTAATGAGGTGGGGTTGATGGCTTCTTTTGGGCTCCAATACACCAACAACACCAACACAGTGGTCATCGATTCCGAGTTCGCCAGGCTGATGGTGATTTCCACTGGACGTTTCGCGCCGACGGAAGAGGGCGGGCTTGGGTCGACAACCTATTTCGTCCGGCCCGTGACGTCTCAGGAACCGCCGCTGGTCTTTGTTCGGCCCGATACCGTCGGTGGGGTTGCCGGCCTGTGCCGGATGCGCCTGATCGGATCGGCGGGTAACTGGGTTGGGTTTTATGTCCGGGCGTACGACGCCAACACCGCGCAGCCGAACGGGCGCTACTTCGTTGCAGCGTTCGCGGCGCAGCCAGTCGCGCAGTACGGCATGCGGCTTTGGGACGGCGCGGGGCAGCTGTTGTTCGATTCTGGAACACCGAACGCAACATTCACGCGAGCATTCCAAAACTGGTCATATGTGAAGTCGGATATGACCGCGCAAGGCCTGTACCGAAACTATTACTCGGTGCCGTTCAACTTTCCACAAAACGAATACCTGCTGATCAACAACTTTGGAATGGCAATGACCGCAGGTAGTGCTGTTCCTCGTGATCTGAGTTGCTGGTGGGACTTTCCCAACGCCACGCTATACGCGGTTACGGTGGCTGTTTCGAATCCTTTTGCCTTCTTCCTGCCTGCAGTCTTCGCAAAAATTGCCGCTTAACCCTTAAACAAGGAAATATCCATGTCCTGGTACAAATCGGGAACGGTTTCTGTCGCCCAAAATTCCAATGCGGTACTCGGCGTCGGCACGGCCTTCATCGCGAATGGTCGGGTCGGTGATGCGTGGATCGGCCCAGACAGTGGGCTGTATGAGGTCACCAACATTGCGAGCGACACCGCGCTATCGATTTCGCCGCCGTACAAAGGTGTCACCGTCACCGAAGGCAATTACGCCTTGGCGCCGATGCAGGGTTACTTGAAAGACACCGCTGACGCGCTCCGACAGGCTTCTCTTGAGGTTGGGGGTGCGCTTGATGGGCTGGAAGAAAGTGTGCAGTCGGCATCTGAATCGGCCGCTGCTGCGCTTTCATCCAAAAATGCTGCCGCGCTTTCAGCAGCCAGTGCAGTGGATTCGGCGGCCGGGGCCCTAGCTTCGAAAAATTCTTCTGCTGCATCCGAGGGGAATGCAGCCAGTTCAGCCGGTGCAGCACTAAGCTCGAAGAATGCTGCCGGCATATCTGAAATTAACGCAGGTCAGTCGGCCGGGGCTGCCCTTGCATCGAAGAACGCGGCAGCGGTCTCTGAAACGAATGCCGCCGCTTCTGCCGCGACGGCGGCCGCATTGGGCGTCGGCCGGGGCTACATCGACGGGCTGACACTCAGCTGGGTTTCTGCGACGTCCATCAGCGTGGGAGCGGGCAGCGCTTACATTCCCTCGGTTAGCAAGGTTGTCAGTTATGCAGGCGGCACGTTCACGCCGTCTGGCGCCGCCAATAGCTTCATTCACATCTACCTGACTGCTGCCGGAGATATCGAGCAGGCCGCCACGGTGCCGTTGCGCTACTACAACCAGGCACACCAGAAAACTGGAGACAACTCACGCCGTTACATTGGCTCTCTGCTGGTTGGTGCGGCGAACAACGTTTACAAGTTTCACCATCACCCGCTCGATTCATCGATGAGCTACACATTCGGCAACCCATCGATTGCACCATTCCGGATTCTCAACGGGGTAACGGGGATTGGCAGCGTCAGCGCCTCGGCGAGCTGCCCACCGACTGCCCACACCCTGATTGGCTCTTTCCAGACAAACGCAGGCGGGATCGCGCAGTTCACGCCGTCCGACGCACTCACCTCTGTAAGCACTGGCTGGCAGGTTTTTGTGTCCGCAGGCACGGTTCAGACCGGGAGCTGCCGAATCGCCGATGACCGGACGATTTCCTATTACACCTCTTCGTCAAACCTGGCCTACATCTACACGCTTGGCTACTACTTCGACAGGTAACGAAAATGCCATATGCAATTACAGTCACCGGCTGGAGAGCGATCAACCCGGACATGGAATTGTTGGAGGGGGAGACATTCGCCGACGAGATCCCGCAGTGGCTTGCTGATGCAAGCGCTGCGGCGGATGCCCAGCGCGAAGACGCGCGCATCGAGGATGGATGGCGAGCTGCTGAGATTTTGGAGATCAACGATCAGTTGATGGCTCTGGAGGAGGGCGCAGTGGCTCTTCCTGGTACGCGTGAACAGTGGCTGGCCTACCGAACTCGGGTCAGGAACTGGAAGGAAGGGGCCGAGGGATTTCCTGAGCCAGCCAACAGGCCGCGGCGACCATTCGCTTAAACCACCCCGTAACCCGCCATTGAGCGGGTATTTTTTTGTCTGGAGAACTGTATGCCTGTTACTGAAAAAGACCGAGATGTCCTTGCGCGCACTCTGTGGGGGGAGGCCCGCGGTGAGAGCCTGGCTGGCCAGATCGCCGTGGCCTGGACAATTCGCAACCGTGTAAACGATGGCAAGGCCTATTCGTGGTGGGGCGAAGGGTACGCCGGCGTTTGCCAGAAGCCGTACCAGTTCAGTTGCTGGAACAAGAACGACCCGAACTTCCCATTCTTGAGCGGTGCGCGACAGATCCCTTTCCGCGAGTTGGCCCAGGCGCGGATTGCCGCTGACCAGGTGATCGACGGCAAGGTTTCAGATCCCACCGGCGGAGCCACGCACTACTACGCGCTCAGCATGAAGACTCCGCCAGCCTGGGCGGCGAAGGCAAAGCAGACTCTGAGGTTGGGCGGACACGTGTTCTTCCGGGACGTGCCGTGATGGTCGTTCCGTGGAAGATGGTCGGCGCAGTGCTGCTGGTGCTGGTTGGAGCGGCCGGCGCCTGGCAGTTCCAGGGCTGGCGCTACGGCAAGCAGTTGGCGGAGCAGGCCAAGCTGCACACCGAAACCCTGAATCAGCTGACCATGGCGGCGGCCACCGCGCAACAGGCCGAGCAGGACAAGCGCCTGGCGCTCGAGCAACGGCTGGCGGCCAGTGACAAAACCCACTCCGAGAAAATGACCAATGCTAAAAAAGACCAGGCTCTGCTGCGCGATCGCCTTGCCACTTCTGATCTGCGGCTGTCAGTCCTCATCGATGCGGGTTCAGCCGGTGGCTGTTCAGTGCCTGCCACCACCAGCGCCGGCGGCGTGGATCATGCAACCGTACGCGCCCGACTTGACCCAGCGCATGCTCAACGAATTGTCGCCATCACCGACGAAGGTGACCGGGGGCTGATTGCTCTCCAGGCGTGCCAAGCCTACATCCGGGCTCTGAGTGATGGCTCGGCGCTATTGTTGCGGGGTGAGCATCCGTGACCCATCATTTGGGTTCATGCTGATGAAGCGGTGCCATGGACAAGCAACTGGCTGGATATTCGATTGTACTGACGATCGTCTGGGTTTCAGCGGTTCTCGCTGTCATGTATTGGATGTCGAACTGAAGGTAATGGGTGGTCGATGTGGAAGGCGTGGTGCTGGGCGAGAAGGCACGAAAAGAAGCGGATCGGCTGCTGGCGCAAATTGTCCGCGCAGATTCGATGATCATCGCTGTGAAGGCGGGGGCACGGGCGGATGGCTTCGTGCTTGGGCTGGAAACCAGCGGAGCTTTGCGCGCCGGCGATGCTGAAAGGCTGTACATCATTTTTGAAGCAGCTCTGGTGGAGCGTTTGAAAACTCTATCGCGAGGTTGATCAGTCGAGTGGTTTGATCAGCTGTGGTCCCTGATTTCGAACGTTCCCCACCGCCCGGTCAACCTTGAACCACTCGAAAACCTCAGTCGGCTCACCCTGGTGCAACACCATCTGCTCGGCACGCTCTTTCGGTGTTGCAGGGTCTAACCATTCTCTGGACAGTTCCGGCGACAGGGCTACCGGCCGCCGGTCATGAATGTCGACCATGCCGCCAGCACTGTCGGCGGTGATGATCACAAAACCGTCATGCTCGCTGGGGCCATGCTCTTCATTTGGGTACTGGCCGATCGCGGCGCAGAGGATTGGTGATTGATCCCGGTGCCTGATCAGGTAGGGCTGCTTCTTCGGGCCACCTTCATCCACCCATTCAAACCAGTTGTTTATCGCGATGATCGCCCGGTGTGGCCAGATGGCGCGGAAGAAAGGGCCGTGGGCGACTTTTTCGACTCTTGCGTTGATCGGCGCGGCGCGATCCTTGGCCCAGTGCGGGCGCCATCCCCAGCGGACCATGTCGGCATGGAGGGACTGACCTTCCTGATGGAAGAGGGCAAGCTGGGCGGTTGGCGCGGCGTTATACCGCTCGAACGATTGCTCGCCGGTTGAGTTGATCAAAGCGTTCGGTATGCTGAGCGCCGCGACGAAGTCGTGAATTCCGCTGTACTGGGAGAGTCGTCCGCACATTGCCAAATCCTCGCATGAGCTTTCAGCGTAGACCCGCTGGTGCCGGCTTTGTCACAAAACCTTTTCCGCCGCAGGTCTGGCAGTCATCGCGCGCGCCAAATCGATCCAGGCACACAGGGCAGATGCAGAACGCTGCGGATTCGATATGTGGCCGCACCTTTTCAAACGCCTGCAGATCGCGTTCTTCCTGTGCGACTTGAGCAGCATCCACCAGCGCACGGTAGGTGTCAGGGTCATCAAGGGGCCGGAAGTCGATGCCTCCGATTACCCGTTCTGTCTCGATCAATTGGTAGCGCTGCCCCCGCATTTCCAGAGTCAACCCTGAAATCGTGCCGACATTCCGGGAGATTCCCAAGTTCAGGTGTATTCCTTCCGGGCCTGAATACACTTTTCCGTCATAGGCGAAGGATGTGCCGCGCGGCGTTTCAGTCGCGAAGTTGAAGATTGAGCGGCTGATCGTCCCCAGTAACTTCCCGTTTTCGAGTTGCACGACGTCATAGGTCGAAGCTCCGCGGTAGTGGCCTGTCGAGTTTTGAAGTTCCTCGACCGCGTGCCAGTAAGCAGCGTCTGCCATCTCGTTCATGTCGAACTGTTCAAGCTGGTCGATCAGACCCTCTGCATGCAGCGCCTCGGCCATATCACGGAGATTCTCCCGGTGGCCTTCCGGGTTTTGCATGCGGAAGTCGTGGTCGCCGAGAGTGGCGCGCCATCGCTGTAGTCGGAGGGATTTGGCTTGGTCGAAATTCATTGAGACAAGGTCGCTGTACAATTGCTGTATGCATGTACAGTAATCGAGTCGCTGAAGGTGGGCGAGTGTGAAGCGACGAGCTGTCAGTCAGGCGTCATCAACACGGCCAGGGTCATCTTGATGAATTCCTCATTTCGATCGATCGCGCGCAAAGATTCGCGAACGTTTTCCGCGACGTCGGCGGACCCGCGCTGTTCCACCCAGAGGGTAAGCTCCATGATGGCGGCCTCGAGGGCGAGCTGGTTTTCGTTGATTTTGAAGAGCAGGGAAGGGAGCAGATCAGAATTGGACATCGCGGTTTCCTCCATGAAAGAGCCCAGCGTAGCACCGTGTTACATGAAGAGTGATTTATGTTCGGCAGAACGCCGTAGAAGGGATTGAAAAGCTGCTAGTTATGGAACGCGTCCAGAATAGTTATGGAACGCTTCCTGAGTTGCGCGGAATTTTTAGAACGCCAGAAACGACAAAGCCCTGAATAATCAGGGCTTTGAAGTACTAAATATGGCGGAGGCGATGGGATTCGAACTCATGGACCTGTTACAGTCGACGGTTTTCAAGACCGTTGCCTTAAACCACTCGGCCACACCTCCGTTTGCGTTGCGGGCGCCATAATACCTGAATGAAACA
>Ga0213825_1000137_pt1 | contig 56701 bp, 83 predicted proteins | sample MC6MC0900MG_FD_179896 | JGI IMG/M metagenome (GOLD analysis project Ga0213825, IMG submission 179896) | Enriched soil aggregate microbial communities from Iowa State University, Ames, United States - MC6-MC0900-MG | ecosystem: Environmental > Terrestrial > Soil > Unclassified | place: USA: Iowa...
TCAACGCGGCGGTGCGCCGCATCGGCGAAAGCTACGACGCGCAGGATCGTTTCCTGGTCGGCGCCGCGCACGAGCTGCGCATGCCGATCGCGATCCTCGCCACGCGCATTGCCGACCTGCCGCCCGGGCAGGTGCGTTCGCGCCTGCAGCGTGACCTTGGGCGATTGAGCAACATCGCCGAGCAGCTGCTGGACCTGCAGCGGCTGGACCATCACCGCAGCCAGCACCAGCGCGTGGACCTGGCGGCGTTGACCCGTGAAGTCGCCGCCGACGTGGCGCCGCTGCTGATCGATGCCGGCTACGCCTTCGCGGTGGACGCGCCGGAACAGGCGCTGTGGGTGCGCGGCGACCCCGATGCGCTGCACCGGGTGATCAGCGGGCTGCTGCAGAACGCCATCGCGCATGGCGGTGGCAGCGGCACGGTGATGGTGGAGCTGCAGTCCAACGGGCTGCTGTCGGTGAGCGATGAGGGCGATGGGGTTCCCGAACAGGCACGGCAATCGATCTTCGAGCCGTTCCACCGCCTGCGGCCCAGTGGCAGCGGCAGTGGCCTGGGCCTGTACCTGGCGCGCGAGATCCTGCTGCGGCATGGCGGCAGCATCGTGGCCGAGGAAGCGGTCGGGGGCGGGGCACGGTTCGTGATGTCGCTGCCGGTGGAGCGCTAGCCGAAGGCTGGATGGGTCACTTTCAGCGCGAAATTCAGAGAAATCCGATAGTCCGGCCGGATTTCCGCACGTATCGTGGCTCCAGCGTCGGGAAGGAACCCGCGCCATGCAAGATTCCCCCGCGAGGTCGCTTCCCAGGCGTACGCCTCGCCTTGCCCATGCAGGATGCCACTCGAGGCCACACCGATGATGATCAAGGTCCAACACCAGCACCATCAATGGCAGGTTGTGCAGCCCGGCGCGGTCGCGCCGGTAGGGTTTGAAAGCGGCGCTACCGCGTTTGATTTCGCCGATTCACTGGCCCGCGAACACCACGCCGAAACCGGCAGCAGCAGTGGGGTACGGGTGCAGGTGGGCGAGGCCTTCGTGGACGCCGTTCACTACGGCTGAGCGTGGCGGCGCGGTCAGCGTCACGTCGGTTTGTTGAATCGATCCTGAAATCACCCCGGTTGAGCTATAGGCGAAACCTTCAACTTCCCTGATCCTGTGCCTATTCATCCAATGGCACGAGGACATCGCAATGAAGCAGGCAACGCAGATCGGGATGTGGGCCTTGGTGCCGGTTGCGCTCATGGCGATGGCCGGCACCGCGCAGGCGCAGCGTTACGACGATGGCTACAACGACGGCCCGGTGCGCTGTGAATCGATCAAGGGCCGCACCCAGCAGTGCCCGATCGACGGCCGTGCGCGCCTGGTGCGGCAGCTGTCCGGTTCGCCCTGCATTGAAGGCGACACCTGGGGCCAGGCCCGTAACGGGGTGTGGGTGACCCGCGGCTGCCGCGCCGAGTTCATCGCCGAGCGCGGCCGTCCTTCGCACGGCGGGGGCTGGGGCAACCAGGGCAACCACGGCGGCGGCTGGGGTGGCGGGCGTGGGCAGATCATCAGCTGCGATTCCAATGACCAGCGCATGCGCCGCTGCAACGTGAGCGTGCACCGCGATGTGCGCCTGGTGCGGCAGACCTCGCGCACGGCGTGCATCGAGGGTCGCACCTGGGGCCATGACCGCGACGGCGTGTGGGTCAACGGCGGTTGCCGCGCGGAGTTCGAAGTCCGGTAAGGCGCCCGCGTAGGGACACGCCATACGTGTCCGCGAAGTGCCGGCGCCCCGGTAGAGCCACGCCCTGCGTGGCTGCGCGGTGCCGGAACGAAGCGCAGCCACGCAGGGCGTGGCTCTACGGTTCCCGTGTCAGGCGCTGAGGGCCTGGCTGCCGAGCTTCGGCCAGCGCTTCAGTACGGCGGCACGGATGCCGGCGGCGTCGATGCCGGCTTCGGCCAGCAGGTCTTCGCGACTGGCGTGGTGCTGGAAGCTGTCCGGCAGGCCCAGGTGCAGGAACGGTCGCAGTACGTCTTCCGCATTGAGCAGTTCGGCCACGCCGGAACCCGCGCCGCCGGCCACCACGTTGTCTTCGATGGTCACGAAGCCCTGGTGGGTCCGGGCCAGTTCCAGCAGCAGGGCGCGATCAAGCGGCTTGATGAAGCGCATGTTGACCACGCTCAGGCCCAGCTCGCGGCCCACTGATTCGGCGGCCGGTACGGTGCTGCCAAACGCAAGCAACGCAATGCCGTTGCCCTGCACGCGCAGCTCGGCCTTGCCGATCTCCAGCGTCGAAAGGTCGGTGCCGGCGTCCACGCCGGTGCCGCTGCCGCGCGGGTAGCGCACCGCCGCGGGACCTTCGTACTGCAGGCCGGTGCTGAGCATGCGGCGGCATTCGGCTTCGTCGGACGGCGCCATCACCACCATGTGCGGTACGCAGCGCAGGAAGCTCAAGTCCAGGTTGCCGGCGTGCGTGGCACCGTCCGGACCGACCACGCCGGCGCGGTCGATCGCGAACAGCACGTCCAGCTTCTGCACCGCCACGTCGTGCACCAGCTGGTCGTAGGCGCGCTGCAGGAAGGTGGAGTAGATCGCCACCACCGGCTTGGCACCCTGGGTGGCCATGCCGGCGGCCAGGGTCACCGCATGCTGCTCGGCGATGGCCACGTCGAAATAGCGCTCCGGGTATTCCCTGCTGAAACGCACCAGGCCGGAGCCTTCGCGCATCGCCGGGGTGATGCCCAGCAGGCGCGGTTCGGCGCCGGCGGCGTCGCACAGCCAGTCGCTGAAGACGTCGGTATAGGTCGGCTTCTTGCTGCCGCCCTTGGCGACCAGGCCCTTGTCCGGATCGAACGGCCCGACCGCGTGGTAACCGATCTGGTCGCCTTCGGCGCGCTCGTAGCCCTTGCCCTTGGTGGTCATCACGTGCAGCAGCTTCAGGCCCTTCAGGCCCCGCAGCGTCTTCAGCGTGGCCACCAGCGCGGGCACGTCATGGCCGTCGATCGGGCCGGTGTAATGGAAGCCCATCTCTTCGAAGAAGGTGGAGGGCACGAACATGCCTTTCCAGTGTTCCTCCCAGCGCTTGACGAAGCGCGCGGACGGCGACTTCTTCTTGTCGCCGAGGATCTTCTTGCCGCCTTCGCGCAGCGCATTGAGCGTGCGGTTGCCGGTGGCGCGGCCGAGGATCTTGGTGAGGCCGCCCACGGCTTCGGAGATCGACATGTTGTTGTCGTTGAGGATCACCAGCAGGTTCGGTTCCTGCTCCATGCCGCCGGCATGGTTGAGCGCCTCGTACGCCATCCCGGCAGTCATCGCGCCGTCACCGATCACCGCCACCACCTTGCGGTCGTCACCCTCGCGCTGGCGCGCGATGGCCATGCCCAGTGCGGCGGAGATGGAGGTGGAGGAATGGCCGACCCCGAAGGTGTCGTACTCGCTTTCCTCGCGCTTGGGGAACGGTGCCACGCCGTCCTTCTGCTTGACGGTGTGAATCTGGTCGCGGCGACCGGTCAGGATCTTGTGCGGGTAGGTCTGGTGGCCCACGTCCCAGATCAGCTGGTCGACCGGGGTCTGGTACAGGTAGTGCAGGGCCACGGTGAGTTCGATCACGCCGAGCCCGGCGCCGAAATGACCGCCACTCTTGCCGACCGACTCGATCAGGTAGGCACGCAGTTCATCTGCGATGGCAGGCAGTTCGGATTCTTCGAACCTGCGCAGGTCATCCGGATTCTGGATGCGCGACAGGCGGGGATAGCGTGCGGAATCGATCATGTTTATCGCGCTTCTTCTCAAGCGCCTATTTTCCCCCCCAAACCGGGGTGGGGCAAGCAAACCGCTGTACCGGTGAGCAGACAGTGAGGGTGCCCTGCGACAACCGGTCGCAGGCTCAGGCCGCCAGTTTGGAGCGTTTGGGCAGCTGCGCCTTCAGGAACGCCATCTGGTCGGCCAGGATGTTGCGGTTGGACAGGATCATGTGTTCGATCCAGCTGGGCCGGTACGGCACCGCCAGCAGCGGCATGCCGGCCTGCTGCGGGGTGCGGTCGCTCTTGCGCGAGTTGCAGTGGAAGCACGCGCTGACCACGTTTTCCCAGACATCCAGGCCGCCCTTGGACAGCGGCATGACGTGGTCCCGGGTCAGCTGCGGGCGATGGAACTGTTGGCCGCAGTACAGGCACAGGTGCGCGTCGCGGGCGAACAGGGCCTGGTTGGACAGGTTCGGGGTGGGGTCGAGGGCGCGGGAGCGGGCGTGGCCGCGCGCGGCGATGATCGGGTGCAGGTCGATCCCGCTCTGCAGGCCGCTGAGCCGGTTGGTGCCGCCATGGATGTGCAGGCACGGGTCGCCCAGGGTCCAGGCAACGGCGCCGCGCGAGTAGAGGCAGGCGGCATCCTGCCAGTTGATCCAGTCCAGTACGCGCCCGTGGGCGTCCAGGGACAGCAGTCGGACGCTGCCTAGCCGATGCAGCATGGCGATCGGCGATGCTTCGGCGACCGGGGCGGACGAGGCTCCGGTATCGATCAGACCTAGGCGTGTAGTGTCTGTCTCCATCGGGAAAACAGCTTATACCGGATTCGTTGCAATTTGGGTATGGGCGCAGGCAACCCCGGAAACCGGTAGCGCCGCCCGTTGGGCGGCCTTCATGGACGTGGGACATCCACGTTGGCCGGCCAACGGCCGGCGCTACCGGTGTGCGTGCTGCGGGATTATTCCCCGAACCGCGCGTCTTCCATGGCCATCAGCGAGTCAGCGCCGGCCTGGATGGCGGCGGCGTGGCTGAGCGTGCGCGGCAGCATGCGCGCGAAGTAGAAGCGGGCGGTTTCGCGCTTGGCCTGCTTGAACGCCTCGCTCTGCGTGGACGCGTCGACGGCGGCGACGCTACGCGCCCACCAGTAGGCCAGCACCACGTAGCCGGAGTAGAACAGGTAGTCGAAGCTGGCCGCGCCCAGTTCGTCCGGGTTGGCGGCGGCGCGCTGCAGGGTGGCCAGGGTCAGCTCGCCCCATTCCTGCGCCTTGGCGCGCAGCGGAGCGATGAATTCGGCCAGCGCTTCGTTGCCTTCATTGGCCTTGGCGAAGGCCTCGATCTCGGCCAGCATCAGCTTCAGCCCCGCACCCTGGCTGGCGGCGGTCTTGCGACCGATCAGGTCCAGCGCCTGGATGCCGGTGGTGCCCTCATACAGCGTGGTGATGCGGGCATCGCGGGCCAGCTGTTCCATGCCGTGTTCGTGGATGTAGCCGTGGCCACCGAAGCACTGCAGCGCGTTGTAGGTGTTTTCGATGCCCCATTCGGTCTGGCAGGCCTTGGAAATCGGGGTGAGGAAGCTCACCAGGGTCTCGGCGCGCTCGCGCTCGGCGGCGTCTTCGGCATGGTGGGCGACGTCGATCAGGGTGGCCGCGTGCAGCGCCAGCAGGCGGCTGCCTTCCACCAGCGACTTGATGGAGAGCAGCATGCGGCGCACGTCCGGGTGCACCAGGATCGGGTCGGCCGGCTTGTCCGGGTTCTTCGCGCCGCTCAGCGAACGCGACTGCAGGCGCTCGCGCGCGTACTTCAGTGCGTTCTGGTAGGCGCGCTCGCTCAGGCCGATGCCCTGCAGGCCCACGCCCAGGCGGGCGGTGTTCATCATGGTAAACATCGCCTGCAGGCCCTTGTGCGGCTGGCCCACCAGGTAACCTTCGGCGCCATCGAAGTTCATCACGCAGGTAACCGAGCCCTTGATGCCCATCTTGTGTTCGATCGAACCGCAGCGCAGTGCGTTGCGCTCGCCGACGGCGCCTTCGCGGTCGACCTTGAACTTGGGGGTGACGAACAGCGAAATGCCCTTGGCGCCGGCCGGGGCGTCGGGCAGCTTGGCCAGCACCAGGTGCACGATGTTGTCGGTGAGGTCATGCTCGCCGGCGGTGATGAAGATCTTGGTGCCGGTGATGGCATAGCTGCCGTCGGCATTCGGTTCTGCCTTGGTCTTGAGCAGGCCCAGGTCGGTGCCGCAATGCGGTTCGGTCAGGCACATGGTGCCGGTCCAGCGGCCTTCGATCAGCGGCTTCAGGAAGGCGTCCTGCTGCCAGGCTTCGCCGTGCTGCTTGAGCGCTTCGATGGCGCCGTGCGAGAGCAGCGGGAAGTTGCCCCAGGCCAGGTTGGCGGCGTTGATCATTTCGTTGAGCGGCACGCCCAGGGTGTGCGGCAGGCCCTGGCCACCGAGCTCCGGTGCCGCGGTCAGGCCGGTCCAGCCACCTTCGACGAACTGCGTGTAGGCCTGCCTGAAACCGGGCGGGGTGGTGACTTCGCCGCTGGCCTGGTCGAGCACGCAGCCGATTTCATCGCCCACGCTGTTGAGCGGCGCCAGCACGCTGGTGCTGAAGCGGCCGGCTTCTTCCAAGACCGCATCGACGACGTCGGCAGTGGCGTCAGCGAAGCCCAGGCGGGCGAACAGCGGCTCCACCTTCAACACGTCGTGCAGGGCGAAGCGGATATCGGTCAGCGGTGCGGTGTAGCTGCTCATCGTGCGGTCTCGATCAGATGCGGGGAATCAAGCTGAAGACGGGGTGGCCGGGCGTCAGCGCAGCACGCCGGGCAGGCCGGGGGCCTGGTTGAGGGTGCTGCGGTTTTCGATCTCGAAGCTGCGCTGCTTCTTGTCCTGCGGGGTGGCGGCCACGCTGCCCTTGAGCGAATAGTCCAGGGTGCGGTTGCCGGCCAGTGCGTCGGCAACCACGATGCGCGCGGCCGAGGACGGCTGCAGCTCGACGTTGATCACGTCGGCGGACACGCCACCGATGGAGATGGCCGGGCGCGCACTCACCTTGCCCGCGTCCTGCCCGCCGACCTGCATCTGCAGGTCCACGCTGTCGAAGGTCATCGGCATGGAGCTGAAGTTCTGCAGGCGCAGGGCCAGGGTCCAGTTGCCGCTTGCGCCCACGGTCAGCTGCTGCACGCTGGCGGCCGGCGGCGAAACCCGCTTCACGCTGGTGCTGCAGGCCGCCAGGCCAACGGCGGTGCCGGCCAGCAGGGCCACGGTGAGGGCGGTACGGAGGCGTCGGAACATGGGCGCAAAGTCCTCGTGCGGGTGCTGCGTGGGTGGAAGCATACTACGGCGTATGGAGGTTGTGGTGCGTGCGCCCTCGGGGTCAATCCAGCGGGGCCATGACCTTCAGGGGCGCAAGGTCGTAGCCCATCGCTTCGGCCCGGCCCTTCAGGCTGCCGAACAGCGCCTTGTCCATCGTCGGCGAGCGCGACAGGATCCACAGGTACTTGCGGTCCGGATCGCCCACCACCGCCCACTGGTAATCGGGGTCCAATGCGATCACCCAGTAGTCGGCCCAGACCAGCGGCACCCAGGCCAGCCAGTCGGGGACGAAGCGCACCTGCAGCTGCCCCGGTTCGCCCTGCACCGGGCGCGCCACGCCCTCGGCAGCGATGCGGCTGCCGTCTTCCACCCGGCAGGCGTTGTAGACGCTGATCCGGCCATCGGCGCGCATCGCGTAGGTGGCGGTGATGTCGCCCACGCACTTCTTCTGGAACGACACCGGCAGGTGCGCGATCTCATGCCACTGACCTGCATACCGCCCCATGTCCAGGGCCGGCACGGAACGCACCGGCTCCGCGGCGTGGACGGCGAGGCTGGCCAGCAGCAGGCCGGTGGCAAGCAGGGCAGGGCGAAGGCGCATGGGTGGGTCTCCCGGTAGGACGCCCGAGAGTAGAGTGCAGACCCGATGCGGGTGTAAAGGTTTCGTCAGCCGTCCGCGCGCACGGCGCGTCCATAGACACGTTCAGTGCAAGCGGTTGGCGGTAGTCGCGTTCGCTGTTGAGGTAGAGGCGCTGTTCGCTGACGTCGGTGTTGCTGACGGTGCACACGAACGTGCCGCTGATGACGCATGCGTAAAAAAAAAGACCTGCATTTCTGCAGGTCTCTGAAATCATGGTGGCCGAGGACGGAATCGAACCGCCGACACGGGGATTTTCAATCCCCTGCTCTACCAACTGAGCTACTCGGCCACTTCATCGCTGCGTTGCCGCTGGCGAGGACGCGAATAATACGGAGGTCTGCAGGGTTCGGCAAGCATTTCGACAAAAAAAATTCACATTCGTTGCTGCGGCATGGCGAGCAGCAGTGCAATGCCGATGGCCATGAAGATCGCCGCGAGCAGCAGCGACGCCTGGTAGCTGCCGCTGCTGCGCGCCAGGATGCCGGCCAGTGCCGGTGCCAGGATCTGGGCCACGCCGTAGCTGAGGGTGAGGGTGGCCATGGCTTTGGCCGGGTTGTGCGGGTAGTGGCGACCGACCACGGTGAGGGTGAGGCTGACGATGCCGGCGAAGGTCAGGCCGAACAGCAGTGCACTGCCAAGCCCGGCGGCCAGGCCGTCGTCCAGCAGCGGCAGCACGAAGGAAATGGCCTGCAGCGCGAAGGCCACGACCAGCGCGCGGATCAGCCCGAGCCGGGCGGCGATGCGGTCCCAGGCGAAGGTCGACGGCACTGCGGCCAGCCCGACCAGCACCCAGACCGCGCTGCCGTGGCCGCGGAAGGCGGCGGTCTGCTCCAGGATGGCGACGATGAACGTGGCGCTGACCACGAAGCCGACGCCGGCGCAGAAATAGGCCGCGATCAGCAGCTGGCGCCAGCGGCGGCTGGGCGGCGGCGGCGCCTGCACCGCATGGCCGGCGGAGATCACGGCGGGCCGGGGCATCCAGGCCCAGGCCGGGACCAGGAACAGCACGCCCAGTAGGCCCAGCCAGATCCACTGCGCGCTGGAGCCGGCATGCCCGGCGAGCAGCCCGGTGGCTGCGCCGGATACCACGATGCCCAGCCCCAACCCGGCGAAGTGCAGGCCCAGCCGTGGGCGGTGCTGGTGGGCCAGCAGCCAGTTCAGTACCAGCCCGGACGCCAGCAGCAGTCCCGCGGTGCTGGACAGGCCCGCCACCAGCCGCAGCACGCTCCACACCCACGGCTGGGTGGTGACGCCCATCAGCGCGGTGGCCGCCACCGCCAACACCAGCCCGATCCGGTAGAAGCGGAATTTTTGCTGCATGTCGCCCACCCGTGCAGCCAGCAGGGTGCCGAGCAGGTAGCCGAGGTAATTGAAGGTGGCCAGCCAGCCCCCCTGCGCGGCGCTGAGCCCGGCGTCCTCGCGCATCAGCGGCAGCAGCGGGGTGTAGGCGAAGCGCGCCAGGCCGACGGTCAGCACCAGCGCGCAGATGCCCGCAGCGATGACCTGCCAGGGATGCAGGGCGGTACCGTGAGGGGAGGGAGCGGGGAAGGCAGGCATGGTCGTATCCGTGTGCGATGGGCCATGGTCCGCCGCAGCCCGGGCGGCTGTCTTTCGATAGAATGACCCATCATGTCGACCAGCCGCCAACCCCGCGCTGCCGCCGCTGCGAGCCCATGGCGTGAGGTGGCGGTGCCTTCGCTGCAGTCATTGCCCTGGCCGGTGATGGCGCGCACCCAGCAGCTGGCTGCCGGCGAACGCTTTCCGCCGCACGTGCACGCATGGAACCAGGTGGTGTTCGCTACCGAGGGCGTGCTGCAGGTGACCGCGCGCAATGCCCGCCATGTCATCACGCCACAACAGGCGCTGTGGGTGCCGACCGGCATGCTGCACCACACCGGTGCGCTGAGCGCGGCGGCGTTCCGCAACCTGTACGTGGCCGACGATCCCGCGCTGCGCATGCCCGATCACTGCGCGGTGCTGGATGTATCGCCGCTGCTGCGCGAGCTGATCGTGGAACTGGGCCAAGTGCGGCCGGAGGACGATCAACCTTATTACCTGCACCTGTGCGCGCTGGTCACCGCGCAGCTGCAGCGCCAGCGCCAGCATCGGCGACACCTGCCGTGGCCGCAGGATGCAAGGCTGCAGCGCTGGTGCCAGGCCCTGCACGACCAACCCGGCGATGCACGCAGCGTGGAGGCGTGGTCGCGGCTGTTGGGGGCATCATCGCGCACGCTGGCGCGTCACTTCGAACGCGACACCGGGATGAGCCTGCGCGACTGGCGCACGCGGCTGCGCCTGCTGCGCGCGATCGAGTGGTTGGCGCAGGGACGCTCGCCAACCACCATCGCCCACGAGCTGGGGTATGCCTCGGCGTCGGCATTCAATTACATGTTCCGCATGGAAATGGGGATGAGTCCGCTGCAGTGGCGGCGCTCGCGGCAGACGGGATGAAAGTGGCCCAAAGGTGCCGGCGCGCGCGGGGTGGGGGAGGGGCGTGCCCCGGCGCGCCGGCGTAACGGGTCAGGCCAGTCCGGTCAACACGGCGACCAGGCTGTCCACGTCGCGCGGGCCGTCATAGCGCGTGCCATTGATGAACAAACAGGGCGTGCCGTTGACGCCGCTGCGCACGCCGCCCATGAAGTCGCTCTCGATCCGTGCGTCGAAGGCGCCATTGTCGGCGGCTTCCATCAGCGCGGCATTCACGCCCAGCGCCTCGGCATAGCCCGCGATGTCGCGGTCGGTGAGCGCGTCCTGGTGCTGGTAGAGCAGGTCATGCGCTTCCCAGAACTGCCCGATCTCGGTGGCGGCTTCGGCGAAGCGTGCGGCGGCGAGCGCGTGCGGATGGCTGTCGGTGATGGGGAAGTTGCGGAACACGAAACGCAACTGCTTGCCCATCGCCTGCTGCACGGCCTTGAGCACGGGGTAGGCCTCGCCACAGTACGGGCACTGGTAGTCGCCATACTCGACCAGGGTGACCGGCGCGCCCTGCGGGCCCTGGCTGTGGTCCAGCGCGCTGACCGGAACGGTAAGACCTTTCATGACGAGGCTCCTGCGGGAGAGGGCGCGTTGGCGGTGAGCCGTGCCAGCGCTTCAAGGATGCCGTCGGCACCGGGATTGACGCCCAACGGGGAGATGTAGCTCCAGCGCACGATGCCGTCGGCATCCAGCACGAACAACGCGCGTTCGCAGACCCCATCCTGTTCGCGGTAGGCGCCGTAACGCCGCGCTACCTCGCCCTTGGGCTCGAAGTCCGCCAGCAGCGGGAAATGCAGGTGACGCTGTTCGGCGAAGGCGGCGTGGCACCAGACCCCGTCCACCGAGATGCCGACCAGCTGCGCGCCGCTGCGGTGGAACTCGGGCAGCAGCTGGTTGTACAGCCCCAGCTGGTCGCCGCACACCGGGCTCCAGTCGGCGGGGTAGAACGCAAGGATCACCGGGCGGCCGCGCAGCTCGTCCAGGCCCAGCCGCTGGTCGGGGGTGGCGGGAAGCTGGAAGGCCGGTGCGGGACTGCCCACCGCAAGGGCGTGCTGCGGGGTGGAATTCATGGCGACCTCCGGGTGCTTTCGAACAGGAACCAGCTGCGGCGCTCGGCCTGGTCGATCCAGTTCTCGATCAGGCTGGTGGTGGCGACGTCGTTGTAGCCGCTGCACACCTCGTGGGTGGCGCGCAGGAAGCTGACCAGGCGGCGGTTGTCGTCGGCGAGTTCGGCCAGCATGTCCTGCGCGGTCACGTAGTCGGCATCGTTGTCGAGCAGGCGCTGGATGCGGTGGATCTGGCCGATCGAGCGCAGCGTGCTGCCACCCACCTTGCGTGCGCGTTCGGCGATGTCGTCGGTGATGGCGAAGATCTCCTCGCCCTGTTCGTCCAGCATCAGGTGGTAATCGCGGAAGTGCGGACCGGACAGGTGCCAGTGGAAATTCTTGGTCTTCAGGTACAGCGCGAACACATCGGCGAGCAGCACGGTGAGGGCGCCGGCGATGTCCTTGACCGCCTGCTGGCCCAGGTCGGACGGGGTATGCAGCGCGACGCTCTGGCGTGAATGCGGGGAAAGCTCGTTCATGGCGGGTCTCATGGGCGGGGTTGGGCGACGGATCCAGACTAGGCGGGGGCGCGCAGCGGGGGTATCGCGCGATCGTTTTCCCGGCTCATACGTTGGTTTGGGGCCGGTCCGGGCGCATCCCTCTTTTGAGGGATCAACCGCCCGCGTGGGCGGGGGATACTGTGCCCCTCCCACCGAAGGTCATTTCGCGATGCCTGCCGGCCCGACCGTGTCCACTCGCCACGCTCTGTACCGCTTCGCGGCCGCGCTGCTGACGCTGTGCATCTTCCTGGTCGATGTCCTCACCACGCTGGAAGGTGCAGTGGCGGTGCTGTACGTGGTGGCGGTGCTGCTGGCAGCGCGCACCGGGCGGCGGGCGGACCTGGTGGTCACCGCGGTGGCGGGGATCGTGCTGACGGTGGTGGCCTACGTGGACTCGCACGGCTTGAACCACGTCGGTTCGCAGACCTTCCGCGCGCTGGTCAGCCTGGCGGCGATCGGCATCACCGCGCTGCTGGCGCTGCAGCATCAACACGCCATGCAGCGCCTGCGCGGCCAGGCGACGCTGCTGGACCTGTCGCACGACATGATCTTCGTGCGCGACCGCAGCGGCGTGATCACCTTCTGGAACCGCACTGCGGTGCAGATGTACGGCTGGTCGGCGGACGAGGCGATCGGCCAGGTGGCCGACGCGCTGCTTTCCACGCGGTATCCCCAGGCGCGGGAGGAGGTGGAAGCGGCGCTGCTCGGGCTGGGCAGCTGGGAAGGCGTACTTGAACAACGCACCCGTGCGGGGGAGTGGCGCGTGCTGGACAGCCGTTGGGTCATCCAGCGCGATGGAAAGGGAAGGGCGGTCGGCGTCATGGAGACCCACACCGATGCCACCGAGCGTCGGCGCGCGGAAGACGCCGCGCGGCGTGCCCAGGCCGAACTGGCCCATGCCACGCGGGTGGCGACACTGGGCGAGCTGGCGGCCACGCTGGCGCACGAAGTCAACCAGCCGTTGATGGCGGTGGTGACCAATGGCGAGGCGGGCCTGCGCTGGCTGCACCGCGACAGCCCCGACCTGCAGGAAGTGGATGCGGCGATCAACCGCAGCGTGGGCGAGGCGCGCCGGGCCAGCGAGATCGTCAAGCGCGTCCGCGCGTTCCTGGCCAAGCGCAGCACGCCCCGACAGCGACTGGATACGTTGACCCTTATCGACGACGCCGTTCGCCTGGTGCAGCACGAATTCAGCCGCGAATCGGTACAGCTGCGCATCGCCGTGGTCGGCCGACTGCCGCCGTTGATGGGCGACGGAGTGCAGCTGCAGCAGGTGCTGGTCAACCTGCTGGTCAACGCCTGCCAGGCCATGGCCGGGCAGGAGGCTGCACGTGAAGTGCAGATCGATGCCCGGGCAGGCGAGCCGGGTGAAGTGACGATCAGCATCACCGACAGCGGTCCGGGCATTCCGCCGGATCACCTGGACACCTTGTTCAAACCCTTCTTCACCACCAAGCCGCAGGGCATGGGCATGGGGCTGGCGATCTGCCGCTCCACCGCCGAGGCGCATGGCGGCAGGCTTTCGGTGGACAATGTTCCCGGTCGTGGTGCCAGGTTCCAGCTGGTGCTGGCCACCACAGCAGAAGGCGCACCGTCATGACAACCGCCCTACCGCCGCGCGGTGCTGCCGCGCCTGCCAGACCCCTGGTCGTCGTGGTCGATGATGATCCGGCGGTGCGCGACGCGCTGGACAGCCTGCTGCGTTCGGTAGGCCTGCAGACGCGGGTACTGGGTTCGCCGGCCGAGCTGCTGCAGGCAGACCTGCCGGCGGTACCCGGCTGCATCGTGCTCGATGTGCGCCTGCCCGGGGTCAGCGGATTGGACCTGCAGGGCCAGCTGGCCGCGCACGGCATCCAGCTGCCCATCGTGTTCATGACCGGACACGGCGACATCCCGATGACGGTGCGGGCCATGAAGGCCGGCGCGGTCGACTTCCTGTCCAAACCGTTCCGTGACCAGGACATGCTGGATGCGGTCAGCGCGGCGATCGAGCGCGACACGCGGCGTCGCCAGCAGAGCGCCGCGCGCGATTCACTGGACGCGCGCTACGCCACCCTGACGCCGCGCGAGCGCGAGGTGATGGCGCTGGTGGTGGCCGGGCTGATGAACAAGCAGGTGGCTGGCGAGCTGAACCTGAGCGAGATCACCGTGAAGATCCACCGCGGCAACGTGATGCGCAAGATGGGAGTCCGTGCGCTGGCCGACCTTGTGCGCCAGGCCGAGGCACTTGGGGTCGGCCAGCCGGCGGCCTGAGCACGCCCGCGCGAACGGGACCGCACAAACCTGTGTATGGTTCACGCGCGCGGGCGCATCGGGCATAAAGGGGCATGAAACCGAATTACCGCATTGCCATCGTTGACGACGATGACGGCGTGCGCCAGTCCCTGTCGAGCCTGGTGCGGGCGCTTGGATACGAGGTGCGCACCTACGTCTGCGCGGCCGACTTCCTGGCCGATGCGTGCGACCCGCCGGACTGCCTGCTCACCGACGTCCAGATGCCGCAGATGGACGGCGACCAGCTGCAGGCCGAGCTGCTGGCGCGCGGCTGCCGCTTCCCGATGATCTTCATGACCGCGTTCCCGACCGACGTCCTGCGCGCCCGCGTGATGGCACGTGGTGCGCGTGCGTTCCTGGTCAAGCCGGTGGACGGCGAAACCATGTCGCGCTGCCTGGCCCAGGCGCTGGGCGACCATACCTCGGTATGACCCGGCGACCCAAGCGTACGATGTCGCCCTTCCGCGTCGCCGCCTAGTCTGTTCCTGCAGTCCCCACCCACTCCAGGAGCAGCACTGATGAGCACCCTCACCACCGCCGACGGCGTCGAGATTTTCTACAAGGACTGGGGCCCCAAGGAGGCCCAGCCGATCGTGTTCCACCACGGCTGGCCGCTTTCCAGCGACGACTGGGACGCGCAGCTGCTGTTCTTCCTGGCCAAGGGCTACCGCGTGGTGGCGCACGACCGCCGCGGCCATGGCCGTTCGGCGCAGGTAGGGGAAGGCCACGACATGGACCACTACGTGGCCGACGCGGCGGCCGTGGCCGACCACCTGAAGCTGGAGAACGCCGTGCACATCGGCCACTCCACCGGCGGCGGGGAAGTGGCGCGTTACGTGGCAAAGGCCGCGCCCGGCCGCGTGGCCAAGGCGGTGCTGATCAGTGCCGTGCCGCCGATCATGCTGCAGACTCCTGCCAACCCGGGCGGCCTGCCGTTGTCGGTGTTCGACGGCTTCCGCGCACAACTGGCGCAGAACCGCGCGCAGTTCTACCTGGACCTGGCGAGCGGCCCGTTCTATGGCTTCAACCGCAGCGGCGCGGCGGTGTCCGAAGGCACCATCCGCAACTGGTGGCGGCAGGGGATGGACGGCAGCGCGCAGGCGCACTACGAGGGCATCAAGGCCTTCTCGGAGACCGACTTCACCGACGACCTGAAGGCGATCAGCGTGCCAACCCTCGTGCTGCACGGCGATGACGACCAGATCGTGCCGATCGCCGATGCCAGCCTGTTGACCATCAAGCTGCTCAGGCAGGGCACGCTGAAGGTGTTCCCGGGCTACCCGCACGGGATGTGCACCACGCATGCCGATGCGATCAACGCGGAACTGCTGGCGTTCATCCAGGCCTGACCGGCCCGCTGACCCGTGCATCACGCGCACGGCGCTACGGTGTGGCCATGCCCAGACAGGGCTGGCCACGACGAGCACGCAGCATGAACAACGACAAGCAGCCCGGCAAACAGCAGGGCGTCAACGAAGCCCAGCAGGACCGCAGGCAGGACGAGGTCGCCAAGACCCGCCCCGGCCAGACCGATGAGAAGGTCCGGCAGGAGGAAAGCCGCCGGCCCCCGATCAAGGACAGCAATCCCGGCTGACCTTGATCGGTCATCGCAGGGACGCGCCATGCGTGTCCCCGCGAGGCAGGACGCAGGCCAACCTTCGCCCGACACCCGCATCCGCAGCCCGTGGCACAATCGGCGTTGACGCCTTGGAGCCCGGACGCTGATGAGCAAGTGGTTGCGATGTCTGCTGTTTGTCGCCTTTTCAGGCATCGGCCAAACCGTCTCCGCGGAAGGCCCCGCCGCTGCTTCGACACCCCCCACAAGCCGCGCTGAAAGCACCCGCATCATCGGCGAGCTGCGCAGGGTGGTGGCCGACGGCGGTATCGAGCGGCTGGAAGCCGTCCGCATCGGCGGCATCGACCAATGGGTGTCCATCCGCGGCAATGATCGGCGCAACCCCGTGCTGTTGATGCTGCACGGCGGCCCGGGCTGGGTGGCGATGCCCACCAGCTGGTACTTCCAGCGCGGCTGGGAAGAGTATTTCACCGTAGTCCAGTGGGACCAGCGTGGTGCCGGCAAGACCTATGCGTCGAACGATCCGGCGCGGGTGGCCCCGACCATGACCCGCGAACGGATGATCGCCGACAGCGAGGAGCTGGTGGCCTGGTTGCGCAAGGAATTCGGAAAGGATCGGATTTTCGTCCTCGGCCAGTCCTGGGGCAGCTACCTGGGCCTGGAGCTGGCCCAGCGCCGTCCCGAATGGCTGCATGCGTACATCGGCATGGGCCAGGTAACGAACGCACCGGAAAGCGAGCGTCGTGGCTGGGCGTGGACGCTGCAGCGGGCCAAGGCGGCGGGCAATGCCGAGGCGGTGGCAGAGCTGGAGGCGCTGGCGCCGTATGCCGAAGGGAACACCCCGCTGCCGCTGGAAAACCTGTTCAAACAGCGCAAGTGGCTGAACCAGTATGGCGGTATGGTCCACAACCGCACTGGCGGCAATGCCGAAGCGGCGGCAATCCGGCTCTCGCCCGAATACACCGACCAGGACGTGGCCGCGATGTGGAAGGGCAACGACTTTTCCATGCAGCACCTGCTGTCCGACGTGCTCACCCTCGACATGAGCCAGGTGCGCGAGCTGAAGACCCCGTTGTTCCTGTTCCTGGGCCGGCATGATTACAACGTCTCGTCCGAGCTGGCCGCCGAGTGGTTCAACACCGTACGCGCACCCGGCAAGCAGCTGGTCTGGTTCGAGCAGTCGGCCCACGAGGTCATGATCGAAGAGCCGGGCAAGACACTGCTCACCCTGGTGAACCAGGTACGACCCATTGCCGAGCGGGCAGGCGACACGCCTTGAAGGCATGACGACACGCAAAAGAAAAAGCCACCCGGAAGGGTGGCTTTTTTTTGCTGCCGTCTGCGCGACGGTGGCAGGAATGTGGTGGAGCCAAGGGGAATCGCTTAAACCTCGGAAAGCCTTGCGACACAATGGTGGCGACGGGTCTGATGGTGCAGATACCCCCACATGTGCCCCCGCTCTCAAGCTGCTTTCGGCAGGTCCTCCGAACTCCCGTCCCGGGCAGCCAATTTGGCCTCAATCCAGGCGTCGATTTCGTCCTCCGACCAGGCGACGCAGTTGCCCCCGAGGTCGATTTGCGCAGGAAACTCCTTCCGGCGGATCCGGTCGTAGATGGTGTTCTTGGCCAGGCCCGTCCGGGCGGTGACCTCTTTGAGGCGCAGCAGGTTGGGCACGCGGCGCGGTGCGGTGGTGGTATTCATCGGGTCTCCTTCGCCGCGTCTCGCGGCTGATTGGTGTTCTGATTTCGGTGCGCCGGCAGCTGTACCGGGCGGCTGCCATGACCTTCAGCGCTTCGTCCATGTCGCCGGCGGCGAGGCGGTGGAGGGCCAGGCCCCGGGCCTCCCAGAGGCGGACAGTGGCAGGGCCTTCCTGGGCCAGGTCCACGCCCGACATGCCGGCCAGGTCGTGCGCCGTGCGTTCTACTGCGTTGCCGAAGTCGAGGTGGGTCAGGCTATTCAAGGTCTTGGTCCGTGGCAGAATGCGCCGAGATCCACACCCGGAGCATGGAATGAGCTGGTGGAACGCTGTTAGTACGTGCTGGCCGCCGGGCGAGGCCGGGTGTGTTGTGTGGTGGGATGCTTGGGCCGCTCTGGGGACTATAGGCGCCGCCATGGCGGCGGTAACCCTTGGGCTCGCACCGATGCTCGCGCGCCGACACCACGCCAGGGCGGTCGCCCGCATTGCCAATATCCGACTCGGGATCCAACTTCTCCATCTCGGGGGAAGCTGCGTGTTGGCAAGGAATATCCGGACCGCCAGTGACTACAACGTGGCGCGCATTAATGCTGAGCATTGCGACTCCAAGCCGTTTTCCGAGCTGATCCCATACTTCGATGTCATGCCTACGGCCCTGACCAAGGCCGTCGGATACTGCATCGCTGATATCGAGACCATGCACTCGCTCTTCGCCAAAGTGAGCTTCCGAGCTCCCGGATCGGGCGCACCAAACGCCAGCTTGTCCGACCTTCTGGACCAAGTGGATGGGACCTTGTGGAAGGCGAGGCGAGCACTGAACGCCTACCTGGGGGAAAAAGAGAAGGACGTGACAAGGGAAATTGCGGCAATGGGCACCAGTCTGCTGCATCTGGCGCAGGCGGCGGAGGCCACTCCAGGCTGGGATGAGGACTTCGTGCGGATGAAGGTACTTGGCCGCCGCCCATGAGGCAGGGTTGAACGCGTCGGACTGGTTAAGCATTCTGGAGCTCCTGCGGCAGCAGCTTCTGCTGCTGGGCGTACTCGATCACCGTCTGGCCGCTCGGCAGCAGGATGTGGGAGAGGAAGGCGGCCTCGAAGGTCAGCATGCCGATCTCGATCGCGGTCACCTGGGCCTTCACCCAGTCACGCAGGACTGAGTAGACGGCCACGCCGCTGATCTTCATGGCCTTGGCCTCATGCTCGGCGCGGGTAGCGCGGATGCGCGAGCCGTAGGGATGCTCCCGCAGCCAAGCGGCGGCGTAACCCCGGGCGCTTGCCTTGAGCTGGACCTGCCGGCCGCGGTGCTCGAACTGGATGAAAAGCTCTCCGGTCCCGTAGTCCTCACCGGTTGCAAACCGCTGGCAGCCGAACGCCCGCAGCATCTTCTGGATGTCGTTGATCGCGTTGTTGCCGCTGGTGGCGTTCTCGTAGGGAAGGCTCACGGCGACACCTCGGGATTCGCGCGGCGGTGGGCGTCGATCAGGTCCTGCACCTGGCCTTGCAGTCCTGCGGCCATGTCGCAGAAGTTCGGCACCACGGTGGTGGCCATGACGTGCAGCTGGTTGCGGATGTCCACCAGATCCACCACGGGGAATGGGGCTTGGCCGGCACGGATGGCTTCCACCACCGCGATCTGCAGCTGCGCGCGGCGTTTCGGCTCGTCGTCCTGGGTGAAGCGGCGTGCCACGTCGAGGGCGATCTGGTCGATGTCAGCCAAGGAGCACCCCCGTACCCTGCAGCGCGGCGCGCGTTTCTTCCCAGTTGCCCTCGTGCTTGATGGCCACTCCGCCGGCGTCGGCCCAGGCCGCGCAGTTCTTCCCCCAATCGTCGATCAGGATGTCGCCGGGCTGGTGCATGAAGAGCGGCTTGTGTCTGCCGCCCAGTACGGGCAGGACCTGGCACGTCTGTGAGAGGTGCTGCCGGACCCATGCACGCTTCTGCGAAGCCACATGCGCGTAGTTCGACTTCGGACACGCGGTGAGGATGACCGGCTGGAGGTGCTCCACGGACCGGAAGAAGTCGATCGCGCCAGTCATTGGTGGCAGGTCGCGGAAGAAGGATGCGTGGCTGTTGATGTGCCCCCACATTTCTTCGTCAGCCAAAGAGCGGTGGTCGAGCCCGAAAACAGCTGGAAACGCGCCGTCGAAGTCGGCCATTACGCCGTCCAGGTCGATGTAGAGCGTGCGCGCCGGCCTCACCTGCACCTGGCCACCGGGCTTGACGGTCGCCAGCGTCATAGGGCGGAAATGATCCACGGCCGCCCAGAAGGCACGCGCGGCGTCGTCGACCTGGGTACCTTCGGCCAGCAGCACACTGCCGTCCGGCTGGATCCGGAAGATCTCCTCGCCGGGGCCGAAGATCAGCGCCGGCGCGGACGTCGACGCTACGCCCTGCAGCCCGGTCCAGGGGAGGTTCGGCGCGTGACTGGAGCTCTTCTCGGGTTGCTGCGTATGGCTCATCGCTGTTGCTCCTTCTGCTGCTGGGGCGCGCGTGCGGACTGCAGCGACGCCCAGGTGAGGGGAAACGGGCCGCGCTTGGCCCGGGTGGATGCGGTTTCGACGCTGGTGCCGATGGCTTCGGCGATCTCGCGGCTGGTGAGCAGCTTCCCTTCGACCACGTGGGCGAAGAGCCGGGCTCGGGCCAGGCCCTCGCGGCGGCGGTGGTGGCATCGGGGACGCGCTGGCTGGCTGGCCATCACGGGCGCCCCTGAGTCAGCGCCGGCGCCTGCTGCGGTGCGCCGACAGCGGTGGCCAGCTTGCCTGTCTCGTCCATCAGCCGGATCGCGTCCAGCTCGACCTTCACCGCACCGATGTAGGTTGTGGCCACCATCGTCGTGGTCTTGGCGCGCTCGATTACTAGGTTCATTTCGTCGGCGCTGAGGTTGTCGTCGCCGAGGCGCTCCAGCATGGCCACCAGGTGGTCGCGGACGTCACTGACCTTGTTCTTCATGCTGCTGCTCCTTCGTGCGTTTGTTGATCCGGCGAGTAATGCGCGCCTTGAGGTAGATGAGTTCTTTCACTTCGGCGGGATAGCGGTTGTGCAGCGTGTTGCGGCGCATGTTCTCGGCGAGAGTCACTACTTCCAGCCGGTCGGCAGTGATGTCGGCTGCGGCGAAGGTCTTCATGCCCGGCCGGAAAATCACGATGTGGCCTGCCGGTACCTGTCCCTTGGCTTCCTCCCACACCATCACGTGTACCGGGCGCCAGCGTTGGGCAGGGAATATGGATGGGTCGTCAGTGATCTTTCGCATCAGCACATTCCGCTTCCGGTCGATCTTTTCCGTCCCGATCGGGACGTAGTTGCGGGATTCGCTCGCGGGACGGCCCTTCTTGAATTGCGTAGTCGCCATGCGCCCGGATGACCAGCCAGGACGCCGAAGGCCCTTGTTCGGCGGCACCTGCCCGGGCTTGAAGCGCGCCGCGATGGAGGCCGGATCCTCCGTGCCGTTCCACAGCTTGGCCAGCGGCTGCGTTTCGAAGTCATCGGCCTTCTTGAGGCCAAGCTGGCTGGCACGGCGGTAGACAGACGCGCGGCCCCGTTTCAGCACGTGAGCGATCAGGAACGCGGGGAAGCGCGGCCAGTTGATCCGCAAGGTCTCGTCCTCGTCAGCAGTCCAAATGCGGCCGTTCATCAGCGCCCTCCGATCAGGGCGGCGCGCAGCGTTTCGACCCTCGCACGCCAGTAGTCGATGGTTTCGTCACTGCTGCTGCGCAGCGTTTCGTGGTGCCCGAGGCTGGCGGACGCCTCGATCAGCTCGGCCAGCAGCTGCTCGCGCTCGGTGCTGGTAATGGCCCCTTGGACGCGCAGCTCGGCGAGCTCCGCCTGAAACTGCTCGGTCCGCTCGGCGGCCAGCACCAGCCAGTGGCGCAGGGCCGCCTTGGTGGGTTGCTTCATCCGGCCCGGGGTAGGGCAGGTGGCCGGGGCCAGCACCAAGGCGCTCATCAGCGGGCGTCCCGCCGCGCTTCGGCCAGGATCTCGCGGAGGTCTTCCAGCACCTTGCGGTCCTCGCCTTGGGCGGTGGCTGCGGCCACGGCGCGCTCGAGGGCGTAGGCGCGGTCATTGGGGTGGATGCAGTTCATGGCAGAATCGGCTTCAACAGGGAGGGGTTATGGCGCTTGAGTTCTGTCTGCCGGAAGTCGGCACTGGAAGCGTTGCGGATTGGGCGGCGGTGCTCGTGGCCGCCTGGGCTGCAGCGATCGCCGCGCTTGCTGCGGTGATCGGTATCGCGGGCGCTTCTGCGACGGTTTGGGTTGGGCTTCTCGCTCATCGAACGTCCAAGCGGGCGACTGAAATTGCGGACCGTGCGGCGCAGATTGCGCAGCAGCAGCACGGCGAGGCCGTCAAGTTGAGGGAGGAAACGGCGAGAATCATCGGCCGGCTCCTTCTCGCGGAGGTTGGTTCGGTTCCAGCCAGAGCCGCGCGAATCGTCAGGAACATGCGTCGTGTAGTTGAGCCTGGAGCGGACTACTCCACGCTGACCGGTGTTGAAAACTTCGACCGCGCCATGTTTGAGGCGGGGCAGGATCTTCTGCCAACCGCACAGCACGTACTGGACAAGATCCACAACCTTCCAGATGCTCTCGGCGCCGACCTGGCTACGTTCATCGCCGCATGTATGTCGCTGAGAACAATGGGGGACAGGGTAGAGGCCAAGGTGGTGAGGATCAGCCTTGACACGCTGGCCGGTGAGCAAACAATCATCAAGCTGAAAGATGGTCCCGGCGACTTTTTGATAATGCTCGGGCAGGCACTTTGGATCGTGAGGCACGGAGCGCTGTTTGCGAACGAGTTCCAAGCGTTTGTCGGAGTCAGCCCCAATGACTACTCGGGGTACATCAGCGAGTTCGAGGGCATGTAGGTCCCGGGTGCTCACGCCGCGACCCCCAGCGCCCGCAGGTCCAGCTCGTCTACGCGATCGCGCAGCCGATGGCAGGCTGCGCGCAGCGCGAGCGCCACATCGCGGCGCTTGTCCTGCGGGTAGAAGTCCAGCCCCTCGAAGTGCACGGCGCCGGTAAGGTCGCGGCGGAACAGCCGGTAAGCAATGACGCCGCTGTCACCCATCGGGTACCGGCCCCAGGAGAAGCCGCCGTTCCGCTTCGGCGCGCGGCGGGGGATAGGCCGGGTCATGCCGCCTGCTCCTTCCCTGCCGACGCGGGCAGTCGACCCTCGATCACCTGGCGGCGGGTCTTCGCCTTCTTCGGCGGCGTGTTGCCCAGAACCTGGACACGGCCGCCGGCCTTACGGAATGCCGCGATGTCGGCCTCCAGCTGCTGCTGTTCGTTTTCCTTCTGGCGCCGCGTGGGACTGTCGTAGAAGGGGCGGGCATGGATGTCGGTCATGCTGCGATCCTCAGCGGCGCGCGGCTCACCGGCCCGTGCCACAGGTTGAAGGTGTTGTTGATGCGGACCTGCACCGGATCGATCCGCGCCGGGGCCAGCGGGTTGCGCAGGCGGCGCTCGTCGGTGGCGCAGGGGACGCAGATGGATTTCGGCCCGCGCTTACCGTCGCTGGCCATCTGGCACAGCGGCAGGCGGCGCTGGCATCCGGTGCAAGTCCGGCGCTCCATCAGGCAGCCCTCTTCAGCCAGTCGTTGCCGGCCTGCAGCGCAGCAGCGGAAAGGGCATTGCAGATGTCGATGAACTGCGCCTGGTCGTACAGGTTGGCCGCGCCCTTCTCGGGCAGGGCGTTGAACCCGAGCTTGGCCAGGCCGTCGGCGGAGATCGTCAGGGGCGCGATGCGGGCATTGATGTCGCCCAGCTTCATCTTGACCACCTCGCGCGGGGCGGTGCTCGCCGGTGCAGCTGCAGGTGAGCGAACCAGTACCGGGGCAGGGCGCGCAGCAGGTGCCGGCGCCGGCTCTTCCACCAAGACGGGCGCAGGGGAAGCGGCGGCCGCAGCGGCAGCGTCGCGAGTCTGCTGCTCTTCCAGTGCCTTGCGGGCCTTTTCGGCCTCTTCCTCCCGCATCTTCACGCGCTCTCGCTCGCGGCGATCTTCCTCGGCCTTCTCGTGATCGCTGATCCGCGCTGCCACCAGGTTGCGCAGGTCTTCCGGCGCCTTGCTGGCGCACAGCTGCACGCGGTCGGCGAACAGGGTGGAGTACTCGGGCCGTTCGGCCAGGATCGCCATGTTGGCGCGGATCCGGTCGGCGGCCTGGCTGGCAGTGATCTTGGCGTTCGTGGCCACCGTGTCGACCGCGTCCTGCATGCTGGCGAAGGAGCGCTTGCCCTTCATAGCCGCCTGCAGTTCAGCGACCAGCGTGGCCGGCATCGGCAGGCCGTGCTCGCCCAGCGTCTCGTTGATGGCTCGGACGTGGTCCTGCACCGCGCGGCGGGCGTTGGTACCAATCTCCGTACGGCGTTCCTCCTTCCGCTTCGTAACCAGCTTGTCCAGCGCAAGGCGCGTAGCCCGGGCCTGCTCGCTGATGTCGTCGATCGTGCGGAACAGCAGGTCGATGCTCTCGGTCTGGCTGAGGGCATGCTGCTTGGCGCCGGCCAGTTGGCTCTCGATATCGCTGCACCACTTCACGGTCTTCTCGGCATCGGCGAAGTCCTGGTCGGTGACCAGGTCCTTGCTGATGCCCTGGAACACAGCGATTGCCTGCTCCTTCCAGTCGGCGAGGTTCGAGGCGGTAACCATGCCGGTCACTTCGATGCGGAGCGCGGGCATCTGGTCCGGCGCGCGCCCGGCGGCGACCGGCGCTGTAGGTGCCTCCGGCTCGTAGCCAGCCACGTCGGCCTCCAGCTGGGCCCAGCCGGCGATGATGCGTGCGCGCAGCTCCGGGTTCGGCGTGTACCAGCAGTGGCGCTCTTCGAGCAGCTCCCACTGGCCCCCGGCGCGCTTCCACTCGGAAGCCATGAAGAACACGCGCTCGCACCCGGATACCATCGCCTGGTGCTCCATCTGCACCTGATACATAAGCGGCAGGTCGGTACCGGTGCAGCCGTCGAACATGGCATCGCGCAGGGCTTGGTTGAGGCGCTTGTGCTCCCACGCAGTGTCTTCCAGCAGCGTGAGGCCGTCGAAGCTGGCGGAGTACTTGCCCTGGGCGCCGGTGACCGGATACAAGTCTTCACCGACGTAGCCCTCGGCGATTACTCGCGCCAAGGCTTCGAACTCATGGCCCGGGTCGATCACGCGCTCCTGCACGAAGTCGCTGAACTCGCGCGGGACGCCAGCCGCCAGCTCGCGCATCAGGTCGGCGCGGGAGAAGTTGGTGGAGACGCCCAGCATGGCCGGCGCGTCGCTGGCGTTGAGGTGCTGTGCCCGGTGCTGGTGCCATTCGGGGCTGCCCTGCAACAATTCGACGGTCTTCATGCGCGATCTCCTTCGCCCGGGGCGTCCCAATCGATGGGGCCGGTGTCATCGCTGGTGCTGGTGGTGGCCGAGGCGGAATCGGTGGCAACGTCGTCCACCTGCTCGTAGTCCTCGATGGCGATCATCTGCTCCTCGGTCAGGGAGCCTTTCGTCTTGACCATGTTGATGATCTGGCTGGCGGTCTTCTTGCCAGCAGCGATCAGTGCGCCCCAGGCCGGCAGGTTTTCCTTGAACTTGTCGGCTGGGTAGGGCGGCAGTTCACGCGGCAGCTGCTGATGCGCCTCCTGCCGGATCGGAGTGGATTCCCCGTCGATGACGCGACCTTCCATTTCCTCGGCGGTCGGCTGCGCGCCTACCGCTTCCGGGAACGCCTTGCGCAGCGCCAGAGCCTCGGCGCACTTCTCCAGCTGCCCGAAGGGACGCTTCTTCCACATGGCGTTCGGCGCATCGCTGTCGCGCTTCTGCGTGGCGTAGCTCTCCAGCCAGTAGGCCTTGGCCGAGTAGCGCACCGGGCTTCCGTTGACCAGGCGATAGACCGCGACGCTGCACCATTCCGGGTAGCGCACGTTGACCCCACCCAGGTTCTCTTCGATGGTCGGCCCGAAGCTGGCCTCATCCTGCCCGGCGTACTCCCCGGTGCGGTGGGCCTTCGTGCGGTACAGCTCGATGCCCGGCATGATCACATCGCGCATGCCGGCAGGACTGATGACACGGTTGCCCTGCTTCTTCTCCGGTACCCACATCGGCACGATATGCACCGGCTTGGTCATCGGGTCCAAGGCGCCGGCGCGGCAATAGGCCAGCACCATGTCGACCGATTCGTCGGTGGCGCCCGGGTACAGGCTGGTCTTCAGCGCGGTGCGGATGGCCTCCGCCTGCTCGGCGGTCACAAGTTCGCCGCCGCGCTGCTTGAGGGGTGCGATGTTGCTCATTGATTGCTCCGGCCGGCATCGCCGGCATGGTGGGTGGGTGTCACTGCGATCCATCCGGCTGCGGCCTCCCCGAGTGGATTACGGGGTTTTTGCCCTGGACCGGGAGGGCAATCCCGGCAGGCCGCATGCGGATGGATGCCGGTCTTTCCCGACTGTCAGCGGCGTTGCATCCGCACCGCTCGTTGACCCAAGAGCTTTCGCTGGGGGCATGCTGTGAGGGCGTGCCAGCACTGACGGTTCACTCCGCATTTGATTCCGCTGCAGGAACCGACAACCCGCCAGGAATGCGATCAGGCGGCCTGCTGCTCGGTGACGTTGCGGTAGGGGTACTTCAGCGGGAACGGCTTGATGTAGCCGCCGAAGTGCTTGCCAATGGAGTCGGCGTTCTTGAACGCCTCGAACTCGGCCGCGCTGAAGTTCTCGTAGTGGTAGACCGAGCCCGGGCCACGGGCAGCGCCAGTGCCGCGCTTGAAGCAGATGGCCAGGGTGTTGGTGTCGGCGTCGTGGCCGATGCTGTGGATCTGCGAGGAATCGACGTCGATCAGCTGGATGCGGCGCGGGGCCGGCGAGGTGTCGGACATGTTGTGCTCCTGGGCGGAAAGAGGTGCCCGTCTTTCCGGGCTGTCAGCGCTGCGCTACAGGGGAGCGCGCAGGGCAGGGGTATCAGGCAGCAGCCAGGTCTTCTTGCTGCTGGGATTCTTCGTCGGCCTTGCCGGGCTGGAGGGTCAGGACCACCGACTCGCGGATCAGCGCCTCGGTGAGCTCGGCGACCTCGTCGGGGTCGACATTGGCCGAGGCCTTGAACGTCAGCTCGACGCTGCCGCCTTCCTTCGGAGCGATCACGAACTTCCTGAGCTTCACGTCGACCAGGAAGATCGGCTGGGTGCCTTCGAGCTCGCCGTCGATCTGGAGCTCGAAGCCCTTGAATTCATGGCCGACCTTGAGCGGTTCCAAGCTGGGAATCTTGATCTCGGTCAGGTGCTCACCGATGGTCGGCAGCGACTGCTGCTCGCCCGCCTTGGGCTTGCGGAACAGCGCCTTGCGCAGCTCCTTGTCGAAGTGGTCCAGGACTGTGTTGCCGGTGCTGGTGACGAAGGTGACGTCGACCGCAAGAGAACGCTCGTCACCGTGCCGCTCGATGCGCACGTTGACGTTTCCGATCACGGCGGGGTTTTTGTCCAGATGGAACATGGGAACCTCGTAGGTTGGGCCGGCCGCGCCGGCAGTGGTTACTGCAGATCGCAGGGGACGGCCGGAACCGGATCCGCGGCGGTGGCGGTGGAGCGCAGGGCGTGCTCGGCGCGGATCCACTCCAAAGTCGTGAGGTAGACCAGCCCGGCCAGGACGGCGCGTGCCAGGAACATGCCGGCGTAGCTGTCGGCCATGAAGGCCAGGGCGGCGCCGGCGGCGGCAACGCCGCAGCAGGTGGCGGCGATGAGGAGAGGCAGAAGGATCAGCGGGCGTTCGCGGCTCACGAGAACACCGCCTGTGCCATCAGCGTCCCTACGATGCCCAACACCAGGCCCACAACCGCGCCGTAGAAGGCGAACTCGCGAGACATGCCGGCGGTTTCTGCGGCGATGATTTCTTCGAACTTCATGCCGCCTCCGGACCGGTCGGGGTGGTGAACTCGTCCCTGAACTGCCGGCGCAGGCGCAGCGCGTTGTTGAGGACGGACAGACCCCGATTACCCTCGCGCTGCTCCGCATTGAGGCGGCGGAACAACGGGGCGGGGCTCAGCCCGGTGTTGGCGATGGCGTCCCGGACAGCGCGGAACTCGCCGATGTGGCGGACGTTTGTGCTCATGACAGCTCCTTGGAGGTCGTGATCTGGATGCGACGCAGGCCGGCCAGCAGCTCGTCGCTGACGGTTTCGTCGTTAGTGGAGAAGCGGCAATCGCCCAGTTCCAACTGCTGCAGGTAGCGACCGGCATTGGTCATCGGCTCCGGCCGTGCAGAGAGCAGGCCGCCGAAGATCGAAAGGAAGGGGTTGAAGTGCGGGGTCATGCCGCGCGCTCCAGGTCTGCGTTGCCCAGAAGCAGCTCGCTATCGGCATGCGGGTGCTGCGCCCCGAAGGGGTTGACCAAGGCGCGGACGCGGTCGATCTCTTCCTGCCGGGCGGCGCGGCGCTTCTGCAGCGTGTCCGTGGTCATGCCAGAGCGGTCGCTGCGCGCATCCCGTCCGGTCGGGACGATGTCGACGGCATCCCCGAGCAGCTGTAACTGGTGCCGGCGGGCAGCTTCCCAAGCCAGCTCGCAGTTGCCGCTGCTGGCCCAGTGAGCGCCGAGGTACGCAACCTCGCAGCCCGGCATGGTCAGGCCGTGGCTCAGCAGCTGGGCGGCGAGAATGGATGCGAGTTGGCGCTGGAAGCGGATCTCATCGGCTGGGTGGGCCGAGGGGTGGGATTTGGGGGCGGGCTGGTCCATGACGGTCTCCGTCGCCCTCCCTCGGAGTGAGGTTGCTGGGGCGTTGGCGCATTAAACACCCCGTTTAATCCAGAAGTCAACACCATGTTTAAACATCAGAGAAAAAAAACCCCGAGGCCATGTGGGGCGCTCGGGGCTCGTAGACCTAGAAAGTCGGCTCGATGACCGGTGGTGTCTCCACGGAGGTGTAGGACAGCCGGTATCTACGAGTGACGCCCGGATCCACATAGATTTCGGTGGAGCGACGACGAGCCAGGTTGGACTTCGTGACGCCGAGCGCGCAGAGACCGCGACCGTCAATGCCCGTCACGGTAAGCAGATGACGTCCTGGACGAAGCTGAAAAGAAACAGACTCGGCTGAGTTGAGATGCGCTGCCATCTGCTCATCGACCATGACGCCTAGCGCACACCCACTTCCGACCGCACCGACGTCTCTGGTCACGACTACCGTGCCCGTCTCGGTTCCTTGATCTCGGAGCACAAAAACCTGGTCTGCCGGTGCGGGACGAACTTGGCTCGCGTCCGGTTGCTTCGTAGGCATGAAGCAACCGGCCAATGCAACGGACAGCACACCGGTGGCCGTCCAACGGGTCGTCCAGCGCGTCAGGTTGTGAATCATCCCCATTCCTCCTGTTCCATTCCTACGTCAATCGATCCTCGGACCAGGCCCGCATCATCGAAGGCAATGCCCTCGACCCTGCATTCTCGCCCACGTTCCATCTTGAACAGCAAGGCATCGAGCTCGGCGTCGGTCAGGCATTCGACGATGCCGTGCACGTGGGCCGTCTCCTGCCTCACCAGCCACATCAGCCAGTACATGCGGCCGAGATCTCTGATCCGTGCGTAGAGCACGTCGCGCTGTAGCGCGTTAAGACCTACTGGCTCGGAGCTGTCGGGCGTGACGACGGTCAACCTTCTCGGCCGCTTCCCTGTCCGTGCCCCCAAAGCCGAGGCAACGGCTGCCGCCATATCCTTCATCTCACGCTCGCTTACCGACATCGTTCATCCTCCTGATCGGAACTTGGCGATGACGTTGCGTCCAGCTGCAGCCAGGTCCTTGTCCCCTTCGATCCCCTGCGCCCAGCGCTCCATGACCTCCGCCGTGGCGACGTCGATCAGCCTTTCGCGATCTTCATCGGGGATGGGATCAAGGACCATGTCGTTCACATAGTCGATCAACCTCACCGTGGTGGCGATGATCGTTCGCTGCAGTCCCGCAGGCTGAGACTGACTAGGGCGCTCCCCGCCCACGTACATCGGCAGCGACCCTTCCAAGATCCAAGTGGCGCTGATCCCCAAGGACTGCTGAGCTTTCGAGGCACCGGCGGCGCTCACGCCGGTCGCCCGGCTCTCCCAGTTCTTCACGGTCTGCGGGGACTGGCCCAGCGAGCGAGCCAGCTCTGATTGACCGCGAATAGGTGGGTCAAGCCGTTGGGCAGCTTCGTAGAGCCGCTTCATGGAGGGGTGCATGGATGCCATGCGCCATTGTCCTGCGACTAAACAGGGTGTTGTTACACGCGGTGTTGACTGGGTATTAAACATGGCGTGTAATGCCGCCATGAACGCCAAACCCCCGATCGAAGTGCACCCCGACGCCCAGCTGATCGAACAGCTGGGTGGACCGGCCGTTGTGGCTCGCGCGCTCGGCTTCGAAATGCCTGGCGGAGTCCAGCGGGTCCACAACTGGAAGTCGCGGGGCATTCCCCCTTTGACCCGGATCACCCGGACCGATGTCTTCGGGCCGATGCCAGCGAACGACGTCGGCCACACCGACGCTGCCGCATGAACCCAGGTTCTGCCCCAGCCCAGCCTGCCCGTGCGTGTGGTGACCGCGGGCATTTGGCTGGGGCGGGGCTCCCGTCTTCCCTGACTTGATCTTCTCCATGGCGCACATCCTGCGCCGCCGTCGCCACGACGTCTCCAATCGAGAGCTCCGCCCATGAATGTCACCGATGCCGCCTACGACACCGTCCACCAGTACCGAGGTGGCAGTGAGGCTCTGGCGCCCAGGATGGGCATGTCCGCCGCGACCCTTCGCGGCAAGGTAAATCCCAACACGGACCGCAACCTGCTCAGCCTTCAAGAGGCGGACACGCTGATGGGACGCACCGGCGACTTCCGGATCCTGCACGCCCTCTGCGCAGAGCATGGTTTCGTAGCCCAGCGGGTCGACGCACCTGCGAGCGGCACCCTGATCACCGCGCTACTCTCTGCGGCTGCCGCCAAGGGCGACCTCGCTGAGCTGATCTCCGAGGCAATGTCCGATAACCGGATCTCGCCGAACGAGGCAGACGCCATCTCTCGTGCTTGTGCCCAGGTCATGGCGGCCATCGTGCAGGTGAGCCAGCACGCTGAGGCAGCAGCGGAGCGGGGCGGGGTATGAGCCCAAGTGCCTTCCACAAGGCCCCGGTTACGGTCCGCTATCCGCGCGGCCGTGCTACAGGATTGGGGTCCCTTCAACGATGGGGACGACCCATGAATGCACGACCTGACACCCTCCGGCAGCTGCAGTGCTGCCTGGACGTCATCGCCCGCAGCGAGCCCATGACCGATGCTGACCGCACCGAGCACCAGTGCCGCTGTGCCGACGAGCAGGCCAGGGCCGAGGCGCGCCGGGCTGGCCGCACGCCTGACTTGCTGGACAGAGCAACGGGGGCAGCATGAGCACCGACGCGCGGCTCAGCACCGGTCTGCCGGGCCACCCGAAAACAAAGAAGCTGGTGCGCCGACTTGGGCCTGCCGCTGGCTGGTCGCTGGTGTGCCTGATCTTGTGGGCAAGGTCTAGCCGACCCGATGGCGACCTCAGCGGCATGACGGCCGAGGACATTGAACTCGCCGCAGACTGGGCGGGCGACAACGATGCGCTCGTGCGCGAATTGGCGTCCGTCGGGTTCCTCGATGGCACCGAGGGGGCATACCAGCTGCATGACTGGGCCGACCATCAACCGTGGTCGGCCGGTGCTGAGGCGCGGTCAGAGAAGGCGAAGTGGGCGGCACTGTGCCGTCGCCACGGCCGGCAGGAAGCGGCGCAGCTCATGCCGGAGTACGCGGCAAAGCTGCTACTGGCACAGCCCGAGCACGACAATCGCCTGCCAGTAGCAGGGGAAAATCTGCCAGTAGCAGGATCTAGCTCTGCCCCGTCTCCGAATCCGTCTCCGTTTCCGTCTCCGAATCCGTCTCCAAAAGAACAAACCCCCCATACCCCCCCGGCTGCCGCCGGAGCGGTTCCCCCTGGGAAGGACAATGGCACCAGGGCCAGCAGGACGAAGCGCGACAAAATCAGCTTCCCGGCATTCATCGATGCCTGCCGGAATGCGGGGGAGCGTGCGATCCGCAACGATGACCCGATCTTCGACTTCGCCGAGGACGCGGGCATTCCCCGTGAGTTCATCGCGTTGGCATGGCGCGAGTTCGCCATCCGGCACCGAGACAGCGGCAAGCTGCAAAAGGACTGGCGTGCCCATTTCCGCGACGCGGTTCGCCGGAACTGGTTCAAGCTCTGGTGGTGTCCGAACGAGGGCGGTTGCGAGCTGACCACCAGCGGCGTGCAGGTGAAGCGGGAGCGGGATGCCGAACGCGAGCGCGAGCGCCATGAACAGCAGGCGCAGCAGGAGCAGGCCGCATGAGCGCCGATTTCGATTACGCCGACAGCTTCGCCAACGCGCGCCGGCTCCCGCACTCCGTCGACGCCGAGCAGGCCGTGCTGGGCGGCCTGATGCTGATGCCGACGGCTTGGCCTGACGTCCAGGACCTGTTGGAGGCGGATCAGTTCTACCGCCGCGATCACCAGCTGATCTGGATGGCGATTCAGGCCGTGAAGGAGAAGGGCCGTGAACCGGATCCGGTGACCATGGGCGAGTGGTTCGAATCGCAGGGCAAGCTCGACCTGGTGGGCGACGGCGCGTACCTCGTCGAGCTGGCCACCACCACGCCGTCGGCAGCCAACATCCGGGCCTATGCGGAGATCGTCCGGAACAAGGCGCTGCTGCGGCAGCTGGTGGAGACGAGCACCGAGATCGCCGACAGCGCCTACGCCGCCAGCGATGACGAAGCGGAAGAGGTCGTAGCCGCTTCGGCAACGAAGTTGGCCGGCCTCACCGTGAAGTCCAGCGGCAGCGGCGGCCTGATCTACGTGCGCAGCTCCGCGCAGAAGGCCTGGGACGAGATGGAGGCCCGGTTCCATGGTGACGGCACGCTCGGCCTGGCACCGAAGTGGAGCAGCGTGCGGCGCAAAATTCCCGGTCTGGAGCCAACGGACCTGATCGTGCTGGCAGCACGCCCCTCGATGGGGAAGACGGCGCATGCCCTGAACTGGGCTGCGGACGCTGCCGAGGGTGGCCGCAACGTGGCTGCCTTCAGCCTGGAGATGTCCGCCGCGCAGTGGAGCATGCGCCTGATGGCGGCACATGCCGGCGTGGACCTGAGTCGCATGCGCGAGAAAGGCGCTCTGACCGATGACGAGTGGGCGCGGCTGTCCAATGCACGGAACTACCTCCAAACCCTGCCGCTGGCGATCGACGACTGCGGTTCGTTGTCGGTCGACGCGCTGTCGGCCCGCGCCGCGCGCATGCACGCCAAGGTGCCCGGCGGCCTGGGCCTGATCGTGGTGGACTACCTGCAGCTGCTGTCGGGTAAGGCCAAGTCGGAGAACCGAACGGCGGAGGTGTCCTACATCTCGCGCCAGCTGAAGCGACTGGCCAAGGACCTTAACTGCCCGGTGATGGCGTTGTCGCAGCTCAACCGCGGGCTGGAAGCCAGGACGGATAAGCGGCCTGGCATGGCCGACCTGCGCGAGTCCGGTGCCATCGAGCAGGACGCCGACGTGATCATGTTCCTGTACCGCGACGACTACTACTCGAAGGATGCCTGCGGTGCGCCGGGGATCTCGGAGCTGATTGTGGCGAAGAACCGTCAGGGGCAGACCGGCACCTGCTACCTGAGGCACGAGCTGGAATGCAGCAGCTTCCACGACTACACCGGCCCGAAGCCGAACTACAGCCTAAAAGGGGCGGCGGCCAACAGCGATGACGACGATTTCGGTGATCCGCTGCCGCGTAGGCGAAGCCGGAAGGATCGCGCCGCAGGAGACGACGCATGACCCTCACCGCTGCAGCGAAGAAGATCCGGGCGAAGCGCGCCCGGCGCCCGATCTACCTGACGGTCAAGAAGCTGGTCGACCCGGACACGGGCGAGATGGTCGGCGCGCTGGTGCCGGCGCACGACGTCGACGCGCGCCTGCTGCGCGAGCGGAAGTACCACACGGGGCGCGAGGTCCGCGCGGAGCTGAAGCAGCCTCGGGAGGGCTGGCAGCACCGGCTGATCCATAAGATCGGTCACCTGGTGGTGGACAACGTAGAGGGGTGGGAGCAGCTGGACGCGCACGACGCGGTGAAACGCCTGCAGCGCGAGTCCGGCGTCTGCTGCGAGGAGATCGAGATCGATGTGCCGGGCGTCGGCCGGCTGATGGTCAAGCAGGCCGAGAGCCTGTCGTTCGACGAAATGGAGCAGGACCGGTTCCAGGTGCTGTTCGACGGCATCACCCAGCACATCGGCAACCGCTACGCGCATGTCCTGCTGGACGACGTGCGCGCGGAGTTCTGGCAGATGGCGGGGCACAACAGGAGGGCGGCCTAATGTCTCAACTACCTCCGAGGTTTTGGTGGGCGGGTGCTATGTGGGAACAGTGCTTCGATCTTGGCTTGCGAATCTGCAATGCCGAGGAGCGCGTCCCACATCAGATCGTAGAACCTCGCTTTATCGGTGATGACGAACGTGGAAAAAGGAGTCAAGTCACCATAATCGTCCAGCCGCGGTATGTCTTCGACGGCGAGCAGTTCTTTCGCAGAAAGGACATTAAAAACTGCACGCTGCAGTCCGTTGGACGCATTCCCCAGGTCATGCAATTCATCGATTCTCGCGGATATCTCTTCTGGGATCACCAGCGCTGCCCTGGTGATCTTCCCAGCTATGCACACGTTATCGCGCACGTCCTCAACATCGTCATCGGGATGTTCGTGGTCCCAAATCTCGTTATTGCGATCCCCGAAGGTTCGAATGTATGGGAGCAAAAGCAAGCCGAGGCTGCGCGCCCTGTCCGCGCGTTCAGATGCCCTGACGTTCGCGGCGAGAAGATGTTGCACGGCCGGTATAGCCACTGCCATCAATATCGCCACAATGCTGCCGACAGCCTGCACCCATGCGGCCTGAACCTCAGGTCTCATTTCGCACCAGCCGATCCAGCCGCAATCCATGCTCTTCCCCTTGGTAAATGGAGGCAAGCATGAGGCGCGGTCGTTCTACCGGCAAGCCCACCGCCGCCCAGCAGGCGCGGATGGACGCCATCACCGATGTCGGCTGCATCGTCTGCGCCGCGCTCGGCCACGGTTACATGCCCTGCCAGGTCCACCACCTCCTGGTCGGCGGCAAGCACGGCCAGAAGCGCCGGGGCCACGACTTCACCATCGGCCTGTGCCCCTGGCACCACGTCGGCGAGCCCATGGCCGGACTGAGCCATTCGGCCTGCGCCGACCGATACGGCCCCAGCTACGCCCGCGAGCCGCGCCGGTTCCGCGAGGAGATCGGCCGAGACGACTACCTGCTGGACCTGCAGAACACCCTGATTGAACAGCACCTGGAGAAGACCTCATGGCGACCAGCCGCCTGATATTTGCAGTTGACCCCGGCCTTCGCGGCGCGGTGGCGGCACTGGCGGATGGGTTCCCGTGCGCCGTGTTGGACATGCCCACCATGGAGGTCGACGGGCGAACCGAGATCGATGCCCGCGCCATCGCGGTGTTCATCCGGGAGCAGCGCGCCGCGCATCCGGGCGCCGAGGTGCTTGCCTGCATTGAGCGAGTCCGGGCCATGCCGGCGCAGGGCCGGAAGCAGGGTGCCCAGTCATCCATGAACTTCGGCGACAACTACGGCAAGGCCAAGGCGGTGCTGGAGCTGCTGGGCATCCGCACGATCCGCGCGGAGCCGCTGAGCTGGAAGCGCCGCTTCGGGCTGGTCGGCCAGGACAAGGACGCATGCCGCCTGCTGGCCATCCAGCGATTCCCGGCAGCTGCTCACTACCTGACCCGAAAGAAGGACGACGGGCGCGCCGACGCCCTGATGATTGGCCTCTGGGCCGCACACCAGGTTGCGATGGGAAAGGCCGCATGACGGTGGCCGAGCTGCGGCTGCGGAAGCGGTACGCCCTGTACCTGAGGAAGAACGGCCGCTGCGCAGTGTGTCTGTTCCGGGCCCAGGGCGAGGCTGGTTTCCACTGCAAGGGCTGGCCTGACCGGATGGCCACTTGCGACACCGACGGCAAGCTGCCGGCGTTTCGATTCGATGACCATGTACTGGAGCAACTTCGCGATGCGTAGCAATGACCCCCTGACCGAAGATCTACGCCGCTGGGGCCATGCCCAGGTGAACCGCTACGCCTTCAGCCATGCCGAGCGCGGCGTGCACGTGCTGCAGCATGCCCGGGATCTGGCGCCGGGAACTCGGGAGCGGGCACTGCAGGAGCTGGTTGGCCGGGATGGCGGCGACCGCCGGCGCTTCATGGGCGCACGCTCTGGCGTGGTCGGCATGCACACGCTGCCGATGTGGGCGGTGGATCCTGTCCGATCCTCCAATGACGCCAGCAAGCCGCACGACAACCCCGAGATTGCCGTCGACCTAGGCACCCCCGACGAGCTTCGGTGGGTCGATAGGGCGCTCGCGTCCATGCAGCGGCAGTTCCCCCTGCGGGCCTTGATCGTGCGCACTGAGTTCACCGTCTCGGCGAGCCAGGCTGTGAAGGCTCGCATGGTGGCCGAGCAGTACGGCGGCGCCCTGTCGATCTGGCAGTACCGCCGCGAGCTCCAGCGCGGGGTAGACTTCATGGGCGGCAGGATCGCCGCGTAACAGCAAAGGCCGGGCAATGGCTAAGATTCGACTCGAAGTGTTTCCGGAAGGCGGAGCGTGGTGCTACCGTGCAAAGAATCGGATGGGTGTGGTGGGATATCCAGGTACGTGGGAGAACCGCGCTGGCGCCCTCGCAGCTGCAGTGCGCCATGCACAAGATGGCTGGCGCGATCGCCAAGAGAGCTTTGATATCTACTATGAGTCGGACGGTGCTTTTATCTTGCATCCGCATGCATTTGGCCATATAGCTTGACAAGTTGCACACGCAGACATAGCCTTTCTACGACTGTCAAGAACTGCCTCTGAAGCCCCGGCCAAAAGCCGGGGCTTCTGCGTTCCTGATCCCGAACACCGATTGACCACCGAGCGACCAGGCCTGAACACCTCGCCGCGAGGCGACACGGGCCGGCACCAAGACCTCCGGGCGGAGGGTAGCTGGGTCCATGACCCCGGCGGTGCCTATCCAGCGGTGGTGATCGGCCCCCTTTGCCCGGCTCCTTGCCAGACCGACCTCAGTTCAGCAGCAGCTGGATCGCGGGCCGGGCAGAACAACACGACCCGGTAGCTCAACTGGCAGAGCTGCGGCCTCCAAAGCCGCCGGTTGCAGGTTCGAGTCCTGCCCGCGTCGCCAGAGCAGTGCCCTCCGGGGAGATGGAAAAGGCAGGGGGCGCTCCGGCGTTGACCCCATGCGCCGAGGGATGCAAAGCGAGTCTCCCCACTAAACAGCAGCGTAGAGAAGTCCGGCATCTCGTCGGCCTCATAAGCCGAAGGTCGCCCGTTCGAATCGGGCCGCTGCTACCACTACAGAGGCATCCATGGTGAGTACCGAAACAGTCGCGGCCGCCATGGGCGCCGGCAAATACGCACAGGCTCTGGAAGACGTCTGCATTCGCTTCGGCATCGTGCCAGCGCTGGAGAAGTGCCACTTCCTGGCGCATATGGCGGTCGAGTCGCAGGGCTTCACCCGCGTACGGGAGAACCTTTCGTACAGCGCGCCGCGCCTGCTGGAGGTATTCCCTGGCCGGAATGGCCTTACGACGCTGGCCCAGGCAAAGGCCATCGTCGCCGGCGGACGCAATGCGATCGCGGAGGCCATCTACGGCGGCGCCTGGGGCGCTGCCAACCTCGGCAACACGCAGCCCGGCGACGGAGCGCGGTTCTCTGGCCTGAGCCTCATCCATCTGACGGGCCGAGCCAACGTGACGGCGTACTCGCAGGCGATGTACGGCGACGACCGGGTGGTGCGCGACCCCAGCATGCTGGAGAGGCTGCCTGACGCGGCGCTGGCTGCCGGCTGGTACTGGGTCTGGCGCGGTTGCGGTGAGCCGGCACGGCGGGACGACCTGCGTGGCAGCACCCGCAAGGTAAACGGCGGCCTCAACGGGCTGGCCGACCGGGCGATCAAACTGGCCCAGGCCAAAAAGCTGTTCGGCATCAGGGAATGATGGGTATGCCAGATCTGGACGACGCATCGCTCCTTCAGGCCGAGCAAGAATCCCTGGGAGAGGCGGTCGTCCTGCTGAAGGAGGTTTGGGGTTGGACGCCACGGCCGCGGCGCGATGCCCGCAACGTTCTGCGGTTGGGCTTCGGTCGTCCGATCGAGCTGCGCACCCAGAGTGAACAGGCTGCGACGCTTGAGCTGACGGAGGACCTGATGCAGGCGCAGGAGGTTCTGCGAGGCAGAATCTTCGAACTGCTGGCGCTCCATCCGGAGATGCGCCGCTCCATGCCGTACATCATCGCCATCGCGGACATTATGGGCGCGGAGCTGGTTCGAGACAGCAACGAGCTGTGGGCTGCTGCGCGCATGGGCAACTGGCTTGAGTTCGGAGCGGTGATTCAGGACTTCCGTTGGGATCATTTCAGCACCGCAACGATACGGGACAAGCGCGCCGTCAGCCGGTTGGTAATGCGCCTTGTGATGGGTGCATCTGGGAGTGCCGTATGACCTTCGCAACTCGGAACATCGGCGCGGCCAGGTTCGGCATCGCCATAGTCATCCTGCTGCTGTACGGGGCGGCGCTCTTCGTTGCCATCTACACCCCCGTGCCTGCATCCAACCGAGAGATCTTCGCCGGGCTCGTCGGTGGTCTGAACATGGCCCTCGGCGGCGTGGTCTCTCACTACCTGACAGCCACGCGGCGCTCCGCAGGAGCTTGATATGAACCGACTGATCGTCGCTGCTATCGGCTTCGCCATCTGGACCGGCCTGGTGTTCTGGGCAGGCTCCACCTTCACTGGCCGGGGCGCTGACCTCAATGCGTCCAAGAAGGAGACGGCCCAGGCCACCGCGGTGGTGGACCAGGTGAACCAGACCCGCGCCACCGAGCACACCCAGGCCGCCACCATGGCCACCATCGGAGCGAAGCATGAAGAAGACCGCGCTGCGGCCCCGGCCGTCGCTGATGCTGTTGTGGCTGGGGTGCGCGATGGCACTCTCCAGCTGCGGAACGACCTCGCGACTTGCCATACCGACGTCCTGTCCCAAGCCGTCGCCGGCACCATCGAACGTGATGCGAGCGCCCAACTACGAGCAGAGGTCGCGGCAGACCTTGTTCGAATCGGCCGTGACGCCGACGACCAAGTCCGAGCCCTCCAAGCCGTCGTCGCTGCCGATCGAGTCGAGGTGATGCCGTGAAGCCGCTGGGTTGGTTGGTGGCTGTGCTGTTGATCGTGGCCGGCCTTCACGCGGTTGATTGGAGTCTGCCGGCTGCTATCGCGCTCATCGGCGTGGCCGTGTTGCTGCTGGCTTGGATCGCTTGCCGGCCGGTGAGGGGACAGGGCGCAAGGATCGCGCCTTCACCCAGAGGTCTATCAGTGCGCCCAACAGGCGGGTGACATTGAGCCAAAAGCAGGCCGCTACGACGTGGTCATAACTTAGAAGCATGGGGATGGATCTCCTTAATGGTTGTACGGGTACCGAATCGAACTCGAGCAGGCCTTCCTGCTGTATGTGTACCGAATCTCCGGGTGCAGCCTCTGCGGGTGACCGCCGGCTCCACCAGCGCATCGTCTGGTGGCTGCCTCTGGCGTTCCACTTGCAGGATTTCCGGACTGCCGCGTATGTGGCAGGGAGCAACGAATGAACATCGACCAATGGAACCGTGATGACTCGGCCCGCCTGAAGCGGGTGGAGGAGAAGCTGGATGCCCTGCTGGGCGCACTGGCTGATGACGGTGGGGAGGAGCAGGAAGCCCCGGCCACCAACCTCGATGGCCGACTGGTGCCTGGAGAGCGGGACCAGTCACAGAGCCTGAGCTGATGGCCCGCATCATCACGCTGGCCCCGCGCATCGCCTGCGCTCCCAGCAGGCTGAAGCCCACCGCACCGGTGGTGCCCACGTACGGACAGGGCAGAGGTGGCCGCCCCTGGCGGCGGGTGAGGGATGCAGTACTCCTGAGGGACAAGTACCTCTGCCAGTGCGAGCAGTGCCAGGCCGGTGGCCGGCTCCCGCTGCTGGCTGACGAGGTAGACCACATCGTGCCCGTCGCAGAGGGCGGCACGGATCACCCGTCGAACCTGCGCGGCATGAACCGTGACTGCCACAAGGCGAAGACGCAGGAAGAGGCAAGGCGCGGTGCGGCGCGACGCTGAACGCGGGTCGTGGAACGCAGCGCACCGGCATCGAAAGGTTTCACAGGGGCGGACACCCCGGGGGGGAGGGCGGACATTTCCGGACCTTTGCCACGGACACCCGCCGCCCACTCATTCAGAGGTTTTTTTCTCGGCCGGAATTTCGGGCTGAAGGCCATTTATGCGCAAAAACACGAAACCCGGTCGGCCCGCGTTCAAGGCGACCGCTGTGCAGCGCCGGATGGTCACCAACGCCGCCGCCAGCGGCATGTCGCACCAGGAGATTTCCATCGCCCTGGGCATCTCGCGCAACACGCTGGAGAAGTACTTCGAAAAGGAGATTTCGACCGCTGCGCTGCGCCGGCGCATGGAGGTGATGGACGCGATGGCGAGGACGGCACTTAAGGGCAACGTGGCAGCCCAGAAGGCGTTCCTTGCCCAGACGCCCACGCTGGCTGCGCCCCCGGAGGTACCCGAGAAGCCGCTGGGTAAGAAGGACCAGGCCAACGCTGATGCCGTCGGCGCGGAGGCTGGGACCGAGTGGGCCGACCTGCTGGACAAGAAGGTCACCCCGATTCGGCGCGCGGCGAAGTAAGTGGCCTGGGACCTGTCCTGCCGCGACTGGTGGGAGAAGTTGCAGGCCGGCAAACTGCCGGTCGCCCACCTGCCGCTGTGGACCCCCCAGGCTGAGCGGGCTGCAGCGATTCTCGGCCGCCTGCGACTGGCTGACGTGCCGGGCACGCCCACCGTGGCAGAGGCCGGCGGCGAGTGGTTTCAAGACGTAACGCGCAACATGTTCGGGTCGGTAAACCCGGAGAGCGGCGACCGCGAGATCCGCGACCTGTTCGCCCTGGTGCCGAAGAAGAACGCCAAGACCACCTTCGGCGCGCTGGGCATGGTCACGGCGACGTTGATCAACGAGCGCCCGCGTGCGACGTTCCTGATGACCGCGCCGGTCCAGGACACGGCGCAGCTGGCGTTCGACGCCGCCGCCGGCGCGATCGAGCTGGATCCGGTGCTGGCGGCCAAGTTCCATATCCGGCACCACCTCAAAACGATCATCCACCGGGAGACGAAGGCCTCCCTGGAGATCATGACGTTTGACCCGTCGGTGCTGACCGGCGTGAAGGTATCTGGCGGCGCGCTGATCGACGAGCTGCATGTCTGCGCCAAGAAGGCGAAGGCGGCGCAGGCGCTGCGCCAGATCCGCGGCGGCATGGTTCCGTACCCGGAAGCGTTCCTCTGGTTCATCACCACGCAGAGCGACGAGCAGCCGGTTGGGGTTTTCGCCGACGAGCTGCAGAAGGCGCGGGATATCCGCGACGGCAAGCGCGTCGGCAAGATGCTGCCGGTGCTGTTCGAGTTCCCGCAGGAGATCCAAGAATCGAAGGACCAGCAGTGGAAGGATCCGCGGCTGTGGCCACTGCTGAACCCGAACATCGGTCGTGCCATGACGCTGGAGCGCATGGTCGAAGAGTTCGACGACGCCGTTGGCACCAGCGAGGCCGAGCTTCGCAGCTGGGCATCGCAGCACCTCAACGTGCAGATCGGCGTGGCGCTGCACCAAGGCAGCTGGGCCGGCGCTGAGTTCTGGGAAACGCAGGCGGACAAGCGGCTGACGCTGGAAGCGTTGATCCGGCGCTGCGACGCCATCACGGTGGGGATCGACGGTGGCGGCTTGGACGACCTCCTGGGCCTGTCCTTCTGCGGCCGAGACAAACACACGAAACGCAAGCTGCTGGTGAGCCGGGCATTCGCCCATCCCAAGGCGCTGAAGCGTCGGAAGAGCCAGGAGACGCGCTACGAAGATTTCATCGCCGACGGGCACCTGGTTGTCGGCAGCGAGTCCGACGAGGGCGCCACGGACTTGAGCGACATGGCCGCCATGGTGAAGCAGGTGGCCAAGGCCAGGCTGCTGGCCGGCATTGGCGTGGATCCATCAGGCCTCGGCACCGTCCTGGACGTGCTGGCAGCAGAGAAGATCGACGCGGAGCTGATCACCGGCATCCGCCAGGGCTGGCAGCTGACCGGCACGTGCAAGGTCTTCGAGCGCTGGCTGGCCGATGGCCTGCTGACGCATGACGGCTCGCGGCTGATGGACTGGTGCGTGGGCAATGCCAAGGTCGAGGCGTCCAAGAACGCTCTGTACGTGACCAAGGCGGCCAGTGGGGTCGGGAAGATCGATCCCCTGATGGCGGCAATGAATGCCGTCGAGCTGATGTCTCGGAACCCCGAGCCGCAGAACAAGAAACTCGTCCTCATGACAGTGGGTGGAGCCCGATGAATACCGAGAACCGCGCCTACAGCTTGCTGGAGGTGAAGAACTACGACGACGACCAGCAGGTGATTACCGGCTGGGCTACCACTCCGGAGCCAGACCGCTACGGGGACGTGGTAGAGCCGCTGGGTGCGAAGTTCGCCGCCGAGTTGCCGCTGCTCTGGCAGCACCGCCACGACAGCCCGGTGGGCATCGTCAGGTTCGGCAAGCCGACCAAGGACGGCATCCCGTTCACTGCCAGCGTAGCCAAGATCGCCACCGCCGGTGCGCTCAAAGATCTGTGCGACCTGGCCTGGCAGTCGGTCAAGGAGAAGTTGGTGCGTGGCGTCTCCATCGGCTTCCGCGCGCTGGAGTACAGCTACATGGACGGCGGTGGCATCCGCTTCACCGAGTCCGAGATCTTCGAGCTTTCCCTGGTCACCATTCCGGCCAACGCCGCGGCGACCATCCAGACCATCAAGGCCATGGACACCGCCGGCGGACACCGCTCGGCGAACTACGGCGTCCCCCTCATCCAGCGCCAGACAGTACCGGTCGACCGACCGTCCGGCGGCGCGGTGAAGTTGCTGCACTGAAGCACCGGGCCACGCGGCCCCGCGGGGTGGAACCCGCTTCCCAATATTGCAGGCACCGCCTGGGGTGGAACCCGGGCCGAACGGCTGCGCCTACGAGAGAGCACTGAAAAATGAACACCGCAGAACAACTGGAAAAGCTCCGCGCCACCCGTGCCGAGCTGGAGCGCAAGCTCAACACCGTCGTCGAGAAGTCCATGGGCGAGGGCCGTTCGATGAACACCGCCGAGCAGGAAGAGTTCGACTCGGTCAAGGACCAGATCAAGACCTTGGACGGCGACATCGAGCGCTTCGAGCAGTTGCAGGCCATCCAGGCGCGCTCGGCCGTCCCGGTAGCGCCGATTGCTGCCGACAATGCGCAGCAGCCCGCCGGCGCCGTCGCGCACCAGCGCGGCGCCATCCAGGTTCGTTCGACCGAGAAGCTGGAGCCCGGCATCCTGTTTGCTCGTCACGCGATGTGCGTCTTCGCGGCGCGCGGCAACATGCGCGAGGCGTCGTACATCGCCAAGGAACGCTTCGGCGCCGAGAACCCGATTGCCAAGGCGCTCGCCTTCTGCGGCTCGCAGAAGATGGAGTCGATCCTGCAGGCGAACGTCACCAAGGCGGCCGTGGATGCCGCCACCACCACCGACGCGACCTGGGCCGCCCCGCTGGTTGCCTACAACCAGTACACCGCCGACTTTGTCGAGTTCCTGCGGCCGCGTACCATCGTTGGCCGTTTCGGCCAGGGCGGTATCCCGTCCCTGCGCCGCATTCCGTTCAACGTGCACATCCGCGGCGCGACCTCGGGCGGTACCGGCTACTGGGTCGGCCAGGGCAAGCCGAAGCCGGTGACCGCGTTCGGCTTCAACGACGTCTACCACGGCTGGTTCAAGGTGGCGGGCATCACCGTCGCTACCGACGAGCTGATCCGTTTCAGCGACCCGGCGGCCGAGACCCTGTTCCGCGACATGCTGGTGGACGCCCTGGTGGAGCGCATGGACACCGACTTCATCGATCCGGACTTCGCAGGTGTCGCGAACGTGGCCCCGGCGTCCATCACCAACGGGGTGACCGCCATCCCCTCGTCGGGCAACACGGCGGCAGATATCCGCGCGGATCTGAACGCCCTTTGGGCGGCGTCCGATGAAGCGAACCACGTCTTCACCACGCCGGTCTACATCATGCGCGCGTCGACTGCCCGTGCGGCTTCCTCGCTGGTCAACCCGCTGGGCCAGAAGGAGTTCCCCGATCTGACCCCGCAGGGAGGCGCGATCGATGGCGTACCGGTGATCGTGTCGAACTACGTGCCGGCGGACTCGGACGGCAGCTACGTGGTGCTGGTGGATGCCACCAACATCTACCTGTCCGATGACGGCCAGGCCACCGTGGACTTCAGCAACGAGGCGTCCATCCAGATGATGGATAACCCGACCAACGCGAGTGATCCGGCCACGGCCACCTCGCTGGTGTCGATGTTCCAGACCGACAGCACCGCAATCCGCGCCCACCGCTTCATCAACTGGTCGCGTCGCCGCCAGACGGCGGTCGCTGTCCTGTCGGGCGTGAACTGGGGCAACTGACCGGAGCAGGGGAGGGCCAATCGGCCCTTCCCGATTTCAGGAGATCAAACCATGAAGACGACCGTCATTTATCGGGGTGAACCGATAGAGGTTCCCTCCTTCCATGCTGAACGGCTCATCCGGGCCGACAAGGCGAAGTTGCCCAAGGTAAGGGGTTCCGGCAACGCGCAGCCATCCGACGCGGTTCCGGCCATCGAGCCGCCTACCACTCAGACCGTCGCGGACCCGCAGACCCGGGCGAAGCAGGAAGCGCCGGCGGATCAAGGTGCCCCGAAACAGGATGCTGCCCCCGTTCCCGAGGACGGTACGGCTCGCCGCCGCTACACCCGCCGGGACATGAAGGCACAGGACTGACATGCGCATTTTAGGACTGGAAGTTACGCTGGCGAAGAAGGCACTGACTCCAGTCCCGCAGCGGAGGGGCTGGCGCGCGTTGGTGCGTGAGCCCTTCGCTGGTGCGTGGCAGCGGGACTTGGAAGAGGACAGGGGCACTGTCCTCACCTATCCGACGCTTTACGCGTGCCTCAATCGAATCTCCACGGACATCGGCAAGCTGCCGTTTGTGCTGAAGGCAGAAGGCGACGACGGTATCTGGCGGCCGGCTTCGAGCAACACAGCCTATTGGCCGGTGCTCAGGAAGCCCAACGGATACCAGACGGCACAGCAGTTCCGGGAGGCCTGGATGCTGTCCAAGCTGACGCAGGGGAACACTTACGCGCTGAAGGGGCGCGATGAACGCAGGGTCGTGAATCGGCTCTGGATCATGGATCCCTTCTCGGTGCAGCCGCTGGTCTCTGAAAGCGGCGAGGTCTTCTACCAGCTCAACTACGGCACGGCATCGAATCTGTTGCCAGAAAACTACCCGGGCGACCAGCTGATCGTGCCATCCAGCGAAATCATCCACGACCGGATGAACTGCTTCCACCACCAGCTGATTGGTGTGCCGCCCTTGTGCGCCGCGCACTGGCCGGCGGTGAAGAACCTCAAGATTCTGAAGGACTCGACCAGCTTCTTCTCCAATGGTGCGAACCCAGGCGGCATCTTGACCGCCCCTGCTGGCATGTCGGATGAAGACGCGCAACTGGTCAAGGACTATTGGAACACGGAGTTCCAAGGCGCCAAGGCCGGCAATGTTGCAGTTGTCGGCGCGGACATGAAGTTCACCCCGTTCGCGTTCAAGTCTGCCGACAATCAGATGGTCGAGCAGATGCGCTACTCCGATGAACAGATCTGTCAGCCGTTCGGCATTCCTCCGTTCAAGGTCGGCATCGGCAGCATTCCTGCCGGGACCAAGCCGGACGAGGTGAACCAGATGTACTACGGGGATGCGCTGCAGACCCACATTGAGGCGATGGAGAACCTGCTGGACGATGGTCTGGGCATCTCCCGCCCGATGGGCGTGGAACTGGATCTGGGACCGCTCCTGCGAATGGACGTGGGTAAGCAGGCCGAGGTCGAAACGAAGCTGGTCAGCGGGAACGTAAAGACCCCCAACGAAGGGCGGCTTGCCTTCAACCTTGCGCCGCTGGAGGGTGGAGACACCGTCTACATGCAGCAGCAGGATTTCCCGATGGACCAGGTGCGGAAGAACAAGATCGACCCCGCGCCGGCGGCGGCCGAGCCGACTGTGCCTGACGACGACCCTGACGACAGCGACGAACTGAAGGCGCTGCAGCAGGAGAACTTTATGTTGAAGGCCCTCGAGGCCGCGCGAGCCGAGGTGTTCCGCAATGAGTGACCCCATCGACTTCGGCAAGATGCTGGGCGGCCTGGTCCGTGATGCTCTGGCCCCATTGCTCCAGCGCCTCACGAAGCTGGAAGAGCGGGAGGTGCCTGAAGGCCGCCCGGGCCGCGATGCCGACCCAGAGATGGTCGCAGAGCAGATTCGAGCCGCGCTGGAGGGGCTGCCGGCCCCGCGAGCCGGCAAGGATGCTGATCCGGTCACCGACGACCAGATCGCCCTGCAGGTCGCGCGCCACCTCGAGGAAAATCCGGTGCCCGCGGGCCGTGACGCGGATCAGGTCGACGTCGAAGCGCTGGCCGATCTGGTGGTGGCGAAGCTGCTGGATTCAGACAGGCTGGCCACGCTGGTGGACCTGGCGACCGGTTCTGCTGTGGCGAAGCACCTCGAGGAAAACCCAGTTCGTGACGGCCGCGACGCAGACCCGGCGGTGATCGAACGGGCGGTGAAGGCGGCTGTCGATGCGCTGCCGGCGCCGAAGGATGGCCGTGACGCCGATCCGGTCACCGAACAGCAGCTGGCCGCGCAGGTCGCCAGGCACCTGGCCGTGAACCCGCCGCAGCCCGGTGCCGACGGTGTGGGCCTGGCCGGCGCAATGATCGATCGCGCTGGCGAGCTGGTGATCACCACCACCAAAGGTGAGGCGGTCAGGCTGGGCAAGGTCGTGGGCGAGGATGGCCGAGACGGCATCAGCTTCGAAACAGCGACTGGCGAGTACGATGCGGAGCGCGGATTCGTCATCAAGCTCGGCGCCGGCGAGCGCCGCACCGAATTGGTCCTGCCGTACATGGTCCACCGCGGCTTCTGGCGCGAGGGACTGAGTACGAAGGCCGGGCAGTCGATCACCCACGATGGGGCGCTGTGGATCGCGAAGCGCGACAACGCATCGAAGCCTTGCCTGGAGAATGAGCAGGATTGGGCGCTGGCTGCGCGCAAGGGCCGTGACGGAAAGGACGGCAAGAGCGTCCGCGTGCCGGCCGAGCCGGTGAAGCTGGGAGCCGGCAATGCGTGAATTCGTCACCCCGGAAGATGTGCGAGAGCAGCTGCGCATCGACAGCGAGGCTGATGACCGCTGGCTGGCCATCTGGATCCCCGCCGTCTCGGCCTCAGTGGCGGCGTGGCTGAAGCAGGAGTGGCGGCTGTACGTGTTGCAGCGCGATTCCAACGGGGACGTGGTGACGGACAGCTCGGGCGTGCCGCTGCCCGTGCTGGACAGCGACGACTTGCCGGTGCTGCAGCCGACGGTGATCGCCGCCACGCTCCTGGAGCTGGCGTCGCAGTACCGCTATCGGGAAGGTGAGGGCGACAACGCGGTGCCTGCGGATGCCGGGCACGGGTACGTGCTGTCCCGGGCGGCGACGGCTCAGCTGGCGCCCCTGCGCCGCACCACGGTGGCCTGATGAGCAACGTGGCGGCGGGCGAACTGCGACACCGGGTGCTGATCCAGCAGCAGATCACGACCAGGGACAGCGACGGGATCAAGCAGGTGAGCTGGGTGGACGTGGCGACGGTGTGGGCATCGGTCGAGCCGCTGTCGGCTCGCGAGTTCATCCAGTCCGGCCAGACGCAGGCAGCGGTTACCGCGCGCATCACGATCCGTTACCGCGCCGGCCTGCTGCCGTCGATGCGCCTGCTGCACCGTGGCCAGGTCTTCAACATCGCCGGCCTGCTTCCGGACAAGGCGTCTGGGCTGGAGTACATCACCATTCCGGTCTCGGCCGGGGTCAACGACGGCCAATGATCGAGATCGACCTTCTGGGACCAGGCCCGAGCGCATCGCTGGACTTGGCCGAACGGCTGCGCGGGCGACGGGTCGGGGTTGTCGGCAACGCCTTCGAACTGGCGCCGTGGGCTGAGTTCCTCGCTGCCAGCGACGTCCAGTGGTGGGACAAGCACCCGGCGGCCATGGCGTTCTGCGGTGCCAGGTATGCGCCGCACCGCAAGGCGGGACTGCAGCAGCTGCCCGGCGCGAGGACGAACTGGAACAGTGGCGTGCTTGGCCTGGCCGTTGCGGTATCGCTGGGCGCCACGCTGGTGCGGCTGCACGGGTTCGACCTGCGCGGCTCGCACTTCTTCGGCCCGTATACGAACGGCCTGCGCAACACCGCGCCGGCCCGTCGAGAGATCCATCAGCAGCAGTTCGCCCAGTGGGCACGCCAGAACCCCCATGTCCGGGTCGTGAACTGCACCCCCGGCTCAGCTCTCAGGTGCTTCGAATTCGATGAACAGATTGCCGCTTAACTCCGTGCGCGGCCGCATCCGCGCGCACATCGAGCGCTACGCCGGCGCCCTGGGCGACGACGTGCTCGAGGTCGGCAGCCGGATCCACGATCCTGCCGCATGGTGGTGCACCAACCGGGATCTCGCAGCTGGCCAGTGGACCGGAATCGACATGCAGGCGGGCGAGGGCGTTGACCAGGTGGCCGACATCCACGACCTGCCGGCCGAATGGTCCGGCCGCTTCACCGGAATCGTCTGCTCCGAGGTCCTGGAACACGTAGCCCGACCGTGGCTGGCCCTCCCGGAGCTGCGCCGCGTGCTGCAGCCGGGCGGCCTGCTGGTGGTCACCACGCTTTTCGCATTCCCCGAGCACGGCTACCCGGATGACTACTACCGCTACAGCCAGAGCGGGCTGCAGCTGCTGCTCGCCGACGCCAGGTTCAGCGAAATCGCCACCGAGTACGCCGGCGAGGTGCCGCTTGAACTGAATGACCACGGCGAACGCGGCGTTGCGCGCCGCCGGCTGCCGATGCACACGTTCGCGGTGGCGCGGTGCTGACCCTCCTCACGGCCACTGGTGCCAGGCCTGCCGCCTGGGCGCTGTGCGAGCGCTGGATGGCCCGGCAAGACTACGCCGGCCCCGTGCGCTGGGTCATCGTGGACGACGGCCCTGAGCCGCAGCCGATGGCCTTCCGCCGGGATGGCTGGCAGCTGGTGCTGGTCCGCCCGTCGCCGCACTGGGCGCCCGGCCAGAACACCCAGGCGCGGAACCTGATGAAGGGGCTGGCCGCCGTCGGCGCTGATGAGCGCCTGGCCATCATCGAGGACGACGACTGGTACGCGCCGGATTGGCTGACGACCGTTGATCGCGAATTGGACCGTGCGGAACTGGTCGGCGAACACCGGGCGCGCTACTACAACGTGCAGCAGCGCCGGGGCAGGCAGCTGGCCAACACCAGCCACGCCAGCCTGTGCAGCACTGCGATGCGCGGCAGCGCGCTGCAGGACTTCGCCGAAGCCTGCCGGGCACGTCCTAAGTACATCGACCTGGAGCTCTGGCGCCGCGCGCGGGGCCGCCATCTGTTCGGCGGCAACCGCGTCGTGGGCATGAAAGGGCTGCCCGGCCGCGGCGGCATCGGCATGGGCCACGACGCAGCATTCAACGGTCAAACCGATTCTGATGGTGCGCTGCTGCGCTCCTGGGTGGGTCTGGATGCAGAGGTGTACCGGTGAAGGTGGAATTCAATATTGTCGGCATTCCGGGCATCATCCGCACGCTCAACAGCCTGCCGGCCGAGATCGTCAGCAAGAAGGGCGGTCCGGTAAAGCTGGCGCTGGCCAAGGCAGCGCGCCTGGTGCGGGATGAGGCGAAGAGCAACCTGCAGCGCTCCATCGAGTTGCGCGGCGCCGACAGCACCGGGACTACGGTCCGGTCCGTCATTGCCAGCCGGGGCAAGGCACCGAATGATGGCAATGGCGAACGCTACCTGGTGCGGGTGAAGAAGCGCTCCTTCGTCAACGCCCGCGGGCAGAAGACGTCCACGCTCATGACCGCCAACCTGCTGGAGTGGGGGTCTGGGCACCAGCCCGCTACCCCGTGGCTGCGCCCGGCGGTGACAAGCAAGGGGCAGGAGGCCATTGACGTGATGGTGACCGACCTGAGCCGTCGCATCGACCTGATAGTTCGGCAGCTAGCCGCCAAGAACGGGAGCGCGGGCTGATGTTTCCGAAGGTCTACCGCACGATCCGCACCGCGGCGGTTGAAGCCATCGTCGACACGCGAATCGGCCGGCACGGCGAAGTGTCCCAGACGGAGCAGCGCCCCTACATCACCTGGCAGATCGTGACCGGGATGCCGTACGACAACCTCAGCGCGGCACCGGGGGGCGACTTCACCACGGTACAGCTGGACTGCTATCACCCGACCGACGCCGGCGCGGAACAGCTGGCGCTCGCGGTGCGTGCTGCCCTGGACGCGGCCCTGATCTGCAATCGCGTCGTGCTCGACAACCGAGATCCGGACACGAAGCTCTACCGGGTCGGTATGGAAGCCGACTTCATCGACCAGCGGTGAGCCGCTGGCACCACCCCCAACCCGACCGCCGCAAGGCGGTTTTTCTTTGACCAGAGGACTTTGCAATGACCGAGGGCGTCATCAAAACCCAGGGGTCCGAGCTCTTCACCGTGGACAAGCTGAGTTCCAGCGTCGCCTCGGTCCTGAAGTTCGAGTGCCCGACTGGCATCACCGGCCTGGGCGGCGCGGCCGACCAGATTGAATCGACCTGTCTCGACACCAAGGGAGATAAGGAATACGAGGGCGGACTGGGCAACCCGGGGCAGCTGAGCGTGCCCTTCAACTTCATCCCGCGAAGCGGTTCCCACCAGATCCTCTTCGACCTCAAGGAATCCCGTGAAGTTCTGCCGTGGCTGATCGGGTTCAGCGATGGTGTCACGCCGCCGACTCTCGATAGCGAGGACGAGTTGGTCGCGCCGGCATCGCCACTTCGCACCTCCATCGGGTTCCGGGGCTACGTGTCGGATCTGAACATCGACATCGCAACCAACGAGATCGTGCGCGGGACCCTCACGATCCAGCGCAGCGGCAGCGTCATCCCCTATTGGAACGGGCCTTATTCGGCCTAACGGCTTTCGCAGCACCCTTTCGGGGTGCCGGCTCTGCGCGCCCAGCCGTCGCGTATCCGGCACCCCACCTACAGAGAACGGCTGATGGACAAGAGCAAGATCCTGACGAGCAATGCGCCCGTGCCGCGCGAAGTGAAGTTCAGCGATGGCACCATCGAGAAGGTCCACTTCAGGCAGGTGAGCGCGGGGCACATGCGGCGCTGGCGCGCGGCGGAAGCATCGGACAACGGCGAGGTGAAGTACTTCGCAATGCAAAAATTGGTCGCGGCGAGCCTGTGCGACGCTGACGGCAACCTGGTGCTGACGGAGGCAGAGTCGGAGAACCTGACACCTACCGGTCTGACCGACCTGTTCGAGCACGTGATTGCAGTTGCAGGCATCGGTGACGACGCAAAAAAGTTCTAGCCGAGCGTGGACGCGAGTACTTCAGCTGCATCCTAGGCCTCGCGCTCGGCAAGACCCTTGGGGAGATCGACGATCTTCCCGAGCCTGAGTTCCAACGCTGGCTGGCGTTCTACCAGCTGTACCCGTTCGACGACCTCCATCGCTACCACCGGCCCGCGGCCTTGGTTGGCGCGAGCTTCGGCGGGTCGATCCAGAAGAACCTCGACTATCTGCAGCCGGTTCCGGTTGTCCACGAATTCCCCGATGCCGATCTGCGCACCCTCGCAGCGTTCGGCCTGAAACCACCGAGAGGCTGATCTGATGGCAACTGCCGGCTCCATCGTCGTCGACCTGCTGATGAAGACCGGGTCGTTCGTGACGGACACTCAGCGCGCAGAGAGGTCCATGAAGGGGCTTGAGCGCACTGCGGCCGGCGTCAGCAAGGGAATCGTAGCGGGCTTCACCGCGGTGGGCAGCGTCGTGGGCGGCGCGATCGCGGCTATTGCCAGCGTCGACGCCGCGATCGCCGGGCTCACCAACGCGATCAACGCCGCAGACCGCATTGACGAGCTGTCGGCCCGGTTCAGCATTTCGACGGAGACTCTTTCGGGCTGGGGCTACGCGGCCAAGATGACAGGCTCCGATCTGGAGTCGTTGGTCGGCATCATCCCGAAGTTCTCCAAGAACATCGCCGATGCTTCGAAGGCGGGCAGCGAGGCCGACAAGACCTTCAAGGCCCTCGGCATCTCGGTCAAGGACCAGGCCGGCAACCTGCGCAGCTTCGAAGACCTGCTGCCCGAAGTGCAGAACCGATTCGCGGGCATCAGCAACGAGACGACGAAGACGGCGCTGGCCATGCAGCTGTTCGGCAAGTCCGGCGCCGAGTTCCTGGAGTTCCTGAGCCTGGGCGCGGACGGACTGCGCACCATGGAGGAACGTGCCCGGTCCCTCGGCATCGTGATCGACGCCGATACGGCTGGAGCAGCGGCCGAGTTCAACGACCGCGTAGACGACCTTCGAGCCGCGACGCAGGGCTGGTTCACCCAGCTGGCGGCGGAGTTGTTGCCGACGCTGACCGACCTCACCACGCAGCTGGTGGACATCGCCAGGGAGGGCGGTGGCGTCCGCGACATCGCCGCGTCCATCGCCAGCGCATTCCAGGAGATTGGCAAGGCGGCAGAGGTCTTCGGGGTTGTGGAGGGCTGGCTTGACCGTCTGCGAGGCGGCTTGGTGGGGGTCGAGAAGCAGGGCAACGCGGTGATCAAGCTGTTCACCGGGCAGTACAGCGGCGTGCTCGGCTCGCAAGGTGGTGGCTGGGAAGGCTTTGTGCGCGACTACCAAGCCGGCACCGAGTTCGCGGACAAGGGTTGGAAGGCGATGCAGGTCGGTCACGCCGGCATCCCCGAGGGCGCCCGCAGCGGGCCGCGCGGCCGCCGCACGCAGGCAACGGCTGACGAGATCCAGGCGACCAAAGACCAGACGGAACAGTTGCGGAAGGCTGCCGAGTGGGAGGGCAAGCTCCAGTCGCTGTGGGGCGAGAGCGCCGAGAAGTCCAAGCGGGCCTCCAGGGCGAAGAAGGAGGGGATGACCGAGGAGCAGAAGGCCGCGGAGGCGCTGGCCAAGTCCTACGACTCCCTCAACACCAGCATGGACCGTCGGCTCTACCTGCTTGAGCACGGCGACAGCCAGGCAGCCGCCGTGCAGTACGACATCGAGCGCGGCGAGCTGCAGACGCTGAGCGAAGAGCAGAAGGCCAACCTGCAGAACATGGCTCAGGTGATCGACGCCATGGAGGACTACAAGGCGATCTACGGCGACGGCATCGACTCCATGGCGGGGAAGACCAAGGAAGCGACCGACTCGATGTCGGTGTTCGCCGACCAGGCGGCGCGCAACATGCAGAGTTCCTTCGCCGACTTCCTGTTCGACCCGTTCGAGGACGGGGTCGGTGGGCTGGTAGAAGGGTTCGCTGATGCCCTGAAGCGGATGGCAGCTGAAGCCGCATCCGCCGAGATCTTCAAAATGATCGGCAACTGGGCGTCCAACTATCAGGGCACCGGCTCAAGCTGGATCAACACGGTCGGACAGGTGATCGGCAACTACTCCGGCGGCCGCGCCGGCGGTGGCCCGGTGGCCGGAGACAACGTGTATCGGGTCGGTGAGGGCGGCCGGCCGGAACTGTTCCAGCAGGGCGGCAAGTCGTACCTGATCCCGGGCGACGCCGGCTCCATCGTTCCGGTCACGGCCGGCATGAGTGCGTCCAGCGCAGCCGGCCCAGGCGGTGCGCCGGTCACCGTCATCACCAACGTCACCGTCACCGACGGCGGCACGCAGAGTACAACCAGCGGGAGCAGCGACCGCCTGGGGCAGCAGCTCGGCACGCTTGTCAGCAATCTGGTGAAAAAGGAAATGGTGCAGCAGATGAAGCCCGGCGGCCTGCTGTCGGCAGCGGGGGCGCGCTGACATGGCGGAGGTCTTCACCTGGTGCGTCCGCACCGATACCACCGGGACCGGCACCTTCGACGTGGCGGAAGCCCGTTTCGGCGATGGCTACCGCCAGACCGTATCGCAGGGACTCAACAACGAAAGCCAGCAGTGGCCGGTATCGATCGTGGGTCGCGCGGCCAAGATCGCCCCCGCTCGCGACTTCCTGCGGGCCCGAAAAGGTGGCGTGTCCTTCCTCTGGACGCCCCCACTCGGCGAGCAGGGCCTCTACCTCTGCAAGTCCTACAACCTCACCGCGCACGGCAATGGCGTCTACACGCTGAGTGCCACGTTCGAACAGACATTCCAGCCGTAAGGAAACTTCATGGCACGTCAGATAATCGACACCACAACCCCGAACGGGGCCTACATCGGGGATCCAGCAAAGGTCGCATTCAACAAGACGAACGCGAACTTTCTTGAGCTCTACGACACCACGGCCGGAAAGGTTTCGAAAGGCGCCAATGGCACATGGCCGGACGTCATCCCGACGGCCTGGAACCTGTGGGAAGGCTCCCGGGTCATCCAAGCCTTTGGTAGCGGTGTGGCCAACGCGCCCGTCACGTTCGGGGTGGCCATCGCGTGGGCCAACACTGCGCCGGACGCCGCCGGCCAGTTCACCAAGGCGAACGGCCGGTGGATCAATCAGATCGCTTTCGGCACGAACAACGACGTCTACTTCAGCCAATCGATCAACGGGAACCAGTTTGGAACGTGGCGCCAGTTCTGGCATTCGGGCAACACCACCGTTGACGCCAACAACTTCATCAAGCGAGCCTGAAATGCAGCAGACGATCAGCGTTGCACTGAACATCCGGTCGGATGGAACCACGGTCTTGGAAGGTGAACACTCACCAGGCACCAGCACTGGCATCGGCTTTGAACATATCGGTATCGCGAGTGAGCGAGTGGAATTGGGCACCTACCGCGTCTACGGGCCCGGCATTGCTGTGCCCGATGGCTGGCGCGCTAGCGTGTTCCGCGATGAGAACGACCAGCCGACTGTGTTTCTGGCGATCTCGGCCGGTAATGGGTACGTGGAGTATCGTTGCACCCAGCCCGGCTCGGCCACGCCCAAGGACATCGTGAACCTGCTGACAGTCCGCGTGACTGTCACCATCGAAGTGCCTGAAATGCCGGAGATGCCCCCAGCGCAGGAAGGCCAGTCAACTGGCGCCGATGACCAAGCATCAGGTCCGCAGGTTGAACTAGCGGTATGATTACTGCCGATGCCCAGCAGCTTGAGCCTGGTGGCAGGGTCACGGTGTATGAGCTGGACTGCACCAGCTTCGGGGCAGACCAGCTGTACTTCCACCAGCACCTGCAAACCGGGGTGATCTGGTGGCAGGGGCAGGAGTACGGCGCTTGGCCGATAGAGGCCACTGGGTTCGAACGGACCAGCGACCAGCCGCCGAACCCGCGGCTGCGCGTGAGCAACATCGACGGCCGTATCGGCGCCCTGTGCCTGCTGTTCGATGACCTGGCGGGCGCGCGCCTCATCCGCCGGCAAACGCTGGTGAAGTACCTGGATGCGGCGAACTTCCCAGGCGGGAACCCGACGGCTGACCCGGGCGAGCACTTTCCCGACGAGATCTGGTTCATTGAGCGCAAGGTCTCCGAGGACTTCGAGACCATCGAGTTCGAGCTGACCACCGCGATCGATCTGAATGGCGAGCAGCTGCCGGGCCGGCAGTGCCTTCCGTTCTGCAGCTGGATCCTCCGCGGCGGATATCGCGGGCCGTACTGCACCTACAACGGCCCGCCGGTGGCGGACATCAACGATCAGCCCACGGACGATCCAGCCAAGGACGACTGCAGCGGCTTGGTCCGCGCCTGCAAGATGAGGTTTGGCGAGAACAACCCGCTGCCGCATGGCGGAACCCCCGCTGCCGGCCTGCTGCGCACCTGACCGCCTGCACCCCCCTACAAATTCCCGCTGCACCTGCAGCCCCAGCCCGCCTCGCGCGGGCTTTCTGATGGGCGAGACCATGCAACAGAGCACCCTGCAGGCCATCCAGACACATGCCGTGGCCGAGTATCCCCGCGAGTGCTGCGGGCTGGTGGTGGCCACCGCCGAGGGCGAGCGCTACATCCCCTGCCAGAACACCGCCGTGACGCCCAGCGAGCACTTTCGCCTGCCTGCCGCGGACTATGCAGCAGCTGAGGACCTGGGCGAGCTCCTTGCGGTGGTGCACAGCCACCCGAACGCCGCCGCGCACCCATCGGACGCAGACCGCGTCATGTGTGAGGAGAGCGGCTTGGTGTGGCACATCGTGAGCGTCGGCCAGGTTGCCGGCGAGGCGCCGGAGTGCGCTGACCTCCAGACCATCCAGCCTTGCGGATTCCGAGCGCCTCTGGTCGGCCGGCAGTTCGCGCACGGGGTGCTCGACTGCTACACGCTGGTGCGGGACTTCTACGCCACGAAGCTCGGCGTGCGCCTGTCGCAGTACGAGCGCGAGGACGACTGGTGGGAAAAGGGCCAGGACCTCTACAGCATGGACCGCTTGCTGGCAGAAGGCTTCGAGCCCGCTACCGGTGAGCTGCAGCGCGGCGACATGATCCTGATGCAGATCCGGTCGACGGTTACCAACCATGCCGGCGTCTACGTCGGCGACGGGCAGATGCTGCACCATCTCCACGGCAGGCTTTCGGAGCGTGTGCCGTATGGCGGCATGTGGGCCGAGCGCACCCGCTGCATTGTCCGCCACCGCGAGGTGTGCCATGACTGAGCGCGTACGGACCGTGATCCTCTCGGGACCGCTGGGCAGAGAATTCGGCCGCGAGTTCCGGCTGGCGGTGAACAGCCCAGCGGAGGCCGTACGCGCGCTGTGCATCCTGGTGCCAGGCTTTCAGCAGTTCCTGGCCAAAGCTAAGGCGCGGGGTCTGGAGTTCGCGGTCTTCATTGGCCGCCAGAATCTCAGCGTCCAGCAGCTCAACGATCCGCCGGGCAGGGACGTGATTCGCATCGCGCCCGTGCTGGTGGGGGCGAAGCGGGGTGGTGTTCTGCAGACCATCGTTGGCGTGGTGCTGATCGTCGTCGGCGTCGTGCTGAATGCCTACACCGGAGTCAGCGGCACCCCCTTCATCAACCTCGGCGTCAGCATGGTGGTTGGTGGCGTTGTTCAGATGCTCTCGCCCCAGCCGAAGGGGCTTGGGGCCAAGGACAGCGCCGAGAACGCGCCGAGCTACAGCATGAACGGGACGGTCAATACGCAGGCTCAAGGCAACCCGGTGCCGCTCGCCTACGGCGGCCATGACACCAAGGGCATGCTGGTCGGCTCAGCCGTCATCAGCGGCGGCATCCTGGCGGAGGATCAACAGTGAACCTTCCTGCTGCCTATCCCTTTGCTGGAGCAGAGCTGGCCCTGCCAAAGGCCT